>Ga0210059_1000347_pt1 | contig 56049 bp, 29 predicted proteins | sample Ectturendosymbi2_FD_188042 | JGI IMG/M metagenome (GOLD analysis project Ga0210059, IMG submission 188042) | Ecteinascidia turbinata endosymbiont from Florida, USA - Sample 2 (SPAdes) (version 2) | ecosystem: Host-associated > Tunicates > Ascidians > Unclassified | place: Key West, Florida... | reverse complement strand
TGAACAGTTGATTGTGCTTGCTAACGGTGACGACGAGAGTGATCTCGTCGGGTGATCTCTATTGTTGCTTGCTGCCACGGTGCGAAGCTATGCGCACATGCCGCTCGGGATTTCCGATCGCAACAACACTTTGTTAACGTCGTTACGTTTGGACATCGTTGCTGGTAGTAACTTCTGTAACTTCTAATATGTGCTTTTGTATGCACCTGTTGTTAAAAACGTTGGACTATCAGTTACAGTATGTAATCGAGTAGAGATTTCACTAGACTAAGCAACGTGTTAATTCAGTAATCTTCTCCCTGCTTTAAAGTCCCACAAATTTTGTTGGTATTATTGGAAATGCTCATCCGAATAGTGTCATTCGCTCCATTTTTTCTGAAACAAAACTCAGAAAATGATCTGACTGCCAGTTTGTTCCTACTGAGCTCTTTCAACTCTTACTTACCTGCATAGAAAGTAAGCAGAGAAGATGAGACTTCCATTTTAACAATAACTTGAGCTGTCCTTCGATCTTGAATTTCTGATGATGTATTTTCATAACAGATTTCTAGTGAGAAGAAAACGTAACTTGATTTGGACTAAGGATCCGAGACCAAGTTTGTCCGGCGTACAGACCACCCTCGCAACTAAAAAATATATTGAATGTTTGCAAAAAAATGATCGAACGTTAAGCCCAAAGTCTTGGTGTACACCAACCCGATCACCCTTGTAAGATTAGTATGATGCACGAACTTACAGCAATTATTACTTTTATTTTGGCATTTTTAAATGCTTGAGAACAAACAGAAATTCTTCATGTCCACTAGAAGTAAAAAATATTGCGACTAACCTTTTTCGCTCATGAAATTCCTGCAAGAAAAGCACATATTGCATTTTGTTGCGCATACGTCAACAATCTGTAATGTTTTTATCTCTCTTCAGCTGTGGTGCAGATTATTTCAAGGCAATGAGTGGCAAAAACAGTTTAAGGGGGAATGAAAATAATGCGTTCTCTGATAATGAAAACCTAAACGGTGATCCAGGACATTCAGATTTGTCTTCCGGTACAGATGCAAGAGAAATAAAAGACGATTCAGAAAAGGGTGGTGCCTCGTGGAACGATAAAGAAAAAGAGGTCAATGGATGGAAATCCATAGACCTGGGCGCCGTGGAAACGTTATCAGAAGACCTGGGCAAAAAAATTGAGAAAATTGTGGATGGATATGACATTGGTTTGGGACACCATGTAATTGATGACAGCAAACAGGGTCGACCAGCGTGGGACAATCAAGTCCAGTTTCTTCTGGCGTGCGTAGCATACGCTGTTGGTCTCGGTAACATATGGAGATTCCCGTACCTGGCTCAAACCTACGGTGGAGGTATGATTATGCAAAACACCTTGTTGGCTAAAGCAGCGGTTTTGATTTTATAATATAACGTTGAAAGTAGAACTTTAACGGTTCCTTTTTTATTGTTGGTATATGAAATGAAATGCCTTTTTTTCATTTTGCTGAATTCATTAAGTAAATCTCAACATATTGCTTGTAAAACTGGGTCATTTACTTTTCAATACAGTATTGTCGGTGTTACGAATAAACGTAAATGCTGAATAAAATTTCGATCATTTGCGTTTAAATACTGCTGATTGAAAAGATGATAGCAAAGGCAATTTTATTTTTTTTTGAAAAACATGTTCAAACGCTTGTTTGCAACCGGAAAATCAGACCCAATCTAAAGCAATTTTTGATGCATTTCAACGTTTTCGGAAAAGAAAACAAGAAAGAGATGACTTCATCATTTCAACTTCTGCGAATTGTTTAAAACGTAAAATAATACACAAATTACATCATTGTATGCAGTTCTGTGCAGTGTGTTATAACAAAATTTTGGCGAACATTGAGAAGCAGTTACTTGCGGCATGTAAGTAGCAAAAATATTTTGCATGGCTTGAAAGTACATGTGAACTAAGAGAAAGCAATTAGAAGCAAGGGCGGATCCAGCCAGTAAGGTTGGGGGTGGGACGATTTCAATAATAATTAGTGGTCATCGTCTGTTAGTTGTGCACGTCATCTGCTGCATGGTTATGTCATTACAGCATTGCTACTGTAAGAGAGATGAAGTATGCTTCACAACACTGCTGTGACAAAACAATGGACGGCAAAATTATCTTATAACGCGAATTTTGTTTTCCGAGTTGTACAAAATCATGGTGAATAAAATTACTTTCTTAAGTTTTAGGGGATTGATCGCCCCAATCCCCTCCTAGATCCGCCCTTGATTAGAAGCAGTATTTTGTGCATCGCGTACAATCGCTTCTGTATTACTGATGATGATAGGCTCCTCAAACGAAAAGGTAAACACGATATATAAAGAAATGCAAGCATTTTTATCCTTTATCGTTAGTATAATGCCATCGGAAGCACAGCACGCCTACTTTTTGTGCTTTACCAACTTGAGGCATTGCGAATTCTAGCGAAATTGCTACAATTGTTGAAATGGGTTCAAAAGCGGATCTTACTGCTAGCAAATACTGTGGTATTACAAAGTGCACCGTTTATTAAAGTTGCGAGGAATTCAGAATCACTTTAACACCATGGATCATTTTGTTTGGTCTCTGCATGGCCTATTCGTTAGTGTTTTCCAGCAACATTATTTTGACAAGGTTTTCCACTCAATGAAATTCTTAAGCTTTCGACGTGTAACATACAAGTGCACCAACTTGGATCACTGTTGTTGATACATTCCACAGATTTTGCATCTCACGACCGAAGTCGTTTGGTGCTTGCTTTGTTTTCTTTTCTTGCTTTGATATTTCCAATGTTCGAAACAAATGCGGCACTGATTTATTAGTTATCCTTTTATACTTGTCCACAAAAAAAATAACATGTCACCACTGTGGGCTTATTCCATCCTTTTAAATTTTTACGTCCCACAGGCAGGGCCGGCCCTAGCAGATGCGGGGCCCAATGCAAGACCTGGGCGCGGGGCCTCTCTGAGCAGTGATTTTATGACGTCATCGCGTTCAGTCAACCGTGTTACGATCGTGGTAGAGCGCAGATATACCGTGCAGCACTAACACGAGAATTGAGCACGTTTGCTAATGTTCGAGACGAAAGTTGCTCGTTCTGACGAGAGCGTTCTTTGTTAACAATGAAATTTATATGGCGTTTCTACCGAATTCTCAAGGGCGAGGTTTATCCGGCAAAAATGAACAGTCTACCCAAACACCATGGCGCGGGGCCCCAGAGGCGCGGGGCCCAGTTCAGTTGCATCAGTTGCCTCGGCTTAAGGTCGGCCCTGCCCACAGGATTTCTGAAGCCATTTGTGCTGCAAATACCCTTGTCTCTGCTCATTCTGCTCAATGATAAGGCTGTGTGTACTCAGATCGGCTTGCAGATTGCTGCAGAAACGTCTTTATGCCTCGCCCAATATTCAATTTGTGCAATTTTAGAGGGTTCACTCTCAGTACGTGATGTGCATGATTTCATTCAGTTGATTGTTCCAAAAAATCTGTTATCATTTTAGATGTACGAATTTGAGTAACTACAAACTCTAGGCCTATGAAATTAAACATGCTTAATGTTTAGAAGAACGAGATTTATTTTTAAACATTTGATTAAAAAATTCAGACATATGAAGAAATATAAAATGATATCATAAGTTTTCCAGTTTTTTTTCACAAAATTTAGGTTGGGTGATTCAAGCGTATTGTACGTGGGGTTTTATAAACGATTCCATAAGTTTTTAATGTGAGCATCGTCTGTAATATCGTCATATCGGTAGTCTATAGCACCTGTCAAATCCACTGGAGCATGCCTTCGGCAACAGTCTCCAGCGCATCAGCTATTTTCGCTTGTATGAGTAGGAAAATACAGTACACCAGTCCTTTCACATTACCCCAAAAAATCACAAGGTGTTAGATCAGACGAGCCTAAAGGACGTTTTAAACCAGCGCTTCTCAACCAGTGGACCGCGACCCACTGGTGGTCCTCAAAACTCGTTCAGGAGGGCCGCGAAACATTTCAAAATGTTACAATATTCAGGTATTTAGCAAAAGCGGTTCTTGATAATTATCCGATTTTTTATTGATTACATCGGGAAGTCTTATGATATCTAACGAGCAAGCTAAAGTTTTTCATAAGCAGTGAATTGCATGTGCTGTTCATATTTTGCTTCTTTTTCCTATTTCACTTATCGTTGCTGTTTTACCCCAATGTGTCATAGTCGGCTCCACAAAAAATTTCAGTAAAAGTGGGTCGCAAGCTAAAAAGCGGTTGAGAAGCACTGTTTTAAACGAAACTTAATCTTTCAAACCAGTCTTCTTCAATGTTCGCTTGCATATCAATGCAGAAGTTCCCCTGCACTTCTGCTGTCATTCGTTTTACAGGCGTGAACAAACTGCAGCCTGTGCAATCGTTGCCTCACATCACGCGAGCTATCGTTGGAGGATTCTCAGTTTCAAAACTTGTTTTTCTTATGGACTTTCTGGGGCGAGGGACAAATTCTTCCGAAATTTGTAGATTATTTCTTCTAACCAAATCTTTTGACCCTAGTCTACACAAACAACCTTCCTCTTTGAAGTTTTGAGCCATATTCAAATCTGTGCCGCGCGAAGGTGATGCTTTTTTATGACATTCTCTTACAAATGCACGCTATACAGTTTTGTTCAACTGTACTCGAGCACACAGCATGCTCTTAGGCACAAACCGTATTTTTTATTGAAGTGAATGCCATTTTCATACCTGAAAAGATGATCGTATGAAACATAAGGCATAAAATTCTGAGGTGTTCAAGCACACGCTGAGACTATTTGAAAAAGTTCAGTGAAGTTAATACAGTAAGTTGAAAAATGATAACAAATTTTGGAACCCACTTTATGCTCGGAAATTCAACTAATTTGAAATCTTCAGAGTTTCTGGTATTTGACGATTAATGTATGATGCCAAATACTGTGCATGAATAATGGGCGTTTTAATCTGTTTTCTTCTCTCGAATCCTACCCTATTCAGCGCCACGTTTTTGTCGACTTCCGTGAATAGTTGATTTTGCTTGTAATGGTGTCTTCTTTTCTTGATTTTCTGTTTTCGGTGGTCTGGCTTCTTTTGTCGTTGTGGATGCTCACCTTGAGTTTTTCTGGAAAATTTTGCTATGGTTTGTGGGGTCGTGAACTTACTCAGCGAACCACGTGTATTCACCAGGTTATGTTTTTCTGTCTGAAGACTTGACTTGATTTCCTTGTTGCTGCTTCAAGAGGAAGGTTTAATTAGGGTGAAAGATTGGACACATTTTTACGCCAAAATCGTTACTTATATGCACTTAGTTTGATTTTGAATGGGCAATGCCCGGTACTTTACCATTTTAGTCTATTTGGGCTGCTCGCAGGGCCGGATTAAACTGATGCAGGCCCTAGGCTAATCCACTTGTGAGGCCCCCTCTCCCATTGTTGCGAGGATAAAAATGGAAAGCGTTATTGCGAAAATCCGAAAATGACGCTCTAAAAGTACGGTCAGTAAAAAATTCTAAATCATTACTGGAGTGCACACGATCACTGCGTTTGTTCCTGCCTTCGACGTAAAAGCGTTAAATTGCACGGAATTGTTGAAATCCTACTTGGCTGGCGGCAACAGGATGATTAACTGCCACAGGCAAGTCAACTGAAATCGCCTCAATTGAAATATTTGACAAAACACATGGTCCTTTTTTTTATAAGAGCCACATCTTTTTTTCTTATCTGTGTTCAAAAAATAAAAAATAAAAAAAACAAAGACAAACTGCGCCTATATAGTATGTGCGGCAGCATAAAGACTTTAAAGCACAATGTGAGGACCACGCTGCAACTCGCTTGCCACAGCGGCTGTAAAAATCTGCGGACAACCCCTTCCGGAATATTACTCCCTTCAATTTATTTTTAATTCTTTTGAATCTTGAAAATGACGTTTGGCCTGAGCAGTTAGGGACCATCAAGCTAAGAAATAAGGCTTCGCGTGGTAGCATAAACTAAGAACCACTAATCCAAGGTATCAGACTCAAACGCACTTTTGTCAGTTTGTTGCTGTTTCCCTGTCTCGTTAGGGAAGAGTTCTGCAGTTGCCAGTTGCTTGCTATTCAAGTTCATCAAGGTCTTCTCTGATTTGCATAGCATGGGAGCAGTACAAACTTCCGCAACTACTCAATAGCAATCTGATATCTGAATGACTTTACTGAAAAAAATTCATATGGAAAAAAAATCACATCTAAAAATACCAATCGAGCTTCACACGATACAAACGCTGACAAAACTACTGTATTGCTCAGGCACCTAAGAAACAACTATGCTTTTATTGTAGGATACTGCTGCTAGCTCTACACAGAGCTCATATCTGCAGTACAACCTTGCTTTGATCAGCTGCAGTGAGGGGGAAACTTAGCTGAACGAAGTCCACCCACTGGCTAATACTCAGAAAATAGTTGAGAAACAATAGCAAATCCGGCACTGAACGGTTATACAAAAACTCGAAATAACCAGAAAACACTCTGCAAAACGCAAAAAGAACAATCTACTGAAACCAAAAGAATAGTAAATACCAAAATACAAGCTAGGTAGGCGCCCGGTGTTTACATTTAGCAGGGGTGGGGGGCGCTTGGAAGGGGTGGGGGCGCTTCGCACCCTTGCCACCCGTCAGTTATGCCACTGATCAGGAGCATTCCAAACATGAACAGCCACAAGCTCTTTTGATAGAGTCACACGTAACAGTCGGTACGATTCAGCAAACGCAGGACGCAGCCAGCGTGCGTTGACTATACCGACACAATCGTTGGCATGCGGCTTGACCAACCGCCATATTGAGATTCATGGAAACTCGTGGGAAGACTCCGGCGTTATCACCACAAAAGTTGAATAAAACTAAATTTCGTGAATAATTTAAGACAAGTTTTTGACGAAGTTTGGTCTAAATGATCATATATATGCCATTGGCTCTATGCGTACCACTGTTTGTTCAGGTAAATCCTGCACTGGCTGCTCGTGTATTGTCCGTATGACCTGTCGATTGATGTAATCAATTTGATAAAACCGAAACAAGTCTCCAAGTAATAAACTTTACAGTAAAACTCAACGACATTTCTAAAATTTATTTTGTTTTTTACAGGTGCCTTCATAATACCATACGTAATCATGCTGGTTGTTGAGGGCGTTCCTCTGTTTTTTCTGGAGCTAGCGGTCGGTCAAAGGCTGCGTCAGGGTGCAATCGGTACTTGGATGACATTCCATCCTTACTTGGGAGGCCTAGGGATTGCCAGCATGGTGGTGTCATTCATGGTCGGTCTTTACTACAATGCAATCGTTGCGTACTGCTTTTGGTACATCTGCAACTCATTTACGGTATGCCCAATTTATCATCTTGTGACTGTAATTTTCGCTACAAACAAAAATAGTCCCGTTTCTATTTTGGATGCCTTGTTGCTGGTTTCACTGGGTTTATTTTACTGTGAAAAGGCTGCATCTATTTGAATGTGGTTACGTGTACGCTGTAAAACAACCCTTTCACGATGCGGTTCAGTCATGATGCTTCAAAAAATGCAACAATGATCAGAACAAACAAACTGCTTGCACACAAGAGAAGTTAAGCAATTTTTCCAAGGACGATGTGTTCACCTTCAGATGGAGACCAGAGTTATTTCAAAAAATTTGAATTTTTTGTTGCGGAATCTTTTTGTTACGCATTGTTCACCACCATAAAAATTTATGGAAATAAAATATGCTTAATTTTTATCTGCATGAGATGATGCCAAAGCTTTTTATGAACACAAAAACAGCATTGTAGAACTTGTCACAAAGTCTACGCTTAAGGTGCTTTTTAGCATTTTATCACTCAGAACGAGCCTAAATCAGATACATTGTATTTAACTGAATTAAAGACAGTTTGTTTGTTGAAACGTGGTGTGATTAAGGTCATTTGTTCACATATACCAGGGTAATAACTTTAATAAGTTTACAAAGATTTAAAAATGCTTTGCTTGCAGTGACTCCTCACAATCAACACTGTCTTTCAGGACCCCCTTCCTTATGCAAGTTGTCCTCTCATCAACAACAGCACTGCCTACGTGGAAGAATGCGAAAACAGTGGGTTTACTGATTACTTCTGGTACAGAGACACCCTGCAAATTAGCACAAAAATCGACGATACGGGAGGCTTGGTTTGGTGGGTCACACTTTGCCTTATCTTGTCATGGCTTGTAATATGGGTGACAATGATTCAAGGAATCGAAAGTTCAGGAAAGGTGAGACAGCAAAATAAGACTTGGAACAGTTTTTTACATGGTGTTTAGGTATTGCTTTAAAATCCCTATTTTGAATTAGGCTGTTGGCTGTTGAAAATTTTTCCTATTTTGACTCATATTTTTATAAACGCAAAATTTACTTCTGCTGTAAATTTTGAAATTTTACTCCTTACGGCAATCGCAATTGCAAAAAAGCAAAGTTTTGTGAGCAATGCTCTGTATTAAGATAAATAAGAGGTTTTTCACTAAAAATAAAAGCTGAACAACGTCCCAAGGCAACTTATTTGGTTCAAGAGGGTTCGCAAAGGTGCCTTCGAGTACACTTATAGCATTGTTTTCGCTGATCGAACAGAAAGCTGGCTAGCACCGGAGCACAACATGCTCGTAGATGTACAGTCAACAAGTGAACTGGCTCGAAGCTGTGCTCATTGAGAGTCAACTGCCTCTGGCTCCTAAAAGTAACCCACATAACTGTTTCGTTTGCAACGAAGATTCGAAAAAAGTAAAAGAAACTCGATCAGTGGCAAATCCTAGGGACAATTTAGTGTAATTTCCACCTGAATGACCCCTTGCCTCCTGAAACCGCATTTTTTCAGTAGGCCTACTTATCCTGACATCATAACCTAATTCGAGTGCAGTTGTGGGCGTGGTCATGTACAAAATGCGACGAGTTCCAGTCCAAAGCAAATTCAAACATTACTTCGCTTGTATTTGTGTTTTTTTTCAGGTAATGTACGTAACAGCTACTTTTCCTTATCTGGTTCTTCTTATCTTCTTGATCTATGGTTTGACTCTGAAAGGATCAGGGACTGGCGTAACGTACCTCTTCACACCAGACGTAAGTCATCTGATTCGTCATTATAAAAAGGATTGTCAACATGAGTCAGAAAATAAAGTGACTCACTGCAAATAATCTGAAAAAATAGCTTTGACCTCATTAGTTGCTTGCTGCAGGATTAAAGCTAAGTCCACCATTGTTTTTCTTCAAATTGTTGACCCATGCATCGTTGCGAGTCAGTTTGGAATTTGAACTGAGTAGCATTTTGCAAAAGTGAAATTGCAGTTTGGTTTTTGGAAATGGCAGATTTATGGAAAAGTGGTTACAACAAACAACATTTATTCTTTTTGTTGAGTTCATTTTCTTACTTTGATAAAAGCCCCACGGGAAAAGAATTCTTTTCCGAAGCGCCCCAGGTCTTGGGGTTCATAGTTTGTGGACTGAATGCGACTAAGAACACAATCTTGTAAAAATAGAATTTGTGAAGAAAATCTGCTCGCGCTCATGTGCAAGCAAAATGAAGGGTTATTTTCTCCTGAACCTATGCGCTATAGTTTTTATCGAGTAAGATGATCTTTTGCTTAATTGTGAACGGGCTGTAAATTTTGCGGCTCTATATTTGCTTTTGCGAAAAGACAATGAAAACTCTAAAATTGTTCTTCGCCGAATGTGAACAAGCAAGCCTGATTTTCCAGCCGAAGCAAATAAGAAAATAAGTTAAAAACTCACACAATTACAAGAGAGAAACAAAAGTACACTCACGTCACACGCTAACGCGATATGTTTTTGCCAAAATGAAATTAAATAAAAACGAATTTGCAAACAGTTGATAGAAACAAACATTTTAACCAGTTAATCGTGCACAGAGGACACTAGGCTTTATTTTTTCACAGTGTAATTGATTTATGTCAAACTTGTAACGTACTTTGATAAACCCTTAACGATAACGACCTTGCAAGGAAACATCTTGTGGATTGCAATTTAAGGTCTCGCTAATTAGAAAACATGCTAGGTAAATAATAAAGCAGGAATTTCGCATTTACTGACTGGATTTTTGAAAAAACATGACGTTTACAGCACTGTATGTACGTTTCTTCATTACAAAAAGACAAATGTTAGTTTTCCTTTCTCAATGGGCGGTTGTGTAACGACTGCGTAGTCAGCATCTCAAATATGCTCGTAAAGGCTGGTTACTGATTAACCGAATAAACCCTCCGCAAAACTTTTCCATTACCTGTCTTTTGGTTACTGTAATATTCCAATATTTAATAGTGTGCTAAGTGTGGGTGTGTGGCTACCCATAAATCAATTCCATGGATGCTGTTGGCTGATAATCCTTAAGATTCAGGTTTGTGTCAATGTTTTACATTGTTTTGTCTGGCCATTTTTTCAACAAGCGTAATTTGACACTTTTGCAAATGGCATTGGATTCGCACAAGAGTCTAGAACTTTAAATTCACTTTTTCTGTTTGCCTGTGTGATAAATTGTCTTGTAAAGAAGTATCTTTACAAATTACTAGAAATATTATTTATTTGGGATTTTTTGCCATATCCAAAATGGGCTCTAATTTAATAATCATCGAGGGTTCTTGTTGTTTCATAAAACGTTTTGGGTTTCACAAAAGTTTGCTTGCTAGTCACGCAATGCAAATATGTTTGTTGATCAACCGGTTTTTGCTGAACTTGCAACTTTGGTGAAATTTATCTCATAGAAGACAAAAAGGATTCTTGTCTGAAACCGTAGTTATACCAAATTAAGGAAAATCAACACCATGCTGCGAGACAGCAGACACGAGCAAAACAACTTGTGCGATCTATGAAAGTGAACATTGTACGAGGAAACATTTTGCTGTGGTGTAGTACTGACGAAACATCGTTCCTCCTTTTCTTGGAAGTTAATGACGATCCTTTACTTTGATTTGGAAAAACCAAAAGCCCTCACACTGCAATTTTTGTTACATACACAAGACAAAATTTCCCAAGTACTTGAAGGTAGCGTATCATTATTTTGTATAATCCTTTCCTCATCTTTAGCTTGTCACTGTACCACTAACGATTTGTAATTAGCAATATGTTGCAAAGAACCTGTAAACGTGAATCTAGAATTGCCCATTGAGACATTGGGATAAATGGGGTCTTACATAGTGGGCCCACTATGAGATATTTGGGTAAAGCAACAACGATAAAACTGAAACATTAACAATAAACAAAATATAAACAAAATTTACCGTTTATGGAAAACTTAAGCTTGCTCCTTAGATATCACAAGATTTCCCGATCTAATCAGTACAAAATCGGTTAATTTTCAAAAAATGTTTTGGGAAATTTCGGAATATTGTAACAGTTTAAAACGTTTCACGGCCCTCTTGGACGAACTTCTTGGACCATCACTGAGATACGACTTACACTAGGGAGCTCCTTTAAAATTAAATTCTGAACACTGTGGAGAGAGTTAAACAACATCGCTAGCTCACTGGATAGTGGAACAGGCAGGGTTGTTGAGTCGGAGTCGTAAGTAGTCGGAGGTTTTTGGGTGGAGTCGGAGTCGGACTCCTGACAACACTAGGAGTCGGAGTCGGATTTTTTTGTCCGACTCCGACGCCGGATGTCCAATTGGATCATTTGTTACATCACATTCCTAAATTCGGTATTCCTATTGAAATGGTACAATTTCTTTTGAAACTTTTGTTGAAAACAGAGATTTCTTGCTTTGCACCAGGATTTCCATTGATTTTAACAGCCAAATTTCACTCTCATCATGTTAAGGAGTCGGAGTCGGAAATGTTGGAAAGGTCGGAGTCGAAGATTTTGGAAAGTCGGAGTTGGAAATTTTGGAAAGGTCGGAATTGGAGTCGGACATTTTACCACCGACTCCACAACCCTGGAAACAGGTCAAAAGAAGTCAAAAATAACGCAAAAGGGTGCAAGAATTATTTTACACGAGGGAGGATCATGCTTTGAATATTGTTATCAGCACATTAAGTTGTCAAAATTCTGGTATTAATACATTTCTCGTATAAAAGCCAGCGCTTTGTTAGATTTCTGACGTTGTCTGGGTTCGCATAAATTTTGCGTTTTTTGTAATCTTACGTCTCAAAACCCTGAAGTAAATGCCTTCTGGTTTAGCGGAAAATGTGAAACTGCAATAGTTTCTTCAGTCATTCATTCGTAAACTTGCATTTCCTCTCAGAACGGTAGCTGAGACAGCAGCCCAAGCAGGTCTCGAAATACCTCACGGTTTTCAGCAACCTCTGGTAGTTCTGCATGCTCTATATAAAAGCAAGACCAAGCCCGGTTGAAGATGTTATTGAGCCAACAGGTGGCCGAACCATAGCAGCTCAAATCTCTCGATCCGGATAAGTCGCTCAATATTCAGAGTTTTACAAATTTCACAGTTGTGCAATTTGTCGCGAAGTGTCACGTCGCAAACTATTCGAAAATGTCATTTGTACTTTAGACAGCATTCTTTCATTCATTACCCAAGATTCAAGACCGTAGTTTGGGATCAGAACAAAATCTGATTTTAAAACTGACAGCTTTGCAGTCTTTGAAAGCTCCCATTTTGTGACCACAAAGCAAATATGCTCATGCAGTAGTGCTTTGGCTATACCAATCTGTGTGTTAATCACCTCGTTTTGCTTACCCACACTCATGAATACCACCCCGGGGTATAGCATAGGCCTACTTCAACTTCTCCACCTGCTGCAGTATATTGCCGCTTACTTTTCAGCGTTTCACTGAGTTTCTGGTGAGACATAGTGCGAGTATGTCGGTCTTTTCAGTGCTCATTTTTATTCCAACTTGATCGGACGCAGCTGCAAACTGATTAAGTCTTGAAAGTCCTATCCTATAGCAGATTAGCTGTGTTGAAAACAGTTTATAAATGAAGTCTGCAAAGTCCTTGTATTCAACTACTGGCATTTCTGAGGTTTGTGGAAGAAAGCGAAATTATAGAAGACCTTTCGTTTTGAAGTACTGCAAATCTCCACCAAAGCCGTTGATCAATGTGCCTAACCTGTTAAAAAAGACTTTACTATGCATAACTTAAAACTCACTATATGCAAATGAGTCTGATGCTCAGATGGACTACCTGAAAAAGCTCACTCATTTTCATACCCGCTTTTCTTCTGGGGAGGGTCGCAGAGGCAGCAACCCTAGGAAGACACGAAATACCTCACGGTGTTCAGCAATCTTTGATAGTTCTGCTTGGTCCACTCCAAGACGGAAGCATGTAAGGTTGGTGATATAATCACACTGCGTGGTACTTCATCGACGTCTGGGCCGCTTTTCCGTGGCTGTAGCCAGCAGGGCTTGCCTCGCCGATATTTCCTGGGGCATAATGGTCACGTGGCAGAAAAACAGTAGCTGAGATTTCTCTCTTCGGATGAGAAGGGGCTCGACATTCAGGGCTTTACCTACTTTACAGCTGCGCACTTTGTAGCGAAGTGACACCCCATGAATTCTTCGCAAAAATGTCATCTCTGCCGCTTGTACTTGATATAGTACTCTTTTAATCACTACCCAAGATTCATGAACATAGGTGAAGATCGGAACGAAGACCGATTTAAAAATCAACAGCTTTACGGTGTTGAGCTCCAGCTTTGTGATCACATAGCGATAAAGCTCAAGCAGAACTGTGTTGGCTTTATCAATCCATGTATAAATCTCTCTGTTCCGCCTTTCGTCACTCGTGAATGCCATATACGAGGTACATGAACTTCTGAATCTACTGCAGTTTCCTGCCGCTTACTTGCAGCGCATACACTGAGTTTGGTTTTCTGGAGAGACACAATACCTGAGTCTTTTTAGTGTTAATTTTCATTCCCACTTGGTAGCGCGCCGCTGAAAACTGATCAAGTGCATGTTGGCGACCCGGTTCAGAGGATGCTAGCAGTGTCTATTCATCCGCAAATTAATCAAAGAGGTGATCCTGCAGCTTGCAACAGTCACACCCTCGTCGACTAAGCTGTGATTGTCTATCAAATTCACATGAGCTATGAAGAGGAGTGATGGCAGCACACACCTTTGTCGAAAACGAACAATCCTCCGCCAACACGGACACAAACTTTTGAGAAGGAATGCAGTGACTTCAGGCCAGTAACAGGCGCCCGTCAACATTGTAATATCGCGTAACTCCCGAAAGCTTTCCCCATGGGACACGGTCATATGCTTTCTCAAGGTCGACAAAACATGTATTGCCGTCCATAGGCATAGCCAGGGACCATGTCCCACCAAATTTAAAAAATATCTAGTCATTTTGTGCTTTGATAGGCGGTATCCCAAATAAAATACTGTTGTTGAACTAAAATCCAATAATTTGGCCTCCCACGATTGTTTACCCCCCAACAAAGTTGGGCCAGCTACGCCACTGTTGGTTTCTTTGGCATACTCCCAAGATTTCTCTAAAATTTGCTGGAGAATGAAACTTGGTCTGCAGTGCTACGGCCTGGACAAAAACCGCGCTAGGTCTCACCCAACTTCGCGGCATCTTATTTCAAGGCACTTAACAAACACTTTTCCAGTAAGGCAAAGGAGAGAGATTGCCTCGGTAACACTTGCATTCTCTCCTGTCTCCCTTCTTGTGTATTGGGATGGTCACCGCGGTTTTCCAATCTTTCGGTGCCCTCCAATTACACCAGGTTACTTGACACACACGAGTAAGCCAAATGACTCCATTTCTGTTCAAGGTTTTGAACATATCAGCTCGGATTTCATCACATCCAGGGACGGATTTAGGAAGCGCGGGGCCCTAGGCTATCTTAGTTTTTGGGCCCCACGTAATTGTGACCTATTTGGCCGTTTGTGTGAAAAGCGTGCGTGAAAGTATGCTCCTCTTGTGTGTAGTACCCCCTCAAAATCTATCTTTTGTGGTGCCGACTTTGGTTCCACAATTGCCTTAGATATTCAACAGAAACTTAAGCCTTTCCTACATTCGTCTAAAGAGCAAATGGCATAGGGATGTTTTCTTGGAATTTATAGCTCTTTCGTGTAGTTGAGAAGTTCTCTTTGTTAAATTTCCGTGATTTCTAGCGTTTTTAGGAGGTTTGTTTTTCGGACATAAAGATTTTCATGCGGGACCGTGTTGCCTCTCTCGAAAATATCGTCTAGGTGTCGATCTGATCACCTGTACGTAAACTCCTTTTTTGTAGTAATAGTAACCCCTAATTTTTAACCAAACAAGCACAATCCATTCAGTGGACACAAGGCTTATTCATGCCGTTTTGAAATTTTCATTTTCCAAGCAATAGAAAAGATAGTGTTTTCATCCTCTATACCAACGGTGCACAACCTGCGGCCGTACGGCCGCATGCGGCCTTCGATAAAGAAATTTGCGGCCGTCCACATGTAATTTAAAATATGAGATTTGGCGGCCGTGTTGGCGTTTATTGAAGAAAACAAACCCAAGGCAAGAAAATCAGTCGACACGATGCATAATTTCGTACAAAACGTTAAAATGTTTGACATTTTGTAATACTCTTAGGCACAAGTAAATGACAAATACCGGGTAAAACCTATTCTTTAAAAATGTATCTCATAAATATAACTCGAACTCATTGGCACCGTACTTCATATAAATAAAAGTAATGCGGCCGGCAATAGCAAAAAGGTTGTACACCCCTGCTCTGTACCATAGGCCCATAGGCGTACGAAGCGGAGGGGGCTGCCGCCCCGGCTTGAAAAATTTCAGGGCAAATTCTGTTTTCAGGGCAAGCGCAAGTTGCTCAAAATTCCTGAATGATAAAAAATATTTCAATCCAGTGAAAATTTTCAGGACAAACTCTGTTTTCAAGACAAGCGCAAGTTGCTCAAAAATCCTGAATAATAAAAAATATTTCAAAACAGTGAAAAATTTCAGAGCAACTCTATTTTTCAGCGCAAGCGCAAGTTGCTCAAAAATCCTGAATGATAAAAAATATTTCAATACAGTTAAGAATTTCAGGTAAAATCTGTTTTTCAGGGCAAGAGCAAGTTGCTCAAAAATCCTGAATGATAAAAAGCATATAGTCAATACAGTGAAAATTTTCAGGGAAAACTCTGTTGTTCAGGTCAAGTGCAAGTTGTTCAAAAATGCTGAACGGTGAAAAAAATTTTAATGCCGTGTATTCAGTGTATATTCACTTGGGGGTGGTCCGTGTAAATTGGGCTAGTTTAGTTTGTAATCTGGACTAAAGACGTGACTGGTCATAATGGCTTTTATCTACTGTAGACCAGCTATGTCCAACCCAAGCAATATAAAGGCCGCATATTGAATGGCTTACTTTGATCTTATTAAATTATTTTAACTTAAGCTAATGTACTGAAAGCGTTTGAATCGTCATCGTAATGGTAACAGATGTGATAAAGTGGCACTGAAAACCAAGTCTTACTGAGCCAAAAAGTATGTCACTATCTGGAACAGGGCCGCACATTGAATGACATAACATGTTAATGAAGGCCGTACATTGAATGGCTTACTTTGGTCTTATCAAATTATTTTAGTTTAAGCTAATGTACTGAAAGCGTTCGAATCCTCATTGCAGTAGTAACAGACGTGACACAGTGGCACTGAAAACCAACTGCATCAGGCCCGTCCAGCAGGGGGGGCCAAAAACCAGAAGGGGTTCACATTTTGAAAATGCAGTATTGGATGTATGCAGCAACCAGGGGGCCAAACGTGAAATGGGGAGGACAGATTTCAAATGGGGGGGCCGGGCACCACTGGCCCCCCCGCTGGCGACGGCCCTGAACTGCATCAAAAATGTCAAATTCAGGATTATCAAAATATGGACAGGTTGTCAGTATACAGGATACATATCCTACAGCGAAAGTCGAAACTGGGCCGCATGCGGCCCGCGGGTTGGGCATAGCTGATCTAGACCAAGCCCTCGTTTTCTGTAAAAATCGAACAATCGGATGTCGGTAGGTCAACAGCTTGATCTAAGAATTCGGTAAGCTCCTTTGAGTGCGCGTTCTTAAGCACCTTGCTCAACCGTACAGCACTTACGATAACACAAGCAGGTGTAAGGTCAGACCTTTCGGTCCGGAACCGTCGCTTTTAACCATTGCGTTGCGCCATCGAAATCACGTACATATTTGCATCAGTAAAGGCAATTGCCGTAAAGTTTCTTGTCTGGGAGAACACAACACGCAAGGAACTTCACCCCCTTGAGTACAAGCAAGGTAACTACAGCATTTGCCTATAACGGCACCTCGAGGGGATTGCATAATGAACGTTATTGCTGAATTGACGTTTCACGCGTATTGAAATGCATCTAAAAGATGCCATCGGGACCACACAAAATGTAAAATTATAGGCGAATTGACGTTACAGACGAAACCGTTATAAACGAATTCAACTGTACAGAACAGATTTATAAAAGGTTTCAGACCCCATTCGGATTGTACTAAAAACGTTAGTGTCAGGGGATCAGGGCAAATTGTTGTTTTTAGAGCAAATTGTTATTTTCAGGGCAATTTTTCCGCCTCCCTCAGTGAAATGCTTTCCCGTACGCCTATGATAGGCCGATGATAAACAGCATGAAGACAAGGTTTGCACAGAAGCAAAGTACTGTCGCAACACCCTCAGTTAACCACGAAGTAAGCCTAATGTAAACACGTTTTCCCCAGTGAAGCTCGCAAGAAACTGTTCTAGGTGATTTAACTAACATATAGAGTTTCAACAAGCAATTTGTTTTGCGTGAAATCTAGTAAAAACAACCAAACGTAGGATCCAAAACTGACAGTATTGTTTGTCATCGGAGTTTTGCAGTATCTGGCGGTCTTGCGTTGTTGCGAGCTTTTTTTTCAGTGGAAAATTAAACATCAAGTACCATTATTTTCTTTTTCATTCTTTTTTTGTAACCGCTTTCATACAGATGGCCTGAATCTCGCTCACGCTCAGATGCACAATATTGTCATGTTGTTACTGTACTGACAAGAGTCTAGAGTAGACTAGACATTTGCATTTCCGCCCGTTTCAAGGTAAATTGCCAAGTTATGCCTCTGCGCAGTTTTGCAAATTTTCAGTTAACATTGAGTCGTCATAGAAAATATCGTTGCGCGGGGCCCTAGGCCATGGCCTATTTGGCCTATGCGTAAATCCGTCCCTGATCACACCCTGACCCTGCATCCTTTCAAGACCCAATGGTTTAACATCTAGGAAGACGTCAGCTGCAGTGATGGTATTTTCCCTCCAATGCACCTCCTGGGTCCATCCTTTGGATGGGACTGGGTCCAAAAGGATTTTGCAATACTCCTCCATCTGCCAAGGATATCCTCCTCTTTGCTGAATAAGACACCATTTTGGTCTTTAAATCCAGATTCATTAATTTTTTGCCGTTGAGACGCCGGATGGTTTGCCAGAACACTTTTTTGGCTTGCCAGTAATTGGAATTCAATCTGAGTCCGAAATTCGCCCAAAATTGCATTTTTGATTTTCACCGTGAGGGCTGCGGATCTGTGTCCGCTGTGAATTCTGGGAGCTCTTGAAACAAGGGTGATACACTGTCTGCAAAGGTCTTTCTTACATTCTTGCCCATCAGAGCTTTTCATGTTATTCGTATAAGACCTCCTGGATCTACGTGTTTATGTGGACACTGTTGGTTTTTCAAGACGTGATTTGCATACCAGGGTACTTTTTAAAGTTTGACCTTGGCAACGCCTAGGAAATTTTAAGAAACCTCAACTATTTTTACCTAAAAATACCAAGGTTTTATTAAAGGGAGGATATAGTGTATTTTGGTGGTGTTCGTAAAGCGAGGTTCTACTGTATTTTGAGAGTTTGATAGAAAAATTTGAGAGACCGTTTCATTCTCTCAAAAGATCCTTTAAAACACCGCGCGTACCACCAGGCGGTGATCAGTCGACAGTTCTTATTCCCTTTTGCCACGAACGTCCAACACTACTTGGAACAAATCAGGCGAAGCTAAATCAAAATCAATGAGTGGCATGACCCAAAGGAACTCTTCACCAGGTGTGCTTGTGCAAGTCTCTGGGTTGGAAGAAAGTGTCCATGATTCACAGTGCCTTCATGGATGTCGGAATAATTTTTTCCAGGTGGCCAGAAGTGGCTTTTTCCGGAAGTAGCCAAAAATATTTTTCCAGGTAGGCCAAAAGTGGTGAAATTTTCTTTTTCCTTATCGAATCTAAAAAATAAACTTTTTTGCTAAAAATGTAATTAATAAATGTCAAATTTCAAAATCCAGGGGTGCTTGGCCTTTCCTTACCCCCCTTCCGACGCCCATAAATGCGTTGTTACAGCACATTGCAGCATGAGTCTTTCGTTATAATTTTCGTCAGCAGCACCATAATTGCCAATCACACGCTTCATGCCTCCGCATCGCTTGCAGCGTGTACATTGAATTCTCCCAAAAAGATCGTGGATTCGTTAGCTTGAAAACATAAAAATCCAAAACGTTCAGTGTGTGGATAATTGAACGTTGATCAATGTTTCAAATTTGGAAGCATAAGCTACCAATCTGAGATGCTTAAGGGCATGGGAACATGAAAAGCACATCATCTGTTCTGTATTGTATTATATAACGTCTTCACTCCCTCACACAACGCAATAGACTTCAACATACATGGAAGTATAGCAAAGAACACACAGATACATGAAAGAACACGAAAATAGAAGTGTGGCGGTAATAGAAAAGCATACGTTCGGTGGCGCGAACACGATTACTTTGATGAAACACAAACATAGATGTGCGGTACGAGTGAAGAGCATACGACTGTATGGCGCCTACACGGCTGCAATGATGTTCACCACCGTCGCATATAGCTACGATGAGTTCTAAGCAGACCGGTTAACAAAATGCATGGGAAGAGATGGCACAGGCTGCTAATGGTCTGGTTTTTGGGCGGGCCCCAAAGGTTGATATTTTTAGCGCTTAGATTTCACCGCTCCATTACCGCCCGCTAATGATGAAAAAAGCATTCAAAAAATGTATTCAGTTAGGAGAACCACCCGATGGCGTATAAAGTGAATGAAACCACTTGGCTTTAGTGGACACCAGTTACTTGAAAATTAATTGGTGTGTTTTTATATGTACCAAATCACTATCACGTAACAGTTATATTATGTTTGTTTGATATTTGCAAGTAAACCGTATACTTATTTAGCCGGTTATGGGCGGGCTGGATTGAAAAAGAAAAATGGCCTGGTTCACGGGCCGTAGATGAGCTGCCTTTTGTGGGCTATGGGTGGTCCAGGCTCAAAAAATCGTGGACCATACCATCTCCAGCATGGGAGAGTATGGGAGGCTGCAAAGGACCAGGCGTCATTTAGGCTGCAGACCTTCCGAGGTCGAAGCTGCAGTGCAAAGGGAATAGTATATGGAAGTAAATAAAAGTCTGTTGCTTTGAGTACAACGTTAAATATGCGCAATGCGCTTATATGATTAATGGGAGCAAAACGCGTAGCAGGCAAGTTCAAAGACGCCAGCAGATATTTGTTTAACTTCGCCACATGAAACTTCTGCAGTAGCCACATGTATTCAAAGTATTGGTGATAGCTAAAGAGGTAATATGTCACGATCTACTGCAGCGCTGCAGCGGTGCAACAAAATTTAAGCAGGTTGAGAACAAAGCAATCAATCATGTGTTTGGGAAATGCATTTTAAGCCGATGTGATGATTCATGTATGGGAATAGAAATTCGTTTACTGTTCGGTAGACAGTAGATCAAGATATAACAGCGATGCCTCTTGAAAGCCATTTTCATAATAACAGCTTCAAATATAAATCAATGCACTTGGTTAATAGGCACCAACTTAAGAGAAATACCAGCAATGGTTCCTGTCCCCGAGTAGAACATTTTTCATATTCCGCTATAAAAAGTGTCAAACATGGTTTATTTTTTATTTCTAAAGGAATTTCTGAGCAGATTTCTATTGCATTGTACCTCCGCATTTTTGTACCTGAGTTTGAACCTGTAGCCAAACAGTATCTAATCTCAATCAGTGGCGTAGCAAAGATTTTTGATTGAAAGAGGGCAGAAGGTGTTGTTTAAAAACCTGGCTTCAGTAACACACAAATCTAACAAAAAGTTGTAAATTCTTATTGAAAAGGAAAACAGCAAAAAAAGACATCAACTTTTTATATCACCAAAACACGTCTGCATTTTCAAGAAGCTAGTAGGAACTTGTTTCCTCTATTAATTTTGCACATCTTTTTCTGTGATATAGAGTGCCCAGTGCCTCTTGATACCCCCAGGCTGTGTTAAGTTCTCAACGATATATATTACAGATAGCTGTTCTATCAAATCCAAGAGTGTGGCTTGACGCAGCCACGCAAATCTTTTTTTCGCTCGGGTTGGGATTTGGAGGAGTGATTGCGTTTGCAAGCTACAATCCGAAAAAGCAAGATTGTCAACGAGATGCTCTCATTATTGCTCTTACCAATTCGTTCACGTCGATCTTCGCCTCCATTGTGATTTTCGCGGTGCTCGGTTACAAAGCGACAGTGCAGTACGAGAAGTGCCTGGATGGGTAAGGGCGAGGTTTGGCTTGCTTGTAAAACGTTAAAATATATTGAAGGCTTCCTAGTAAAAATCTGAATGTCCTCGTTTGATAATATCGACCACTTTATTACTGGAGCAACATCGGAAAAATATTTCTTTGCTGTTTGTTTAAAAATGATTCTCCACTCTGTATTCTGTTGTCAATATCCTATTTTCTCATTGTGAAATCTTGCAGAGTTCAGGACTGAAGATGCGTAGCAGGTCCGCAACCAGGGGAGGCAACCGAGCAATTGCCCCCCCCGAAAGTTTCAAAAACGTGTTTAGTAATTAGATACAACAACAAGTTACAAGCATTTGCCCCCCCTCCCCCGAAATATCAAGTGGTTATGGCCCTGATGCGCGATTTTCTGTTAAAACAATTTGTTGATTGACTAGACGTCGTCGCTCAAACCTGCTCAGGTGTAGTTTGCACTTAGAAAGGTGCTGTTGGCTGTAGAGCAAGTGAAATCACTCAAAGTTTCGGGTAGGCCCAACCCTTATGAAAACCTGCAGCAACGTAAATCATGTGTTGCTCGTATGGAACAGAACTTTCTGTAAAGGGGATATTTTAGTCGTAAAAAAAACAAGGTAAGCAGCATACCATGCAGCACACCAATCACCATGTTGACTAAATCTAGGAATACCGCAAAAAATGACTTAGAACCTTTCCTCTTCTGCTTAGTGTGCAACTGTTTTCGTAGTTTTTGTTTGATTTATCAATCCATGTGAAATGAAATTTGCGTCTGGGAACTTCGAAAAAAACAAAATTTGCTTCAAAACTGTGGCAACGGAAAACCAAAGCTGTGGCTGGAGATGCTCACTCATACGTCGCATATCTTTCAAAAATCTCGATCAAAACGTGTGTTTCGTCAAAAACAAATAAAATCTTTATGGAAAGAAAACAGGTCGAAATGTATAATTTTCTGAAATTGCTATTCGTCAATAAAGTTTCACCAGAAAAAAACTTTTCTTAAAATTTCTAATTATGTCATCGGAGGAAATAGAACTAAGATCTATGCGAAATTAGGCGCGAAATATTGCCAGTTAGGCTTTGATTGCTTGCAGCCTGATGTTATTTGCCAAGTGTGGATCCTTTTTGGAGACATGGAAAAATCCAGCCGCGGTTTCATAAATTTCTGGCAAACATGATTGTTCTCAAAATTTGACCAACCAATTTGTTATTAAAAAAGTGTTGAAAGTTGAAAAATTGCTGATAAATCAAAGATCATTCGAATCAAGCGAAATCTAATTTGAAATTTAAGTAAATTAAATATGCGGCAATGACTTGCAAGTGAAATGTGCATTCATAAAATTGCAGTTAGTTGTAATAAGTTTCACCAGACTAAAAGAAAATCATGCACTGGATATAACAATGGTTGTTTGATAGCGGAATTGGTCCACTTGAGGAAATATTTTTCCATTACAACTTGAAGAGATACCTTGATGTAATAAACTTATTTCAGAGTTAAACGAAGTTTCTCACTGCTATTTTCAGAAACATCAACACTCTTTTGAACACGTTTGATCGTCCAGAGGGATATATAACATACGATAACTATGAAGAAGCAGTACGTGAACTGGATGGACAGAATAACTGGAAAGGAGAACCCGTTAACATCACAAGCCTTAACCTGAGCTACTGTAATTTACAAGACATACTTGGGGAGGTAAGACCAACAACAACGTTTTAATGTCAGGAAGAAATAACAACGCAAAAATTCCAAGTTTAAATAAAATTGTAAATGTAATGATGTTGCAACTTTCAAAAACAGCTGCTATTATTAGCAAAAGATTCAACAAACTGGAATTTTCTTACTCTGTTGTTCTACACCGTTTGCAGTATGCATAAAATGTATCAGTTACTGGCTGAGGATTGTGCTGAAAGTTGTTCGGCAAACGTGGTAAGTCTATTGGGGCACACGTAGTAACCCAATTCTTAGCACTGCATGATAATATGGGAACGAATAAACGTAGGACACTGTTCTGTTTTGACTCCATCTTAAATGGGAACGTATGTGTGCCGTACTATGGCAGAATCTACGACATTTCTAACCAGAGATATAGACACTAGAGATAGAGACCTAACCAGAGATAGAGACACCTTTAGGAAACATCCTCATCCTTTCGGGTGTTTCAAGGTTGCTCTTCTAAACGATTTGTGCTTGTCTCCGTTCGCTAAAATGACCACATGCTTTCTCCTTTTTCTGCGAAAACGTGGTTCATTGCACTTTAATCGCTTTATGTTTGAAAATACTTGCCTGATATTTTACTTGTTTAACAAAACCTGTTCCGACTTTCAAATTAAGAAAAGGATCAAAATACAATAGATAAATATCCTGTCAGAGCGACGACAACAATTTTGATAAAGACAACAACAATAGGAACGAAAAAGTAATTGAAAAAAAAAAATTTCGAAACCATATAAATCGGCTCTACTGCTTCATGTGCTTCAGGCTTCTCAAGGTACTGGACTCGCTTTCATTGTGTTCACCGAAGCGATCATCAACATGCCAGGCAGTCCTGTTTGGTCGATTCTTTTCTTTCTCATGCTGCTGTCGCTTGGCCTTGGATCAATGTTTGGAACGGTGGAGGGCGTCGTTACGCCTTTATTTGATCTTGGGTTGAAAGTACCGAAAGCTGCTGTGACGGGTACGAGCTGGGTCGGTAGAACGTGGTGCTATAATAGAGAAAAACGGACTAATTGCGAGATGTAATCGCTGCATCAATCTGAGTAATTTACATCCCCAATGCCAGATTTCGCGCTTTTTTTATTTCCAATACAGATGCGCCTGCATTTACTTTTTAATTTTGCGTGCTGGTTTTAATTGCTACCGCTTTCCTCAACGGCAGCCAGATGTGCTTGAACGTAGACTGAGGCACACCTTTCAACATTAAAATTATGTCGCGTCTTGTATAAGGGATTCAATTTTCACCAAAAAACAACGTGTTTGGTTTGATTTTTAGAACAGAAGCAATGAGCGGCTTACCTGCAAAGTAGCACTGCATCGAGGAAATCAAAACTAAGAAAAATATTTCCTACCCCGGTTAATGTCATCACTTATCATGTAGGAACAAAGGCTTTGTTTGAGCATGCCGTCTGATCAGTGGAAGCAGTCCGACAAAAGTTTTCTTTTCAAGCTCTCTTCAAATTTGAATGACAGGGTTTGTCAGATTTTCAAAAACAAGTGCATACCCCAAAAACGGGTTTATATTCTAAAAGCCTTAGACAACACTGAAATTGTGAAAATGTAAAGGTTATATAGAGTTATTGCTTTACTTTTTTTGTATTCTTTTCACAATTTAACAAAAATGTATGCAAAAGTACAGCTCAAATATCAACGAAATCGATTTGCTTTAATCTACCTTTTGACTTTGAAACGAAGTCATAGTGGCAACTGTAATGCCAGAGAGGGGCACATGGAGTATAAATTCTAAACAAATGCTGCTATAGTCCGAGAAAAAGTTGCACGTATTTCCACGACTTAGTAATAGTAATTCATTTAAGCCGTTTTCTCAGAACACGCTTACGTCTTTTATCACGAGCCTATAACCACGATATAGCAAATATTGACTGATTAGACACTTAAAGCGGTTGAGCTACCATCAAGAGCAGCATATCTTGTGTGGTAACCACATCTTACTTCTCTTAGCAAGAGACTGGAATGCATTCTCTAGCTGCGTCGAGTCAGTAGGTCTTCTGCAGATTGCGCGGCCTATATATGCATGCACAAAATTTGAATCCAGTATCAGGCCACAGTATAACTCAAATTATGTAACTGCCAGCAATGCTATTTTTATATTTCATGGTAACTGTTTTATTTTTAAGCCTGTAGAGGTGATTTCATCGTTTTGCATGCTGAGCCGCAAAAAAACTGACTGCGCTATCCATGTGCTGATTTTTGCGCACAAGGTAACTTAATCCTGACTCGTTATTGTGTCGCGTCAAATCCCAGCCGACAGTGACCTCAGTCAACTGTACACGTACTTAAGTTCTTTGCAAAGGTGTTTTTTCCAAACATCAGTGGAAACTGTTAGCAGAGTTTGTAGAAGGAATGGGAAATTGATGACCAACGCCAAAACCTTTGGTTTACTTTCAATAAACCTTTCAACGTTATATTTCCAGATATCAAATACAGAAGACGTACCTAGCTTGGTTCAATCACAAGAAAGCAGCATCAGTATCACAACACAAAACTGAAATTAGCAAATGGTCACTTTATGTTGATGCAAAACATCATATTTTGCTTTACAAAAATGTGAAACGTGGATTTAATAAACAAATGCAACATTTTTGAAGAGCGTTCTCAAGAATTTTTTCTGGAACGGAGGCTTGTAATGGTTGAATTAAATTTTTCTTAAGAAACTAAGACTTACCTGCAGTGCTTTTGTTTTCTAGCAGACGCAAAATTCTCCTGACATTCGAATGAGACTTCAAGCATGATTGCGGCTACAAAGCACGCAAAACAAACTTTTGCGGCGATACAGGGCTGTTTTTTCAAAACTGGCTTTCAGAGTTAGTCAGCTCATAGCAAACATACCATGTCAACAGTCCACAAAATGTTTACGGGATTCTCGTAAAAACAAGTTAAAGATTTGTACGTAGCGATCGTAATATTGCTAGGGCAGCAAATCCCAACAAAAAACGTTCAGCAGACAAATGTTGTAGTGACAATAAAATGAAGACTGGAATCCTTTGAGCGTAAATTGTAAAGGGCGTTTCACACTGCAATCCTGCATTGTCGGCAGAAAACTTCTTTACTCCGCTGAACTGCTTTTTGAAGCATTTGAGCAGCGCTTTCTGCATCAATTTGCTGGCACTGATAAACAGGTCATGATTATTTTTTGTATGCCAACATTTTCTGTTGTGTCTGAATTTTGTTAACCCTAAAGTAGTTCTTCTGGACGTTTTGCAGCTTGTTTTCAGAGGATTTATACATTTGAATGCTTTTTGCTGCTTTCATCAGCAATTACCTCATATTGTAAGCTATACATAAACGCAGTGTTTCAACCGAAATCTGCAAGTTAAATGCCAGGGTTTATATTACGTTTCCTGGAGATCGAGATGTTTATATTTGTTATGAACAAAGTTCCTTCGGTCTATCGACAGAAACTAAGTAAAAGGTTTTAGTAGCAAACGTGTGGTGCTAAAACTAAAATCGTTTAGATAAAACTAATTCCTTCATAGAGACAAACACGTTTCCGATACAAAAGCTACTTTTCTCTATTCCGCCACGGGCCTGAAGGTGTACCTCATGAAAAAACGTAGAAACACAACAATCCAAGTCAAGTCATTATATTCATTTCCAACATATCCCACGAACAACAATTTTCAAATTTACAATTTTTTAACATATCAGGAACATTGTATTGAAATTTGTTAAGCCCGCACTTGATAAACATGCCTCGCAGTTCTAGGTTATACTTAAAATTAAGGCAGTGAATCTAGCGAAAAACATTTCTGAACAAAAGGAGTACGTTTCATGTGTAAAGAGTCTTTACACTTTATATTTTTTTATAAAATAATATTTCTTTGTAAGTAGATAAATTGCTCGCTTTAATCCTACTTTTCTCTATTTTGTCTTTATATATAGTGTACAAATTACTGTAATGTTTTAAATCTTATGATAATAACGATATAACAAGAGTTTTCAGCAGTGGTTCTGTTGTTAAAGGATGTGTATGTCTGATTTCCTGTGCGATTGGTCTGATATTTTGTACGAATGCGGGCAACTACTGGGTGAACATATTCAACGACTACTCCGGCTCGATTCCCCTTCTCGTTATCGCTTTCTTTGAAATAACCGTCGTTTCCTGGGATTACGGCCTAAAAAAGTAAGTTCTTGCAAATGCTTCCGATAACTGAAGACAAATCAGTAAAATGGTGATGATAGGTGTATCTATCTCATTCTCAAGCCACATGCCAGCTCACTAGCATGGACGTTGGAAAGGAGTGGCAGGGGGATTGCCCCCTTGATTTTGAAACTAATATTGCTATTAACTTTTTAGTTAAAAATGTTTTTCTCTTAGTTTCGTAGTTGGTAAAATCATATTTCACAACTTTTCGCTCTCCTTAAAAAACTTATTTTGACCAACCCCGGAAAAATCTATTATTGGCTCCCCCTAGAAATTCCAACGCCCATGCTCACTGGTACAGCTAGACTACACATATCTTAACCGCACGATGTCTAGTAAATATATATACGTTCAAGATAGGAAGCTAAATGCTGTTTTGCTTTAGATTCGACGACGACTTGACCTGGATGATTGGAGGACCTAAATCGATTGCGGGTTGGATCCTTCACTGGTACTTCCGACTCTGTTGGCTCGTCATTTCCCCAGTTGTTCTTGTGGTGGTAACTGTGGCTTATATTTATACCACAGCCATTGGACAGTTCACATATAGTGGATGGGATGGAGACGTAAGATTTTACTCAAATGCATAGATAAACTCGATTGCAGCAAAAACGATTGCCTGAACGTTGTGTTTTATGAGCGATGAATTATAACTAGGGCAACCAATTTTTTGACTTAAAAGCCTAAGATTTTGACTTCATAATTTACAAATTTTCACTTTATTTTGACCTATAAATTTTCTGCTTTTGCAACTGCAAACTAATTCAGCCCTAGGTGTTGATGTTAATCCAGAAGCATATTCATGCACTCTAAGCTTCAAAATTTAAAATCACTTGGTTGTTAAACTTTGGAGATGATATATTGATAAGTACATTAATAACTTAGAGTCAAACATGAGAACATCATAGAGTTGAAACACTATATGCGTAATGAATTGAGCATTTGGCAAAACGAGTACTGTAAGACCACATTCTCGCCTACTACGCCTGTCCTACATAAAATTAAATCGTCCAGTAGTGGGCAAAACAACATTATTACGTCAGAAATCGCAATGAAACCACTATTATTACGAATTGCAACTAAACTTGCGAAAGCATACCAATCGCTGTTGTTGTAGTTTCAATAAAATGTATAAGTAGAGATAAAAAACTGTGTTGGAAGAAAAGTTTGGCCTAACGATAAATTTTGACTTTTTTTGACCTAATAACATGGGATTCTCTCATGGTATGACCCTGAAATTTGGTTTGTGAACGTTTTATAAACTTTACAAACGGCAGAAAAATTTTGACTCTATTGACTTTTGGTTGTCCTAATTACAACGCTTTTTAACACAGAGCTAAAATGATATTCGAAAGTTTACAATTATACAACGAGTTTTTTTAAGTTTGCACTTTTCTTACATGTATGAGAATTTATTAACTTATTCTAATTCGTTTTCATCAAAATAAAGCAACTTAATATTGGGTTTTGTAAAAAAATATCAACAATTTTATTGTTTGCTTTTCACGCGAATACTTTGCGAATTTTTCATCATTAGTTGGAAAGCTTGACATAAAATATATATGATATTTCCATTAACTCAGAGTAAACTTGTGCTATATTGGAGTGTTAACGCGCAATCCTTCCACTAAAATCATGAAACGATTTTGTTTTTCAGGGCTCACAAACAGAACAAGTTTATCCTTGGTTCGCAGTAATGGTGATCATGCTGCTGATCATCCTTCCCATAATTTTTATTCCTTTGTTTGGGATCTACAAACCAATAAGGGTAAAATGCATGGGCGATGAAGAGCCTAAAGGTGTTCTCGTCGATAAAGATTGGGGAGAATTTTTCAGGGACTTGTGTTTTTGGAGGAATAAGTATCACTAAATCACATATTCTAAATCTGGGATGAGATGTCAGATGCCTGCACAGCAGTCCGAACCTTTTTTACTTCACAAAGCGGTTATAAACACACCTGCAAAAAGTCTGCGGAAAACGTATGGGGCAATACAAGGTGTTTGTAATCTCCATGGGCTTCCTTTACTTTCTACAAACACGATGACATAAAACACATGACAAATGAAAAGTCATTCTGAAGTTTGTCTCTCCCCAGTTAAAGTCGCAACTGGAAGCATTTTACATGAGGCATCGACAGTTGAGTAGGCTTGAATATCGTTTTATACTTTCTGTGCATGTGAAAAATGACATCATTTGCAAAATTTCACCACGCTCTTCCCAGAAACCTGTGTTGATAATCTCTTCTGTTTTGCAAATTCGCGTTTATGACTTTCAAAATCTGAAACAGTCAGGGCTGATATCACAAAAACATGGTTAATTAAAACGTTTTAGTGTTCTGACACACTCAGTGACGTTGGAAATGGAAAAAACGCTGTGCTTGTTGTATGAAAAGTTTTGTTTTATTTCATCTCTACGTTTTCTCGACGAGGTAGTTTATGCAATCAACCATGCTGTTGTACCCTGTCAAATATTTTAAACGAAAAGCGAAAAAATGATGCTCATTAACAGTCACCTCATGAAGGTTATTTGCGAAAATGAAATCACATGAATTGATATTAAAATATCTAAGCTTTCGTTAGATGCGTAAAGTATTTACAATATTTTTGTTTGTAAGAAGATTTTCATAATCAAATGCCATTCGTGTTAGGCTTCTTGCGAAGCAATTAAAAGCATGAAACCTGAGCGGAAACCTCTCGCAGGAAGCGAAACTTGTTATCAACTTGTGCATGCGCATGCGGATTTCTAAACCTTTGTTTCTGTTTTGTTCTGGTTTTAAATGAGCTTCTGTTTTCTGCGTGTTTTAAGCCTCAAAGTATTTGTTTTTTATGAAGAAACCGTGAGCAGCAACAACGTTTAATAATAATGAACGAGAGTTGATTGCTTTCTTGTTTAAAACGTTTTGTAACAAAGTTTAGCAGGAGCGCGATAACTCCGACAATTCGTAAGTAATACAAATAAATGACAATATGGCCATATCAGGCCAGCTGTGTAATCTCTATCGACGATTTTTCACGATTCCAACAGAGAATATAGGCCGCAGTTCAATTAACGTGAGATGAGGCGGGACAAAAGAGTAGGTTTGGCCAAGTACATCTCGCCAGAACTTCCTATTCAAATTACTAAAAAGGCGCTAAAGTCCAAACAAACGCTGTGCTATTAAGCGCTTTATTGTGCAGTAGTGGTTAGCCTAAAACTTAATAGTACTGTCTGAATTTCAAAAGCGCACCGTAGTCTACACAGTCTTGCTTTGGCGCGGTGACAAAACCTGCTGGACACTGCATTTGAAAAACTGCAAGCAGATTTCATGTGAGCACGCAAGTTTATGCTGTACGAAAAACTGTTTTTGAGCAAGCGATATGTGAGGTGATCCCGGGGAACTTGAAAAACAACCTGTCTCTGTGTCTTTAAATTGAAGAATATTAAACTATAAGCACAGGAAACTAGCAAGAACTTCTTATATTGGGAGGAGAGCCGCAAAGTCTAACGGCAAACCAGCTGAAAATAGAAATGATTTTTGGAGAGAAGGTCCTATGATTTCACCAAATAAACTGCACGGCATAACGTTTTGTCCTTAAAAATTTTTATTTTATAGTAGACAAAATGTGAATAATATGCGGAAACATATAGAACTGTATGTTTAAAAACTTACAGTGGATGTCAATCTTCATTGCATGTTTTACACAAAACATGCAACAAACAGGCACTCAAAGCAAGTTTTGTGGTTATCTTTGTTTTCCACCCGGCCTTGATAGCATCGATTCATTGAAGGAGTTATCAGACCGCATATGTTTATATGTTTCCGTGTGCTCAATCTCAACACAGCAGATACGTAGGTCTAACTGAGATGAACGATGGATACACGCAAGAGGCCCGGTAGCAAAAAGCACTTGATTTGCCGCAACATTGAGAAAACATCAACAATAAATGTCTGTTTTTCATAGGTGGCCCAGTAACAAATTCACCAACTTTCGTGAAGCAACGTCAGCAATCACACGTTTTCTTGTCAGGCAGCTGTCGAAAGTTTGCTCAACACACATATTTGCTTTTCAAATGACTATTCGTGGCTATCCCGCACCAACAGCCATTCAAAAACAAGAAAAGGAGTTTGCTAACTGATGTACGCTCAATCTGCATCTCTATTGGTTCAGTGCTTATAAAAAATTCTTGAAGCACCTAAAACCCAGATACATGAAATTGTGCAGATAAACTAAAACATTTTCGCACTAATTTTGGAAAGGTCTTTCGTATGTTTGTGCTGTTGGAAGCGTTACTCGATTAATTATTATATTTTGGCAACACATTTCCAATAATTAATACCATTGGTCACAAGTAGACTAAACATTATCTTCAACACTCATGTGTCTAACACCTTTCCTTCGTAAAATGTGGTCTATACATTTTAAAAAATCTGTCCAACTGCAGGATTTATAAATATAAAAAGTTCGGTGTACAGAACATATGTCACACACATTTTTTTGTTACTTTTCCAACTGATAGCTTGGAAAATAACCAAATAAATTTTGCTGGTGGGATTTGACGATCAGCAGTGCAAAGCTATTCCTAGCGAGACAAGCGCCTGTCACGACAGTTTTCTGACATGCATTTGAGATAAATGACTGTGTCAAACGGAAGCATTAGTCTTTATGAGGCAGTTTGAAAAAAGACAGAAAACGTTTGGCGGTCGCAAGCAACGCTTTTGAACGATGCCGCAACATCTGTGTTGTTCACCAACTGGTTTCAGAAAATTACTCCAAGCGCTTCCTTTATATTTTAGAGCAGTGGGTCCCTAACTGGGGTAAATTACTCCTAGGGGTAATATGCAATTCTTCGAAGAGTAATGTGAAACCAAAACCACAATGTTCTTCTATATAGTGAGCAATCACTGCGAAATATTGTGGGTAATAAAGACGTAATCGCTACCTTGATTTGGGTAACGGCTCGAACAAGTGTAGGAATCACTGTTTTACAGCATTATAAACCGAACAAGGCAAACAAGAGCTGTAACAAAGGTTTGCGTCAACGTTAAATCCAGACAAAGGGCTCATGTCAATTAAAAAATTCCTCTGTGCACTGTTTTTGCCATTCTCCGTTTAGATTTACGGCGGTGATTTTGCTTCCACAAAGTGTCTTTCTTTTCTGAACTTCTTTCAGCAGCTTATATTTTTGCCTGACAGAATGTTGTTTCGAACAGAATACTATTAAAATCAGTTTAGTTGCAGTGGGCATTCAACAATAGTTCGACCGATTTTTTTGTAGTGAAGAAGCTTTAGTAGTACTGTACTCGATGTTGCAAAGATTTGATTCCTCTACTTAAGATCCGAGCTCGAAGAAAAAAATCTCATTTCCGATAGCTTCATACAATACGTTAGCTTTTACTGTGTGACGGTTTGCGAAGCTACGTGGCGTTCATGTGTAGCCAGAAAGTATTGCAAGTTCTTACGTGAGGTGAAGTTTTAGGTGACCAAACATAGGCTTGTGCAGCATGTTGTACAATCAAATTCACTGAAGCACGCGTTTGTAAGGTTGGCACTAACGAGGTGACTTTTTGTCATTTTATCGTTCCCAAAGAACGGCACAGCAGCTACAGTTCTGCTGTAGGTAGGCCTGCACATTCAACCATCAATATTTGCACATTCAACCATCAATTTCGACAGCTACTAATTGAAGTTCTGAAACAGAATTGGGAACCAAGGTGAAAATGGTGTTTTTATCCTTTAACAAGAAGCTCTATCAACAATAGATCTTTGCCTTAATTTGTTTCAAGGTGGATTTTGACTTTAAGAGAGTGGCTTATTGTGAAAATGTGCCATTCCATTTTTGAAGAGAACTCGTCATACTTAGCAATTTTTCAGTAAACAAGCAACATTTTAAAAAAAGACACATCTTTCAAAACGAGTGGTAAAGTTAACGTCAATTTCTTTAGCTAAGGTGTTTTAGATAAAAGCTTTTTGTCGCTGTCATGCGGTCAGGCAAGAATGTAGTCGTACTACTAAAGAGTCATAAAATTGACCTGAAATATAGTGCAGCAGTGTCTTGCGGGAAACATGTGCTTTGTCTCACACTCATTTCCAAGGCCTACGAGAGGAGGGTAGAAGAGGTAGGCCTACCTCGTACCCGGGCCCGGCAGGTAACTGGGGCTCCGGAGGATGAAAGTACGCACGCTAAGTTTTTTTGTAATCAAGCCCAAAATTGATGTTCGCTTCTGGAAGTGCACCTCTAGTAGCTATATTTAAAAATCTTAGCATTGTAGCTGTTTCATCTATATTCTGAAAACTATACAAACAAGATATACATACACGTTTGGATGAGGGCCCATAAGGTAGGAGGGCCCGGTATCGGTTTTCGTACCCTCTGACAAAATTGCTCTCAGTGGCCCTGCTCACTTCTCTCAAAGGCGTGGATAGTTTTTTATAGCTTTATGCGTGCGAGGATAGTTTGCTTTGAATAGATCGGCTGCGAACAAGTTGGGTAACTTTCTTTGGCCTTGTGTTTTCAGGGACGCCGGAACAACAATAGAGCAAGGGGCAGTAAAAGGTTGAGTGGAATGAAAACTTATAAAAAACAAAAAAATCTTTACCAATTATGCTTATTTCTGTTGACCTCAAAAACAATAAAAGGGATTATAGAAAAGTATTTTGAATTTTCCTGGGCATGCGCATAGCTGCAATAAATGTGTATCAATTCGATCTTGATAAACCATGAGATACTGTTATGAAAAGCATCTCCACCCCCTTTGCTCCCTTTTTGCAAGGTCAGGGGGCAATGCCCCCGTCATGCTCCCGCTCTCCGGCCTCCCTGTGTGTTTCCACAAAATTCATAAAAGGATTATTATAAACGACCACCCTCTGCCTACACTGCCTGTAGTGACGTAACAATGATTTAAAAAATCAGCGACGTGCGGCTGTGCAGAAAAACAAAACACTAACGTCTCAAGTAGGACATTTTCGCTTCCTCTGTGGCAAGCCAGAGGTTGCACATTATTTGAGAAGTATTTCTGTGAGTAACTACAAAATCTCGACGTGTGAAATGACACTGGCTTAAGATTTGTTGATAAAAAGTAGATTGCGGAACACAAATATATACAGATTTTATGAATGATTTTACAAGCTGTCAATATTAGCACCCACATATCAAGCTAATTTCTAGGATTTCCTACAAATGCTTCCCGAACTATGAACTATCTCTTCTGATAGGCTTTCGAGACTATAGCCTAGGGCGGCAGAATTTCCAGGAGCGGCAAAAAATTTTTGAAAGTTTTTTTGAGTTGCTTTGCTTAGGTATTTTGCAGCACCCATTCTAGGGTTGCCGGCCTGTCCGTTTTTCCTATTTCAATGCATTCGGGTGACTGCTGTCGAGCACAACAACCGCTCAGAAGCACACACCCTTAACAATAATAATCATTTAACTGTAAAATTCGAACGAATGAACCTCCTGACGGAGAGTGTGTTCCTGCTCCAACTACGAGGTTAAACGGCGTATAAATCTGCACTTGAAATAAAATAGCTATATTTAAAAGTGATTTTTCAAAAATTGAATGCTCGCGCCTTCGGCACTCACAGGGCACGGACAAATTTTCCTCTGGTGAAAAGAGAGCGCTAAAATTTCCATAGGCTATGGACGGCCAACACTAAAAATCCGGCCCTGCATAAAATATTAAGTTGTTTATACACAGCTGTTAAAACTTGAGATCGTTTCAAACAAATTGTCGAGGTAATAGATTGCATAATGAAAAGAATTTTTTAAATATCCTGTATACTGTATTTTCACTTTATGCCGATGCTCACCATTCTGAGTTAGAATCACCTCACCAAGATGGTGCCCTCGTTTTACAACCCAATTGCATCTAATGGGTTATTCGCCGAGGCGCAGAAAACTGCAAGTGTTACCATAGGCTGCAGCCTCGAGGTGAATTCTGTTGTTCAGTTACTCCAGATCGAAGTTTTCGAAAAGTGCATTTACACACACAACTTTGATGAGGGCTACAAAAGCAAGCTAGTGGTGAAGTCTCGTGCCTAATTTTGACCACTGCCGTAGATGTTGTATCACGGTGTTTCCAATTTTACAAAGTTTAAATTAACATTTTGCGCAGTAAACGCAGAAAAAATCTAACTGTTTCCATTTTTCGATACTAATGCCTTACGTCTTCGAGTCGTTCCCACCAATTGCCAACACTATATACTAGAGGTGAGGCCTATGAATTGAGGTAAAGCCTTAATTCAAGCAATTGCATGTTTTCGAAACTTAGTTACTTTTGCAATGTTTCAGGGTAATGAAAAAAGAGAGCCACTTACTTACTCTGTTGTTGATATGATACGCCCTTCCAGTTCAGAGTTTAGCACAGAAGTAGTGCCATGAGCAGAAAAAATCCTCTGGGGGATCCAAGGGGAAATTTGGGCAATCTCCCCCTAAAACCAACGAAAGTAGCTTTATTCACCATGATTTTTACAATTCGGAAAATAATATTCGAGATATAAGGCCACTTTATGTCCAGTCATAGCAGTGTTGTGAAGCATACTTCATCTCTCTTACAGTGACGAAGACGTTGTGGGAATAGACTACCAAATATTACTGAAATCGCACCCCCTAAACTTACTGGCTAGATCCGCCCCTGGGGGACATTCGGGGGAGTGCAACTCCAAGATTTTTGTGCCCCCTAAATGTTGTTGTGCCCAGAAAAATTTGTTTTGAACATGCAATAAAAACAAAAATCTTTCTCCCTAGAAATGTTACTTTACTCTCCAAAACTTAAGAATTGGCTATGGGCCTGTATGACATTGCTTTGATCAAGACATAGTCACAAAAAGTCAAAACGCTTTTCTAAAAATCTGAAAAAGCTGTTAAAGAGTATAGGCATGGATGCCATATTGTGCATGTTCCTGAGATTTGTGCATATCTAAAAAAAGTGTTCATTTTTTGTGTGCGTATCTTTTAGTTCTGATGGAGTAACACCGCCTTATTGCATCAGTCTTTACTCTACAGAACTTTCATTTGCAAAACTAAACTAACCAACTGAAATTGAAAACGACCGCTGGCGAGATGCAACAAGCCCTCACTTTAAACCTAATGTTATGATTTCTATTTTAAACTCACAGTTGTTATGACTTATTTGAATAAGAGCCGAGGTTGCCAGTTCAACTGGCGAAATATTTACTCTGTTAACATTCATGGTCTGATTCTTGGCTGTGAAAAGTTTTCTTTCCGTAGATCTTGTTATAATGACTTTGTCATATCCTGTGGCTTCATTGTGATATCACAGAAATTCACTCACGTGCAAGCTGTTGCGTATGCCTATTGCCATTTGCACTGTACTGCAAGTCATACTTGATTGCTTAAATATACTTTTCTTCCTAAACATTCTTAGTTTTCAGTTCAGGAAGGTGGTAACCCTGAGTAACATGGGCGCAATTTTGTTGTAAAATGTGGGGGGACAGTTTGGTGTGAAACTAGGTAGTCATCGGGTCGATGCAGAAGTGACGTGTCATATATACAGATTCCCAATCTTATTTCTAGATGTGTTTTAAGAACAACGCTAATCACGCTTTGTCCTTACAGGTGATTTACATATTAATACTTAGATTTGTTGCTGGACACGGTACTGTAGTTCAACCTGTTTCCATTAATATCATATTTGGATGTAAACAAGCACAGCGGTATAGTAGAACACAACACTTGGGTTTTATCAGAGCTGTCAGTTGCGGTGCACAAAATGCTGAATCGCATTGCTCGCACGTGCATATCACTCTTACAGTTGAACACTTCAGTTTTCATGCATTTTATACGCGAGGATTTCAGCGCGATTTGATGTCTTGTTCAAGTCGCCTAACGTTGCAAATAAGATAAATATTTTTCTTGCACATTTCCGTTTTTTCAAAAAGCCATCTTTTTAATGCTACTGGGCATCATGCATGCAGCCCCACCCCTACTAAAATCTCCATTGATATCCTCTTACCAGCAGCAAAAACATTCGGTCTAAAATTAGCGTAGCCTACTTCAAAAAATGATTTCAATCTATTTTTACTTTTGGTGAGTGGAGGATGTATCCTTTCAATCTCCCCTTGTTGGCGCTGCCTACATACCCACACAGATTTGTAAAAGGGCCTCATGTTGAAACCTGAACCCGGCCCGAGCCCGAAATCACAAGCCCAAACCTGGCTCGAGCCCGAAATTTATTTTTGAAGCCCGATTTGGGCCTGAAAGCCAACTTTACCGAGGGAGTTAAGATATGCGCAACTGCGGAGTAACAAAAAACGTTGTGTGCGGGTGTAGCTGCAGGCACACGGTTTGTCACACCGAAAATAGCAACCACCTTGACCAAAACATTGGCATAATCAGGAACAAACGTAGCATGTTAGTCAACGATAATAGCCTACTGCGGAGTGTGGAATATAATGTTTCTCAAGAAAAAAAGAAGCTATCACGAAACTATCTACTATGGCGCTATAGGCATAAAAGAAACTTTCTAGGATAGCTCTATAGATATGAAAAGCTGGCTTGTAGGTTTCTTAAAACAAGCCAAGAATCGCGTGAGTGATTGATCTTCTCGACGCAACCCCATCGCGTGCTAATTTCCACACCGTTGTCGCCTTCTCAAAAACAGTGTGAGACAAATCCCAGCAGAGAATGAAAGAACACAGCCGTGTTCCAAACAGAATAAGCTGAAGAAAAATCGCAATCACTTCATTCAAAGAAGTTACCGCAGTGAGCACAACAAATCTACGTCACGAAAGAAAAAAGTCGTTACTCGTAATGTTATAAAAAGTTTTGTATGCAGGCTCGAAATTGGCCCGAAAGATTTTGACAAAATTAAGCCCGAGACCGGCCCGACCCGAAAAGACCGGCCAGACTTATAATTCTGCACCATGTCAAAAGTTTCATTTTAAGAGTTCTACTTGCATAACGACACAAAAATATATTTGAGAATCAAAATGCACAACGGTGAATTGGCAAAAAAGACGAAGTTTCACTTCAGCACGAAAAGAATGTCCAACAAAACTAGGTGTGATGCATCTGTAAAGCAAATGTTTCGCACTTGGATGAAAAAATTGTTGCATTGTGGGTTTGGCTAAACTCAAGTAGATCAGATGACTTACGAACCATTGCATTCAGCACAAGCACAAAGTGTAAGAGTCAATGAAAAAATCTCTTTTGGATTTGTTGGTCAGCATTGTCGCGACATTACAAGAAGTTTGGATAAATGTATATTTTATCCTTATTTCCGAAGTCAAGTCCCTACGTTTTGAGCTATAGGTCAATATACAGCTAGGTAAACACTGTAGTCTACTTCAATGTTTTGATTGAAGTCCTGTTCACAAATGGTTGAAAACAGTCTTTTGCTAAACTCCCCATCCCAAAATTAAGTCTCCACAATAGTGCCGCTTTTCGTCTTCGGCAAAAGCTTCTCAGAGATTTGCCTGAAAATCTAACTTTCCAACATTGTATACACTAGCATCATTAAATTATACACTGTCTGTTTCTGAATACGTGACAACCGACGTTACAGCAAAGCCAGTTACATTTCTGCACGGAACAAATCATGGCTGTACTGTGGTCTCTCACATGTGCAGCTGTAATACTCTCACTGTTACAGGAAAATAACCTTTCTGACAGCATACCACACAGGGGAAAATGTTGGACAGAATCAGTTAAACATCTTTCACGGTCTCTAGAAACTTAAAAAATGCTAAAAATTATTTCATCGAAGCTAAAATTTATAAACTAACAGAATCAGTGATACCACAACAAACTCTGCTTCAACATCAACTTGGATATGAAACGCTCTTCACACAAAACGTTTGAAACGTCTCCAAATACAAAACCTAAAGAGAAAAACGTGGGGGGGACATAGCATATTATGTCCCCCCCGTCTGAAAAAGTGGGGGGACACGACCCCCGTGTCCCCCACCAAATTGCGCCCATGCTGAATATACGACTATTTTCAACGCATGCTGTTGTTATTGTCCGTAACACACCATTGAAAAAGCAGTCCTGTAAAACGTGCAAAAGTTACAGAAATGTGGTTAAACTGAATAAGGGGCCGTCCATAAACGACGTCACACTATTTTGGGCAAAAATCTACCCCCTACCCCCTTGTCACATTTCGTCACAAGTATTTAGCTCCCCTTGAAATATAACATCACAATTTGCAACCCCCACAGTCGCAATTACAAATTTCCATCTACTTTGTGTCTGCCTAGGAAAAAATTTCATCTGTTTTATTTATTTGATTGGTGCACGTTGTGATAAGACCAACATTCTCTTCGTAAAACGTCGAAAATACTGCACACATTGCTAAGCAAAAATTAAGCAGCAAAGTGTTTTCTACTTTGTTGAAGACCGAAACGAATGAATTACGTTGTGCGAATGGTCACTTTGCAATATTGAAGCAAAAACAGAACATAGGAACTTTTTGCAGTATAGTCTACCTGCAAGAACGATTTCACAATACAGAAAACAAGTATGGCGTGTAAATGTAACACAGGAGGTAAATAACTCATTTTGAGGAACGTTTAATGATGATTTCTGCATAGGCTAAGACAAAATGAATTTTTCTAAAAACTGTTTCCTTCGAGATCGGCGCGTGACTTACGGGAGGCTTCACTTTTATGTTGTGATCTGTGCGTAGTAAACACCGAACCGTAGACCACAAAAATGAAACGATCACAGTGGACGTTTGAGGTCCACAACTGCTTATGTTTTCCACAGAGGTTACGGCGTTTCAACAAACTGTTGCAGCTACCGAATTGGTGTGAGTCAGCGACACTCAACGAAGACACTCACTGGTCTGCAAAATAAAACAAAACATCCTACTACAGAAAACAAAGGAATCACTGAAATTGTTGGGTCACATGAAATAATTTTGTTATAGTCTGTTATGAAAGTGGTCTGTTTTGAATGGTCTGTTATGAGTGGTCTGTTATGAATGGGAAACATTTTGAAGCATTGTTATGTTTTTATGAGTCACGACTTTCAAACTGTTTACTGTATATGGGTTCAGCGTAAAAGACCCCTCATACTGAAGGTGGTGGTGGTGGCAATTGCACATGTTGCAACAATTTTGACCTCAAAAATAAAAATGTAAATTTTAGGAAATGATTTTGAAGTTTTCAGGATGAGTGGAAAGCTGAATAATGCGCCTCCAGTTAGAAATGGACGGAAAGATGAAGTCCGCTTTTAACTTCAGGTATTCCAGAGCTAGCCTATATTGATTTGCCAGAAACTGAGAATAAAACTGTGGAATGCTTGCCAAACAACTACAAAATCCTGCACAGAATCGGGCGTCGAAATCTAAAACTTTTTGGTCCAGCAGATGGAGATTGGAGTCAATAAATTTTATCGAATGAGCTTTGGCTACATTGACAGTACAACAATATAGTTAGCCGTTAGCTGTAAATCCAACAAAGATTGGCTGACTATCGGAAATATACTTTAAAAACAATTAATCCGTTAGCAATATCGACAAAAATTTCCTCATTGGTTGCAACAGAAAACTATTGTAAACGGAATAGAAACATTTTGGCCTCCACACCTTTGCTTTCTGATATGACTGCGTGTAGCATGCATATCAAAACGACTCGTGTGACATCACAAAACTACTGACTCACCCCCTATCCCTTGTCACAATTTGTCACAAATCTGGTGACCCCCTCCCCCCGTTAGGGTGTGACGTCATTTATGGACGACCCCTAATTTTGCAATTTCAAGAAGGTATTTTTTATACGTTAAACAAATTAAGCAGTTCAAAAAGAAACACGCAATATTTCTATCTCAGCCACCATTTTCGGAATAAAGGAAAATACTAGAAATGAACCCGATATAGCCACCATGACCTTACTTCAACGCTACAACTGGATCCCATTCCCAAGCCATTCTCTATGTCTATGTCGAAAGTTTTCAGCGTTGTGGAAGCAAACAGCTAGGCCTACATTCCTACACCCCGAACGCTTTAAATAAGTTGCAGCTTAGTACTTTGCACAAGAGCCTCTTAAAATGTATGTAACCAATCCCAGTGCAAGTATAGAGCATTATGAAATTTTTTTTGACCAAAAGTGAACACATCTTTTTTCAAAAAACAGAAGCAGCTTTAGTGAAATATAAGTGAAACTGATGGGTGAGGATGAACCCCACGAAGCTCGCCCTCAATGGGACAACAAAGCTCAATTTCTTCTCACCTGCATAGGTTTTGCAGTCGGTCTTGGCAATGTGTGGAGGTTTCCATATCAACTGCAAAGCAATGGAGGAGGTAACTATTTGAATAGAATTCTACAAGGCTCCCCTCCTAAGAGTTTCTACATCTTTTAACCTAGTTTCTTCTAAGATATGATGTTTTGCATTCTTTCAACGAAGTTTAACGTTTTTTATAATAATCTTAACCTAAGCCTATCTTTGCAAGCAGTGGAGAACGGGAAGCAATCCTTTTACCCATGCCAACGTTGTCCAGTGCTGCAAATAACACATTTATAGCCTATCTAATCCAGGAAACAAACTTCATTCTGATGCAAGATATGAATCCTATACAGATCTGTACAACTAATTCTGCTGCAAGCGTTATTACAAACATGCATGGTGACCGTTCCTAATGCTTGTAGTCTAGTATTCCACGTTCCATCAGTGACATCTATCCGCAGCATTTAGACTAATCTAACCGCAAGTAAGGAAATAAACCAACTCTACGAAAAGTTACTAGCTCTACCAAGCGTTTTGTAATTTCTTCGTACCATAACAACAGCCATAATTTAAAATCGATTTCAACAAAAATTGTTATAAAAGACATTAGACTTCATTGAGCCAATGTAAAGAAAAAACACACCGCTGAAGAAACATGGTTAATGATGATTTATTAGACAAAAAACTGGCGAAAATAAGTAACCTGCAACATATGAATTTATAAAATAGGTAATCGTAAATTTCAGTGGGAAACACATCGTTGGCGGAGTTGGGTGCAGAAACAAAAAAAGAATTCGTAAAATTTTTTTCTTGGAGAAGAATGTTTTTTCAATTTAAAGAATTTGTCAATAAAAAAAATGTTTTTTTAAATAAAATTTTTTTGCAAAAAGGTTTTTAGAGTGATGTTTTAATGTAACAAAATATTTACATGGCGTAAGCAGACCACCGCACATGTGATTTCAGTTTCGGCAGAAGGTTTTTTTCAAAGAGGTGTTCTTGCGTTTTTGTTGCGAACTAAACCGGCAAGATTTTCAAGTTTTACTCTAATGCATCCTTTCTGGACAATTTAGATGTGCCGCATGTGTTTTAACACCACGTTAAATTTGGCAGCTATTATGTCGTTCGCCATAAAATTTCATTTCCTAAACTATACCGTAAACCTAGTTTTCTTCACAGTCATCCCTTTTGTTGTACTGCACACAATGTTGCTACGTTGAATCGTTTGTAGCTCTACAACCAACAATGAAAAGTTCTTTAGTATGCAATGTATGGAATAGAAAACGCATCCGAACAAAGAGATCGTACGTATAACTGTGGGGTAGTAAAAACTTATAAAAAAGTAAATTATCCCATCCACAGGCTTTACAATAGCCATAAAAACAATTAAAAAGTTTTATGCAGTTTAGAGTATACAATTGCTCTAGCTTTCTGCCAAATAAAAATACCTACTTTTCCTTATACTACTAATAAAATCAGTATCCAGAGTCACAAACAAATTTTTATTATTTTCAAGCAGATTGTAAACATTGACATAAACGTTAAGTTCAAGACCCAAGTACAAGCTTAGTCAAGATGTCAGGTTTCTGAAAACAGGCGAAACCTATGAGCCTCAAACGTTGTGGAGATACTAACAAATAAACACAAAATTGGTACTAGCTGTCGTTTTGTCCAGCACCTGGCATTTAAGACTGCAGGGCAAAAGCCGCGGGAGATAGCGGTGAAACAATACAGTGGATATCCCATTGTCACTGGCAGTGCATGTACTATTATAGAAAAACTCCTACGGTTGTTGCTTCCGCGACCTTCCTCAGACGGAAAACGGTTATAAAAATGAAAGGATATCCTTGAGTCCAGCTGAGCAACGGTATTGGCTCACTTATCACCTGTAGGTTAATACTTCATGAGCCTTTGACGGTAGAAACCCAACCAAGATCACAGATTTTGATGTGCAATACTTTCTATCAAAAATCGTATACCTTTGCGTCAGGATTTTGTGAGAAAAATGATCTTTTTGGTATTAGTTTTTTTCTGGATTTTATTTATTAGTTCAAACAAAAGTTCAATAGCGTTTTCAACAATATTTGTCCTTCAATCTTGTTAGGAATACTTATATGAACATTTTTTGAGATTTTCAGGTTGTTGCTGGATGTAGAACGAGAGTAATGAACCTCAAAGACGAAAAATTAAAAAAATATACCAACTTTTGGGCGTTTGACCGCTTAGACTCAAGAAACAGGAGTGAAACCAAAATTTTATTGCTTTTTGCAAAGATGACAGTATTAGTGACATTTCTTTTGAAGAAACTATTTTTCCAGCGTGCATACTTTTCGCTGCGCAGGCCTTTGATAAAAATCACTAGTTATTGCAGGGATCAAAAATTTGGTTTATTCCTGCAGTACATCACTGTATGGTCACACAAGCACAAAAATGGCGTCATAACATGCGCTCTGCAGTATCCTTTCCAACAATGTCTACGACAATTTCGTTGCATTTCCTCTAGTTCGTGAGTTAAAGTTGATCCAGGACCAGAGCCACCATAATAGTTTCTTTCCCTTCCGCAAAGGAAAGGGCGTGATGATGAGCGCTTGGGCATAATCTTTTAAGAACGACGATTTCTTTTTTAAAGCAAGATCAAAGGCATCAAATTTGTTACTCAGTTGCGCCTGTTTGTGGTTTCGAAAATCGTGGCACCTCGTAAGAGGTTGAATGCAGAGATGAGCGGAGGCGCATTTTTCAAAATCCGACTCCGCTCCTGCTTCCGGCTTTAAGGCTCCTGCTCCGACTCCGAAAAACTTTGAAACATCAACTCCGACTCCTGTTAACACTCCGAAAACTTCCAAGTAACTTCTATCAAAAAGATAATGTTTTATATACCGCATGAGGCAAAATATACGCTGTGAGTTTTTTACCTTCGATCAAACACAAACGGTTGAAGTAGTCACGTGGCAAGCACAATACAGAGAGACACAACATGCTGAGGTTTAGAGTTATGGCTACGGTATTTCGATTTTTGAAGTTTCACTGTTTTGATGCCCACCTTGCTTTGGGTGCCTGGGGCCGTCGCCCCATCCTCTGTACGCCACTGGGCACGGTGGGCTACTTTCAGAAAGCTTGAATCATATATGGGCAACTCAGGCCATGCTAAGTACGAAATTGAAAAATAAAAAACGTATTATAACGACACAACCTTTCTTCAATATACTTTTTACTACATAACTGTTTAAGATGGAACAAGTCTATACATTGCTCTGTTCATTTACACTGTTTATTCTTGAAAAACATCTTGTTGTCCTTGAATATTTTCCGACGACCTTGAAAATTGTTGTTGTCCTTGATTCCTGAATGCTCAACGTAATCAATAGTTATGAAATGAATAAGTTTAAAAACATTCAAGAATTTTCAAGGACTTCGGAAAATATTCAAGGACACCAAGATGTTTTTCAAGAATCAATGACATAACGCGTTTTGATAGCAAATTCAAGGACAGTCCTTGGCACTCAAGGACGTCTGGCAACCTTAGTGTTGACTCCGGCTTCTGCTCCGGCCTGAAATCCAAACTCCGGCCGGAGTCCACTCCGGCTCCGTGATTATTTTTTTGAAAGTGTATTGCTTGTGCGAGCTTTTAAACGTAGTGCCATTAAGTAGGAATTACCATTTGTATTCGTGGTAGATTTTAAAGCGTCGCAGAACAGTTGTTTTTTTCAAGTGATTAGGGGCGAGTTGATCTACCAAGCCTAACGGAAGCCCATGGATAGCGCTTTATAATGCTTTTGAGTTTTTACAAAGCCTTCAACGGTTTGCAAGCTTGCAAGTACAGAACCGATCAAAAGTTTATCTATGCACATTTTTTCGGTCATGTCTACAAAATTCATCCATTCACATTTTTTCGGACATGCCCGCTTAAGCTCGGCTGTTTGTGAAACACAGCTTTAAAAAGCTTTCAATAGACGTACATATGGAAGCAAGCCCTTTGAATAAGATAAACTTCGTCAAAAAATTGGTTTAAAATGTCAGGATTGAACACGTTGTAGATGGACTGCGTTTGCAAACAGTCGGATTTAGACGTGAGTTACGTCAAACGTAGGCCATTTTATGAGCCACGCCTAAGTGAAAGTGTCTATGCGGGACTGGTGATAATTTTATGCCTTATTACTTCATATCCAACTGCGATACTGACTCGTGACACAACCAATGAATTTTAGCTTTCGTTTTTCAACAGGTGCTTTCCTCATACCTTATTTTATCATGTTGGTCTTCGAGGGAGTTCCCCTACTTTATCTTGAGTTGTCGGTTGGACAGTGGATGAGACAAGGGAGCTTAGGAGCATGGACGAAGATCAGCCCCTACATGAAAGGTAAGCTCCCCATTGCACCTGAAGCGAATCTGCCTGGGGGCGAAAAAATAAACCAACTGTAACATTGCAGATTAGAAAGCATTGTTTTGCTTTTTCCGCTCGGATTGATTACTTGAAAGCTATGAGTTTTGTTTTGGCAAGAAAACACAAAATAGATTATCCTATTAGGTGCACATTTTTTGAGGTAGGCAAAGAGGTCGATGGAGCTGAATCGACAATATTTTATGGATTAGATTTTTTTACTTTCTTATAATTCTCAATCCCGTTCATCTAGTTGACAGTTCTGAACATGAACGAACACTGATTTTGCAACATAAAACATATTATGAATATTGTTTGTATAGTTGGGATGTTAAATTATTTTATTTGACACTGTTTTCGGTTCCGGTGATGATTAAAAGCCATGAAAACAACATTTTAACCTTTGCACAAAAATGCAAGATAATCTTACTGTAACTCTTGAATAACTCATTCTTTCGTATGTTGTTCCTTTGACCAAGCATATATTTTGAAGACAAGTGCTTTCTTTGTTAAGTCAGTAGACTTGATAGAAACAATTTTGCCGCGCAGTCTAGCCTTAAATTATTGTCTTCCTCCACAACAGCGAAGGTTGTGGATGCGAATTGCAATATGCTAAAGAAAATATCTTGCAAATAATTTAAGGCTATGTCAGCTTCTGAGCGACTGATGTATAAATTTCCCTAATTTTTGCATTTATGTAAAACTCGAGCATAAGATAACTTTGAAAACCAACATCATCATGTTGCTTATAGGCGATAGTGTGGAATATCTAGTTGAATTCTTTGAAAAAGATTTGAAACAATATTGAAAATGTTTTTGCGACGTTTGTAGAAGATTTTGGCGCTAAAAATCGAACTACAATGCTAAACGTGCACGCGCTATAGTGAATGATATTTGATCAGCACCAAGTTTTCAAAACACGATCTGACCATGATTGTGTTTTACGTGTTAAGGTAAAACGAAAACGATGTTCGTCGGTATCCTCTCAAATACATTTGAAAAACTTCTGCCTCGAGCACGTAATGCTAAGGTTTATCAAAGGTATGATGGAAAACTTTATAATAAAATGGGTTGGTTTCAGCACAATGTCCATTGGCCGCCAATAAGTATCATTCCATCAGTCTACAGTCGTGGCCAGCTGCCTAGTACTTGCTCGCGCATGTTCGTACTGAATTAACTTGTTTCACAACTATCGTAAAATAATCAACTAAAAATTTGTTGCTACAGGAATAGGAATATGCAGCTTGTTCGTTTCGCTGCTCGTCGGCATGTACTACAATACTATTATAGCTTGGTGCTTATGGTATTTGTGCAATTCGTTCCAGGTGAGAACACAAATTTGTTAAACGTAATCGTAAACTGTGGCGTAAAATCTTTTCAGCTAGAAACGCATGATAAAAAAGAACGTGCTGCTGTTTAACTTTAATTGCCTAAATCAAGTCTCACTGCATTACGCTTTGTAAGTACAATTCTCAGTTAGCTTACATTTTTCTTTCTGTGTAGATGTCTTTAATAAATTATTTGGGTAGCTGCTGACAGTAACAAGCAGTGGTTCTCGCATTTGAAAATATCCTTTGAAGTTGTTCTCTTCTTAAATCTACAGGAACCCTTGCCGTGGAAAAGCTGTCCAATAAACGCAAACGCTACTGGCTACGTTCAGGAATGTGCAAAAAGCTCGAACACCGAGTACTTTTGGTATCGAACAACTCTCAACATTTCTCCAAGTATCGACCAACCCGGGGGGATTCAAGTCCATCTCCTTGCAACCTTGATTTTGGCTTGGATGATTGTGGCATTGTGCGTCATTAAAGGCATAGCATCATCTGGAAAAGTAAGGATCTGCTGCCTGGAAGTGGTAGTCGAATTCACATATTGTCCACAGTGGGTACAAATAGCCGCCAACAGTGACTTTGCAAGCTCCTTATCTCTTCTGAGCAGTGTTCCCTCGTATCTTTTTCATGTATGGAGCTAACAACCTTCGAGCAGCACGTATTTTTGGTTGTTAAGACTGTAATTCAATCAGTAGCTCAGCTAGAATGAGACCGAAGGGGGCCATTGCTTTACACCAATTTTCAACTGTTAGAAAATAAACTGAAGGACCAGTCGGACTCAAGACGACGTCACTGTCTGATGACGTCATTGACTGACCCTTCCGAACAAAATTATTGGCTGCGCTACTGAATCCAAAGTATTCGTTGAGTTCATCATCAGAATTCCCTGCCCAGTATTTCACTAACACTAGCCGGTTCGGTAGCTCAAAGGAAACCCAGGTTGCGAATGAAATTAAATAAGAACCGCTAAATCTAAAGTAAAACCTTCAAAAACAAATCAATTGACTGCAACGGCGCCAATTCTAACTTGCATGTAATTACGGACAACTTGGGCATACAAGAAATTGCCGACTTTCTGAATCAAACGCGTTTTATAGCTAGTTGTTCTCAAAAACTGTAAAGTTTTTTTGAATTCCAAACATCTTTTTCGTTATTGTTGGTTGTACTCTGAAAGGAGTGGCATAACATCAACGTTTTATGTTTATTCATTAACATATGAACGTTCTACGTTGCGATGCCATAATGGTAAATGCATAGGACGACTGAGGATCTTGATCGCTGGACAGGCCACTTAGGCTCCTTATATGCCAAAGTTGCGTTAGTGAAGGACTAGATAATCTTGGCTCCACCCCCAATTCCAACGCTTCACGAGCTAAACGCCGAGATCCGCTTAGGCAGAGTGAAACACGCTATCGAAATGCTGAAAACAACAAATCCGGCAGACCTGACCTGCCAAAGTCCTAAAATGTGGTGTGAAGCTGACGTAGTAAACGCAGTTTTCAAACTATGTTGGCACACTCGCTGTCTTCCGTAGGAGTTCAAGGATACCAACATCATCACTCTTTTCAAGAAACACAGAAGTCCACGGAAATGCAACCACCTATTGAGGAATTCATTGCTCACTGCTGTCTGGAAATTTCAGCCCATAGTGCTTTTTCTGAGGCTGCAAGTCATCGCAGACAGGGTCCTGGCGGAGAGGCAATGCGGTTTCGGTGCATCGCGCTCAACCATTGACTCAGTGTTTTCGATGGGAGTTTCAGGAAAAGTGCGTCAAGCAGCAACGTGAATTCACATAGACCTGAGCATCTTTTGATATCGAAAGCATGTCTGGGTTATTTGACACCCTCGGATGCTTTTGTTGCCCTTACTTACACATTACTCAGGATCGTCCTGAAGCTTCACAACAACATGTATGCAAACGTTCATGACGGTAGTTCAAGATCCCGACGTTTTCCAGTCAAACGTGGCGTCAAGCAGGGATGCGTCCTTGCTTCCAGTCTTTTTGCGATTTTCTTCGTTGTGGTGCTCATGTGTGCACTTCCGAAGCCGTCTAGTGCGTGAGTGCATTATCGCACAACTGGAAAATTGTTTAATTTCTTTTGTTTCCGCGTGAACTCGAAAGTGAGACGGTTGTTTGACTGAGAACTGTTCTATGCAGACGATGCTGCCTTCGTGGCAACCTTCACATATCTCCTTCAAAATCTCTGCAACCCTCTTGTCGATATCTGTGCTGAATTTAACAATACTACCATTCTACCAAACCCTAAACAACATAGTCCTCTTCTATGGATCTAGCTTACCTCCACAAATCAACATCAGTGGAACTATGTTGCAATCATTGGAAGAATTCTGCTATCTCAGGTCAAAGGTTGACAATAGGCCTACCCACTCCCTGAAATCAGGCTTTGACACCTGTTTAGACAAGGCTGCTACAAAGATTGGTAAACGTCTATCGCGAGTGTTGTAACACAGCAACCTTTCCTTGTGCTTTAAAATGCAGGTATACATGGCCTGTGTGCTCCATGTGGTCCTCTACGCATGTGAAACTTGGACAACGTATCAACACTAAGAATGTCGTCTTGATTTTTTTCACCTCAGTTGTCTTCGGGATTATTGCACTCAATACTTTGGTCCTGTAAACCACAGACTCACCTGACCTCACCGCCATTATCAGACATCAACGCCTTCTATGGTTTGTGCATGTGGCCTGGATGGAGGACGACAGCCTGCCAATGCAAACTGTACGCAGTGAGCTATCTAATGCTCCTAGATCCACTGCACGTCCAAAAATACCCTGCAGAAATGTATCACAATGTGACTTAAAGCCTACAGAGTTGCAGTCACGCCGTGAGAAAATGTAATGTGGAGATTTGCAGTCAAAACAGGAAAAATATCGCCCGATCATCGTTCTCGAGGGGATAAATGTATCTACCTTCTGAAAACGTCTTGCGGTATTTAAAGACATATTAGCAAACCAGTTTTGATATAAAGTTTTCTGTGGTTGTTTAAAATCACCTGAAAGAGAAGATGGTTGGCAACTTCTTTTCAAAAAAGTGGCTAAAACAGGTCAGCAATTTTGTCCCTGAGCGCCATCTTGCGGTATCATTATAGCTCTATTGCCGGATGGTGCTTTCTCTCAGATTGTGAGAATAACAAACAACTCAGACAAATAGTGTATCTTCATTGTTACCATTCTTTATGGGCATATGACAGTTGATGGGGACGCAGGTATAAGTAAGTCCTAGGCAAATCAAGGAACCTTTAGCCGAAATTGTAAAAACAATTACATCTACAAAACAAACGATGAAGTATAAAACATCTCGACACAAACGCTTTATATGGGCATTAAAAAGATTTGCTATAACTATTGAATTATACGTACAAACGATGTTTTATCAAAAAGAACTCCTCATGAAATTCTGGACACCTTGCTTGTGACTTAGACGTCAAGTTTTAGTCCCATTCTTCTCTTGGTATTTAAACGTATGTACGCTTCTGTTGTTGCATCGAAAAGCTAAAACAAAGCTGAATTGACTGTAATCTCTAATAATTTTACTGACATTTGTGTCCTTCCGTTATCGAAGGGTTAATGCATTTTTGTTTTTTGCTAGTATTTCTTTTGTAGTGTAAATAGCACTTGTAAGTAAAGACAATTCCCAGTGATGTGTTTGGTAGGAGCAGAAACAGCATTTTTAGTTTTCTGTGAAGGCGATTTTTTGCTATTCTGAAAAAAAAGACACGGTTTTCCTCCACTTTTCATGCAACACTCAAATACTGGAAGAAACTGTTTCCATTTTTTTAAATTTTAGCACAAAAATGTATCCACTATTTTGACCACAGTAAGACATGTCGCTTTACTAAAACGTTGCCTACTTGTTTTTGTCGCCGCACCACTGCCAGTACCTAATGCTGTTCAACAATCTCTCTTCACCCGTGTCATTCCTCATAAACAAAATTTGTTATGCAACGACTTATAACTTTAACCAAAACACCAATGACCACCAAAAAGAGCATCGTCACGATGATTAAGGAGGCGACGGTTTAGTGGAACAGCATCTGTACCCAGTTCAGAGAAAGAGCGACCGTTCTACTGCAGGGGTCTCCAAAAGTTTTGTCGAGGGCCACATAAGCTATTACACAATCGTTCAAGGGCCAGACATATTACGTAATACGATTGTTTCGGGATATGTTACATTCTACCAAATCAAAAATTTTCCTAAATGTATAGTTTTTTCATTGTTGACAAAATGTGTTTGAAGCTGCATGAAATGGCTTCCCTGTCGGAGCGGGATGATCTAGCTTCGCGGGCCGCCTTTGGCCTGCTGGTGGTACATGTAGTTTGGAGACCCCTGTTCTATTGCATATGTTGATCATAAAGCAGACTTCCACAGTCATTTAAATCTGTGCGCATCTGATTTCGTCACAACTCCATATTCAACTACAATTCGATATTCAAATTCAAACTTGGGAGAAAATGAACTAGCTTTGTTGCACGAGACCACCTGGTCAACGGGTTTTTATCCCGCCGCCGTTTTGACGTTAACTCGAAGTTATTGGATGGGCCAATAAATTCAACTCCACTGAATGAATTTTCGAACCCTAGCAAGTCCACAATAAAGCACAAAGCAGGCTGCAGCCCACTTTTAATTGCAGCCACCAACCCCATACGCAAACACTGTGAAAGGGTGGTTTCATCCCAGAAGAGTTACTTCGTCTACTGCTGGTTTATTGGTAACAGACGACATGCTGTCGCTGTAATAGTGGACTGATCTTCTACCGCAGGTTGTTTACTTCACCGCAACTTTCCCTTATGTGGTGTTGTTTTGCTTCCTTGTGCGGGGACTTACCCTGAAAGGATCAGGAACCGGTATTTCATATCTCTTCACACCTAAGGTCAGTTACTTCGGCTTGTGATGTTGCACCGAAGAATTCAATTTATCCTTTATTTTTTCTAATACCTGTCTTTTTAATTACCAATAATACCGCGTATTATTTGAAAGGACAAAAACATTTGCCGGAAACACGTGGTTTTTCTTTTCAGGTCGAGGTGTTATCAGATCCGAAAATATGGTTGACGGCGTCGACGCAGATATTTTTTTCTCTCAGCGTAGCCTTTGGAGGAATGATTGCGTTCTCCAGTTACAACCCAAAAGACAGTGACGTCGAATTAGATACTTTTATTGTCAGTATTACAAACAGTGCGACGAGTATTCTCGCCACAGTGGTGATTTTCGCTGTTCTTGGGTTCAAAGCGACAGTTGATTACGAAAATTGCGTTAACAGGTGAGAAAACAGAAAATTACAAATGGGGTTCCTGCTATTACTTTATGGCGCTGAGAGAAATCTCCCAAACAGTTTTGAGCAAAATGTGAACTTATAGCATTTATTTATCTTACGTTGGTTTTAAATTTGCAATTGCGTTGTTTCAGCAACATCCAAACACTCCTTGACCAATATGACTTACCAGAAGGTAACATCACAATTGACAGCTACGATCAATTTATTATTGACAAGAATTTCAATTTTATTAATGGAACAGGACCATTCGGCATAGAAGAATGCAGCATAGAAAAAAACTTGGACAACGTGAGCCTGTGAGACGTCAGGTACGCTTCTCACCTTGGCTAGCGGTTAAACCAGACTTATTTTGAGCAGGGCGCTTCAGGTACAGGACTAGCCTTTATCGTTTTTGCCGACGCCATTCTGGAAATGCCCGGCTCGCCGTTTTGGGCAATCATCTTCTTCCTGATGCTGCTCACTCTCGGACTTGATTCTATGTTCGGTAATTTGGAAGGAGTACTGACTCCACTGAGCGATTTGGGAATCACAAAAAAAATCAGAAGCGAATTGTCTGTAGGTGAGATATCGTGACTTCTTTCCTTAAAAGTTTCGTCGCGAAACTGTTGGTGTTAACCTGGGGCGCATTAGACAAGTTGAACGTAATTTTAATAAACGTCAAGGAATTCGTAAGAAGTGAAAGAAAACACGTTTTAGTGCGTAGTTTGTTGTCACATCTTCGCCGAATTTATATGTTTCAGCTTTAAACATGTACTGAAAAGACGTTATTTTATTGTATTCTAATATACAGGTATCCTCGTAGTTTTTTCATTCTGCATTTCTTTGGTTTTTATTCTGAGATCTGGAAACTACTGGCTCGATGTCTTTGACAAATACGCAGGCTCAATTCCTCTGCTGATTATCGCCTTCTCCGAGTTAATCACAGTAAGCTGGATTTATCGTTACAAAAGGTAAGCAGCGATCAGCAGGTTAGTGATGTGCGTTACGTAGCTTGCACATAAAATGTTGCTTCAGCTTCAGATTTCTTACCAAACAATTGTTGGAAAGTTCACCATACAGTTGTTATATTTGTGTAACGTACTTGACTCACCCGCTAGTAAGACTATAACTGAGTTACTGTTCTTACAGGACTTTCAAATATTTTTAAATAGATTTTTATGTGAAGAGGCGAAGCTTCGAATCGGGGTAATTTGGAATAAACATAACTGCTCGCCTCGATATTGCTATGTTATGTTTTTAGTAGTAAGGATCTTGGTCAAATTGACAAAATTATACTCAATGAGATGAGTCACTGCCTTCGAAATAATCATTGAAAACACCTAAGATGATGGATCAGAAGCAATCTGTGCAAAAAGGATGGATCTAAACGTCTTGTCTCAAGTTTTATACATCAGAGACAATGATAGATAGTCTTCATGTTTGATCAAAGCAGTTCCTTGTAGTCATAGAATAACTAGGCGCTGCATGATCTGCATTGCCTGCAGACTGTAAAAAATGGAGGTAGATTTCATACCAAACAGCTAATGGACATAGGTGGTCAGCAAAATCTGGTTTTCCATCCATGGATCTTCTATTAAATGAAGTTTTGAACTAATAGGAAGGTATTACCAGTAGCGGACACAAGCTAATTTGGTGGGGGGGGGATGCGATATCGATTTGCAATGAACCCAATGCTTCACAGGACCATATTGCGTAAATCAATCACTTTCGCATACGTATATTTACGAGGAAACAAATAGTTTTAGTTTAGAAAGAAGCTCGAGTGACAAAACTGGTCAAACTTTGACACTGCACCGCTACGGAACCAACAAGCAATGTGGCACATAACAACGATATGACGTAGTCACCGGCGTCGGCGCAGGTACATCAAGACTCGAGATAAACAGTTCACGTGACGACACAATGATTATTCTCATTGTAGGTTACGTTTGTTACAGCACAATTACTGTTGGCAGTAGCCAGCATAGTGTTGTTTGGCTTGTATGCTGCAGCAAGTGAGCGTAGTCACTTCGATGAGGTTTAGATCAGTGCTCTTCAAATGGGGAACCTTACAGTTTTTAATTGTCGTTTGGAATAGTCCGCAACACTGATAGTAATTTGTGTATAATATTTGTTATTATAGGTAATTTTGATGAAATAAGAACAAGAAGCGGGTTGATTCTGTTTATTTTGCAACCGAAATTAAGAGAACGGAAAGAAACAAACAATTCGTAACGAGTGAAAGCACGAAAGTAACAAAAAGCGAAAGCCAGAAAGCACGATCATTCATGAGCGTCCGCAGAACTTTTTCCAGGGGCGGCAACATTGACATTTTGTTTATCATTTTCAAATTGCTGATGATCAGTGTTCCCTCCAAGATAATTTTGCACTGAGCAAATATTTGTTTTAGTGAGCATGATTATTTTAGGAATGAACAAGTGGAGTTTTCAATGAATTACAAACTTTGTGAATTATATAATAAATATACAATCTTATCAAAATACGAACAAAATAACATTTCATTCAAATAGCTTCTTGTCTGCGTACTTTTCCATTGCTTTGCAATGTTGCAAGTACGCGAGAATGAGATTTCACTGCGCAACAGTTCTGGTGGTCCTGAGTATTTGCGCACTCAGAGGGAACACTGCTGACGATGCAATGCAAATGGACGTTAACAAATCGCTTTATCCTTTCTACACTACAAAGGAAATGCCCAATGTTACGGTAACAATCACAAAAAACGCCTTGTTGGCAGCAGTAGCCAGGTATATTAGTATTACGACAAGTTACATAGTAGGCAATCTGCAGATTTTCAACACAGGGCATTTCTTTTCAAGTAGGCATTGCCATGATTTGTAAAGAAAGAAGCATTGGGTTGCCATGGTTTTCAACGAAAACACAAATTATGACTTCATTTTACTTAGCAAGCAGGGCCACACCCAGCTGATATATTCAACTGAACTAACAACTGAACATGTTTTTGAAAATTTCGGGGGAATTGCCCGGTTGCTCTCCCCCTAATTGCGGGATCAGCCAGCAAGACTTGTCAGCATCACTTAGAAACAAGAGCTGCAAAAGTCTGGGATCTCGTCCAAAGCAATCAATGAAAACTTGCTGCACAAACCGGACAATTAAGTAGACCTGTATGTTGACACGACTATAGACAACTCTCTAGAATTAGAACACCACGCAGGTTTTGCAAAATTGACCAGATGACTTATGAAAACTCGCCACTGCAACTATAGCTTTGCACTCAGTATTCACTCAGAACTCAGAACTAAGCCTTAACAATTAAGACGTATTCCCACAAGCCTGCATAGACATATTCTAACAAGCCACGGAATTTTACACTGCATGAAAAGAAGCTTGCTTAAGAGTAGTTTGACAATCAGGCACATTGGTCACATTCGCACTAATAACGGATTTTTCAAACTTGTGGAAGCATTGCTACAGACTCACTCATGCTTCCTTTCACAAAGTATAAATTTAGTGTACGTGGCTTACCGCTATCAGCATGTCACTGTCTCGCTGCATTGCCTACCAAGATGTGTGC
>Ga0210059_1000346_pt1 | contig 56171 bp, 38 predicted proteins | sample Ectturendosymbi2_FD_188042 | JGI IMG/M metagenome (GOLD analysis project Ga0210059, IMG submission 188042) | Ecteinascidia turbinata endosymbiont from Florida, USA - Sample 2 (SPAdes) (version 2) | ecosystem: Host-associated > Tunicates > Ascidians > Unclassified | place: Key West, Florida... | reverse complement strand
GGAAACTAGGCTACAATCCGAGTCTTTTGATACTTTGGATGACCTGCTGGGGTTTCGGGTTCAAAAGTTATGATGTTAGTTAGTAAAAATATTAGACTAATTAGTTAATTAATTAATTTGTTTATTTTAGATCATAACTTTTGAACCAGAAACGCTAGAAAGTTGATCAAAGACTCGGACTCGAGTCTAGATTCCAATGAAAACTTCAGCGAAACACTTTGGCCTAGCGGTTGGGCCCCAGGCTGGGCAACATGTGCCAAAATGACCCTAAAACTACTTCACTTATGACGTCAGTCACAAAAAATCCGCATTTCCCAACCAAAAAAATTTTTTTCGAGTGTAATCTACTAGACTGGCCGATCCGTTTGAGCCATACAACAGCTCTCTAGTGCAATCGGCAGAGAAGCTAGGGCGTTTGTAAGGCAAGCGAAAACTGCCCGTTTTTTAGGCCGAAATCCAAGTACGAATATATCGTACGCCGGCTCTCAAAGTGTTAAGGACCATTCACAAAATCTCTGCATCAGTCCAAAATCCCAGATTTTTTCGTGGCCAAGTAGTCTAAAATTATGAACTTAAGATTGTTCGTAACTGCCTGGATATAGCAATTACTAACCTGAGGTACCATTGTAAATACATCAATCACTTGTTGCGTCAAAAATGTGTTCAATTTAAACGGTTCTCACCTATATCTCCGGACCTAAATGATGTCAGTCTATAGAAACAACCTTCTTCGGTTAATTCAGATCTTCGACTAAATCAGATAAAATCGTCAGTCAAACCGAATCTGGATTAACCGCAAGGTTTACTGTATTTGTTAGGGTTGCGCCAAAAAGTATTTGTGGACCCCTGTCATAACTCACTAGTCGATTGTGCTAGAGAGCTGTTCAAACCCTCAAAACACTCGGTGAGTCTTTGGTCGCATGAAAAAAATTTTTAGGTTTTGGGTTTTTTGTGGGTGATGTCATATAAGTAGGGTAGGTTTTTGGCTGGAGTTATCGGGCCCTAGGTCCCAACCACAAGAGGGGGTATTTTGCTTAAATTTTTAGTGGAAACTAGGCTAAAACCCAAGTCTTAAGCATTTGATGGGCTGTCTAGCGTTTCTGGTTCAAAAGTTAGGATAAAATTACTAATTTTGTTTTTTTGCCGTAACTTTTGAACCAGAAACACTAGAAAGCCCATCCAATGCCTAAGACTTGGGTTTTAGCCTAGATTCCACTAAAAATTGGAGCAAAACACCTCCCTCTTCTGGTTGGGACCTAGGGCCTGATAACCCCAGCCAAAAACCTACCCCACTTATATGATATCACCCTAACTTTTGAACCAGAAAATCAACTAGCAAAGTATGGAGTTGCAAAGTTGCCCAAAATTAGTGGCTAAATGCATGATTTCAAAGTACGATATATGCGTACACCAGCTCCCAACATGTTAAGCTTGATATGCAAAACACTGTTAAGGCCTCTGGAAAGACTAATATGTGAGCATCATTTGACAGTTAAAGCAAAGCATAATGATATTTTTTTCAAAAAACTTTGGTAAAGATAGAACCTCTGAGTTTAGCAATTTTTGAGGAGTTCATTATTTCCTTGTGTAATTCATTTCAGTGCTTTTCAGTTTTTCAGATATCTGTTTCAATAATCACAGGTTTAAATTATTACCAATAAAGAAATGGCAGATTTATTTGATGGTGATTTCATGCAACAGCCAGCAGATTTGACCCAGCAAGTGGAAGATCCAGCTGCAGCATTTTTAGCTCAGCAAGAAAATGAGATAGCAGGTGTGTGTGTATATATGTGTTTTTCATTTTAAATGATGTTTTTGTGTGTTAAAAAAAATTTGTGAATATAAAAACTGAAGGCAAGGTGGTTCTAGAAGAGTTGTCATCTGGACAATGGTCACCCAGACAGTTGTGGCCTTATTCCCACTGCAGACGGCTTTCAACCATGGACATCTGCTACCTAGAACCACTACTACCCAAAACAACTGCGACCCAGACAATTTCCACCTGGTTGTTTGAGAATAAAAATAGTGTCACAACAGCAGTTCGTATGGAAATTAGAATAGCACCGCTTATTGTCACATAGCAGTGGGGATTGTGGACCAACGATTGATTCAAATTTTGTTTAATTAGTAGTGAAGGAGTTAAACCCGAGTGTATCATATGTGTCTCCTGCACATGTTGCAAACACAATTGAAACTGTTATGTTATGGAAAACACATGGAAAAGCACAAAGTCAAAGTGTTATGGCAATGTGTGCACAACACATTTTCTGGCTGACTAAAATTTACAACAACATCCTTCCTGCGTTTTGTCTTTAACATAATAAGATATTGTTAAGCTAAACTTTGACAGCATTTTTGATAATACATTTTTGGTGGCAAGATTTTGCCAACCTGTTTGGGAAGCCTCTAAAAGTGCTTAACTCTTTAGCGTCCGGCTGCTATCGGGGATTTTTGGAAAAAAAACGCCTAAACGCACGTTGCTTTGCGCGGGAATTTCTCTGGTCCGATGTGCTCTACAGACCCAGTAAAAGTCTCAAAAGACACAGCAAGTCTTCTAGTCTGCACTCGAAAAAAAAATTTTTGCTTGGGGGTTCGTGTTTTTTTGAGTGACGTCATAAGTGGAGGACTTCTGGGCCACCTTGGCCTACTTTTCCTGGCTCTGGCCGCCAACCGTTAGGTGGTAGTATTTTGCTGAAGTTTTTACAGGAAACTAGGCTACAATCCGAGTCTTTTGATACTTCGGATGACCTGCTGGGGTTTCGGGTTCAAAAGTTGTGATGTAAGTTAGTACAAATATTTGACTAATTAGATAATCAATTAATTTGTTTGTTTTATATCATAACTTTTGAACCAGAATCTTTAGAAAGTCGATCAAAGGCTCAAAAGACTCTGACTCTAGCCTAGTTTCCAATGAAAACTTCAGCGAAACACTTTGGCCTAGCGGTTGGGCCCTAGCCCAGGCAACATGAGACAAAATGACCCCAAAACTACTTCACTTATGACCTCAGTCACAAAAAAACAAAAATTTTTTTCGAGTGCAGTCTACTAGACTGGCCAATCCGTTTGAGCCCTTGAACAGCTCTCTAGTGCAATCGGCGGAGGAGCTAGGGCATTGGTAAGGCAACCGAAAACTGCTGTTTTTTAGGCCGAAATCAAAGTACGAATATATCGTATGCCGGTTCTCAAAGTGTTTATCTATTAGCATTGCTTGTAATGTGTCCTCAGATCAACAAAATAAGACAACGTATATATTTGCATCAAATCCTGAAAATTTTGTGACACCAGTATCCAGGCCATTTTATTTGCAAGCTGGTCATTACAGCGTTTTAATTTAAGTGGCTGATTGCAAATGTTTGGGTTGACATTGCCAGTAGATGGCACTAGCAAGGTTTTTGTCCGTGACTGGTGTTAACCTAACATCTGTTTTTTTCTGTGAAAACTTACTGATTAAGTGCCTTTGCAAGTCAAATCAGTTGCTTGTGGCATTGCTGTAGATTTCTGGCAAGTAATGTTGATTTCTTGTGAAATATTGCATGAAAGAGCTATTAAGTCATCACTTGTGCATAAGCATGAAATAGTGTTTAAGCTATCTGCCACTTGTGGTGGCCCACTGTTGAAATATGATGGTATATACTGTGTACTGTATTTTTCAGACCATAAGGCACACTTAAAAGCCTTCAGTTTTCACAAAAATTGGAGGTGTGTTGTATGATGCAGTGCGCCTAATATATGAATTAGGTTGTGCATTCTCACCTAAAACCAATTTTATGTGGTAAATTGTGTTATTGATTTAATTGCTGGTTACAACGTAACTAACTGCTGCACGCGTTTCATTTCAAAGACTGTCGTTAGCCACGTGATAGTTTTGTCCACTGTCTTAGTTATAGCTTTCACATGCATTTAATAGCAACGATTTTTTGAGAACAGAGTATCGTGTTATGTAATAAACTAACCACAATTGCAACGAGCAGTGTATGTGGTTCCGTGAGTAGCTGGCGCATACCTTAATGTTGAAGCACAGATCGTATCAACTCTGTCAGGCTCCTGCGCACAGAGCTGTGTATTACTCTGCGAGGCTGTTGACTACATTGACGACTACATTTAATGCGCCTTATGTATGAAAATGGAACAGCTAGCATTCAATCATTGATACTGCGCCTTATGGCCTGAAAAATATGGTAGTGCTTAAATTAATGAGGAGTCAGCACATTATGTACAGCATGTGATAGCAGACATTACTCACAATAACCACCATCATCAGAGCGTAGTAGCAGCTTTTTGCTAAACCCACACTGCTTTGACCATCGTGGTCTCATCGTTTGAGCACTGTTTCATGCCTGTACTGTGACCACTAACATTAAATAGTTAAGAAGTGGAATTGAACTAACAAAAAAACATTTCAAAAAACTTGTAATTTATCTATCATACTGTGCACATAAAAGACTTTGTATGGGTTTATTTTTTTGTACGTTTCATACGTTAAGATATATCTAGGCAGGTAAGCTAACCTTGGCAGTTACTCACCAAGACACTGTCATTAGGACAATTATATAAATAAATAAAAATAAATAAATATGTTACTTCATAGCAACTCTAGATGTTTATACTCCTTAATCCTGATTTCACCACCTATGCTATTTTCTTAAGCTGTAAACAGTTAAGCATGCTTCAAAACAATCACCAATTTGCATACTAGAAACAAAACCAGGGGAACATATTTAAACATCGTTATTTCACCATTCAACACTTTCATTAATGGGTGGTTTTCCCAACACCGATGGTTACTGGGTGGTTTTGGCAGAAATTCAAATCCCAGAAGGTAGATACTGCTCGGTGTTTTCCAGCTTTAGGCTAAAACAGTAAGCATGGCCAATGTTTTGTTGCCTTTACAATAATCAATTGCCAACATATCAATTCATTTCCAAAACAATTTAGGCTACATGCCACTGCAACAAGCCTGGGCCTACTGGAGCCACGTTTTTGCAAAAGTTTCACTCTGTTGGAAGCATTTTGAGACAATAAAAGCAGCTAACACTTACATTAAGGAATTAAACTTTAGCAACATGTCTGAATATACTTAGATAAACGTTTCTGATACCAAGGTTCTTTTTAAGGCGTTTTAGGGACCCGATTCGGGTCCCTAGAGTTTCAAATCGGGTCTCTAGAATCAGAGAAATCGGGTACCAACAGATCCATATCGGGTACCTTACATTTTCCTTAAAAAATCCCTGCTAATACATTCTTTCCTGCTTTCTTAGCGGTTGGCAGCATATCAAAGCACTTACATTGCACAAAATCACAGTCACTGCTGCTGGATCCTGGTCCCACCTAGGTGGACCAACTCGAAAGAACCATGTCTTCAAACTGCCTCTGAACCACAAAGAGTTTGGATTCTCATTCCAAGACCTAATATTAATTAAACTTGAAGGTTAGGACCACAGTTTTGGACGTTACCAGAAACATAAACAAAAAGAAAATCGTAGATGTATGTTCCTTGAGAATTTTTGAACAGCAAAAATGTATGCCCAACGAATGCATGTGGTAAAGTAACCACAGAAATTACTGCACATGTTGGTGTCTCAAGAAAAGCTCGTGCGTGCACTGGAAAGTTTCAGCAGCGCGATGTAGGAGAAAAATACACGCAATGTCTGCACATGCACAATAGTGCTAAGTTTCCACATGGTGCACGAAAAAACGCATGTGTTGGACTGAAAAAATGTCTGCATGTGCCTTAACTCTGCATGTCGTGGAAGCAAGTATAACACTGACATTGTGGAAGATTTAAACTGAATCCTATTACCAGGTTTAATGTAGCATTTTAGATTCGGATAGTTTAAGATCTGAATATTCTGGATTTGGTGTTCCTAAAAGCCCATCCTTATTGCCAACTTCCATTATTTTCAAGTTTTGTTCCCTGGGCCAAACATTAGGGGGTCTCACCGCACCTGTGAATATCAATCAATTGCTGGAAAAATTCAGATTTCTTATTATACTATCTAGAACTTGTTCAAATTTTGAGGGCTCCTGATGCACCCAACCGTTTACAAACAAACATGCTTTGCTACAGGTTTGGAAAGCGCTGTACTTGGAGATGAAGACCAAGCCCAGCCAGCTGTCAATGGATTTTCAGGTGACATGCTTGGTGGGCACTCTGCTGCTGCAGTTAATGGTAAGAAATGAACTTGTGTAGTCGATGATAAAATAACCCCCAATACTGTTGAACATGCTTGTAATAAAGCAAAGTTGGTTTTGTTTTTTTGCCAAAAACGTTTTAGCATGTGTGTTAGTTACCCTTGATATTAATTTTTAGAGTTATAGACAGAGGTGCTGCTGCAACTGCATTCCTTGTCTTCTGATATGGAAACACATGTGTGTATGTACAGCATCAATGCACTTTTTGTAGTACACAACAGTGTTAGACACAATTGTTATATCTGCAGTTATGTCTGAAGTGTATGTTCAAAGCATACTTTTTTCAGATGATTTGTTTGGTGCACCAGACAACAATGAAGCACAGTTAGCAAATGGAGGTGATTATGGATTAGAAAATGGTGAAACTGAGGAAAGAATGGACCCCTCACAAGCTTATGCTGCTATTGCTGCTGTTGATGCCCGGCTAGACCAGCTTCGTACAGAACCAGAGAAGATCAGGCAGTGGAGGGAGGAAAATGCTAAACTTCTAGCTGAAAAAGGTCATGGCTGGTTTGGTTTGTTTTTGTGATTTATATACCTTGTGAAGTGTGAAACATTTGATATGCCTGCTCAGATAGAAGTTTCCTTGCTGCATAAAAAGGTGTAACATTCACCTTGCTTCTGCGATAAGCCTGGCAATATGTTCAGTTTTGGAGTAGGTATCTTGATGAAGCGATTTTGCAGGCAAATCTTTCTTGTTGGTTAAAAGGTTTTCTACTTTTTAGAAAAGAATTGTGAAAAGTTAAAATTATTTCTGTGATAGTATCGAAAAGCTTTCATTGTAAAACGCTTTGTCACTTTGCATCAATCTGCAGTCATTGAAACGAATGATACGGTATATACTCTAATAAAAAGTGGAGCATTTTGATTCATTTTTAGCTAGGTGTTGTAATGCTTCACAAACAAGAAGTCAAGACTGAAATTGTGTTTTTGGCTGGGTGTTTATCATGTTCTGAAAGAAAAATTGTGCACCCATTTGAAATAGATGTACTTACAGTTTTGGAAAAGTCATAAATCTTATTTTTAGTTATTTTCTTTCACTATCAGTTATTAGTTATTTTATTTTCTTTCACCTTTGGTGTCATAGCTCATCCTCTTTCATCGCTTTCCATTAAATGTCCTATGGGCAGGAATGCTATCACCCAAGGCACCTAGTCCATTAGCAAATGTGGATGTTGTTCCACCAGGAAGTTCACCTTTGATCTTATATTCATGTCATCTTGATCTTTGTGTTTTTAACACCAAAAATATTACGCTTATTGCTAAATGAAAATAAGATTTGAAGGCTGCGATAGGGTGAATAGCAGTTTTAAAGTAAAGGGTATGCATTTATAGGAAAATTTCTGTTAAGATATGATTATGTGTGGGTGGTGTGGTTTCTTGAAAGAGCTGAAAATAACTTCACGCGGTTAGGCGTTTTTTTTCATTGTATATAAAGTAAGCTATGTGTTTAAATGACCGAGGCCACTAACGCCAGGTTTTGCCCGATTTGAGGATATCACGAAGGAAAAATGCATTCTTACAATGCAATTTTTGTGTCACGTTGTCACAATATAGGGACGAAGCATTGTTGTCCACTATATTGCCATTTTTGTTTTAATACGATGTTTCCGATCTCTTCTGTGTCAAGCTAATGTTCGAAATTGCGTTTAGTCAGGTGGACGCCCAACGCAATCGACCAATCATTTCATAGAAACACGGAACGTGTGTAACAATTATGGGGACTAAAAACCGGGCAGAGTAAATTCAAGTCAACAAGGAATATCACCGAGATCAATTTCTATTTCACCAACTTCTGATCAGCGTGCATTTCGTGAGATGCTTGTAGAAACATCTTGCATGCTAAATCAACGCAGTGTAGACATCTGCAGCAAAAACGTTTTACCTGTGGCTAAAACTTCCTCAAGGGGTGTTGATAAGTCGTTGTTGCATGTTTTCATGTATGCCTGATAAAAATTGATTAGAGATGCGAGCAAGGAACAATGATGTTTGTCACGTTGAGTTCAAGGTGAGAGACATGTTTTTATAAACTAGGGCAACCGATTTTTTTACCGAAGTACTGAAAATTTTTACTTTATAATTTACAAATTTTGACTTTCTCTCCGTTTGCAATTGCAACTGCAAAATAATTCAGCCTGAGGTGTTGAGATTAACCCAGAAGCATATTAATGCACTCGGTGCTTCTAAATAAAAAAACAAAACTTTATTTGACTAACTTTGGGGATGACATATAGATAAGTACATTAATAACTACAGTAGGGTCAAACCTGAGAACATCATAAATTTGAAACACTACATGCATAATGGATTGAGCATTTACCGAAACAAGTACCGTAAGACCATGTTTCTTGCCTTACCACGCCTATCCTACATAATATTTAATCGTCCAGTAGGGGACAAAGCAATGTCATTACGTCAGAAATCGCAACAAACCCATTATTATTATAGAATTGCAACTAAACTTGCAAAAGCATATCAATATCTGTTGTTGTAGTTGTAGTTTCTGTGAAATGTCAATAAAGAGAAAAGATTGTACTACACGAAAAGTTGACCCAACGATAAATTTTGACTTTTTTTTACCTAATAACTTGGAATTCCCTCATGGTATGAACGTGAAATTTGGTTTGTGGACGTTTCATAAACTTTGAAAAAGACAGAAATATTTTCACTTTACTGACATTTTTGGTTGCCCTATTTGTAACAGATCGAGAGTCGGAGAAACGGCAGCAAGAATGGCTCGCTCAAGCTAGAAAAGAACTGGAGGAGTGGGAGAAGAACAGACAAGAACAGCTCGAAAAAACGAAAGAAAGCAACAGGTACACACTTCTTCAGCGAATATACAGCGTATTTCAGCAACCCATTTCGTCAAAGTGCGCAATTATAAACATTGCTGATTTGTTAGTGTTCAGCGATCAATTCGAAACTTATATCTCGCATGTCCACATTGTGCATATGACGGTAACCAGTGCTTTTTGCGAACGCGTCAAAGAAAGCAATGGCATGGTTGTTAGCAAAGGGCAGTGTTTACTTGGCGAATTGCAACGGTATAAAAAGATCAGTCAAAACATGTTTGGTTGGAAATTGTGTCTGCGTCTAATCCAACTTTGTTTGACGCAGTGGTTCTTAACCGGGGTCGCGAGCCCTTACGCGTTCTACAACATGGAAATTTGACCACTAAATTTACCAATAAATGCATTTGCTTTTACAATTTATTTAAAGTCAGAGGGGCTTGAAACAAAGGAAAATCACCTAAGGGAGGCGTGGTAGAGAAAAGGTTAAGAACCACTGGTTTAACAATGCCTGTGATGTGAGTCGTTGCAATTGCGTTGTGGGTTGGGCTGATCTGCATTTTTCACCGGTCGTTTGGTCGACCAAAGTTCTATTGGAAACGCATTCCTGCGGGAAATCATAGATTATGTTTAAATTTTAACACTTCTCATTTGCTTATGTTTTACCAAAAGTTTTTCAGCGCTTGTGTACATCCAAGTAAAATTTGTTGCCATTCCCTTAAAAGCTCCCATGAAGCGACGATGCAAGTAGGTTTTATTTTATGGTTTATTGTTGAAACATTCCGTCAACCGGGACCTGACAACGTTATTTGTATGCTCACCGCGCATCACCACTTATGACCGAAGACCAAACAGCACGGTTTGTCTAAGTCAGAAAAATCACCTGGCTTTGTTAGTCAAAATCTCAACTCACTTACAACAACTAAGAATTAACTGGAAACAAACCTTTTGCTTCGGAAAAAAGTCCTAAAATATTTGTTATTACTTATATTTCGGAAAAAAAAATCAGATAATTACTCTGCTTCCTGGTGTGTGCAGTGTTGAAAAGTACCAGTGTTCTTGTTTTTTTGGTGCTCCAGTAAAGCCAGTTGTCTTCGTGTATATCACGGTACGTTGCTCATTCCGCAAGAAATTCGAGGCTGCAACGCAGAAACGACTGATTTTTTTTAATGAAATCGATTTGGAAGTGTAGAGAACTAACTGCTTTCGTCGCCAGAAAAAAATTCTGCATTTGTGGCGATGTTGCTTTCATTTCGCCGACATTGTTGTTTTAACACGACCCTGTTAGATGTTGGCCAGCTTGAAAATGCAGATCATCTCGCGACATAACGCAACATTTCGCCATTATTGCTGGTTTGTAGCTGTGCAGACTTTATCTGGTGTAAATAAGCGAATTTGATTATTTTGGTCACGGACAGCTCGACAGGCTGGACTAGTTTTAGTCGCGGATTATATATGTTGGATCAAGGTCCAAACCCCGATCGTGAACTTTTAAACTACTTCTTAACACGAATCATTAACTTTGATGAACGTTTTGCTCGTACGTTGCAAGATCAAATTACACACTCATTTCAAATCCGTATTTCAGCTCTTCACTCGTCCATATCAGATCTTGTCGGTTGCTGCAGATTTTCTGTTAAGGTGGACTCAAAGCTTGTAACTTACTGTTTGCGTTTGCTTTCATTTTTGCTGCGAAGAATTTTACCTGCAAACTTTGTCGTCTACATTAATTTGTTTGCAAGAACAGTAGGTGAAAAACACAACAACTTAATTGTTTTGATCAAGGTTGGCGCAGTATCTGATTTTTAGCGTATTTGGGCTGTTTGTGACGCAAAACCTGTCCATGCAGTTGGCAATTCTTGCGCTATGTTATGCGTGTACGTTTGAAAATCACGTCATAATCACACCAGAGCTCTTCCTTCGCGTATAGTCATTTACTTTGTTCTTCTATTTTAACGGTGACATTACTTGAGCAGGATTGCCAATGAAGCTTACATCAAGGAGAGGTATGGTACATTTTTGAAATGCGTAGGTTTGCAAGCAAGACTTGTACACTGCACTGCTGCGTAGCTTGGTGTTGCTGTTATCAATGCATGATGCTCAAAGACGTTTTAGAATTCGCAGCTTGGATATTAAAATGCTTTTGCAGCTGGGTGTTTGTAGGATAACGATGGAGAAAATGATCGGCATCTGAAAGGAATGATGCTAGTAATTGCGGCAACATTTACATTCGCTAGTTGTGTCACCTTTTTAATTTGACCTAGGCTTGGAGACCTAATCACAGTTTGCCTTTGCTGTTAGTGTTTTTTAATTTTCAAAATAAGGCATAGCTTTTTCTAGACTAGATCTCTATGGATTCTTGGCGTAATTCATGAAACCTTTTTTAGTTTGTCATTGGCGTTATTACCGCTTGCTTGTTATTCGTGTGTCAAAGGGACAACTTTGTGTGTACTCGAGATTGGCTGCTTTTTTTACCAAGCCAGCTCAGGCAAGGTTTAGGGTCCACTTGGTTGTCCAGTTTATCAATAGACTGGACTTTGCATTCCCCAAAAAGCGCCAAGGAAAACTGTGACCAGTGCGTTGAGCCTAAAGTTCAGCTGCAGAAGCTGTAGTATTCCTCACCTACTAATAGGTTTCCCATGCCTAGCTTGGCATGCCAGAAGAGTCGTCTGGCCCCATCACTGGATGCAGTTTTGTGTCATGCCTGGGACTTAACATTTGCAAAACTATAGGACCACCCTGAAAAAAAATTATTTTCAAACAATGGTGACGTAAAACAGGAACAGTATTCGTCAAAAAAGAGATATTTGTCGGCAGTGAAATCACCAAATAGCAAAATATTCAAAGCCTTCAGTTCTGCTTTCTCTCTAAACAGCTTTCTTTTTAGTATTTTGTGTCATTGTGTGTCTACCTTTCTCTCACACCACTGGATCAAGACAGCCGGTCATGGTCTTTACTTGGGGTACGCAGTACTCTGGCTGGGCTCATTTCTTTCACCAATCAGTGGTTCTTAACCTTTCCTTTACCACGCCTCCTTTAAGAAATTCATTTTTGTTTGATGCCCTATGATTTAACATAAGTTTGAAAGCAAATGTATTTCTTGTTTAAATTCATTGATTACGCATTGGGAAGATACTTGAGTTTGAAAAGGCTATTTCCCCCCTTGGAAATGTATTGACGCGCCTTTGGAGAGGTGTGCCCCCTGGTTAAAACAACCACTGACCTAAATCTTTTTTATTGCGGTTACAAATTCTTTATCACAGGATTGTTGCTTTTCTGCCGCGTAATTCTTCATGTAGCTCCACAAGTTTTCGGTTGGTTTCCTGTTTGGGCTGTTTCTGGGCCAGTCAAGTACTTTCATCTGGTTTGTCCAAAGATATTCAGAAACCACTTTCGATCTGTGACATGGTGCTCCATCACGCATAGCAGTTTTATTCACCGCCATGTGTACATTCAACTTTTCCTGAAACAGTTAAACATATTACAAGCCATTCATGGTGGTGCTTGTGGAAAGAAGATACAACCCAGCTATACCACGTTTGGTTATATAGCTCCCCAAAATATCTGTTTTGGAGGACTGTACTGATGGTGTACTTCGCATTAAATCTTTATTGTTTGGTTTTCGAACTGCTTTACTGTGGATTCGTCAGAAAATAAAACTGCCCTCATTTTTCCCCAGTCCAGTGAAGATGTTACTGGCTAAAGATAATATCTTAATTTTCATTGCTGATGTTAGACGTGGTTTTGCAGCTGGTTTGTAGAATTTAAAGATGAAATCCTTGTTCAGACGACGTGAGAACACCTGTATCTCTTCTCAGCAGATTGGCAGGTGATTTACGACCATAACTAGTAGAGGATGGCACGACAGCTCTTGATGATAATCTTTTCTTGAAATTTTGTGGTGTCTACCAGTTTTTTTCATGTCACCCATAAGTTTCATACTTAAACTTTTCTATGGCGAAGTGGCAGCACTTTTGCGAAATCGTAGTCTTTTTGCAATATGCCTTTCTGTGAGTCGTTCCATATGCAAAGCCGCTATCTGTGCACGCTCATCAACCAATAGTGAATTTTTTGCCCGTTTTCTCTACTTCAGAAAAGTTTTTAAAAAACTTTGCCCATACATTCAATCTGCACTACAACTGATTGCAGGCCCAAATCAGTCGCTTTGAATGTATCCAGAATCCAGAATTGACAATGATGTAATAATTTGTTTCGTTAAGTGAATGCTGCAATATTTCCAACTTTGCTGCAATACGTCGTTGTGGCCACTTTTGCAAACGACTGCAGAGGGGCCACGCTGTTTTTCGCTATCAATTCTTAGACCCAGTATTTCTAGCTACATCGATACGAATTAAACCATATAACTTGCGCCACACGACTGCAAGCTGTGTCTGTGTATTGAAAACGCCGCGCTTCATAACAGACGTAGGAAATTGCCATTGTTTGTTGACGTTCTTCATGTAATTACTAAATTAACCACTAGCATTGAAAAGAACTTGTACTTTAGCACTTCATTCATACGCTATTGCTTGTTTCAAAACTTATATATGTAAGACGACATCGTTGGACGGGCCAACTCAAGAAAATTACGGATAGCTTTTGAAAAGATCAGCTAGTAATGCTTCTATTCATCGCAAAAATAAAATAAATTACAGTGTTTGATACCATTTTTGAGGGTATTTACCATGAATTTCATGGCAAAGTATCAGGAATTTGTTAAGAGAAAATCGCTAAATTCCGGTTTTTCATCGTGCATTCTTCGTTGTTACTGGTCATTTGACATTGTACAATCTACTTGAAAAATGGTAAATGTGTCTAATTGAAGAATACACCAGTTAAATCCAGCTTCATAAATAATTTCAGGTAGATTTTTTCTAGACCTTTTTCTCATAATTATCTCGTATTTTATGGAAACAAAACCCTAATATTTGCATAACAGTTGCTGACTAATCAGTCAGTCTAGATTTATGTAAGCTATGAGTGGTTCCAGAAGGTAGTCCCGAGTTATAAATATCGCTACATCGAATGATCCTACGTTTTGTAGTTTTTTCCCAAACAATTCTAAGGCTTTTCCGACCAGAACTTCCCATTTCAAGAAGCTACTTTTCAGAGCTCAAAAACACGTCTGCCCAGCAAGGCGTCCTATGTCCAAATAGCTGCGTGCATAGATGCGTTAACTGGGGGCAGGCCGTGAAAACCATGCAACTGCAGACGAATGCTTTGCTGCTTGAGGATACAACAGTTTGACGTGATTTTTTGTGTTTCATTCACAACATAGCTTCTGGTGGAAGAAAAAATACCAGAAAATTCCCATGAGGAGCGCAACCAGCGCTAAGATGAGAAGTACTGCGGGAATTCTTGCACACAAATCAACTTGCTTTCTCTGGTTTCCTCCCTTCGAAAGTTCACAATTCGGCCAGAGCAGGATTGGGTCAAATTGTTTCTAAAAATACTCGAGCCTACTGTTAAGCTGTTTCGTTCTGTAAGTATGTAGACTTAAAATCAGTTAATCTGACTCACTCTCACCCGCGATGACGACGGCCTAACCAGGACCGTCGCCAGAAAGTTTTCAATAGGGGAGCTTTGTGTTTCTTCGGGGGGCTTTGCATTTATGCGGGGGGGGCTTGACATTTTAAAAATTGACAAAAACTACACTGATGTATAGGATTTCGTGTTTCAATATGGGGGGCTTGGAGCTTTGTTTAGGGGGGCTAAGCCCCCCGTGGCGACGGGACTGGGCCTAACTCAAGGCTCGTAGCTGTTCGAGATAAAAAGCGGGCCGGGAATTTGAAAGGTAGCACGGTGCGATTGATTATTGCCTTCGATTTGGGATTTCTTCCGAAAGCGCATAATCGCGATTCTAGCCAAGCACTGACGCACAGAAGAATGTGTGATACGCAGAAGCAGGCGACGAGAACTAACGAGGAGACGGTACAGCTGAACCAAAAAATCGCTGACGAGAAAACTGACCCATCAGAAGATATGCACAGCCGTAAATACACTCAAAGTAATGCGAGTAGAAAACTACATTTAACATACTGTGCAAGTGTAACTCGTAATGTAAGTCACGTGATTATGTGAACGGTTGTGCCCACCAGGTAAACGCCCTGCCGCAACCACTTTTTTCAAACCAATTTTCATTATCTGTTATCCTAAAGTGGTTTAATCATAAAAAGAGTTGCATCTTGCGTTTCATCTCTCTGCGTGGAACAGTCATTGCAAACAGGCTGTTGGGCTGCAAAGGGGGTTCCACTCACTACGTACAGCAGCCTCGAAAGGGCTGCATTGCTGCAATTTAGTGAAAGCAACCCAAGTTGTTGCTTTTCGACAACCAATGCGGCAAATGTAACCGCCAAGTGAGGTCTATATTGGTTTTATTTTTTCATGGGTTGCTTGGACATCGAAGTCTACCGTCACTTCAGTCGGAATGTTTGTTCTGTGGTAGTGATGACCTAGTGTGCTTTGCAGAAAAGCTGCAATAGCGTTCTTGTAGCATGCATATGGTGTCACGTTGCACGTCGAATGACGAGGTCAAACGTCTGACTGGCTTGCTGTGGGGTTGCCAGTGCGTCAGGTGTGTAATGGCACCGCAGTGCTGGTACTTGATGAAACTGCAAGTTATCGTCGAGGGATGGATATTATTCCCAGTATGTGTGGTGTAGACACAATACTTTATTCTAAGAGAATAAAATAATAAATATGAATAGAATATCTTAAGTTTAAATGAAAGCATTGACCTGTAGTAATGGTGCATAGTATTTTTTACTTTAATGATGCCACCGATTCAGAACTGTGGTAAATATACCTGCTGTGGGGCATTTGAAAATGTCAATGGATTTGTCTATTGCATCATAAGCACTGCTAAGCAGCGTCTACTCTTCAACAACAGCTTTTATGGGTGCAATGTAGTTCTGCATGGATTTAGATATAGCTGTGTGTAAAATAATTGGATTGGACCACCGGTGTTCAGAGCAGTGTGCGTAGACGAGCGGTGTTTAGAGGTGTGATCTTGGAATGCGGTGGTTAGAAATCTAACTTTCCCGGAAGTAGCGAAACAAGCAACTCGTGTTTTGAAGCTTGTCTTCGCCACATTCTTACGATACTAACAGCTCGCCACAGATTTTTACTATTTGTGAAAATCGATCAAATCTGTCCGAATTACTGACACGTTCGAGCCGCGATTGTGAAAGTACATAGAGATAACCGGTTCATCACAGCGGAAGTTTTTGCTGACGTTTATGCGTTTTAAATAAAATTATTCTAACAAAACTATGTAAGGTTCTTCATTTGCGTATTTTCGCGCATGTGAATCTTTAATAGGTGCTGTTTGTCTCTGACACCAATGTTCGTCAACAATGACTTGTTCACGCACAGTGATTTATGAGTGATATAGGTTGCATGGTAGTCTTGAGTTGCGAAGTCGAGTTTCTGTTATGCCGTCTGTGTAAAGAGTAGTTCACTACGAAGTTCCAGATTCTCCTTACAATTGTTTACGCTTTTAAAAGTTACACAGCTAGGCTATGCGAATTGTAGTCTGTAAATTGCAAGTATTCCCTGTAACAATGCGCACTTGGCTGCAGTGTAACGCAGGCTAGTCTATCACCACAAGCAACTGTGCGAAGCCGATCTACAATCTGTATATTTATATCTCTATTCAATGCCCACTTCTGCAGTTACTGGATCTTTGCGCTTTCTGGATAAGGTCTGTTACAAAAAGCTTGATGCAAGTAGATGTCGCTGTCGTTGTATGACCATCTGCCCTGCATAGTTTGTTCAACATGTGCAAGTCCAGGGTTTTTTTTAAGGTTTCGCTTTGGCGACCGCAAGGAAATTTTAAGAGACCGCTTGGAGGAATTTGAGAGACCGTTCTCCATTGATGTGATCTCAGGTCACTATATTTTGAGAGACCGTTGGAGGAATTTGAGAGACCGTTTTGGTCCCTCAAAACACCTTAAAAAAAACACTGTGCAAGTCTACAAATTAGATTGCCATTGCAAAGTGAACATAGCCTGAAACAGCACATTTCAGCTAAAACAGCGTGGCCTGCTACTCTCAAACTAAAGCAGTCTGTCGTTGATGACAATTCAGGAATTAGAGATTGGCCCCGCAGCAGCCACAGGCCCGTCAGAGGAAAATCCTTGCAACTCGCGCCTGAAAATTTCGCACGTATGTTTGTTTGAAACAGGGTAATGAGCTAAACAACCCTTCTCAAAGTATAAAACAGTGCGTCAAAAATCAAAAGGTTGGTGCTGAACCGCTCCCCACTTTCTAACACAGACGGCAGAATAGAAACCTGCACCACGACTGCAGACCACGTAGCCCACCTCACTGCGGAAACGAGTCGTTGCAAATTAACTGACACTAGAAAATCTATATGACATACAACATATAGTTAAGACTTACAAGCGTAAGAAGCATCCTCAAACGTTTGTTATTCAAGAACTTCGCTCGGATGAACCGGTTGCCTCTGCGTGCGTTATGACGCTATTCGGGCCTTTATCTTGGCTCATTTTCAGAACTAGGGCCAGATTGAGATGAACGGTTGGCATCGCAAGTATTTGGTGAAGACAAGCTTTGAAACAGGACTTACTTGTGTAGTCACTTGGGACACTTGCAGATCGACTTGGCATTAACGCTTCAAAAGCTCAAACCATAGCGACGAAAATAAAAAAGCCAATCATTTGATTCCCAATTGGTTCTTCAAACCCCTTTACTGAAAGAACATTCCGTTCAGCGACGAGGAGAAAGCGCACTTTTTGAAATATCTGACAAATTATTTACATAAAACCCCAATGCCTAACCAGTGCTTAATCTAGAAATTTGCGTAATGTGTTCAAAAAACAACCGCGTCTAAATTATTTTGGGTGTTAGGGAGATAGAACTTTAAGTAAATGCTATAGCTGCGTGGCTGTGCCGGGGCGCGCATTTTCATTGTGATGTACGGACGGCCGCGCGACTACAGAGTTCACGTGGACTCGGGCCTTGCTACTATGGTTTGAGGTTTTGACTCTGCGACCGTCATTGGTTTGTTATGGAATCGATGACGTCAGGGGCGTAACGAAGGGGGCAAGGGAGGCACAATTCCCCGGGCCCCGAATCACTATGGGGGCGCCGAAAAGTACCAACAATGCTACAAAACTTTCTTCAATACAGTACATTTGCTTCCGAAAGACCTCAGGCTCGAACATGGGGGCGCCAACTTCTTGTCCCGGACGCAACCTAACCTCGTTACGCCTCTTGGATGACGTATTGGTGTATTTTTTGCATAGATTGTAGTTATCATTGGATGGAGATTTAAAACATCGATTTGCGTTATGGTGCACAACCTTTTCGCTGTTGCCGGCCGCATTAGGTTTGTTGTGAATTACGGCTTCCAGTGAGTTCAAGATGTTTTTTGCATTGTTTCTGTTCTGCTTCCACACAATGAGCCTAGCCGGCTTCGACACGTCTGTTTCGCCGTTTTTCTACTACGTATCCTCATACAGTAGACAGAGTTTCTATTAATACACGGCCACGATAATTTATATTTTAGATTACATTTTTTCGAAGTTTGTGCACGCCTGGTACAAAGGTTGCCAGATTTGCGTTTTCAAACAGGATTTCGGCGAACGAAGACTGACGGCTCAACAATCGTTGAGTGTATAAATGAAACGCTGTTTTTGTCTTTTGACAGAAAAGCGGAAGACCAATTTGTTAAAGAGCGAGACCAAGCGAATCCCGGATCCGAGTGGGAACGTGTATCGAAGTTGTGCGATTTCAATCCCAAAGTATCGAAAGGAAGCAAGGACGTGTCCCGGATGCGCTCGTCGCTGCTTCGGCTCAAACAGAATCCTCGACCCGTCAGTGTGCCCGAAACAGCTGGAAATTGACGTTGAAACCTGCGATCCAACCCGAAAGGGCTCGCCGTCCTCTGGGAACTTTCCTGTCCTCCATGATTTTCATCGGCGATGCCAGTGACCTTTCAATCTAGCACTGATTTTTCTCTTTCGAAATCCGCGATAATGTCAAATTTTCGTTTACCGATCTTTGTCCGGATCCCGGCCCGAGCAATCGCCCTCGAATGCGCATTCCAATCTATTCTTTGCCTGCCACGAACGCTTCTTAGTTCGGAGCGTAGTTTTGGCGATTTCATTCAAGGTTAAAGAGACCATCTGTGCGATCCACATTGTGGGCAGGATGATTGCTGTGCTGTAATTGCAGCCCCAAGTAGGTGCGTATTTCTGTTCCGTTACTTTTCCTCGTACCCTGCTGGCAGTCTAGCGTTGGTTGCCTAGTCGTTTCCTCATTCTGCAAGGTAACTGATCAGCCATAGCGACTTGCATCGCCAGATGAGCAAATTATTATCAATTGTTTTATGTTCAAAGCTGGTGTGGAGACGACAGTTGTCCAAATTATTCTGCAGCTTGGCTGGCTGCAAACGGTGAGCTTCGCTCTGAAGTACGTCATAGCTTCATTTTTGTTGTCATCCAGTTTCACGTCCTTCGTCATCCGATCTGCTATTTTTGGTCAACGATGTTTTGGCGATGCAGGCAGTCGTTTTCACGATGCTTAGTAGTGGCGAGTACAGTCGTTCGTTAATTAGCAAGCAAAGTTTGCTCGGATCAGTTTTGTAGCAGTTAATTTCACTACAAGTGTAAGTTATTAGCGCCCGCTGCTACGTTCCCAAAGCTCTAGTAGTAAGCTGTGTATTTTTCCACGCAAGTGGATTACCGTCTTGTTTCTGTGATATATGTCTCGCGGGTCAGTTACCTGCCTCAGCAAAAACTCATCGCTTAATGCAACCGTTTTATATCACTCGCTGTGCGGCTTGCCGCGTGTTGTAGAGGTCCTTGCACCCTTTTCCATTTCAAGTCCCATCAAACAATATCTCTCTTTCATCGAACTGCCGACTTACCATACCTTTGCCGTAACATATTTTCGTTTCGGTTACTTCGCAAACCTATCCTTGCACAGGTAAGCTCTGAGGACTCCTGGTAGTAAGACACGCACGCCTGAGATGGCAGTGATGACGAATTCCTTGCAGTGCAAACGCCCGTGATTGTCTATGCGCCACCTAGTGTTTCTCGCTTCGCGGAGGGCGATAATGTTCCGCCCGCGTTTTTTGCTTGAATCACGATTAGTGGCAAATCATCGTCATTACTTGTAGCGCGTTGTTTCGTAGATAAATGTCAATACATATGAATACTACGTTGGCACGCGTCTGGTGCTCGAAGGCACTGTTTTGCTGCCGATACGGTTTTTAGGCGATCGGTGTCGATGGGGGGATGCAGGGGGCATTAGCAACCCTCGGATTTTGAAAATTGACATTTTCCTATTCAATTTTTAGCAAAAAGGGTTGTTTCCGTAGTTTCGAGTTGGAAAAAATTTTTTAACCATTTTGTCCCCCTGGAAAAATCCACACTTGTCCCCCCACTGGAAAAAATCCTTCCGACGCCCCTGTTTGAGACACTTGGTTGCACAGCGAAGGACCACGATTCTGGTCAATGTTGGACTGACTGTTTGCACAAATAGATAAACCGCGTTATTCTGTTTTTTTATCACAAATAACTTTCGTGTAAAGTCTTTTTCAAAGGTATGAAACCCGACGAAAAGAACAAAAGTTGATGTGAAACCCGTAATTTTCTCCAAATTTTGAGCAATTACAGACCAACATCAAATGCAAACGAATCAAATTTAATTTGCAAATTGTCTCGAAGAGTTGTTAAGCCACTTTACTGGCAAATAAGAACTTCGTCCGTTTTAATCGTTGAATTATTTTAATATTCGCATGCAATCGATCCTACTCGTCAAAACCTCCGTTTTCAAACTAGGATGATTAAAGTTGTATAGCTGCCGAAATCATTTTATTACTCTTTCTTTTATGTACAACTGAATAAAATGACGTACGCCATTTTCCGTGCAGATTTATTGTTGATAAACACCAATACAAAAACCGAATAGGATTACGATCCGGAAGTAGGCAAATTCTTTCCTAATCATAGATGTGCTTTAACCTATCGTTTGCAATATTATTTTTTACCCACGTTACTAGATCGAAAGCATGGCGTATTGGTCCATCAAACACCGTGGGTCCAATCGATTAAGTCGCACGTTGCATTTTTGAGCAGTCACTCGTTCAGCTCTACGGTTGTAATCCTAAAAATCCTGGGGGTGTTTTGCTGTTTTTTTTCTTGTATGCAGCGTTAACTGAAAACGCACGGAACTCACGCTGCTAGTTTACTGCAAGTCCTACGTCGTAGGAGATAGTAAGAATTTCTCGAGTTATGCGTGAGCAGTTCTTGCAGTTGTCTGTGGAATAAAGCGTTGGTTTGTAACCAAACGCGACGGGGTGACCAGCAAGCAAAATTTTGAAAACCCACAAACGTGTTTTGCCTCCTCCATGCAAATTTGAGCTGTGTGGCATTACAGAAAACATCGGAAGCAGTCGATTAGTAGATACCGAAACTGATGTACGCGTTCTTACCCGGAAGAAATGTTTTGCATTCGCTGCAAATTTTCCGGTTCACTTGGTTAGCTACTGTCCAGTTTATTTTGTACAGCATTTACGACATGTTCGACATCATCATCACACTGCAGGGCCATTTGTGAAATATTTCGGCGCATGGAAGTACAGTATCTCTTTTCCCACACATTTGTTGACATACATGCAGTGCTGTACGTAGGGTTTCCCGCGCCCGGGGACAAAGTCAGTTTAGACGCCCCCCACCCACCCGTTAGTGGCAGCATAAATGCGAAGAATGAGTTGGGAGTAAACGGCGTCGTAAGCTTATTCGGGCTCCGCAGTTGTTTATAGATCCGTCTGATAACTTCATGTGATTGTGACGTCACGGAATTGACGTCAGGACCTTTAAAGCTTGAAAATCATTAACTATCGTAGAGTGAAGAATCTAATCGATTCGCGGAAAGCTATCCCTACCTTGAAATTTCGGTCACGATTGAACCTTCAAACTATTGTATGGCGACATTCCAGATTGCGGAAATGCATTTGCAACAAAAGAGAGTGGTAGTCAGGCATTGAAACTCAAAAACAAACATCTAAAAAATTATTCCTGGAGAATTGTGAGCGCCGCCGTGCCCATCGTCGTGCACGACGGGATAGGCCGTGATGATGATATCAGAAGAATGTTGTAGTTGTACCCATAAAATTCATGCAGATGATCAGGGGACTTTTTGCCTTGCTTTTGCATTTTACTTCACTGGTTGCTAGTTTTTCCGACAGTCCACGATAATATGGTAGTACCACAGAATCGGTTCTCTATCATTTTCTTGATGTTCGAAATTTGTGATAGAGTCGTCAATGCAGGCGGATAACCATTGTTTTTGAGTGCTAGTTGAACACGATTAATCTCTTCTTTGTAGTTGGTTTCACTGGAGGTCAGAAGTTTTACTCTGCATAGCAATGTTTTAATAACGGTTTTTTTTTATGTTGTAGAGGATGGTCTGATCGAAAATTCAGATACCGGTCTGTGTGAGTTGGTTTTCTGTAAACAGTATAGTCCAAAAAACCGGTATTTTCACGGGTTAGTTTCACATCAAGGAACGCGATAGAGATGCAAAGATGTCTAAGTGATCACAAGATCAAATCGTTTTTTAAACCGATGCAAACATGTGGTGACAAACTTCGAAATGAAGAGGATCCTGTCCACCTATTTGAACGTCAAGGCGCGGTATATTGCGTACCGTGTGGTGATTGCGACCAAAAGTACTTTGGAGAAACAAAAAGGACATTCAACACACGTAAAAAAGAGCACATTAACTATATAAAACACTTTCATCCAGAAAATAGTGCCCTTGCTAAACACACATTAGAATTGGATGACCGCATGAACTGGTCAAAAACTCAGATTGTTGCTTTTGAGAACGATTTTAGAAAAACGTTTTATTGAATAATTTTTTATTAATTCCACGCCCAACGTCATTAACGAAAAAAGTTCAGACCTTTTCCCAAAAATCTACAAAGCGACGTTTGGCTGTGACTGACTTGATACGAGATTATGTTTTGATTCAATTTTTAGACTCAACGTACAGTTGGTTTTTATTGCTGTTATTTTATTCTCTATTTTACAATTTATTTCTCCTCTTCTATTATTTCATTCTGCTTTATCTGTTCTCACTTATCTACTGTGCCTCTTCAACGTAATCAGTGTTATCACCACGTCATCCAATCACGCGCGTTTAGTGGATTTTAATGCTTCCCTGTTCGAGTCGCCATTTGCCCTGATGAAAGTCTGCTGTTAGTTGGCTGAAACGTTGGCGTCGTTTTTACATTTTACAACAGTTGAGCGAAGACTTTTATTATTCTTTATCCTGTTGGCTGGTTCTGCAACAGGTGAAAGCCACTGTTAAGATATTAATAAAAGATGTACAGTTCAAACTCATAACTTTGCCTATTTTCAAGCACTAAAACCACACACCAAGTACGAGCTTGAAAACAATTGCATAATGTCGATTGCTGTAACCGTACTATTGATTGTAAGTCGTTTTAGCACTTGCAATTCTCGTCTAACATAAGGTGAAAGAAAATTATAAAACTTGGATCAAATTTTGTGTTTGCATGTACGCCATCAAAATAATAGCTGTCATCTACCATTGCGATTTTTTGGTGAATGTACAGCAGGCCCGTAACCAGGGGGCGCAGGGAAGGCGAAGCCCCACCTAGAAAAATTTTCGCCCCCCCTGAAAAAATATGTTGGACATTGTTTAAAAGTATTGGACATAGTTTAAAAAATTTGGGCCACTCCCAGAAATTCTTCGCCCCCCATGCTGTACCAAGCTGGTTACGGGCCTGATGTAGTGTACACCCTTTCAAGTAATTTGCAAATCTGTTCGTGTGGATTGGTTTGTATGTGATATTCGTTTGCAGCCTTTTAAGATTTGAGAAATATGGTTACCGGTAGTTTTGAATTCGATTCTTGCCTGTCTTCCAGATGTGCTATTAACCAATTCTCCCAAATGAGGTTTTGCGCAACAGCATAAGTCTTTTCAAAATACCCATGCAAATCAATTTCCTAAGTTTGCCGTCAGCAAACCAATCCTGAACTGGGTCGGGCGGGAGTTAAGTTGGCGGTTTTGGAACGATGCAATTTCTGAAAACAATCGCTTATTGCAGCAGCGATGGCCACAGGGAGAAATTATTTATCCACGGCAAACCGACATTGCGGGATCGTCTTCTACAAGTCAACGTCGCTCAACAACTTCATGCAGTCTCACCTTATCGCGGGTCTTGCATTAGAAACATTGTTTTACTGTCTTGCGAGTCAAATTCCAAGCTGTATATTTTCTACGTTGCACAGTAATAACTAATTTGAAAATGTGTTTCGTCCATGTCAGCAACCGCACAGTGATGAGGTGCCAGATGTCGCAGCTATTCCACTTCAAGTTTGCATCTTCTCACCTTGTTTAATGATCAGTGATTTTGGACAGAAATCTGTACGTTTCACTGCAACAGGGCCAGACCAGGCCCGTAGCCAACCAATTGGAGCATCAGTCGGGGGCAGTTTCCCCCATATTTTGTTGTGGCTACAAAATTATTTTCTTACATTTGTTTGTATTTTGTTTTAGTTATTTTAAACATATAGTAAAAATAAAAATTTTCCCCCCTAAAACTTTATTTTTCCGCCCCAAACCTTAAAACCTGGCTACGGGCCTGGGCCAAACTGCAAATATGTCAATCAGGATCCGTTCAGTCACATCCCGCCACACGCAAACACGATGATTTCTCAAGATAATTTAATTTTCGAGGCCCTATGTACACATCCGCAGTGATGCAAAAGAAACGAAGATTGTCATGAGCGGTTACAGTCGTGTGTCTTGTAGAAAACAGTCAGCGACCATCTATCAGCATCAAACTACCTTGTAGTTTCGAGGTCATAGCAAAGGTTTGTCAAAACAAAAATCGCCCAGTTGGACGAAATATCTCACATATGCGTCTTCAAAAATAAGCGCCGCTGCCGTTCCAAAATCGAAGAAAACTCAAGTTTCGCGGAGTCGGTGCGGGAACTACACTTTCAACAACACATTGGGGAACTACCTTCGTCGCGACATCGGGTTTGGGTAAGCAAACATTTGCTTGCAATTATGCTGTTGTGCATCGTTAGGTAGAGCACAGAACTTGACATTGTAGCTATAAATCACCACAAACCTTGCCCTTGTGTTCGACAGCCATCAAATTTTAAACAAAATTTCGAGCAGGGATAAAAAAAGGTGGCAAATGTATGGCATGAAACGTATTCAAGGTTTGTTCAAGCATATATTTCACAATTTGAATGTCTAGTTCACATGCTTCGATATAAAAACGAAATTGACTTTGCTACATAACGTTATAGGACATTTGAATTGGAAACCAGCGTGTCTATTAATGACGAAATGGGCTAAGCTTGCTTGAATGTAGCAATTGTCTCAGCAACTGTCGAGTTTTAAATAAGTTACCCTTCGGGCTGATCACGAAAACAGACCGGTGCAGAAAGTTACTTAAGAATTAGTTTTTCTTTAAGATTGCCGCTCCTTGCGATTATTGCAACGAGCGTAAGGGAGGTTGAACTTCTAAGTTTGACTAAACATGGCACTCGTGTTTCTTCCGTCACAGAAAGTCGCCAGAGAGAACCTAGCGACAGCGGTGCATTTACCGCAAAGAGCAGGGGTTCCCAACCTGGGGTACATGTACCCTTAGAGGTACATTTGCCTATCTGAAGGGGTACATTTGAGGTTAGCAATAGAAGGGGAAAATATATTTATATATCATTTATTTCCAAATATTCTAAAATATGAAAGTTATCCACGAAAAATTCAGTGGAATTTTGTTATTTTACTCAACCTTTTGTCATAAGAAATATTAGGAGCACATGCTTATCTGTCGAAATGCTGACGGTGTACATGGTCAGAGAAAGATTGGGAACCCCTGGAATAAAGCGTAGCGCTTACTACATAGTTACAAACAAGAAGGATATTCAAGCCACGCAGCAGAGCTAGATCGAGCGAAAGTAAAACGCACTTTCTTTCAGGACATTTCGCAAAAGTAGAAAAAAGGAAAAAATCGTGAGCAATTTACAAACAGTGCGAGTGCGTGTATCACAGTGCGCGCAAAGATACAGTGTTAAGATTTCGCTGGTCGTGGTTGAAAACCGATAAACGCGCGGTCATTTCAAGAAATCGGGTGTTGCGCTCGCTGAAGTAAAAAAAGCAGGTTGATCGAATATCTTTGACAGGCGAGGAATTGTGACAGTGAAGCTCGTCATGGCACAGCGTCACACAGCACATGAGATGCTAAAAACGTCGAACAACAAGATAGACCCAACAACAGGCGCTAAATGAAAGTGCACGCCTACCAAGTGAGACTCAGTTCAGTTACGCTGCAAAAAAGTTATATTGGTGGTTATCAAGGCTGCAGTAAGTCGCAAAGTTAATGAGCAAAATACTTTCGGGCCTCAAAATTTCTGAACTTCAGGGGAAACTTACAGAAATCAGAGGAATTTTATTTCAGCAGCCTGATCCCTGTTGCAAAACTTGATCAACTTTATTCCCAACATCAAAGCAAGTCGCCGAAATCTGAATTTGTGAAACTACGAATAATCAAGAACTACAGTTTACGAGAAATTTGAAGCGTAATCCCGCGATTCTAAAAGGAATTTGGAGTAGTACACATACGCGTTTCTGAAGCTACAAAGTGCAACTTAAGTTTTCTTGTATGACATTATGAGAGAATATGCAGGTTCTTATAATTAAGTCAATCGACAAAATCGCCCGGAAAGAAGGACGACCACAGGAGTAACTCAGAACAGATATAAAATTAAAAAGGCCTGGGTTATCATCGAAGAAAAAGCCAAAGCAACATTCGCGAATGCCGAACGTTTGCCTGTTCGACTGCACAATAGCAGTTTGTTCAGGCACGAACAAATACACAGTGGTAAGCAGAGTTCAACACAGTTTTCATGAGCTGGCAACGAAGGTATACTAACTTTTTGAAATAAAACATTTAGTCCCAGTTACAAAAAGAACAAAGAGAGGTCAAAGTACAGAGGTTAAAACAAACAGTTCACTATTCATCGCAGCACCGAGCAAGTTGTAAGCAAGGAGTTACATCTTTAAACTCGACAGGAATTTTTGATGTGATCACGAGATCAGATCGTCCGGATACCATCCCTTGTAGTGCAACGAAAAAGCACGCAATAAGCGCAGATAAAAGCATTTGCAACCAGTGAATGCGCATAAAATGAAAATCAATTCTTAGGAAACAACAACGAAATTTACGTAGTTCGAAATAGAGACCATAGATAGCATGTCTGCTTTAAGGAAAGAATAAAACCTTCGCTGACTTCTGTCATAACCGCAACGGTGGAAATGCTTTCAAACGCTTTTTCAAAGAGTCCTGGCAAGCATTGATTCAAGAATCCTTTGCTGAAAAAAGATAAAGCGAAAGAAACGAAGTTCGAGCACCGTGTAGGCAAGTTAAGTTTGCGACAAATCAACAGACCTGGATGTGACGTGCAGAACTGTACACACGGGCTGTAACGTGTGAACATCTTGTCGCGAACAACGACGCGAGTCATGGAATAAGAAAATCCTAACCAGTGTTGCTTTTCGGCCCCAGTTTTTTTTACACAGTCTGATACGGGAATCAAATTAATCGGTGGAGCGAAAGGAAAGGGAGACAAACAAAAGAGCACAATATGAACGAATACGGGCGATCACGTTGCGCAGCAACGGATCTCAGCTGTTTGGTCGCACTCTGCGTAAAGCGCTCCGCACAGGCGCGCGAACGCATGTTTGTTTACGCCGCGATCTACCACGGACTGTCTCGCTGCAAAGTGATCGCTGTTAAAAATGTTTGTCACGCAGAACGCCAGGCAGGCCCGCAACCAGGGGAAACCGTGCAATTCCCCCCCTCCCGAAAATTTCGAAAAGATTTTGAAAGCGTCAATTACTTCTTTAATTTTTTTGGTGATAAGCATTACAACAAGTTACAATCATTTTGCCTCCCCCCCGACAATTTCAACTGTTTGCGACCCTGGCACCGGAGTCTCGCAGTAATGACACGCAAATTGCTTTGTTGGCGGCGCGCGACCCACGAAAAGCGCAGCCTATTAGAAAAAGCGTAAGCGCCAGGCCGAGACGCGAGACACAAGTTCTTCTGCTCCGGTACGGCGCGATGTGGGTGAGTAAAAGTTTCACACGATGTCGCTCTTCTGGCTTGGTCGACTTTCACACTCCCGTGACGACGATACCCTTGGCCACGCACTTGCCGGACTGTTTCTCCAGTAGCGATGGCCAAAGGTACGACACGATCTGAGCTGACGTGCGGTCGGATGTGTGGAAACGTTCATGTTTGGACGGATGGTAACGCGCGGCGTCGTACTCCAGCACAAGGGGAGGGGCCTGGACTGCTATGGACCACGAAAGACGCACGCACTCCTCTATGTAGTCCCGGAATTCCTTCGACTGACGTAGACCGGGACGGTCGAACAGAGCCTGGCACACTTGATCTAAGACATCCTGGGGAAAAAAACGGGGCAATTAGGACTGATTTCAAAGTACGTGAAGAATCCAGATGCGTAAATGTATTGCTGAGGTAGTTACAACAATACATTGGAAACGATGGTCCTTAACATTATTTGTGTTGGTTCAGCTCTTGCGTTAAGGTTTTGAGGTGAGGCAAAATTTCTCAGTTTTTCCTGTTTTACCTGCAAAAACGGTCAAAGCTTATGACAAGCCAAACCAGGTATATTTAACATAATTACTCACAACTGAGTGAATTAAGATATTAATTATTTTATTAAATGGAAAAATACTCTTTGCTGAAGCAAACTTACATACAAGGTGCGAGCAACGAGAATAGCACCTGAACAAGATCAGCTTGGACAAAACTCAACAATGATTTATTGGCTGCGCGATCTTTAAAATCTGTTCTTTTCACAACAGCAGTAAAAACGAAAGCTTATGAGGACCATCGTACCAACTTGTTTGTGACAACCTAAACAGCTATTGGGTTGGAAAAAGTTTTGAGATTTTCGCTCACGTGGGTTTTAATACATTTTCTCGATTACTTGTCCCCCATCGACTCGATTTAAAATATGTGCGGGATGGCGCAAGAGGGAAAAAATGAACTACAAAATGGGCGAATGCTTAAATCTGTGATTCATCGGAACTTTGCTGCTATTTTTCTGTGCAATTGTACTAGTTTTTACAGTGAATTTGCTTATCTATGGAGAAATTGTCAGTAGAACTGTTTAGACTTGAATTGAGAACTCGAATTCGTCATACGAGTGTTTTAAGTTTCGAGGAGACTTTGTTTTATTCTTTTACAGAAGGCATCAAACACACCACGTTGTGCTTGTCTGCTCGCTGTCATGCTTTCACCATTTCTTCAAAACTTTCCAGGGAATTAATAACAAGCTGTGACCTGCAAACGTGGCACGGACACACGTCAACAACAAACTCAATTGAACCCTGGAAAACTGAGCCGTTAAAGGAAAGCGCGACGTCATAAAAAGGAGTGACGAAACTCCGCCTCAAGGACAGCGACCACCGTGACGTGCTCCGATTTCGTCGCAGCACATGAAACGACGCTTGTTTGCTGAAGCGATGTTGGTTTTGGCAAATACGAAGACAATGACGTTATGCTCCAAGCGGAAAGGGAGCGTGATGGCTAAAGCAAACTGAAGTCAACTTCGGAGTATTGAAAAAAATTGCCTGGTACGGAAGAACGGGAAATATAATAGGAGCACGATCTGCAGCTTTGTGGCGAACAGTTAACAGTAAACGTTTCCGGCTACGCTTTTGTGAGAGCCTATTGGTAAGTTGCACAATGGGCAATGTTTCCAGCGACTAACTAGCTAGTCAACGTTTTCAGGTGACTAACAAGCTTGTAATGAAAACCGAGGTAATAAAAGGAATTTAATTTGAAACAAAAAGTATGCAGTGACCATTTTACCGTCAATGCAAAACAGCAAATGCAGGATATCACAGTCAATCGTTCTTTGAATTTCTCCAGCACAACATGCCGAGGTAAGCAAGAAAACATTCGAGCTGCAATCTATTTTTGATTTTCCGAGAAAAATTTGATGTAAAACAGAGTTAAACACATTATGCAACTAAAATGCCGATGATGTCAAACTACAAAGACCGTGGTGTAATCAAAAAATCCAATTGTCCGAATCGTTTTCAGTGCGCACTGGCTTCGTACCGCACAGAAACTGTCTGGGAATGACAGGACACCACATGCACCACACGCATCAGAGCATTCCTGCGGAAGTGCTAATATCGCTCAACGCCAGCTCTAAATCGAATGATCCACACCCTGGTTTGCTTTGACGCACAGTCATTCATTAATCTAATCGCGCAGCATCAGCTTCACAGCAAAACCTGCAGAAGATCGCTTCGGCAAACACGCACGCACCTGGACGCAGGCGGAGATGTCGTAAGTCTGCGTGGTCTTTCTCAAGTACGAATTGAAAGCGGTCTGGACGTTGTTCACGAGGCCTTCCTTCTGCGGATCGGAAGCGACTTTGGACGCGCACAGGATTTTGTGGAACTCGTGCCGTACGTTGTCCAACGCGTCCGAGGCGGAACGAAAACTGAGCTGAAATTCAACAGGGTTCATGCAACCAAGTCCGCCGCCCTGACACCAGCTGCTGCAGCATACGCTTTTGCAGCTGCTTGAACAAGAAGAATATGCTGTTCTTATTGCTGATTCTAGTAAATGCGGTAAACGGGTCATTAGAAATGCGCATTTTACGCAGGATATAAAGCAAACACTTTTGCAGGCTCGGTGCAAAATTTAGGGGCAGACGAACCAGAAAACACACTGAGTTGACTGTTTACTCGACTTTCCCATGTAGTTACAGGAACCTGAGCTGGGTTGGAAGTTCGCACCGGCAATAAGCTGATCCCATAAACATGCAATTTCAAAGACACCAAGTTCAATCAACACGATGAAAAAGCATCACTGGCGCTGAAAACACAAAAAAATTGAATTCTCGACAGCTAAACGAGATATCTTTATCAAGGCGTAACCAAAATGGCTGAAAGTGACCCGCAGCGTTACTTTTCCTCCTTTTTGAAGTCATTCTTTCCGATACGCATGAACGTGTTGCAACTCGCTGAGTAAGAGTGATTTTAAGATTGCGCCAACAGCATCTGGATGCGCACGCTGGTCCCCTTTTTGTATGGAAGCCTGACTCTTGCTCAACATCAACTGTGCATTTTCGTTAACACTCACCACCATGACGGAAAAAAGCAATTTCGCTTTGACAGTGTCGCTCTTCTCGCTTCTCCACGACTCGTCCAAAGCATCGAGCGCTTCTAACCGCCCGTCGCTGTACAGGCTGCGATAGGTCCGGGCCAACTCGCTCGGCCGGCTGTGGCCGTTGCTTATGTCTTCGAAACTTTCGCTGCCGCCGTCCAAAGATCGCTGCGCTTGCCTGGACAGTCTGTCGACACAATGGCGCAGGCCAATAATGTGTGCGTTTTATTTTTACGGCACCGTGGGAACGTCACATTGTATTTCAATGTACGTAAAGTGGAAGGCGTTTGTTTGTTTTTTTTCAGTAGCAGATGTTCAATTCCAGGGTGATCTGCTGTGCTTCACAACGTGTTTGCAAAGCGTTGATATAAGAAGTAGTAAATCGAAAAAAGACTTTCGTATTCAAAGTCATCTGCACCAACTTTTTTCACATTTTTTGTTTTCCCATTAAAAAAAACTGTTCAAACGCGCTACAGGAATCGGACTAAATTTAAAATGGTGACTTCTAGTTTTATTTTCGAATTTCTTCGTTACATATATCGGAGAGCTTGCGACGTTTCCAGATCTGCATTTGTCGAAACGAATAAAGTTAAATATCAACTAGAGTTGAGAGCGCATTGCTATAAAAGAAACGCTTTTGAACTTTTCGGTTAACACACCTAAATCAAAACCACAGGACGCAACTAGTTTCTTACAATGCATGAATAGCTAAACCGATTCTGATGACAGAAATACTAAGCCTGCAGCAGCAAAAGTGAGCTTGAGTCGTAACATTGCAGTAGCAGTCTTCTTTGTAAGTCAGTAAACACTGAGGCGTTAAAAAATAGAGCAGGCAACGACTTAACCTTTGAACCAGCGCTTGCAAATAAACCTAACCCTGCTCAGGAACAACCCTGGGGTTTGTTTTTTTGTTGATTTCATATACTTAGAATAATGTTACAAACCCGTGTTTCCATGACTTTTCCTGATTTCTAGAGACGAATGGAATGGTGCCAGAGCAATTTTACCAAAATGTCCCTGAAAGCCTATAAATAGAAAATTGGGGCACTGTACTACCCTGGATTTCCTGATGTCAAATTGAAATCACGGTGTAGGTCTGCTCTTTTATAAAAAAATCAAATTGAAATCATGGTGTAGGTCTACTCTTTTATAAAAAAATAAAATAGGAAATTTAGTGCACCCTCGTACCTTAAAATTTCAATTTGATTTGAAGTGCAAAATGTTTTGTGGCAGATACTACAACGTAAATCTATTACGTGAAGAGTAGACCTACACCATGACTTGATATGAAGAAAAAACGGATCTAAAAAGCGCATGACGTTTTCTAAGCACAAATTAAAATTTACCTTGGGGATACAGCGTATAAAATTGGTATGCTTTGTGTTTTTCGCTGCGCAGATACGATTTTGTTGTGAAAGTGGTTAAAAATGAACGTCGGGAGGTCAAAAATAGTTGGACCGGAATTACTGGAGGTCACGCGTCCCAGGATAATGCAATCAAATTTAGGGTTGCATAATACTCTTCATTTCCTGACTCGTATAGTTTTCGAAGGTTTCCTGAGCAGGGTTCTGACACCTGCTTTTAAAACGAATTTAGAGACTGTTAGAAAAAAAACTTAAGACCTGCTCAAAAAATGCGTACACGTGGAGTACCGAAACGACTTTAAACACGATTACTACATGAGAAAATAACGAAGTTGCAGCCCCCTGTGCGTCACACAACGTAGCGTCGGCGATGCAGTGATAGTTTCAGCGATGAGAGCACTCAGGCCTGAACTGTAAACGACCGCCTTACCTCCCTACAAGTTCTTTTTCTCTCTGTCGCAGTTTTTCTAGACCTTTCTGCGCGCGATGAAGCTCGTGCTTCAGTCGGTCGCATTCTTTCCGCAAGTGGGCCACCGCTTCAAAACCGGGAGTGTTTTTGGACAATCTCACGGAAGGGACCGGTACTTCTGTAGAGTGAAACGATTTCGTGATCATAAAGCACTTTACCTCAGTTGCGTCACTTCTGTGAGTTAAACGAACGTTAAAAAATATTGTTCAGTAAGGGAATTAAAGCAACCACAGACATCAAACCCGTTAAAACCGTGACTCAAAAAGGTATAGGCAATAGGCTCTACCTCCACATGCAAACTTTGTGCATGCAAGTTTTAGAATTGTGATTGACCTTATGATAGTTGAGTCTTTGTAGCGTGTTTTGATTACGGAAATGTTGATGATGAACCACTTGAAATTGCTACTTGAAACCACCTTAAATTTACCCTCGTCATGCAACACACAGAGATCTTGCTCCAAAACACTACATACGCGTATTGCTCAACATCAATCATGCAAGGGCAAGTTGAACCCCAAGAGGATATTCTTTTTCCAGAAATGCGCTAATAGGCAACTAAAAAGCTAGAAAACTAGCTTTAATAAGCGACTTACAGCAAGGTTAAGGTTATGCGGTTGTTTGGCAAAACAAAGTTCAACCCGATTCAAGTACGAGCAACTGTGGATTTAGCAGAAGAGCAACGTCACACATCCGCACACAGCTGTAAAAGTAATTTTCTACGGTTGTTCGAATCCTCTGGCTGTCTAAATACTTACCGTGTGAAGGCTCAGTCGCGGAAATCCGCTTCTTGCCATCGTGTTCCTCTATTGAACCTAGGAGCAAAAGAAACACTCTCGTCACTAAAATACACAAGCGCTTGCAAGTTCAACAGGTAGACGATCAGTGCTCCCTCTAAGTTGCGCAACCGCGCAGTACCACCAGACTATTTGCGCAGTGCTTTCTCATTCTCGCGCACTTCCAACATTCTAAATTTAATACGGTATATACATATATCGCATAGCCCTTTTAAGGATAGGAACGCTTCACTGTTTGTGTGTTTGCATGGTTGCGCAGTAGCCAAACAAGCATTTGCTCAGTGTACAATTTCCTTAGAGGGAACATCATAGATGATACAGTTCCATACTCAGTTTGGACTATATATGCAAGTACATTCACCAAATAATACTGAAAGATGCATCAGTGTGATCAACGAAACGGAGTGTTAGAAACTCATGTAAAATCAAGAGAATCGCTGTATTTCAGAAATCACACTTGAAAACGTCGCAGGATCAAAGGTCAGCTGAACACAAAAGGGTTTTGCTGATGTTCCGTGTGTCCGTGTCGGTGGAGTTTAATCACAACCATTCACAGTGGGTCTTGGGCTCTGACAAGGGTGTGTGCAGGCCCAACTTCTCCTCATACTCTATACGAGTTGGACAGACAGTCACAGCCATGGACGAGGGTGTCACTGTTGGAAGATGGAGACTCAACCGATTGCTTTTTGCGGACGATTTGCTACTGCTTGCATCCTCTGAACGGATCCCCAACATGCACTTGATCGATTTGCAGCTGGGTGCCACCTACCAGAAATTAAACCCAGCAACGAAAAGACCGAGGCATTGTGTCTCTCAAGAAACCCAAGCCAATGCGCGGCAGTATACCGCAGCAGGTAGATAAGTTCTAGTACCTTGAGGTGGTATTCACGAGTGACGTACGGCAGAATAAGGACAATGATAAATGCATTGGTAAGGCAAGCGCGGTTCTGCGTGAGCTTCATCACTACGTGACAACAAACTGGGAGCTTTCAAACACCGCAAAGCTGTCAGTTTTGAAATCGGTGTTGGTTCCGATCGTCACCTATGGTCACGAATCCTTGGAAAACACTAAAAGAATGCTATATCAAGTACAAGCAGCAGAGATGGGATTTTCGCAAAGAATTCACGGCGCGACACTTCGCGGCACAGTGCGCAGAATTTCTGTAAAATTCGCTAAAGCCATGTCGAGCCATTTCTCCGAACAGAAAACCTAGCTCCTATGGTTCGGCAACGTGACCAGAATTCCCCAGGAAAGAGTACTGAGGTGAGTCCTGCCAGCTACACACACAGGAAACCAACCCAGATGTGGAGCAAGGACCAGGTGGCTACATCTCCGACCTGGCGTGGTACCGTCTTGGTTTGGAGTCAGCAGAACTATCAGATGTTGTTGAAAACTGTGAGGTATTTCGAGACTTCCTAAGACTGCTGCTTCCACGACCGTCCCCGGAGGATGAGCGGGTGTGAAAACGAATGAAAAGGCAGTACACCGCGCAAAATAACACAAGTAGTTGTTACATCACCACGGACTAGTCCAAACATGTGTCGATGACATTCTGAACGCATTCCGGCGACACACAGCAATCTGGCCGATGATGGGCTGCGCGCATTGTCAGAACAGCATACAAGACAATGCACTGCAATGACGTGAAACCCGTACACGGGGCTAGGGCAAGAAACGGCAGTTCAGGCGATGACTAACCACATTTCAAACAATGCCAAGTACCACACTGGAACAAATTCGTCGAAGTTAGTTATTGTTGCCGGTGTTTGTTGCCGACGCGCACTGCTACGCGGAAACCACAAATCAGGACAAAATTTCTGGACAGGATCAGGCTGAATTGCATCGAACCTTTATCAAACAGCTGACAGTAACAAAAGATATCTTGACGCAGGTTTTTAACTGCTTTGTGTCACATCCGGAAAGTGTCTTAAACGTTCCTTGCAAATGACGCATGAACGCTTTTTTATTACTCGCTCGCCGTTACCTCTTCAAATAAAGCACAGACGCTACTGTTTACTTAGCATGAACGCGGTCGTTACTTCGCCAGCATTTGAATCTTGAATACCACGCTACGTTTTACAAGTAGAACCTGCGACTTGGCCTGCCGACTGCCACGTTTCGGTGCCAGAAATGAAAGCATGCCGGAGAATTTTCGTAAACATCGCTCTGTGGGTCTGCCTTACCTTCGACGGTAACTTCAAATTTTCTGGAACTAAATGCAGTGCATTTCTGGCAGGTAGTAAAATAGGTTGGAAACAAATAGGCGGTTTTTCCTCTTTTTTGTGGATATTGCGAAACATTTTGCGAACCCAGATATTCCCTAAAGGTGAACAAAGACGCCTAATCACCTACGGGCAAATTCTAAGTGCCGATTTCAAATTTTGGCCGTCAAAATGACAGTCAGCAACGGTCACAAAAAGAACCGATTATTCATCGGTAAAGCGGTAAGGGATCGGCCTAAATGCAAAACGAAAATGCTAGTCAGCTTAAAAATCAGCAAGCCAGTGATGGATTTTCGAAATCCAAATTCTTATTTTTAAAAATTTAAGGTAATCACAATTATTTTCGGTGCGAAAGAAATCCACATGAGGACCTATTGCAATAAGCTTAAGTTAAAGTTAAATTTTGGGTCATAGCAGAGAAATACATCTACACTTTAAGCAGTACATCCAAGCCGTGGAGCCGTAACGTGAAACCCTTATAATCCTATATCATTCGAGCTGTAGAAGAACTAAAATCTTTCAGTTATATTGATGACAAGAACTTATAGATGTTACAGCACAACACAACTTTCAGTGAAAGCCTTTGTGTGATTTGCTCTTCAGAATGTATGAAAAGTCTGATACTCAATCTATAGAGCTGATCTTCAAATGTAACATTTTCGTTCTAAAAACGATCTTCATTGTGAACCGATTCCTCAGACTACAGTAAATGTATACAGTATTTCGCGAAAAATAAATACAATTACAAATCGGTTAATACACCGACCTCGGGACCACCCGATTTCGGATGTAATAAGCGGTGGTTGTAATAACCGGTTTTCCAAAAACCACACACAAAACATCCCACTAAGGTTGTCCTGGGCATCGGAAGACCCCGAGCTACATACAGATATTTTGGTTAGCACTGACCTACCAAAAAAAAGTAAGCGGTTATAGGAAAATGCCGTACGATAAATTTGAATGTAATAAGTGGTGGGTGGTATTGACTGTGACGGGTGACGTTACGTAATAACTGAGATATATATAAAATCACCACAAGCGGAAAGCACTTTCAAGACCTCCCCTATTTAAGAGTAAGGTGAACAAGTAGAATCAGAGTGATCTTGACTGGTGAACTCTATTGCCACTCGAAACCGTTGACGGGTGAACGTTTTGCCAGCGTAGTTTCGAACTGCTTGGCGACAAATTCTGCTATAACATCATCGTGTATGATAGTAATCAAATTATGCCGCATTCGGAAGTTTTCCACGAATGCCAAATGTTTTCCTCAAAAAATCAACAAATCTAAATGAATGAACAAAAGAAACTGATAAAAACTGAAACAAGACTCGATGAGCCAAAACAATGCGACAAAACGTTTCTTTCCACCAAACGTACGTCACGTTTATCAAATGTTGGGACCGTGGAAGTTCTTTCGTGTTCAAAACGTCTATGAAGCTATCTAAAGGAAAGCTAAGCAGCAAAAAACACGTGGAAAACTTTTTGTGCAACATGAATACTGTAACTCCGGTCAAGTATCGCTTGTGAAAGTTGCAGCTTACCACAGCGCAGTTGCAATCTCGCAATGCAGCAGCGCGAGAGCTAACTTCCATATTTGCGATAAGTCGCCGTAGTGTCTTAACAGTGACTGCAGCATCGCTATTTCAACAAAAAAAGTGCAATCGGCGCTGCACATTGGACAGCAAAGCATTGGATTTGTGCCTGGACAGTGAGTACCTGCTGTAAGTTTGTTTGCCCCAAAAACGCACATCACGGTATTAATCTTAAAATTTCGAAGTTCAACAAAGCGACCAGGTAACATACTGCATCTGCCATAAATAGCGCGTGTGCGGTAAGCGCTCAGTTGCGGGATGCAAAACGGGGCCTCACAATCGGCTGAAAAGAAAACAGTAAAGTGTTTACCAAGCAGAACACTGAAACTGCGACGGAAAAACATTAATTAAATGTTTGCTTCGTAAAGGCCAGTGTTTACTTTGTAACTTGTATCGACAAGAATGGCGATCGACCCAGAAAACCTAGAAGGATGCTGATGACAAGAACAATAGGATTTTGGCTCATGGAGAGAATCATTAGCAAACTAGTCAGAAAGCGCGCGTTACAGGTTATTGCTGCTGACGAAAAAACCCACATTTTTGAAGCGTGTTATTAAAACTCATCACTTGCTTCCCGCACTGACTAATGATTTCAGAACAATCGCCGTTGGGGAGGAAAACTGTTTGAGTGATCAAAATTGATGAAAGAATTTTGATTTTTTTCATCAAAATTGATGAAAAAAACTTTCTTTCATCAAAATTGATGAACTTTCATCAAAATTGATGAAAGAATTTTGATCACATTTTTCTAAATATGTAGTACGTGCTTAGGTGTCTTTATGCTGATTTTGAATGTCCGGAGCAAAAAGAAGTTTAAAAAATCATTAGCAAGAACGAGGTTTTATCATTAATGGTTTTGTTAGGATTTGAGATCCACACATACAAGTTTTACCTGATATTTGCGAATCGTTCTTGATTATATAAACGCTGTCACAGTTTGGCGCAATGAGTAACTACCACCTTCCGTCTACGAAAACTGTGTTGGAAGCAACAGCACGAAGCTCTGTAGAAAACCTTCGTTAGAAATCTTGGCACGAGGAAAGCTAAGTGCTACCTGCGCTATTAGATTTATAGGTCTCTGGATTATTGATCAAATCGAATAGCAAAAGCAAACAAACAAATCGAAAAATGGAGCAAATTTTCACTAAGAACACTGCACGAGACCAACCAACGTGCTTATATATAAAGAGGGGCAGTTAACTTCACAGCATGCAAATTGGTATTTTTAATTCAGTGTAATGTAGTTAATGAGGGGTCGGGTGGGTAATGTAGTTAATGAGGGGTCAGTTTATTTGCAAAGATTTTACGTAATGCTAAAACCTTAAATGACTTCTGGCCTAATGTTCGAGCCTATGCCAAGCTTGAACTCACCCTAAAATTAAGCGCAATCTCCTCCGGGTCTGGTGTGATGGCGGTAGAATGCGAGTCGCAAAACATGAATCATGTTAGTTTATACATATTTGCGGAATTTTACAACAATATCCTCCTCACAAACGAAACGCATGTTGAACAACAGTAGCCGATCCAACAATCAGAGCTAAGATATTCAACCTCCACGCAGCATAATAGAATGCCATTGTCACATGTTTAAACAGCAGTCTCTTTCACAATGACCCTTAGCTAACAACAATAACACAGTAAAAAGCACTGCAGTGCAAATTTGACAGACAAAATTTTACTTGCTTTGTAATGCAGCGATCACCACTTTTCTTATGGTATGCCAATCAGCACGAGGCCTAATTAGGCAAATACTTCATACGTTGAAATCCAACTGCATTGCAGGCCTGGTGGATTGGCTGGAATTTGTTGTTTTATGCAAATATATAAACCCATGTTGTGTGGTTGCGGCTATATCTTATAATGGCGATCATGCAGTGATAACGGTCGCTTCTGTAGCACCAGTTGTGGTTAGGCGCGAATGAGTTGATATCGCGTTTCTTTCACAGCATAGGTGAAGGCACAGTTTCACTTTCTGACAAAAGCCCAACACTTCATAGGCACGCGATAACAACTATTTTAATCTGTTTGGACAATTGCCTCCATTTTCTTTTGTCTGGTAAGAATTCGGAGTCGGTTTAAAGACGCCGAGTGTATCATGAGCATTTAAACTTGTCAAGCGGAGGACAACAAAACAATGAAGATCGTGTTACGGAACGCAGCATGCTTCGAAGTCTTTTTGCTGCGCGCAATCACTGTCTGATCAAGCTCCTGTGCCAACCGCCGTTCGACGGACTACACCGTACCTCATCAGGTCACCGCACACATAAAACAAAGGTCATGAGAAAGGTCTGGCAAGTCAAGCGAGTGTGATGACCACTGCAGTTTTTTGCACAGTTTGAACGCCACGTTTGTTCATAGATAATATTTCCATCCGTCGTACATGCGGCCGTAAGAGAGATTGCTTTTACCCCTCACGGGTTTAGTTACCACCAGCGATATTAAAAACAAACGCCAAACATCATGTCAACAATACCAAGAACGCGCTTTGGCAGCTAAATCACGATGTCATTCTCGGGAGAGTTCATGGAGTTCAACAAGATTGCACACTTTACCAGCAACGGTAAGCTTTTATTCTGGTGGGACACGAAAGTAACAACACCGGTAAACGCTACTGAATGTATCAGTGGCAGAAACACCGCTGACGATTGCAGTTCATTAAAGCCACGCAAAGAATACGAAACTGCGGAACATCAGAATGAAATTGAAGAACAAAGATCATCAGTAGGCTTCGAGGTGACGTCAACGGTTGGAGCCTAAAATGGGGTGCTGGAAATTTCCTAGCATCACCACGACTTGAGCTTGCAAATAATAGAATGATGACTAGGCCGTCAGTGAATCGTGGTCTAGGCTGGGGTTATAATTTGCTCAGCAAATACTCAACAAATGCCGATGCACTTAGGTTCGCAGGAGAACAATGGCTGTTTTCAATTTCTGTTGTATCGAGGGTACTTATCAACTATGTAGTGAGCTAATCGCTTTTTTCTTCTCTTGCGATACAAACGGACTGGTCATCAGCCTGCGCAAACGTGCTACGGACCAGCTCTGACCTGCGCAAGCCTCTGGAAAAGGTTAAAATAGCTTCCCGGGAAGTAAACTACCTGTACGTAACAGTGACTCCAACACGTTTCTTTCAACGCCCACCTACAGTGACAATGGGTCCGAGTCTACGTCACGAGTTCTTTACCGATCGCACAAATTTGAAGAAATCATTTCATTCCAGGTATTATTTGAGCGACAAGGAGATGGTAATCACATGTCATCTGCGCGGATGCGTACCCTTTTTCTATCCTGATGTCCAGCGCTATCCAATCAAACAAGGTTTCGCGGTATTACAACCGCCGCGCACCCTAAAAATAATACATCGTCTACTCATTGTCTGGTTCGATCGGAACAAAAAGACACCAAACGTTTATACAACAAAATCTCCATTGTATCACGTACGATGTACAATTGCTTGTCTGGGCCAAGTTGCAACTGCACCCAGCCAAACGGCAAGCGAACGTGAAAGCTTTGGTAGCGGCTGTAGAAGTGCTACAACATCAGCACGTAGCAAAATGACAGATTTACAGCGCGTTGGAGAAGTATTTACCATTGTGGCTCGGTGACGCTTGTGACGAAGCTTTTGACTTAGTTGGACTGACGTTAGATTCCGAGTCGCTTCGCAATCCTTCGCTGGTGGAAAAAGTTTCCGGTGTGCCGGGATCGTCCTGTACGTATTCCTGCAATTCGCGCAGTTGTGTTTAAATCTCTTTTTTTCGTTGATATATATATTTATTTTATATAAATTTTTCTTTTTAAATTACAGTCAAACCACAGACACACACAAAACGAAAAAGAAAAGTGTTAGGCTGTTGCTAAATTCGTCGTATTTTGCTGTAATCGAACAAAAAAACAAAGTGTTGATAAGTCAACCGAATTTCCGAAGGTTCAAAAACAACACCAAACCTTTGTTAACGAAAAACTTCATGAACTACAAGTGTTTTCAGTAGCTGAGAAGAAAAAAACATTTGTAACACTCAATCACCTGTCACTTGATACAAGCGAGTTTATTTGACCCCATTTACAGTGTCCAACGTTTTGGCAGAGGTCTCAAAAAAGAAATGTTTTGTTTATCGCCATGTTTAATTGGATGCACACAGAACTACCACAATACCACATGGCATGTGGCAATTTGTTACGGACGTGTATGCCATACCTTCAAGACAGCAACGACGGCATCAAACGCTTGGGAGTACAGCTTGAGCGATGGAGCAAGCTTTGCATCTGCGGGCACGGTAACGATCTCTTTGCGCAACTGCGAAAACGTGAGCAAGAGATCTTTGTCTCTCTCTATCCTTTCCTGTTGAAATGAAAACTACATGTTCTTTTGTTCATAAACACGCGCTGCCCTTTGTTATAAATGAGGACACGTAATTGCCAGCGTGAAAAGCATTGAAACGTTGAGACAATTGCCATTTGGTTGTTAATTTTTTTTTTTTGTTACAAAACAATCGTAAGCGCAAAATTCAGCAAAAGGAATCTTTCCAAAGGGCTAAGTTAGTTCGTTTCGTTCTCAATGTTAGGATTAGAAGCTTTGGCATTCAGAGCTTAGCCTAAAACCTGCTTTGACTGAACACATCAGGTCACATTCGCAGCAAAGCCAAGCTGCAAAAATAAATGTGTCCGCGGTTTTCTACGACAATCGACAAATATCGCTGAATTAATAAATATTTATTGCGAAACAATATGAAATATTTATTATCAATCAATGAGCGGAAGGCGCATCCCGGAATATATGGAATCAACATAAACGACCCCAGCACGCACACTGGAGAGAGGGATAGAACTCAAGGAGAACGATAGAACAGGAGGGAAACGTGGTTGGTAAATTGACGATAACAATGCGCAGCCCACGCAAACTACAGTTCAATGATTACGGTCAAATAGTGTGATTTTTCCTTACCGTTTACGTGCCTATCAACCGTAATGTTTAAAACCTGCTCCTTACTTGTAACACCGAAACCAGCTTTGGAAGTTGCGCGTAGTTCATTGTTGGTTCAATAACGTTCAGAATCGCTTTGTTCCTGTACAACCGATCCTGAAAGCAATTATCGCTTCTTAATATCTCAGTCGCTTGTGTTGCAAAACAAACGCAGGCTTCACACCAGTGGTTCTTAACTGGGGGCACGCCTTCCCAGGGGACGTCAATAAATTTCCATGAGGGCGCGAGCCCTTACGCACTCTAGAACATGGGAAGTTTCTGAACGGGAAAGTGTTCCGTCCTATTTACACAGTTGGAGTCAGTGGGGCTTGAAACACAGGACAATTACTTAAGGGAGGCGTGGTAGAGAAAAGGTTAAAAAACCACTGCTTTACACAAACACTCGGCGAGTACAGACGCAGCGAAGCACTATTTTGAAATTTGAACCAGGCCCGTAGCCAGCTTGGGACACCAGGGGTGGCGAAGAGTTTTCTGAGAGGGGCCCAAATTTTTTAAACTATGTCCAATAATTTTCAGTTGAGCTCAACACATTTTTCTAGGCGGGGCGAAGAATTGTGTAAGGGAGGGGCTTCGCCCCCCCTGGTTACGGGCCTGATTTGAACCTAAGCTTTTTTGATGCAATGTTTGCGGGTTAATGACTGCATGATATGTTCGGGCTTAAGCACACAGTAATCAAGACAGCGGTCCAGAGCAGTAAGTTCCACATTGCGCCTCAGAAACAACCTTTCACATGTTGTGTTTGATTTTTGCAATTTTGCTTGCCTTCAGAAATATTTGACTCACTTACAAAATGGTGTCGTATACCTTCTCATTTGTGCGCTTACTACTAACAATATTTTGGAACTTGCTCACCAACCAGACAAACTTGTGTTATTGCCAAACATTTGAGCCATCTACCGAAAGAACGCACATAACATTAGAGTCAGGGTGAACTTTTGCTCACTTGAATATCTGATGACGTCAAGTTCATTAGCTTTTGGTGATTCCAACCAGATGGGAATTCCAGAGTGGCAGATTTATCCAGTTTACCTGAATCCATTGTTGAAAAAACGCTGCTTTTGTTTGGTGAAATTAGAGCTGAATTTGATTCTTGCTCTGACAAAGAGCGAGCAGTTCTGTGCAGCTTTTGCGATGTTTTTTTGCAGTTGGACACCATACGTTCGAGTTCGACGTGCAAAGCACAAGACATAGGCATCAGTTCCGTTTTTATCTCTTCTTCACCGATTGGGGTTGTTTCAACTTCGAGCATCCCGTGTCCACCTATTCCTTCCAATGCTCTCTCCAAGCATCGACGGCGATGGCGGAGCATTTTCAAAATTCCGATGCCATCGACGTAACCCATAATCTGCAAATGGTTTTGTTGGTAGAGTGGTATTTCATTGTTTTATCACTGCTTTGTTTGAAACAACGTTTGTTTGATAAAACTTTGCATATTGGTTGCAAAAAAACATCAACGGAAAGTTCAGCTTGCTTCAAATTAGATTTTGGTATCGTCTATTCTCATTCAGACGTTCTGCATCACAGCAAGTCTAAACTTCACAAAAGGAGTAGCACACATCCGATATCAGAAGGAGGTTCAGAGGAAGGCCTTGCCCCCCTGGATTTTGGAATTTGATGTTTTCATATAGAAACATTTTTCACTTAGCTTCAAGTTGTTGAAATGAAATTTCATCATTGCCAGACCCCCTGGAAAAATAGTTTTGGCTATCACCAGGAAAAATCCAGTATTGGCCCTCTGGGAAAAAATCTTGCCGACACCCACGGTAACACAACAACAATTACATAGTTTAATTTGTAGTAGTAAGATGTGTTCAGATAAAAACTTACCAATTTCAAAATAAGTACAACCAAAGTAGATTGATTTGAAATAAACTGTTCTTTTGCAGTGAAATTTATGACCCAGTCATTCTGATAACAACAACAGTAATAAAATCCAGATGCAAAAACAAATATATGCACTAAAACTATCTGATTGCAATCACGGTTCATCTACTCATGAGCCAAAAATGCTTCATTCATGTGTACAAAAGCTTAAGCTCCATTTTCATTTTCAGTTAATTAAACAAACCTTCAATAATCCTTTGCATTGTCTTTCTTGTTTATCCCAGTCTCTTAGTTTTGGCAAGTCTTTGGAGAAGCTTCTTGCATATAATTTGACAATTTGCATTGCCAGCTTTGCTAGAGGGAGTACAGACGTAGGGAAATTTCTGGAATTCTGTCATTAAATCATACAAAGAAAAAGCTTTTTGAACAGTATATAGCAGAAAAATAAATGAAAATGAAATCATTTCAAGACAAACAATGAGGGCATGGATCAAACACAAACTAAGATTATTGCAAAAGTTTTTGGTATAACTTGACAATAACACAAACCTGATTAACTGTTAATAGCAAAGAAAATCAGGCTGGTTCAATTGTACTTAGCAAGTGTAAATTGCAAAAATTACTGAAGAAGACATAAATAGATAAATCAAATCCTACCATACCTCAGCAAACACCCTTGAATAGACAGCATATATAATGCAAAGTGTATGGGGTAAACTGTCAATAAACATGTCAACTGGAAACTCAGTGTATATCTTATTCAATGTATATGATGACAAGCCTTTCACAAGAGCAGCAACTTCTTCATTCTGATTCTTTTCATACAGTAAGGCAATTTTCCTCAAAGCATATCCAGGATCATAATCTTGGACTTTAAGGCTAGGATTTTGCCTGCAAATCAAGAAAGTTGAAAGCATAAAAATAGTTCCAACACTTTTAATAAAATGTATTTTCCATTCCATACATGAAGACCTACCAAGATATTGACACAAGCATTAGAACAGTTACCAAATGTTTTGTAAAGCACCAGTTGGTTTTGACTTGAAATACTCCTTTTATCCCTAGTGGTTGGTTCTACAAAATATTGAGTTACTTGTTGATATTTACTTATATAGTAATAAACTAGATTGAGTGGTTTCACTTTTTTTAATGTAAGTGTCAGGATACGTTGGAATACTATGAACAATCTGGGTTTTGTCAGGAAAGAAAAATATTTTGCTAAGACGTGAAATAAACTCACAAAATTGGCAAAACTGAAGCTACAAAATATTACTGGAACACCCAAAATATGCATATAATTTTCTGATCTGACATCTATGCTAATTGAGGTAAATAACTGAACAGACATGCTCATATGTAGCACCAGACATGCTCATATGTAGCACCAGACATGCTCATATGTAGCACCAGACATGCTCATATGTAGCACCAGACATGCTCATATGTAGCACCAGACATGCTCATATGTAGCACCTAAAAAACTGTAACAAAACCAATTACAAAAATAATTGGAAAAGATGCCAACTTAATCTATAAGGACAAAGACATACACAAACTGAAAACATAAAATGTACACTGCAATACATAAGTATTGGGATTTGATTTTTATTGGGTAATTCAGCTGGCAGTTGTCAATGTTCAATACACCATTCTTTAAAAAGTTCTTTTGCTAGCTACATGTACACTGGTATTGCCACCTAGACATGTTTGTAATCACAACCTTATTGATAACATCATTAAAATTTAGCTGTTTATTCTTCTAATTTAAATAACAAGCACAACTTTACTTGGAGATACCATGATAAGTTTCTGCAGTCTTCACATACATTTTTCCCAGGTGGTTATTTCCAGAGACAATGCTCTTAGAAATTTTGACATGGACCGGGCTGCAAACCAGCCAAGCTGACCTGAAATGTTGAGGTCCCCACTTATAGTGCCTTTACAGTTTTACCACTTTATAACATCAAGAAAAGCTATATATTGGTTAAAAGTCCTTAAAGTTTACTGTACACATTAAATCCTGGCACTGACCAAGTTTAAAATGTTTTTTGTTAGAATACCTTTTTACAAGTAGACCATTAGCAAGTAGATCATATGATAACACAAATCCAAAAGTGATTTTTTCGTCAAATGATTTGTATACTCTTATTCTAATTTCAATCCACATTAACAAATCAAATACACCGTGACTGAAATGTCATACTTTGAAACTGAGCAGGTCAAAAGAGTGAAGAAGTATGGTATTGTAACCACATCTAACCATCTCATACCAGTTAAATCAACTTGTTTAAGAATTTTTCACTCCCTACATAAATTTTTTCTGCCACCTTACAAAATCTGTTTGTTGATCTAAACAACACCATCAAAACTGGCTTTACAAATGCACAAACCTAAACACATCCTGTTATTTTTTCAACAACTTCACTACCATGAAAGAATCCATATTGGTGAATCAATGGCCAAATGAAAATAGCTGCACTTAAAATTATGCGAACACAACAGTTCGTGAAAAAAACACAACCTAAAAGATTGTTTAACACATAAAAAATTAGCAGTGCTATGCCACTAACAGAAAACTAGTTTAAAGATTATCAAAGTTTTAGTTGACGAACAGGTTTCATTGAGGTAGTTTTTAAGAAATCTTTAAAATACATTTGAAACATTAACTGGTTTTAATCTTCGTATAATGCAATACAAGATTTTAACAGCATTTTTTACACAGCAGCTTGATAAACCGATAAACTGCTAAACATGTATGTGCTAAAGATAACAGTCAAAAGCTCTTATTGTAATAAGCTCACTAAAGAAAGAAGAAGATATAATAGCAGTCAATAGCAACAAAACTTATTTCTTTGCTGGTGATAAATTTATACACACCATATTTTTCAAACCATAAGGTGAACTTAAAATCCTTTAATTTTCTCAAAAATTAAAAGTTTGCCCTATAATGCAGTGCGCCTAATGTATGAATCTGGTTGTGCTTTCTCACCTAGGACCAATTTTATGTGGTAAATGGTGCTGTTGCAACCTCTCCGCTGGTGCCTGGCGTTGCGCTGAATGCGCGGTTCACCACGAATGGAATGTGCGCGAAGAACAACACCATCAACTCTATTGTTGCTTGCTGCCACAGCGCAAAACTTTGCGCACACGCTGCTCGGGATTTCTGATCGCAACAAAATGGTGCTGTGACCTGGATAGGAAGGTCGTGCCGGGTTCAGTCTTCACACAAAGAACGCGCGATCGGTGCGGTTCATTGTAAAAAGGAGGGGATGTTGTTGCAACCTCTCCGTTGGTGCCTGGCGTTGCGCTGAATGCGCAGTTCACCACGAACGGAATGTGCGCGCAGAACAACACCATCAATATGTGGCGCGAACAAGCAATAAGAGAGTGATCTTGTCAGGTGAACTCTATTGTTGCTTGCTGCCACAGTACAACACTTTGCGCACATGCCGCTCAGGATTTCCGATCGCAACAGTGCTATTTATTCAATTCCTAATTATTATTTTTTGTAAACACACCATCGTGCAACATAATAAACCAACAATTACAATGAGCAGCGGCTTGTGGTTCCATGAGTAACTAGCACATATATTAATGTTTAAGCATAGATTGTATTACTCTGCGGGGCTACTGTGCACAGAGCTATATGCATTGCTTTGTGAGGCTCCTAACTACATTGGTGCACACCGAATCAAAGACACACACAGCTTTTAGTTTATTCTACTTGTATCTAGCAGATTAGATATGTGTGACAGATTAAACTCCCTCTTTGTAGTCTGCCATTTTGCACCTGATAATCTGGTGCACATTATGTATGAAAAAAGAACAGCTAGCATTCAAAAATCAAAAGTGCACTTTATAATCTGGTGCACCTTCTGGCCCGAAAAATATGGTATAAGAAATAAGTTAATTATTCATACCTGATATCACCACGTTTTGTTTGACATTGTATAACACAGAGCTATACACAACTGCAATAAGTTGTCTGACAGTTCTGCTACTAGCTGCGGCACATGTCTCTGTAGAATTGCAGCACCATTAGTTTCATAATCTATAAGTTTACAAAACACTGCAACATGGCGTGTCTCCCTTGGTGAATAAGAATATCTGCACATCATACAGCAACTTACACAGGTGCAGTATCGCATGTAACATTATTCCATTTTAATTTTGAGCTTGATCTTGATGTGTCTCTTCTTATGCGAGATGGTGGTCGAATGTTACTGACTGGCATGTGTGCTTCAGCAATTGCACTCATGTTGATTCTCTACCCTCATTAAAACTGGTCTTATTTTAAACATTAGCTGAAACTTAAAAAAAACAGTATTTGATCAAAGCATTGAATATACCATCAGGTCAACATCTTAGTAAAATGAAAGTTTGAAAATTTCTTTGTAGTGAAAAATGTTTTTGCTTCATTTTCACGTATTCAAAAATCAGAGAGTATATATATATTCAAATCACTATACTTAAGTAAGAAAAAACAAGGAAAGCATGAGCAGCAACGGCTTAAAACTTATAAATGCAATACAAAAATGCAGAGTTAAACATACTTCTTGCATTATTGTTTCTTTTGCAACTTTATGTAACTTCAAGGTTATGCTATATTGATACACAAGACCTATACCTAAATTAATACCTACAAAGAATTTTTTAAATGCAGAAAACATAATTTATCAAAATCTATGCAGAAAACATAATTTATCAAAATCTACAAAATTAGTGGCAATGAATAACAATCAAATAATTACCACAGTTACACAATTAAAAAGAAAAATAATAATGTAAGGTGCAAACATGAAAGAAATTATAATTTTATGCGTTATATGAAAGAAAAAAAAAGAAAATACATATGTCAACACGATTTCATACCTTAGAATGGCAAGCAAATCTTCTGTGCAATGCAAAATAATTAAACAAGTAAACATTTTATTAAAAACTCATGTTTCCAAAATTTTCTTAAATGTTGTTAGATATGGTTTGATGAATGTTGTACCAAGTGGAAAGCTGCTTGCAATGCACACAACTATAAAATGCTACTAAATATCTCATTTTTTAGTAAGACACAGTTCACAAGTTGTTGTATGTTCATTCTATACTTCATCAAAACTAATTTTAGGTTACATGCATCTACTTTATAATACAGATCCTTCTGTTTTACTTTATAGAACAGAACACATGCACAAAACCACTGTCAGCATACTAGTGAGGTAAGGGCTATTAACAATCCAAGGTATTTTTTTAAATCAAACAATATCGCATAACATAGTCAAGTAGTCATGCATAGTCAAGAAAAGCATCATTTTGGCAATAATATACTCCTAGATCAAGATGCACCTTTTGTTCATATTCAGATACCACAAGAGTGAATGGTTTCAGAGCTTGCTAACACATATATAAAACTGTCCACCTAAAGACAGGCTTGAAAGCAGGTTTATCATAGAACAACTGTCTCTGACATGGTCTCTTTTAGCATAACAATGATGTTTTGATGTGCCACATTCAACGACTAAGGCTTATGATTTATGCCACAATAATTGCAAGATACTACTACAAATTTGGATTTATCAGTATTTCAACTTTATCACAACAGCAGGCAAATTACAACAGTAACTTAGTAAGTTCTTACTGGCAAAAACTGCACTAAAAGACTAGTGATGAATAAGTAATAAAATTAGGCAGTTTTTGCCTCATGTTGCAAAAACACTGCAGGAAATACTTTTCCTTTAGCCAAACAAAACTGGTTTAAGTGGTCACATGATAAGTTCATAATGCATGACCTACTACAGTAGAATTTGCCAAATTTGTCACCTGAAGGGGATTAGAAAAAAGTGACGAATTAGGCGAAGTGACGAATTATGCAAACAGGTGAAAACTTTATCACAGAAGCTCGTATACTTTATCATAGTAACTCGTATACATAGTGCTCTTGCAGTAAAATACAACTTTATGACGTTATGGTTGAATACAACAAGTAATTCCTCTGCTCTATCTGGAATCCCCCATTTAATCAAGCACCTTTTAAATCTTTAATAAATTTTTCCGCATTCTCTCAATGTAAATAAGGAGTCGGGTCGCGCTTCGAACCTCATGTATAAATTCGATAAACAAATTACGAGGTGCAACAATTCTCAGACAAAGATCCTTAATTTGTTTGAATTCCCATACGTACTAGCTGCTTAAGGCATCAAAAGTGACATTGCAAATGACGAATTAGACGAACAAAATGCTTCTTGGGATAAAAAGAGGTGACGAATTAAGCAAATTGACGAATTAGACGATGGTGAATTAGACAAACAGAAATGTACATAAAAGGTAGGGATTCTGCTGGGACTGGCGAAAAAGTGACGAATTAAGCGAATTGACAAATTAGACGATGACGAATTAGACAAGTTCTACTGTACTTAGTTTACCATGATGTTTGTAACAGTACAGCCTTACATGTATGGATGAGTGTTGTCATGGTTTCATAGCTGGCAAGCCTGTTAGCAACTTGTGTTGTGTGAATTGTAGGCTAAACCTAAACCCTCACCTTAAACCCTAACTCTAAACCCCAACCCTAAACCTTAATCCTAAAGTAAACCGTAACTCATTTCTCTTTAAATATCATTGTTGTCACGTGACCACTTCAACCACACATGTTTGACTAAAGGCAAAATAGCCTCAACAAATATTTTGCCTTCATGAGGCAAAATAGACACTACCATAAAATTATGATCAAAACTTAAGGCATCTTATCAAGTTCACAGAAGGCTACTCAATATCGTTTTACAATATTACGACGTTTGTACATAATGCCATGAACCTAATCAATCATAAATGGCACATGAAACTGACAGTGATTAGAATACACTGCAACAACAAAAAGAGGGTCACTTAGCTAGGTAGGCTAAGTCCATGATATTCATCAGGATTCTATCTTAGAAAGCACCACACTCTACAATAAATCAATCAATGATCAACCTGATTAGGCCCATATGTCTTTAGCAGGTTTTAGCATTGTGTCAACAATACAAACAATTACATACTTGCATAAAAATGAGTATTCATTGATGAAGAGTTTTTTTTTCAAGAAGAAATCCTGTACTACTACTACTACTAGCGTAGTCAGCTTTGCTAACTGTACCCTATAGGCTATTATGATTTTTTTAATTACAGCATTATTATCCACAAAAATATACAGTCAAATAGTACAAAAATGGGGCAAGGAATCTGACATCCGAAATACAACAATAAGCTTACTAGAATTTTGAATTAGAATTTAAGTTCAGTAGGCTTGGCTATTCTATAACAATAACCAAGAAGTAAATCCGAATAATTCCTCCACACCAGTACTACTACTACTACTACTGGCAGTAGTAGATGCAGAAATCTCAAAAACCATCATTAAAATCTGTGAATTTTGCCGACACAAGGTAAAGAAATAATTGATGGATGATCGATACACACCACACCTCATAACATATGCCACCTCCGCTGCAGACTGTAGAAGACCCTTCTGCTTCTCTTCTGCTGCTTTTGGGCCTGTTACTATGAATCACACGCCACGACAGCGACACTCAGCGGAATAATATTTGAATAAAGAACAGTGGTTCAGAGATGAGCAGACTGTCTCTCATATTGTGCGATCCAGTTCCAGCCCAGAATTTTTGAAACTCAGTCTAAACAAAGTCCAGCCATAGTCCAAAAAGTTGACAAACTTTAAAATACAAGTCCAAAGAATGAACAAAAATGCATCTTTCTGATGACAAAAACAAGCAAGCTTTTTCCATTAACTCAGTCCGAATCCGGTCCTGGTCGTAAAAATATGAAGCAATTTACAGTCTGGATTCAATCCAAAAATAATAAAATTCGTTGCAGGCCGGATCCAGTCCAATTCAGGTCCAGTCCAATCCTCATCTTTGCTGTGGTGGAACTAAACAATACCTTAACAAGTTTTTCACCAAAAACAAGGCAAATTGTAAGGAACTCGTGTTTCATACTAGTCTTGAATTTTCGACACTGTTATGCTCAGTGCTCAACTGCAGTAATTATAAGAACCACTCTTTTCTATGCCTATTGCACGCCAATCTATGCTTCCCAATTCTGGAGCAACGCACAGACTAGTATGAAATACTTACGAGTTCCCTACAATAATACCTATCAAACAGTGGTGTGTTTAAGGGGAGAGGAGCGAACATCTGGCCTAAAGCCCCCCCTTTTTGGGGGCCCCTCTTTGAGGTGTTACACGCTAAAATTTTCTCCATTTTTTGGTGAAAAACTTATTATCCAATCATATAATACACTACAAAGCAGATCATGTGCAAGTACTCTACTTTCAAAGGGCCCCTGTAGAGAAACTGTAATGTGCAAGTACTTTGCATTCAAGGGGGTCCCAACAGCAATTGAAATGAGAAAGTACTCGGCGTTCCAACTTCATTGAAGGGGACCCTAAAAAAATTGTAGTGTGTAAGTAGACTGCTTTCGAAGGGGCTTCCAACAGCAACTGTAATGAAGTAAGCACCTTGCTTTCACAGGGCCCCAAACAGTAACTGTAATATGTAAATACCTTGCTTTCAAAGGGGACACCAACAGCAACTTCAATGTGTAAGTACCTTGCTTTCAAAGGGGACACCAACAGCAACTGTTATTTGCAAGTACTATGCTTTCAACGGGGACCCAAACAGTAATTTTCCTTGCATGTAGCTTGCTTTCAAAGGGACCCCTATCAGCAACTGTAATGTGTAAGCACCATACTTTTAAAGGGTTCCCACCACCATCTCCAATAAGCAAATATAAAAAAAGCTTCAAACCAACTTCAATACTGAAAAAAATTGTGGGTGAAAATATTTTCCAAATATTTCTGAAAAGACCCCATCAAATAAGAGCAAATACTTATACGAAATGACAAATTTTTATATCAAATGATAATTTTTTATACCAAATGATGATTTATAGAGATTGAAACATTTGGTATATTAATAATTTTATAAAAATGCCACAGTTGAACAGAAAGTATACAAGTGGAGCAGCAAGAAGAAGGATAAAGAAGGAAAGGATAAAGGCATGAAAAATATAAAAGTCTCCTGGACAGATTTGTTGCCCTTACAAGTTGGTACTGCTGAGCCTACAGAGGAGAATGTAGGTTCAAGCGCCCAAGTTGTTAAGAGTAGCTATGTCTGTCTAGTGCAGGGGTTCCCAACCGGGGTTACTCGTACCCCCAAGGGGTACGAGATTGAACATCAAGGGGTACGAAGATCCTTGGGTCACAGAGCAGCTTATATATCTCTTACAGAGCAATATATATCTCAAAATTTTTTTGGGGGTACTAAGAATGCTCTGACCTGACAAAGGGGTACGAGCAGCAAAAAAGGTTGGGAACCCCTGGTCTAGTGCATAAGCAGATGTGCCATACACATAAACTGAAGATTTGTAAAAATGAAGTTGCTGAATTCATGCCTTAGAACATTCATATTTTTATCCAAGGATTTCTTTTTTATGTCTTTGAATTGAAAAGGTAAGGCAAATCTCTCATTTCTTGTAATGTTGTACCTTCGTGAACATTTCCATCAGAAAACAAGACAACATGCAATTGTTATAGCAAAGACCATGCTACATCTTATTTCTAGGACATTTTCTTCTTAGTGTACAAAGTAATTTTGTATTATTGCTGTTGTGCTGCAAAGACTGTTAATAAGCAAGGCTACATTCATGCTTCTTATCAGGTAGCAGAAAAATGGCGTTTTTTGAGTTTTATGAGTACTCCTTTTTCATACAGAAAATTCAGGTATTTTAGGTGGTTTGAATTTAACCTATGCTTGAAGTCACAGGTTATTTGAAGCTTGACCAGTAAATGGTTGGTTTATAGGTGTTGTTAAAGTTCTTTTGCCAGCTCTTAGCCAGAATAACTTGAACCGTTTTTTTCTTAGCACAGATTTCATCAATTGTGTAGGCTAGTTGATGCAGTAGAAATGTTTGCGATAAGGTATATGATGAATTATTTCCTACTTTTGCACATTTTTCCTAGTCTTTTTAGGGCGTTTTAGGGACCCGATTCGGGTCTCTAGAATTTCAAATCGGGTCCCTAAAATCAGAGAAAACCGTGTCCCTAGAATCAGCGAAATAGGGTCCCTACAGATCCAAACTGGGTTCCTAACATTTTCCTTAAAAAAATACTGCATTTTTCAAACAACTAGTGTCAATGCAAGATGCGAGCAGCCTTGACTCATCCAGACTCAAAGCTTTGCAAAACAAGTCTCAAGTTGAATGCTTTTGTATGCTGTTGTTCTTGTAGTGGAAAGCAGGGTTGCGGAGTCGGAGGTAAAATATCCGACTCGGACTCCCGACTTCAACTTTCCAAAATTTCCTACTCCGAGTTTCCAAAATTTCCGACTTCGACTCCCGACTCCGACCGCTCAAAAATTTCCGACTTCAACTCCTTAACATAAAGGGAATGAAATTTGGCTGTTAAAATCAATGGAAATCGCGGCACACAACAAGAAATCTCTGATTCAACAAAAGTTTCAAAAGAAATTGTACCATTGCAACAAGAATTCCCAATTTCGGAGTGTGATGTAAAAAATGATCCAACTGGGCAACCGGAGTCAGAGTCGGACAAAAAAATCAGACTCCGACTCCCAGTGTTGCTAGGAATCCGACTCCGACTCCTTACGACTTCGGCTCCGACTGCGCAACCCTGGTTGAAAGGATAAAATTTGAAACAAATTCAGTTTTTCAAATCTTCTTGGTTGTTGTTTACAGTTTTATGGATTCCCATAAAGACATTAATGTGAACAAATTCAGGATACCAACTAACAAGCATTTTTTCAAGGGGGAAGGTGTGAAACTTTCAAAGTGGTAAACTTTGCAGTTTATTGATGGTGAATGCAGAGAAATGGGGCGCCAAAATAAAGAAATGGGGAAATGCCAATTTGCTACTACCTGACTTTTATGTGTTGCCACCCTTGGCTTCCCAACTTTCAGTGTTTTCTGAATTGTGCATCATGAACACTCTTTTGCATTTTCTCTTACTATGTCAGTCATGCCATAGTCTCAGAAAAGTATCCTTGGGTGGTCGTATCTTAGGCTTGGTTGGCTGACTATGATGACGTCATCAGAGGGCCCCTTTTTAGTCTTGCTCCGGCCCCCCAACCCTCAACCCACCACTGCTATCGAAATATACATTATATACACAGAAATGCAAGAATTCGCTAGTGGTAGCGTGACTCGAGTCATGACTCGAAACGTGTGTTGAGTTCGCGTTGCATCCCCAACATGAAGCGTCTAGTGACTCCGAAATACAAACAGGGAAGGACTTCAAACACAAGTTCAGAAAACAACTTGAAAGTTCGCCGACAACCTCATTAAATAGTGAAGGCAAAGAAGAAACTTTGGAGTGTCTAAAGTCATGAACTGAACTCAAGACGAATGAAGACGGATACTGGATTAGCAAACACTTGATTTACAAGAACGTTGTATTGTGTATTTATTTGAACTATCGTATATTTAAATTCCGTTTGCAATAGCAAGTCACCACTAGGAAGAGAGCAAATCAAAACCTTATAAAAACAATTTTGTCAACAATTCAGATAAAATATAAATCATATTTTCGATCCCAACGAATAAAAACAAATAATAACAAAACACAATCCAAATTATGATAAAAAACGTAACCGAAATCACTGGCAACTCCGAAAAGTCCGAACTCGACGTAATGACATTTCACGA
>Ga0210059_1000345_pt1 | contig 56172 bp, 44 predicted proteins | sample Ectturendosymbi2_FD_188042 | JGI IMG/M metagenome (GOLD analysis project Ga0210059, IMG submission 188042) | Ecteinascidia turbinata endosymbiont from Florida, USA - Sample 2 (SPAdes) (version 2) | ecosystem: Host-associated > Tunicates > Ascidians > Unclassified | place: Key West, Florida... | reverse complement strand
TCCACTGAACACAGCTACAACACTGTTCAACGAACCCAGATCGCAACGGCCATTCGGCACTTCTGACTGACAAAATTACTCATCGCGTTTGGCGTGGCTTCTGTCTCAGGCGATCACATGGTTTGCCACAGACCGTAAAGTGCAGCGGAAAAAGTCTAGCTTTGCCAAAGTGAAATGGAGTAATTCGATAAAAATTAACACTCCAGTTGCGGTACAATAAACTATGCAGAATTTCCATGCTAAAAAATTTCCCAAGCAACAATTCGTAAGTCATTCCCCTTGTCTCTCAAAGTTTTTTAATTGATGTCAACGTCTTCAGTGGAAGCACCAACGGCTGGGATTCGTCTCTCCTTATCAAAAGCAACAAAAACTGCCTTGAGCTTTTCAGCCGGCTGTTTGAGGAATCTCCTGCCTGGTAGATCCGCTTGGTGTGGGTCACTGTTGTGGCTTTACAAATATTGCTGACTTCATATGTGATCATACATTTGCTCAGAGTGTTTCACAGACGGAAGGAATTGCATAAATCATGAAAATACATCTCACATTCTTGGATAATTATCTATTATATAAAAGTTTATCCTCAACATGTGCTGAAACACTTGTTGTTTGTAGTTCAAAGATGATGGCGAATCATTTGGAATATCCGATGACTTGCAACTGGATACAAGTGACATGATGGCAAGCTCCAGTGTTGGATTGAATGTGACTCTAGAAGCTGCAAACACAAGGATGAGGCAAGAGATAAGGTAGTTAACTTGACATTCATGGCCAGAATTTCGCATGTTTTTGTGACCCTCTGCAGTATGGTATGTGTATTAAAAAAGTTATGCAACCATGACTTTTCTTCTGCCATGGCGTTTCTTCTGCATCAGTAAAGCAGCAGTTACTGCAAATAGCAGGCCTACAACAGGATAATGTGGTAATACTATATTCAAAGAGCAGCACATGCATAACCAAGGTGGTTACAAAATTCTGCTTGACGTTAAATGAGGGTAAAAGCTACTGCTCTATAGAAAATTGTAAATGAGAATGATACCTTTGTATAAATCTGACAGTGAAATACAGTAATCTTCAAACAGTTGGCATAGAATAAAGCACTGCAGCCAGCACATGTTTGACACAACCTGTGATCGATGCTTGTAGTTAATAGAACCGTCTTTGTTCTTTGTGTAATTGATTTTGTTTGATTGATTGCGCTTTTTTTCGCATCATGCAGCCGGAACTAAAAGTGCTTATTTAAAATTAATTCCAATTAAATTTGTAGATCTACGTTCAGTTTCATTCTAATGGTTCGCTCTAAGACCGGTTTCTAGTCTACCGTTTAGTGATTGACTGATTTTAAGCTTTTTGTTTGGTGCGAATTTTATGCTGGTAAGCTTACCGTTGGAATCTGTTGCAATGCTTGCCGAGAGCCTAATCCAAACATTGTCACGTGCATGAGTAGGACCGAGGTTCAGCAACGTACAAGGCGGATATGGACTGTAACACTATGGTGTCCGTCTCATAGCGTATAACAACATTAACAACCGAGTTTATGATCCGGGCCACCTCAGCCACTATTATTGATAAAATTTTCAATATTTATGAAGTCATGCAGGAATCCACCATTGTACCTGCAAACTTACGGACAGTTATTGTTCACTGTTGTAAATACTATTATACATTGTCTCATTATCATCAACCAACTCTCAACTGTGTGTTTTTACCGCGAAATGCAAAGGTAATCCCCTTAACCGCTATGGCTGTTATACGTTTTACGGTATTTAAGTATAAAAAGTAATTTTTCCTGGATCACTTTTCGTGAAGACTCTTGAACAATACGAGTTTTAGTTTTTCTTGTTTTCCGATACATTGATGGTCTTTGGAAGTTTTATGACGTGGATGCCATTTTTTACGGCTCTATGAAGCATAAACTTTGAGCAAGCTTTTGTTGTCTTGAAGTTGTCTTAACATGAAGAGTCATCCATGTGAGTGAAATAAGCCAGTTGGCCACCTAAGTTTTGTTGTTTCTTAGACCCACTGCCATTCACTAGCAGGGGTCCGCAAACTTTTTGAACGCAGTGTCCCAGTTTTTTACGAATTATGTCAAAATGTTAATGACTTGGCTGGCCAAACATTTTTTGTGTGTACGGAGCACTGTGTTTCTAACTAAACATTCTGGCCACCTGAAAACTAAATCCAAAATTCTAAGTGAAAATTGTGGCCACATTTGCGTTGGGACCCCCAGCGATTCTAGGGATCTCACTAACAAGACGAAATCGTCAGCAAATTACCGTAAATATAGCAAACTGCAAAGTCCTGTTGTTCTTACCCATGTGCTCTTGCCAGTAGATCTTCCTAGAGTGGCCGGTTAGCTCTTTCGGTAAAGAGCTGTCCTCACAAGTGTGAGGCAGGAGTTCGTTGTTTACTTGAGCAAGGAACGTAGCACTCGGCTCATGGGCCAATGCTGCTACCGCCCGCTGTGGCTCAAAAATTGCGACTGCGCTTTGTGCAATTACGTGCTGTATCACGCTGTTGCATCGTGTTCGCATGCCATCGCTTCATTATTCTTCGTCTGCTGTGATTCATGTGTCGTGATTGTGCGCGCCTTTTCGCAATAAACAAAACATGCAACTCGGAGGGAGACCTCCAGACGCGAAGTAGATTTTCCTGAAAGTAAATTAGGTCCGACTGAATGTTGGCGGCTTACGTATCACCATAAAGAAGTTCTTGCCTGTGCCTGACTGCTTGCTTGGCTCTGGTGTTCATTTAAACGTCGTAGTATGCGCATGCTGTGTTTTGGAATTGGCTATATCCTTTTTTTTTTCTTTCGAATTGGTTATATCCTTTCGCGAGTTCAGTGCGACTTCAGTCATCACCTTCGTGACTAATCGGTCCTCGGCATTAACGGGACGAAGGGTAATACTTGGTCGAAATAGCAACTGATGCATTTTACGAAATTTTGGTGTCGTCAGTGTCAGTTTACAAATGTGGTGCGCAGGGAACTGCGTGACGAAACCGGACGGATGAGGAAAGCGATGGCGGAAAAAGATCACGAAATTAAGCGGATGAATAAAAAGCTTTTGAAGGCGGAGGAAGACAAACGCTTGCTTTCAGGTACAGTATAACTTACTACCTGAATTGCAGGCTTGCTTGTCACTTCAGCGAAAAATACTTTTTCATTATTTGCGAAAAACGGTGGCTAAAGATATCAGCAAAACCGCTATGCGCGCCCTATTTATGAAAAAGTGAAAAAGTAATTTACTTTTTTTATAATTAAAAAGATAATTATTATTCAGATACACTTATGCGCGGTCTATTAATTTATGGTGAAGTAGAGGTTTGGCTCCTTCAAAAGATAAACCTTTTCAACCAATGTGCTTTTCTAAACCTTAAACTTACTGCCAGTTGCAGGTAAATATAAGGAAGTGGCTGTTTTTACTACGGTAAAAAATATCCATTTGGCAAACTTCTATTTTGTTGAAGCTTCATTAATTAAAAATCCTTTATGTTCACTCCGAAGTTTTTTTTCTTCTAGCATTGTCTTCATCGTAGATCGCATGGTTGTGGTTGTCATTGGCACAGATTACAAAAATTTCGAGTGACTGATGTTGATTTCAGACGCGGGTGTTGCCAGCGATGCCGCCTCCAGCAAGATAGTAGACTTATCGAAGAAAAATCGGGAACTAACGGCCATGTTGGAGTCTGAGCGTTCAAAGTCAACCAGGCTGCTGCAACGGGTGAATGAACTTGAAAGGAAGGTAGGTAATCTTCATGTGGAATATGCAGTCATTTGTTGTATGGTATGCGGTGAGAATCGTTAAATGAAGTATTTTAGACCGTGTACACACGTTTGTATGTACTACACGTTGGTTTGTAATATTTTTAATTTTTTACGAAGTTTAAGTATTTGTTTAGAAAGCAACCGCAAAATTTGGAACCTCTGGACTTTGCCAACAATTTCTGTGATTACCATTTTAATTTTCGTATAATTTTCTTTCAACGGTTTAAGTTTTCTCGTTCATCTTTTGTGACGAATAGCAAATATTTGGGTTCATCGCCATAGACTTCACTCCCTACGAGGAATCCAAATTTTAATGTAAAAATACTCAAACTGTTTGTATTTCCGAGGATAGCCGGCACTGTGTTTGTTAGTGGCTAGTTAACTTGAAGATATGCAGAACTTTATATGCAGCCGGGTTCGGAACTGTAGGTTTTATAACGAATGGGTTGATTCGATTTCGATGTAATAGGAAAAGATTTTAAATGTGTACTACTTCCTTCATTGCTACAGGCCAAGCAAAAGTCTGACTGCATAATCGCCGATTCTCTAGTTTCCTCAGTACTTAAACTCTGCCTGTCGACAACAGTGAGGCTCGCAACTTGCCAATTAGAATTAACGCTAAAGTCCACGTGTTCAACGTCGTTAACGCGTTTTGTTTATGTTCTTGAGAACCCTGCACGACTTAACTGATATCAGGATTATAACATTAAAAGTAACTGAAATTCCAACATGCACAACTCTCAACCAGGGCTGGGTATTAGACTTTAGGGCCCGAGACAAAATCGCAGAAAGCTGCCTCAAAACATTGTACAATTTGTGATATGTCATTTGCACAATATATGGCCTTGAAAAAGTGCCCCTTGCCCCTGTTTGTTCACGTTACATCAAAAAAGGCCCCTATATTTTAAACATGCTACACAGAAATTTTACTCGCTGAAAGCAATTTATATTTTTAGTTTTGTCCGGAAATTTGCTTCTGCGTGAAAGTCCATTTCACATTGTAAATTGTTTGAAGTTGTTTGATTTTACATTGTTCTTTGTCTACGCATTAAAGTTGTTAAAGGGACCCCTTTGGCACATTTTTTGCTTTATTTTAAAAAACATATGACTTGCTCCAGAGCTTGCGGCTCCAGAGTGGTTCATCAGCTTTTAAACAAAACAATGCAAAAACTAAGTGCGAAAGTCTCAAAGAGGGTCCCGCGACATCTTTGAAAAAAGGGGGCCCCGAGACGACAGCCTTGTTCGCCTTCCGCAATATCCACCCCTGCTCTGAACTACATACAAAAGAAAGAACTGGCTTCATTCTATGACACTATTGAGCTGTTTAAAATCCTATGTAACGTCATAAAAATATTTTTCGATCATTCCGTCATGTTACGCATTATATAGTGCGTTGGCTAACAATGAAACAGCAGCAACTGAGATAGTCCCAACCACACATCAAAAGAAATGGCAATACATTGTAAATTCACTGAAACCACAACTTTAGCCATTTGATTTGCACAAGATTGTTGGAATAAAGTTATAAAGATAATAACTTTGTGCATAATTGCATTTCTATTTTAAAAACTAAGGTTCATGGGCCCCCTAGACTCTTGTGGGCCTCGGAGCGGCGCATCGGCTGCACCCCCCTCTCGTAGGGCCTGAGCAGGAATGCAACTTTAACTTTATTACGATTGGCTGGGCCATGCTCGCCACAAGATGTGGGTGGATATAGCCACTTTAACTCTTGTGAATTTCCCTTGCAACGTTAGAGCTTGGCTGTGAAACCCCAGCAACGGTTAAGCACTGAACATGAAAGCAAAAATGCTTAAATAGTCGCCTACAGTAACCCAAACAAACGTAAAGCTAACACAATATGAACATATGAGTGGGCTATGCTGTTTCTGTCACCAGGAATAGTCTACTGGGTGCAAACTTTGCTCCACTGGTGTGATAGCAATGCAGTATTTATCGTTGACGTTTCAAGAATGTTATGTAAACTGTTCCTGAAAAGATGGCAAGAAACAAAGTCAAAGCGTACACACACTGCATTTCTGAAAATTTTCAGAGTGGTACACGAAAAAAAGGATAAAAATGCCCTAGAGACAGGTTACCAACGTTTCAAACGATCTCCAGTTTCAGCATATGTGTGGTTAAATACCAATAATTTACGAAATTTCGATCTGTTTCAAGATATATCATGTAACGAGATAGTTAACTAGTAAGACAAAGAAAAATGTAAGTAAACCTTATCTTAAAAATGATTAGAATACAAAATTTCAAGTTTATTATTTGAACGTTTCTGCAAATGTCAAAATTGCTAAGCAGTGTTTTGAAAATTTCGGGGGGCAAATGCCCCAAATTCCCCCCCCTGGTTGCGCGCCTGACTACGAGTACAAAGCGAATATAATGTAACCTTTCTAATATTCACACCACCGTTTTTTATGAGAATCTTTATTTACTTGCTAGCATTCCACACGTTTTTTTACAGCTGTCTATGTCGCCGAATGATGGGAACAGCGACGGTGGAAAAAATACAAAGCTTCGACAACCTTCGTTTCAAGGTGATTAAGGATGGCTTGTGCATGTCACTTTCCCTCACAACTCAAAGTTTAAGCCTACGCGGACTAACTTGTTTGTTGTTGTTCACGAATAAAACGTCGTGTATGAAGTTACGTTTCCGTAGCTCATCCTTTATCTTCGCTGAAACTTGCTTCCCCGTGGAGCGCATTGCCTAACGGCTCTGGGTGACGAGACAATCGAATGGCTGCTCAACACCTGCACCGAAATCTAGTGCGGCCTAACAGTGGATTGAAAGAACTCGCTCAAACGATGAAGACTGAAACTTGCAAAGCACAGTTTCAGCATGAATTCATAAATTCAACGACTAATGTGCGTTTCTCCGGTACACCCTAGATCAGTGGTTCCCGAACTTGTTCGAGCCGTTACCCAAATCAAGGCATCGATTATGTTTTATAACCCTCAATAAAAATTTTTCGCATTTCAGGTCGGAAATTTATTTTGCAGTGATCGCAATGTGGTTTTGGTTTTGCGTTACACCCCGAAGAATCGCATATTACCCCCGAGGGGTAATTTACCTCCAATTTGGGAACCACTGCCCTAGATCAAGAATCGGGCGCAAGTTTCGATCCGGTTTTACACTTGCACTTTACGCTTGTATTTTGTTTTAAGGAATGACGTTAGAGTCGCCAAGAACTCTTTTTGTTTTGCCAACTTCCCATGAATGTGAGATTTTGATTTTTTTCCCAGCATTTGTGTGAATGTAGTCATTGAGAAGTTTGGGAAATACTTTTGAGCATTCCGTGTTATTTTTGCGCCGAAACAACCATTTTTTTTATCCAGTTAACATTTTTTTTGTTAGGTAGTCCGCGTGCGACTGTGGATGATCTTCAAGAACAGCTTAACAATGCCAACCTGAAAGTGGCCGATTACAGGAACCAGGTTCAAGCGCTAAAGCAGGAATTAAAAGTGGCGCAGAAGGTGAACCCGATGTGTGCTTGCTCTGCTTCCGCAATCGTATCCCTGCTTATTTCTCTAGCAACATATTTTCATTCTCATTTGATACGGGGCGCGTTACGCGATAGCGTCAGGTTTTGGGTGTAACCATTCCAATCAATCGCTTTCGGCGCCGTAACCAATCCAGGCCTGGTTACAGAAAATCGGTATTTATGGTGCAAACGTGTGTGAGATTGAAGCGCTAAGCTGTCCACTCATCTGAAACGTGTTTTTATATGCCCGCTTGGTGTCGGCAGAGTGCTTTTGCACCCTCCCCACTGTTTATTGTTGCGAAATGCCGATGGAAGAAGTGGCTTTGTGTGCGTTGATGCTTCGACTGTCTGAGTTGCGATACAGCCCGAGAACTAAGAAACACACCCAGATGGAGTTGAAAAAACTAAGCTTACGATTGGCGAATGCTTGCGTGCTGGTGAAGCCAGTAACACAACGAAGTGTCGCTGAGTTCTGATTGTAAACAAACCATGTTTTCTGCAGAAAAATCCTGCAAATGACGTTGGCAGTCTCCGACCAAGACCTGTGCAGCTTACCATAAATGCAATCCGAACCCAAAGCTCTTTTGGATGTTGCGTGAAAGTTGATTTTTGGTGTACAGCAAACCCCTCAAACCGGCCCCTGTACCCATCGACTGAAAATTTGTATTTTAGTCATTGCGGCCTTGGCCCGAAAGCATTTAGGCCTTGACAAGCGAAGAGCTCTCCAGTGTTTGGCTTAGGGCATTTAGAGTTCAGACTTCAGTAATAAACGGAATTGAAAATTAAACTCGGTTGGCGATCTCGATTCAAGATACCGTGATGAGTGACTTGCTCTTCAGGCAAATTCTTGTAGCTAGTTTACACCTTCATGTACAGTGACCACCATGTATGTAAAGTGACCATGTATGTACACCATGTATGTACAGTACATGTACAGTGACCACCAGTTTACACCTTCATGTACAGTGACCACCGCGATTTTTTCTTTTCAGCAAACCTCTTGATACAGTCACACTGTTAAGACTGGCGGATGAGCGCATGACGGCTCGAACGTAACCCACCTTTAGTTTTGGTTGCAGTCTCATTTTTCTGATAGAGACAGAGGCGTACGAGGCAGGGGGTCGGGGGGGGGGCGGCCGCCCCCCGGGCTTGAAAAATTTCAGGGCAATTTCTGTTTTCAGGGAAAGCGCGAGTTGCTCAAAAATCCTGAATGATAAAAAATACATATTCAATACAGTGAAAAATTCCAGAGCAACTCTGTTTTTCAGGGCAAGCGCAAGTTGCTCAAAAATCCTGAACAATAAAAAATATGTAATATTCAGGACTGTGGGTTCAGGGCAAATTCTGTTTTTCAGGGCAAGCGCAAGTTGCTCAAAAATTCTGAATGTAAAAAGTATATTCCATACAGTGAAAAATTCCAGGGTAACTCAGTTTTTCAGGGCAAGCGCAAGTTGCTCAAAAATCCTGAATAATAAAAAATATATATTCAGGACAGTGAATTCAGGGCACCCTCTGTTTTTCAAGGCATGCGCAAGTTGCTCAAAACTCCTGAATGTAAAAAGTATATTCAATACAGTGAAAATTTCTGGGCAACTCTGTTTTTCAGGGCAAGCACAAGTTGTTCAAAAATCCTGAATGGTAAAAAATATATTCAATACAGTGAAAAATTTCAGGGGAAGCTCTGTTTTCAAGGCAAGCGCAAGTTTCTCAAAAATCGTGAATGGTGAAAAATTTTTCAATACAATGTATATTCACTTGGGGGTGATCCGCGTAATTTGGGCTACTGCAGTGTGTAATCTGGACCAAAGTCGTGATCGGTAATGGTGGCTATGATCTGGACCAAGCCCTCGTTTTCTGTAAAAATCGAACAATCTGATGTCGATAGTTCAACAGCTTGATATAAGAATTCGGCATTTCTTTCTTTGTTCGTTTTCGAGTGTCTGTTCGTTTTCGCTGGGTGGAGGTGCAAGGTGTTAGATGATATATTTTTTTATTAACAGGAGTTTTAGAAGCGGGCAGCACGGATGTGCAGATTGCTTGGCTCCTGTGAGTGCGCGTCTTTAAGTGCCTTGCTCAAGCGCACAGCAGCGATAACACAGGCAGGTTTAGGGAGTCAGACCATACGATCCGGAACAGTCGCTTTTAAAACATTGCGTTGAGTCATCGAATTCGCGTACATATTTGCATCACTAAAAGCAATTACCGTAAAGTTTCTTGTCTGGGAGAACACAACACGCAAAGAACTTCAACCCCTTGAGTTAACAAGCAAGGTAACTACAGGATTTGCCTATAACGTCACCTCTAGGGATTGCATGAAGAACGTTATTGCCGAATTGACATTATAAGCGAATTGAAATGCATATAAAAAATGCCATCGCGACCAAACAAAATGTAACGTTATGGGCGAATTGACGTTACAGAGGAAGCCGTTATACACGAATTCAACTGTATAGAACAGATTTACATAAGGTTTCAGGTCCCATTCGGATTAAACTAAAAAGTTAGTTTCAGGGCAAATTGTCTACTTTTAGGGCAAATTGTTATTTTCAGGGCAAATGTTTTCCGCCCCCCCCAGTAAATGCCTTCCCGTACGCCTATGGATAGAGATCAACGTAAAATTCAGTGTTGGATTAAGGTTGCGCAGGGCCTGTAGCATTTCGAGAACGCAGGGCCCCAAGTTTAAAAAAACATCTCGACACCTGCTAAATCATAAACTGTGTTGGTAAGGTAACCGTACTACTATAGCGTTACTCTCTGCATGCTTTCTATAGTTTGCATCGTGACATGATATTCTTGGGCAACCTATATCTTGCTGACCGCCAGTGTTGCCAGATGGTTGTGACCTAGGTCTGCTGAATGGTGTAAAAAAAACTGCTAGAATTTGCTAAAAGTCTTGTCACAGATTTTCAGCTAAAATCTGCAAAATTGTGTTAAAGATCTCTGATTTGAACATTATTAGAGGAAACCTGTAAGGTTAGATAATTCATTTTTTCGTTTTGCACTCGCTCTCAATGAGCATGGGCTTAAATTGCCGGTCTTGACCAACATATTTTTCGGCCCACGATTTTCTTTCAGTCAGCATTTTGAGCAACGTAACTGCAGCTTACTTCGTTTTTTTTGCATGACAAACAGTTCTTGACGATCTCTTTCAAATGGTTGCATGTTTTTCTACAGTAGAACAGAACAATGCTCAGCGATAAACAATCTGAGCAAAGCTTCAGCCCTACAACTTTCTAAGTCTGATCTTTGAAACTTAAAACTTTGTATAGCATTCGTGAGCGTGCATAAACTTCTTTATTCTTATCTGAGTGCTTTTGCTGCCAGTTATGCCTTTGAAGCTCACATTTTTTCGCGATGATTGCATTATTGTAAACTTCGCAAGATTTTTCTTGAATCAGCAGGATAGGCAGTAGGCAAAGGAACGAGACCAACTTTTAAATTCTGAAACTTGCAACCATATATATCAAAACTTTTACCAGCTTTGGTTTACCATGAAGTTTTTTACCAGACATTACTACTTACGAGTGCAACTGAACCACTTAGAAATATCGTGCCGTGGGATAAAAACATATTCTACCAATGTTGTCTTTAACCCAACGTGCTCACTAAACACACAAGCAAATCATTTAGGCTTCACCAAGCCATCTAATTACTTGTTATTATGATACAACTATCTGCTTGAAGCAGCTTCTTTGCATCATAATAAAAATTCCAAGTAATTGCAGGCAGCTGGTTGTGCTTTGTTCTGGTGTTATCCAATTAAAAACGTCATAAAAAAGAGAAATACTTTTTTGATGAAGAAGATGTAAAAGTTTTCATATTGAAAAACTGTTGAAACAGGTTTTTGGTCAGGAATTTGTTGCCTGTTAAACCTGCCAAGCGGTTGGTAAAACCCTTTCTAGAAAACCAGCTAACTGCTACATTCAAAATTTTACAGCTAACAGTGAGAAAATCTCGCTAGATTTGGCAGCATATCAGTTAAAATGGCAGCACTGCTGATCGCAATCCTGTGCCTTTTGTTACGTACCTGTACAAAAAGAATCAAAGGAGAGTTTCTGGACACCGACAGCGTTCAATTAAAAACCTTCGCTTACTAATGGCAAATTTAGCAAAATACTGATATGTGAGACTGAAAAATCTTGTAATAAATAAGATTTATTATAGAAGACCGCGGGGCCTCCAACAGCGCGGGGCCCGTTGCAATTGCTACATTTGCTACTATTGTTCATCCGGTACTGGTAAAATTATTGTGAATTTGCAGGCTTGTCCATGTAAAATGTCATTCCTGTGGGAATCCCATGGGAAACGTCCCATGGGATGGGACAGGCACAAATTGCTATGGGAATGGGACAGATAAATATGTCCTATGGACAACCCTAGGCTTGTCCATGGGAATGTCATTCTTATGGGAATCCCATGGGAAACGTCCCATGGGATGGGATGGGACAGGCGTAAATTGCTATGGGATGGTAATGGGACAGATAAATATGTCCCATGGACAACCCTGTGAATTAGTCTTTTCACGTAGGCATCATTTTCGAGGAAGACATAACGCAACGATTTAAAATAACTGGCATTGAAATCATCTTGGTGTTTGTGTCATTGCTTCCTATACGGCTTTGTAAGATTTCCAGGTTTCATGTCGTTCTCAAGCGTTATTTGTTCCTATTTTTATCAGGTGTTAAGTCAGGAGATCGGAGATGCTCAACCCAACCTACAACTGTTGCTTAGCAGCGGAGGGCACGGTTATCGGGGCCGAGCCCAGCAAGTGGCAGCACTGCAGTCAAAAGTGAAGTGAGTGGTTTCCCGTAAACGAAAGATTTTGATTGCAGTATGATTGGTCCCCATGTGTTGCAAAGCACCTCTCGCTTACGATTATGTTGCTCAATGCCAGCCACGCCCGGCGTGATTAAAGCAGACTAGCGTGCAATTTTGACGTATATATGGTTATGCAGGGATGATTGAAGATTTGTCCATAAAAGCATGTATAGGTAAGGAACAGATGAACTTGCTTTTCTACAATTTCCGAGACTTTTATCGAAGTCTGATTTCATGGAGTTCGATGTTTATTTCAGAGACCGCTCTAGAGCGGCCCAGTTTTAACTGTTTGTATATTAAATCACGTCTACAAAGGTGGCTAGATGCTCTTATTTTAAAATGGTACTTTTAACTTTTTGAAAATTGACTGTTTAATACTTCTGTTAGTGGAGCATTTCATAAAAAAGAAAAAAATAACAGCAACAAGAGAATATAAGTTTCGTCTGTTGCCATAACTGCAGTTATTTTTTCAGCCTTTTATTTGCCCTCCCCCTTCTTGACGTTAAACTTTGACCTTCTCTTTCAAACCAGAGAACTGGAACAGAAACTTAAAGGCAGCGGTTCGCAGAGTCCGAAAGACGACAAGAACACGTCGCGGATCAAGATGATGGAGCGCATGCGCAAAGAACAGAATGACGTATGTTCCGATAGAGTGTGTATTTCAGCAGTTTGCGTTTTTGCTCGTTCCTTATTTAGGTATCTTGTTTTTGTTACGTCGTCACAATATTTTTTTTGCGGTCCACGCCGGCAGTCCCCTCCCCCCTGGAGCTGTTGCATTGGCCTCACGCTGCGCTGACTGCGGACACGCGATTACGTCACTGGAATCTTGTGACGACACACTGCCCCCAAAACGTTCAAATCCAAAGGGACTCAATTTATTTTAAAGAAAGTACACGAAAATCCAAGTCCTGTGATGTCTTCACTGACTCTCTAGCGCGACCCATCGGCTATTTCGTTAATAACAGCCAAGACGCCCTTGTGCGTTCTCACGAAAGCCTGCTTTCGGCAAAGGTATAGTTAACTTATTTCAAGGACTCCGCCATTAGGCATGCAAGGACCAACTGTAACTAAAGACATTTATGAAAATGTGTTGCAAGGTCTGCGTGAATGTGAGTACACACTTGCAGATCCTAGCCGCGAGCTCTATGAGGGGAATAGCCATACTCTACTACGAATTATAAGAACGTCAACATAGGTGACACGAACGGTTATTGCTAGTAGTAATAATGCGAAATCCCTGGCAGAATAGGTTTAATTAAAGAAACTCTAATTGTGGCAACATCAGCTTTTAGGCATTATCAGTGGTTTAAACTAGGTTGAGCCGAAAGTCTCTTTATCATCCAGAAATCGTGGTGGCAGGTGAAGCAGTCTGCCGGTTTGGGTGCTTTATTAAACATTCGTTGCAGTATCTGCAACATTGTTTCGCTGATTAGATGCAGTAGGGTCGCCGGAACACAAGTGCCTGCTGAAAATCCATTACCTCCCATGACCTGACATTTACTGCTTGTGAACAGCACTGTTGCGATCGGAAAGCCCAGGCATCAAGCGCGCAATGCTACACACTGTGGCAGCAAGCAATAACAGAAATCACACGCCGTATTCACTTCATTTTTGCGTGTTAACGACACCGATGTATGTATGTACTATTCTTAGCGCACATCCCGTTCGTGGTGCATCGCGCATGCGCCGCCGCGCGGACCTAGAGGCTGCAACAGTATGATCGCAGATATTACGCTCTATTGAAATGAATTTAAATTTCATTGCATTGTCTATCCCAAGTCAGAAAGGTGTCTCCGCAGGCAAAGGTCATAGGGCAACTAGGACGATTGCCCTTTTTGCTTTGAGATTGTGAAAATGCGTGGTCTAACTCGCTCAAAAATAAGTGATAATGAGGTTTAGTTTGATAAACAGCGGGGATAAAATCGTTGGAAACTTTGCAAAGATTTTGAAATATCGAACGTTTTCAAATTTTCGAAAGAAATTTCAAACTTTTTTTCGCTCTGCAGCTATTTTCCACCACACAGTTGTGGATGTAGACCGTATAGTTGCTTTTTTATTGACTTGCATTTGTGATGAAGGGTAACATCACGCGTTGTCACACCCAGGCGTATGCATTCTTGCACTGAATGATTTTACTGGAAAGCAGGTTTAAGTTTGAAGATGATTCATATCTAGGTGCTCACGAGCAAAATTCGAGGCCGCCTTCGTTGTTTGAAGACGCTCGACCGCACACGTAGTTGTAGCATTGCCGTTAACAGATCGTGTCCTATCTTGCCGTCATTGTTCGTATGTTGTCATGGCCCATTTACTTTCAGCATAAAAGGGAGTACTCACTCACAGGTGCAAATGTCTTCGATGAAGTGGACGTTCAGGGTAGGGTCGTTGAGACGTATCACTCCACCCCCTACCTCAGTCATCGCAGGCATAAAGTTGCAACAACGCGTGCAAATAAACTTAGCTGTGCAGATTACTCGGAAATGACCCACGAAACCACACTTTTCAATTGTAAGCACCGGTTTCTCAATTTTTTGTTTGCCCCCCCTTTAACCGTTGCGGCATCCGACCATTCATTGCAGGAAGCGTTACGAAACAAAACAGCGACCGTTTCAACGACCTGTGAATCTGTTATGAGACGAATCATCCGCTATCTCCATAGAATAACCGGAGATTACTTCGGGTTTGATCAAGGCCTCCTAAATAAACAGTTTACGAGGAGGCCTTGGTTTGATTGATGCAGCGCTTTTTGACGCCGTGCTAACTTTTAGTACTACAAAGCAAACAGTGCCAGTAATTTTTATGGTTGACAAAAAGAGTAATGGTAGACCTGTGAAAGAACTTGGTGAAGATATCAAAGTGGTTAGTGAATCTTAGCTTTTAAGACCCAACTGACAGATTCAGAACCTGTCTGCTGCAACAGCAGCTGCTAACCTTATGTGACCCGCACTAATAAGACATGTTGTCGGCTGGACGTACACACAATTACTAGGTACGATATCTGTTGGAATGCTATCTCACATCCCCGGTTGATAAATCCTGCTTACAGTGTAAAGTCGACTGTTCAGCAACTACCAAAAACTATGTTGTTTTACCCAACTGGAAAGGACTGCAAATCTTCTTTTCAATACCAACGCAGACTGTAAATGTTTGTCCGTTGGAAGCTAAGTGGCGACTCGTTTCATCCAATTCCTCCTTCCTCCATATATTCTTTTTGTTTTGACAGCACCGTTTTTGTTTGTTTCATTCAATTTAAAGGCGGGTTGTAGTAGGATTACCATATCTGAAGAGGCAAAATTCCTGACAGTTGCGGTGGCTATTTTTCACGACAACAACCAAGCTATGTGCGGCATTTTCAGCAGGCATTTTTGTCAGTAAACTACCAATCCACCGCAAAACATCCTCGCTATCGCAGAAAAAATATCACAGAATTGTTGCACAATAGGCTGCAAGCCATAGAATACAAAAAAGGCATGTTTATCTCTCCTGATCCTGCTAATTCAATTTTTTTATTCATAATTAACAAACTGTCAAAATTCCGGATATTAGAGCATTTTTGAAGGTATTTCTGGACACAAATTTTAATGTCGAAAATCTGGACATGTCCGGGAAATTCCGGACGTATGGCAACCCTAGGTAGGATTTCTGTGATGCGAAATTAGCGGAATGCGAGTAAGGGGAAGAGCGATGGTTTTTTTAATGCTGGATACAGCAAAACTGTTTCTATTCGAGGTTCGCAAGATTTTAAGTAAATGATGGATTGTGCTGGAATACGAATCATAGATTATGTTTAGAGCAACCTATTTTTTGAAGTAAAAACTTAAAAATTTTGACTTTATAATTTACAAATTTTACTTTATTTTGACTTGTCAATTCGCTGCGTTTGCAACTGAAATGCGGAATACAAAGGAGGTAGAATCAAACCGATAGGTTAGAATCAAACCGATAGGTTAAAAATATTTATTCTGTTGAAATGAAACGATAATAAAAAATGTGGAAGACCCAGCGAACCAGATGTAACAAACCGTAGACAAAATCAATCCAAGAGCACAAGAGAAATATTGAGTGTCAATAAATATCCTGAAGTCACTGAGAAGGTTCTGTATTGTTATACTTCAAAATCAAGTGCTGCTTCACATTTTTGCCTTTAAAAGTTTCTACATGATGAATCAGGTACTGTAATACCACGTTTCTTTTCTTGCCACACCTAGCCAATCGTTCAGTGGCCAAAGCAACATTTACTACGTCATAAGTCGCAACAAATACATCATTATGTCAGAATTACAATTAAAATTGCAAAAGCATATCGATATCTGTTGCAGTGCTCTCACTTTTAGGGATTTTGTCCCTAGATTGGAACTTTTGACCCTTTTTAGGGATTTAGAGATTTTTTAGAGGTTTTTGGAAAAGTATGGAAATGTGCAAAAGTGAACTATTTCAGTTTATCTTGCAAATCATATTTGGTTCTATTTTTAACATTTATCATGGCTTCCGATTTTATGCTGCACCATCACAGACTCTCAGTTTTATGGATTTTGTCCCTAGATTGGAACTTTTGACCCTTTTTAGGGATTTTGGCGGATATTTGGAAAAGTATGAAAATGTGTAAAAATAACCTACAGGTATTTCAGTTTATTTTGCAAATCATATTTGGTTCTATTTTTAATAATTATCATGCCACTCCGAATTTATGTTGCCCCATCACAGATTTAGGGATTTTTGGCACTGTTCTAGGGATCTTTGGAGTTGCATCTGTGACAGCCCTGACTGTTGTTATAGCTTTAATAAATATCGATAAAGAGAGAAACTGTGCTTCAAGAAAATTTTGACCTAACGAAAAAGTTTGACTTTTTTGACCTTTGGCTTTGGAGTCGTGACATTTGGTTTGTGGACCTTTCATAAACTTTACGAAAGGCAGACAATTTTTAACTTTCGTTTTTGGTTGCCCTAGTTATGTTATTACCAGCTCCAAGATGTTATGTGATTTCAGCTGTGATTTCTGATTGTGATTCGGGAACGTGGCAACCAAAGGAAGCAAACCCGATACGCACAGAAAAGGGAACGGAAATACCAGGGGGGGGGAAATGATTTGCAAACTCTGCGGAAAAAAATTGTTCAAAAATGTGAGGGAACAGAACGTGAGAATGACTTCAAAGAGTCATGGGAAGATTGCCGTCTTGAGCTAAATTTGCCTCGTTTGCTGAGTGATATAGCACTCACACGTAACATCGGGAGAGGTCTGCTAGATCGACGACCCGAATCTAGATAACTCTTCTTGACAGTTGCGTAACGCGAGAAAGAAGAACAAGGCGTGCAAAACTTGCGCGTAGGAGGCTGACAAGGGTATACCAACAATGGTGTGTTGAAGTGATGTGTTTTTTTGGTGTTACGTAGTCGACCCAGGCTAATCTCACGTGATCGATCCAGGCAAGTGTCACGTGAACGGTGACTTCGTCATATTTATCATCGCGTGGCGCGTTTTCCAGACACTTCGAGAGGACTTGGCCAAAGTTCAAGAGCATAAAAACGAACTGCAGCGGAAGTTCGATGCGACGAGGGCGAGATGCAAAGTGCTGGCCGGCGAAGTAAAATCTCTCAAATCGCAGGTGAGCGAAGTCACGTGACGTTGAGGCGCAATCCTGATGCCCGTTACTTTTTCGGTAGACGTGGCGGAGATTTTCACGCGTTTACGTAAACTTTTTTATTTTTTACCCAACAGCCTAATATTTGGAGGCTGTCGCTAGTTTACGAACGATGGAAATGTTTAGAAGTCGCAGGGCGCAATTAACCGGGCGAACGCTTCGTATGCGGCCATCGTGGCTCTATGTCCTGGGGTGCAGGGGTACATTACCGGTGGGTTAAGACGCTGCTCCAGAGATTGATTGAAATGAAAACCAAGGAGCCTTCCTTGCCTTGGCAGACGAAAACGTAGTAGTTTTGATATCCGGTCGCTAGAAGAGGCCTATTGCTTAAGCTTTGAAATGATGTGGTGGGCACAGATGGCCGCTGCTAGCATTCCACTGGAAAGACCGCACTGGTGCTCGTGTTCCTTAGAATTAAATTGCGAGTCTGCATAATTGGATTTGAATATGGTGGAGAATAGTCGAAAAACGATGATGAACTGCCCAGTCTAACGCAGAACCTTTTGGAAAACCATCTCTTGGACCCTGAAGTTTCCCAGATGTAAACGCTGGCGACTTCTAGCTATTTTCGAACACGGCGTACGTTTGCAAATCAAATAAATGCTTTTTCCCAGGCATTATCGAACGGAAGGATTTATGGGATTAGTTGATTGAAAAAAAATCAACAAGCTTTGCATTTGAGTTCGAGCAGGGGCGTAACGAGGTTAGATGGCGCCCGGGACAAGAAGCAAGTTTGGCGTCCCATGTTCGAATTTGAAGTGTTCAGGCAGCAAATGGACTGTATTGGAGAATGCAATTGTGACATTGTTGGGAGTTTTGGGCGCCCCTGCAGTCATTCGACATCCCCCGTAGTGGTTCGGCGCCCGGGGAATCGTGCCCCCCTTGCCCCCCTCGTTACGCCTCTGAGTTCGAGTACACAAGCATTTGGGTTCGAGTACGCTCGAGTTTACCTGCATTAGGGAAGGTCGTTCGCGTTCGAGATTAAGAGGATGAAAAGAACACCTCTGCAGCCATCAGAAGTGTTGACGCAAGCTCTCTTGGCTCAATTTAGTCATTTGATCATGATACCAGGAGTGAGGTGGTAAGGATCGGTGCTTCTATGCAAAAGTCTAAATATTCATGAACTAAGAAGTCGCTTTTGTGTGACCAGAGGTTTATAAAAATCACATCGAACCAAACAACAAATAAGTCTATATCGATCGTGCCCATTGCGACCTTTCGAAGGAGAATTGGACTCTGTGCCATGAGCTATATCGTTTCCTGCCATTGTGCATTTAAAGTCATACGAGGTAGTAACAATTCATGTCGCTCTTGCTTCGTGGCTACTTTTTTCAGGTTCAATTTTTGCACATACTGACTTAAACAGTATTTGGTGTACTACTGTAATCAGTGGCGTACGCAGAAAATTTCCGAGGGGGGATACCAAGTTTCGTCACAATCGTGTGACGTCACAAATCAACTTTAGGGGAAGTGCCGAAGGCACGACCATTCTAGGCGGGGGCGGGGACATGCTCCCGGGAAAATTTTGCAAAATTACACCTAAAAATACGCATTTTCGTGCATTCTGGAAGCAAGTTTTAGACAATACTGTTTTTACATTTTTTTATTTTTAGGATCTGAGGCGGTGGCCATGGCACATTGGCCTCCCCCCTCCGTACGCTAGTGACTGCAATGAACAATGCATTACCTGTAGTGCTATCATTAAACAGTAAATTTTGTATGATCTGATCCGAGAACAGTTTTGTGCGCATTGCATGTTCGTCATGAGTACCTGGGCTTCTACTCAAATGACTGCTGTCACTCGTCATATTGTCGTCTTGAGGCAATCAGTCAAACAACCTGCAGCGCGGCATCTTTCGCTTTGTTGGTTAAAGCCCGATTGTGTCGCTTTCGATTTTTCCTGAAAGCTGATGGGCTGCTAAAACGGAAATGCCGCGAAGTTACGAACGACAGTATGAACAGTTGTGCCCGTTGCATTTGTGAGAAGCTTGGTACGAAGATGACCTCGTGAATAAAAGTCTTAGCTCAACTGTTGTAAAAGTAAAAACGGCACCAACGTTTTAGCCAACCAACAGCAGGCTTTCATCAGGGCTATTGGCGCCTCGAGCAGGGAGGCATTGAAATCCACTAAACGTGCGTGATTGGATGATGTGGTGATAACACTGATTACGTTGAAGAAGCACAGTAGACAAGGGTGAACACATAAAGCAGAATAAAATAACAGTAACGTAGAAATAAGATCAAATGTAAAAAGGGATAAAATAACAGCAATAAAAACAAACTGTACGTTGAGTCTAAAAAACGAATCAAAACATAATCTCATATCAAGTCAGTCACAGCCAAACGTCGCTTTGCAGATATTTGGGAAAAGGTCTGAACTTTTTTCGTTAATGACGTGCGTTTGATTGACGACTCTTTCACAAATTTCGAACAACACCAAGAAAACGATAGCGAGCCGATCTTCAGTGGTACTACCGTATCGTGGATTATCGGAAAAACTGCAAAGATGCCTAAGTGATCACAAAATCAAAGCGTTTTTCAAACCGATGCGAACAATTGGCGACAAACTTCGAAATGGAAGAGATCCTGTCTACCCTTTTGAACGTCAAGGCGCGGTATATTGCGTACCGTGTGGTGATTGCGACCAAAAGTACTTTGGGGAAACAAAAAGGACATTCAACACACGCAAGAAAGAACATATTAACTATATAAAACACTTTCATCCAGAAAAAAATGCCGTTGCTAAACATACATTAGAATTGGATCCCCGAATAAACTGGTCAAAAACTCAGATTGTTGCTTTTGAGAACGATTTTAGAAAAAGACGTTTTATTGAATCATTTTATTAATTCCACGTCCAACGTCATTAACGAAAAAAGTTCAGACCTTTTCCCAAATATCTACAAAGCGACGTTTGGCTGTGACTGACTTGATATGAGATTATGTTTTGATTCGTTTTTTAGACTCAACGTACAGTTTGTTTTTATTGCTGTTATTTTATCCCTTTTTACATTTTATCTTATTTCTACGTTTCTGTTATTTTATTCTGCTTTATCTGTTCTCCCTTATCTACTGTGCCCCTTCAACGTAATCAGTGTTATCACCACATCATCCAATCACGCACGTTTAGTGGATTTCAATGCCTCCCTGCTCGAGTTGCCATTAGCCCTGATGAAAGCCTGCTGTTGGTTGGCTAAAACGTTGGTGTCATTTTTACTTTTACGACAGTTGAGCTAAGATTTTATTATTATTTATCATGTTGGCTGGTTCTGCAACATGACTTCGTGAAGTTGATCGGCCACTAGGGGTCAAGCTCTTCGTGCATTCGTGTTTTTTTGCGTTTAGCGAAAGTGTTCTTGGCACGAAATGTCACATTATCGGCAATTTTGGCAATTATTTATCCCGGAGCACTTTGCTGCATTTGGGGGCAAAGCGTGAGGGCACGCTTTGAATGAAGACTATTGACAGATTGCTTTGTACAATGTTTTTACTCCCGTATGCAACGAGACCTGAGGGCGAGAATACTTATAGTGTAAAGGGATCAGTTTATAGAAGTAAGTAAAAGTCTGATGAATTGAGTATAAGGTTTAATATCAGCAATGCGTTTATATGATTAATGGAAACAAAATGCATCAAGTAAGTTCAAGCCACCAGAAGGAAAAGTTCGCCATATAAAACGTTTGCAGTTTTCACATATATTGGAAATATGCGTGATATGATTGAAGAGATGCTTCACGACAGTTATGGACTAATTCAGCACTGCAGTGGTGTCACAAAAGTTAAGCATGCTGAAAAAAAGGCGTACAATGATGTGTTTGGGAAATGCATTTTCAGTCCATGTGATGATTCATGCACGGGGAGGAAAATTTATTTACTGCTGGTAGACACGTGATTCGCAATGCGATTTTGGACAGTAGAGGCATCCCATTACTTTAGACAAGAGTTTAATGCGACCGATGCTAGTGAACGCAACAGAAACCAAACTGAATCAGAGATACCAAGCGATACCTCATATGATTCGACTATTTTCATAAAAACAGCGTGAAATAATGAAATCAATGCACTCGCTTAATACACACCAACAAAAAGAAATTCCAACAATGTTTCTTGCACCCGAGTAGCACATGTTTTTTTATTCCGCTGTAAAAAGTTTCAAACACGTTTTTTTTTATTTCTAAAAGAGTTTTTGACCAGATTTCTACCTACTGCAGTGCACCTCAGCATTTTCGCACCTGTGCTTGAACGTGCTTTTGGTAAAGCAAATTGCTAAGTTCTAGTTTGCCTTATTATACGAGTGACCACCTGCAATAAGTTAAAAACAAATGTAAAATGTAGCCGGTAGCTGAGATTTATCATATTTATACATGAATTTATTGACTTTAGACGGTAAATATCTCTCAGTTGTAAAATTGTCTGCATTTGGTAAATGCTATGTTCAAACATCTCATGGCGATTGATTGACGATTTAGCGTAGCGACTTACTACCCAAAAAGCCAGCAACGCACACGCTTAAGCCAAGTTGGAAAAGAATCACTTCTGCTTCTCGTTAACTTGGCGTCGTTTTGATAATCTACTGTTTTCATATTTGCCACTCTCATCTTAAGCCACGTTGGCAAATCTCCTTAGCATGTCACAATCTTGCTAATTTTTACCAAATTTGCACTTTTGCATTGTTCCGACAGGTTGCCATGCTTACGGACAAAGGTCTGCATGACAACGAGCTAATTTCGACACTTACGCGGCAGCAGGACCGCTTACAAAAGTTGTTGGAGCAAAATGCAGTGAATCATAACGAAACGAAGCGGAGCGAACAGATGGTGAGTGCTGGAATATACATTTCGCTTAGTGCTGGATAGGCAATCATTGCTTAGTAACTAACTTGTAGCAGAATGAAGCTAGCAATGCACCTTGTCAACCAAATTCCTTAGAGTATTGACTCTATCAGGCTCAGTCAATGGTGCAATTACGTGCTTATCACAGTAAGGTCAAATTACGGGTGGAATTTTGGCCGTTTTTTTTCTCCAATTTCTAATGACAGATCGGATTGCATTGCAAGGCAGTCATGACAGTGGCGCGGCCTGCATTCTCCTTTCTAACATTCATACCGTCGTTGGTCACGAAACGTACAACCCAACGTCTTGAAATAAACGTAGTACAGAGATTGGTTGGGCAAACGGTCACTCATTGATTTCTGCAGAGTTTCAGCTCATTTGTACCAATCAGTGTTAGACATTCTTGTCAAAAGGTGTGCAGAACTGTCGACCGATCACCACCTCCTGGTGGTCTGCAGCGTACGTCTGGAACAGGGTCTCCAAACTTCTTTAACCGAGGGCAACATAAGCTACTACACAACAATCCTAGGGCCGCACATCATGCGTAATGTTATTGTTTCGGGAGATGTTGCATTATACCAAATCAACAAGTTTTTCGTAAATATATTGTTTTTATTGTTGAAAAAAAGCTTCGCGGGCCGCATTTGGTCCGCGGGCCGTAGATTGGAGACCCCTGTTCTAGAAAAACCAACGGGGCCTTACACAAACTTGCAGGACTAGAACGTCCTACTAAATATAGTGGGAGGTGTAAGTGGGAAAGGATGCAAGGAAGACCTTTGCGTTCCGAGAGCTCCTGGAGTTGTAGCTTCACCTGTTGCTCGGGTATGTGAACGAAACGACTTGGTATGGCGGACAATGGCAAAATGTAACCCCATGGCGGAAACAAGAGGTGAAAGATGCGATTCGAGCAAAGAAAGTAGCTTGCAAGAAAAAGCTGTCATAGAACAAAGGGGAATCTGCTTTAAATTCGTGATACGCTGAAGCATAAAAGTTCGTAGGCCTTGTAGTGAAAAAGCCCAAATTGCAATCTTGGGAGAGTTTGGGACAAAAACTGGATTTCAATTATTGGCAAGTCAACAAAGTGTTTTGGCAAACTATACAGCGTCTTCGCGGCAAAGGATTTAATATCGTTAGATCCAGCAAAGACTAAAATGGTGTCTTACTCAGAAAGGAGAACAACATCATTGGAAGACAGAGAAAGAGTATTTCTAAGATCTTTTGAACCACTTCCACACCACTGGACAATAGTCGCAAAACAGGGCAACAGTGCGTAAAAACATGACAGCTTGTGGTATGACGATAAACAACCAGCAAATCTCGGGACTTTGTTCAATTTGCTACAAGTCGTGCTCCGAACTTTCCGAATGCCCATCCATCCTTCTAGTGTTCCGAAGCCCCTGATTTTGTTACAGGACAACAGTGGATCTGTTTGTGACCTGAAATAACTGACCTGGAGCATAGGTAACATGTCTTAAAACAGCCTTTGCGATTTTTCAGCAGTTCACACATTTGCTGGTTTGGAGAGTTGGTGAACTTATTGACATCATCGCCATTGCATCCGTCACGAAAGAATGAAAGGACACATGTATTTGGCTCTGTACATTTGAAACGCTACGCAATGGCGTTTGCATTCAAATAAGAACAGTAACTAATGCTATCCTGCTGTGGCCAGGTTTTCTAAATAAGCTGTTTTGAACAGCAGTGCAGCGAGTACTGGTGGCTGCGATGGACGTAGAGTCGTTTGGACCACATTGCTTCTTTGAGCGTAGAAAGGCTTGCTCGATTTTGAATTGAAGCTGTGGCCAAGTGGGTAGTGGAGAAGATGTTAATCTCCGAAATAAAAGATTTTCCATCACGCAAACAGAGAAGACTGGAAAGTAGAAGAGACAACTGCACTCCTCCAGTTAAAAATTGTGAAAAATTATTGACCGTTTTTTGGCCAAAATTTTTTTTTCGATTTTCCTATATGTGTAAAGATTTTGAAAAAGTAAGAAGTTTGGTAGAATTTCACAAAACTTGTTTCCAGTCGTTCCGAGATCGCTACTATAAAATGCCGAAACTTCTAGAAGTTACGCGAGTATTTGTATTGCGACCTGGTGGTTTTAGGCCAAAGCTGCAAAAAAACTCGACAATATTTCATCGCCCTCCTAAATAATTTTTTCTTGCAACATCTGAGCTCTTATGTTGCTTGATAGGCGTACCTGGATGGTGGCGCTAATAAGTTTGACCAGCTAAGGAATTGCCTTTGCCTTGCAGTTCGACCTCTTAGCCGCGTTCGTTTTCCGCAGCCACGTTAATTTCGCCACGAACCGTGTTCTTCACTTGAGAGGGCGTTCTTTTCACCACAGGATGCGACATTTTCCAATAACTCCCATGCGAACACCAAACAGTCTGAAACATTTGTTGCTGCAAGCTCACCAGTAACTGACCGTAGTACAGGCGAGATTGTGCAAAAAATGCCGGTAACAACTCATGAAGTCTAGCACTTCATGTCTGTGGTCACATCTGCTAACGCCCGATGTGAAAAAATTCCTGTTTGCGCAATCTGTGTTTACCAGCAAGCAGACATGGGGCGATTAGAGCACAAATGTGATCGATTACGACTACTTGCCACCTGCTCGGTTACGATTACGAATAAACAAAATCTCAATGCAATCGATTACGATTACATTGAAAGTAATCACGATTACAGTCGCGATTACATTTGTCTTGAAACATCTTCAGAACGAAAACAAAACCCATTTGCATGGTTTGATGTGAGTATATTTTCAGACAACATACGATATGAATCAATGCAATAAACGAAATCACTAAGCTGTAAGGATCAAGCACCGGAAAACAAGAAAAAACGCACTGATTGTTTGCTGGGATGCTCGTCAACAAACCAGTGGCGTAACTAGAGATTTGAGCGAGAGGAGAAACTTCCCTGAAAGAGACCCACTGCCTCTGCAAGGGACCCACCCGTCAACAGTCAGAAAAAAAAACCTTAGAAATGATGGTGAATCTGGATGTGGATGGCTATACTAAAACCCCAAATCAACGGAAAATACTCCGAAAATCGCAAAAAGGCGATAACCTACTAAAAACCAATTGAAAGAATACTAAAACCGAAATATAAGCTAAGTGGGGACCTGGTTTTTACATTTAGCTGGCCAGGGGTGTCAAATTGTCCCTCTTCTCTCCCGTTAATTACTCCACTGCCACAAACACGTTAAATATTGATTAAACAAAAATAATCAGTATTGAAAGTCTTTGTTACAGTTGGTAAACATCAACGCTTCAAATCTTTTATCAGTGAAACGACATCTATCAGACTTGAACATTCGTCCAGCAACGCTGAAAATTCGTTATTTAGTAATTTCAAAATTGCTGACTATGTCTTTCAACTGCGGGTTACGATCGTCTGCAAGGCAGCATAGCGTTGTGCAGCTTTAATTTGAAATGAAATGAACAGTGACGCCAATATAGCTGCGCACCTGTCTATTGGACCAAAAGTCAATGGTCAGCAAAAAACCTCACTGGTTTCGTTGAGTTTTTTTAGCAGTATCTGGTGGATCACGGTTGACATGCTAGTTATCAATGTTGTGGAAAGGTGCTTTCGACTTGGATTAAAGTGCCTTATTCCTCTGAAAAAAATAATTTACTGTACTAATTGTATACCTATCCTACTCCAGCACTTACATTTATAAGTTCACTCTTAATACACATTAATAAAACCAACACCTCTCCTCGTAATATCCCGCCATTCGGTTGCCGAACTGTCAACCCGTTTTAGATAAAGCTCCTATTTTTGTTACTACCTCTCATGACACTAGACTCACTCCGTTACTTCTGGAAGTCAACAGAAAGGTTAGCTGGAACAAAGCGAGAATAACTACAAGCGCTTTGCTTGCCCCTGGACTGCCTGGATTTAACCCACACAGACGGGCAAACAGCCTCAACAGAAACATAATTATAACAAACGATGATAAAGGAGAAAATACAGCCATCACAACCGCGGTTCATCGCACAGCAGTGAAGTAGATTGAAGATTTCCAAGTTTAATCGCGAAAGTATTCGTGGATTACAATTCATTTTTGGTCAGTTCAATCTATTACGACTACGATTTCTCAAAAAACAGTAATCGATTACGATTACCCCATGTCTGCCAGCAGGTGGTCACAGCTGTAAGTATGAAGTTACTTCACCTTCCCACATATAATAAAAAATAAAGAGATTCCTTTTTTGAGTGTACTTGGTTGACTGCAAATCCTTGGCCGGCCGAAGCCGAAAGTTGGCATCTACCCTGAGCGGTTGAGGTTGATGTACTTGATAACTCAGCGTTGCGATGGCGAGCCACTCAGTGGCCGTGAGTTGACCAGAGGTGAACATGAACTTGGGTTTAGATTTAAATCCTCTCGCACTTTAGTATTTTGATGGATTCGAATTGGATTTGGATTTTATAATTTCTGCTTAACCGAATTTGGATTAAATTTGGATTTGATAATTTTGTTTTGAACTTCTCCGCAACATTCGGTTCAGTTTTGTTAATACAGATTACTGAATGCAATATGTTTAGTTTGGTTCAGGGGGAGGTTCTTGTTCTCACACCGGTCGGTGTATTTGTTTAAATCTTGAGCCTTCACTATGACCACCGAGACAAGTCTGTTCTTTTATGTATCATGTCGTTAAAGTTACGGAATTGGTGTGACTTTCATTGATCCAGTCCATTTTCTTGACTCATGATTGATATACGTACAGTAATGCCTACTATCTAGTAACATTCAGCATAGTTAATGGTCATTTGCATGTGCAACCTAGTGCTAATGAGTCGCTTGTGCTGTATAGGTCTGCCTGTTAATATTTTTGGTTTGATATGTTACGGGCGGTGCATTAAAATAGCTTAATTTTAGATTGCTGTTGAGTAAAATTTTGAAATGCTTGAAATCAACACACATGATGTTACTTTAGGTTTGAAAGAATGAAGTAAAGTTAAAAACTAAGTTGATTTAGCTACCAAGCTAATTTTTGTTTTTGATTTCTTCGAGTTGGATTACATATAGCCTAAATAACAGAGGTAGGACTTTGGATTTAATCAGGATTTTGATTTTAATGCAATAAGTTTTTGGATTGGATTTTGAAATAAAGTTGTTGGATCGGATTTGGATATGAAAATCACAAATCTGTTCACCTCTGCCGTTGACCTCCAACGGTTCGGATTGAGAGGGGAACGCTGCAGCACTGAGCTGTGACCGCACCTGAACAGTTCACTTAAAATTGCGTTTTTTTCCTGAATTCGTTTGTTGGTTTTGCAGGTAAGCAAAAACCTACTCGGTCAACAGCAGCGAGACACAGATGAACTGATAAACCTAAAACGCCTGGTTACTGAGAAGGAGGAACGTGTCAAAGAGCTCGAATCCAAACTGGAGAAGGTGAGCCGCTATCGGGACGATCAGAGTCGCGTTCCCAGTGCTTGTTTCGAAAGCTTGATATGGTACTTGAATAAGAGGTTGAACGTCACTCAAGCAAACTGACCGAAGCAAAACGTGCTTTCCTCTCTCGCATGGGTTTACCTTTGCGCAGGTAATAAAGTTCTTATAACATATCAAGTTGCAAAGGTTGTTTTCAGTGTTATCATTCTACGCTTTTCTCAAGTACCTGCGCCACAGAGAGACACAGACAAACAGGTAACGTTGATGTCACATAACCCCGGTTTGGATCGCCTCGGCGTGACCCGTACTTTGGGGATCACTGCGCTGAAACAACGATGTTAGCATCGCTTAACGCTTCTGTCTCTTTACTTCAATAATTCAGCTGAAATCTTCCACTCTAACGCTGCATGAGGGATACTGTGGGTTTTCAACATGGGAGTTCGACCGTACATCAGGTCACCTTGCTAATACAGGACACCGAGGATAGCTTTTCGTCTGAGAAGAAGGCCGGCGCTGCGTTTGTCGATCTCACAGCAGCCTACGACATTGTATGGCATCGCGACCTCGCCTGCAAACTACTGCGATTGTTATATGGCAAGCACATGATCCGCATGATCATGGTGCTGATTGGCAATCGCAGCTTCACCCTTACCCACCGGTAACAACAAACGAAGCAGGTTACGAAGCTTTAAGAACGCCGTCCCTCAGAGATCCGTCTGGCACCCATTCTTTTCAACACCTACACCTCTGACCTGCCAACCACCGTATCCAGAAAGTATGCATACGCCGACGACCTAGAAAGCCATCTTCAACGACGAAAACCTGCCCATTTGCTGCGAGCCCAAATACCTCGGAGTAACGTTGGGCAGGACGCTCACGTATCGCCGACACCTCGAGTCACTTCGCAAGAAGCTGACATCACTCGTCGTACTCTTGAGGCGGTTGCTGGCTCGGGCAGGGGCGCTGGGGCAACAACGTTGCGGAGAGCCACCTTAGCCCTGGTCTATTCAACAGCAGAGTACCGTATTTACTCGACTGTTAGCCGCCCTTGTTTGTAGGCCGCCCTAGATTGTAAGACGCACGAAATGGTGTTAAAATATTAATGTAAGCTGCCCTTGATTGCTGTAAACCGCACTTAACACAGGTCGCTGAGTCTCTGAGATACTTTCGTGTATAGCATGTTTCGCGTTTAATTGGCAGCCCTGGTAGTGATGCTCACACTGTCACTACAACTGCCTTCTGATCATTATAACCCCTGTTGTGTGCACGTGATGCTGATGAGAGGAAAGACAATGCGAAAAGAGCTTAGTCAACAAAACGAAGCCATGGAAAGACTGGGCGTGATATTGACATTTCGATACGCTAAAGAAAAAAGCGTGAGCCGCCCTCGATTGTAAACCGCACGAAATGATGAAAAAAACTTCATCAACCGTGGCTTACAGTCGAATAAATACGGTACTACGCTGGTGCCTTAGTGCTAGCACTTGCCTAATTGATCCTGTCCTCAACGGCGCTTTGCGAACTGGATGCCTGCGTCTTACACCAGCGGACAACCTTCCCATCTTCGCGGGCATCAAACCTGCTGAGCTTCGTCGCAAAAGAGCAACACTGTCGCTGGAACGCCGTGCCATAGAGCCTGGACATATGCTCCACTCAGCGCTCACCTGTCGATCGAGTGGGAATGCACGGTACCTTAAATCGAGACACCCATCTTTATCCGCCGCACAACAACTCATCAGTCCATCTGACAACAGAAGTGCGGCGCTCTGGACGGATCACCGATGGAATGGTTGGAGAACACTTCGAGACTCGGCACTTTCATTACCGATATCGGCACCCAACCCCTTGGAATAGCCCTGCCAGAAACGGCGTGGGTCCGGCTTAATTGCCTCCGCACCGGTGTCGGACGTTTCCGCTCCTGCTTACGTAAATTGGGTATGACCCTTTCTGCGGCTTGCGAATATGGCGCAGAAGAACAGACCGTTGACCATGTTGTCCTTCACTGTCCAATCCATCGACCTCCCTATGGAGCGCATGGCCTGACGGTTCTGGATGACGATACAACCGAATGGCTTCTCAACACCTGCCCCGAGATCTAGTGCGGCCAAGCAGTGGATTTCAACAGCTGGCTCAAACGATAAAGAAGGGGTTCTGCGGTAAGACGCCAGGACGATGCAAAAAGCTTCGATCAAGTGCCTCCTTTCCTTCAGCGCAGTTCTTTATACCTTTCTTGAATGTTTGAGCGAAACGTTCGAGGCTGTGGAGCCTGATTGGAACGCTGAAGAGTTCAAGTGAACGACACTACGTTCCTCACAAAACTTTTCCTACTGCTTGGAATTACACTATGGCCTATTATTGCTCGCCACGGTTTCCGGCAGACTTTCAACGGCGAAAATGTGTTTGAGAGCACCACTTGCATCCCACACCGTAGTTTTACCGGGTTGCAACATAAGGAAACTTCGAAGAGGAGTCAACACAAATCAAGCACATCTTACCCAGGAAACGTCCTGCATACGGCACGGGCCACATGCCCTGACGATGTTTTCAATATCTTTATCGATGCAAGGCCAACACACATAACGACGAGCCATCTGTGTCATCCTCGTAATACCCCAGTGATCTTGATGCAGCAGCTTCAATACTCTAACTTGCAATACTTTGGATATTAACTCTCAGAATGACCGTCACGCTGAAGGAGAATAACATAATCCTGCATTCGAAGAGAATCGTTGTGGCGCAAAAACAGATTAAAAGTGCCACAGGTTAAATGTAAATTTCCGCTAGAGATACTGCAATCTTATCTTGCAACCATGGACGTGGGAAGTTTTTTTCAGGTTGGGTGCTATGGTGGATTTTTTCAGAGGAGCCAAAAAAAGAATTTTCCAGGGTGGCCAAAAGTGGTGAAATTTCATTTTACCCACTCGAAACTACTTTTGAAAACAGCATTTTTTTGCTAAAAATTTAATAGAAAATGTCAAATTTCAAAATACAGGGAAGGCCAAGACCTCTCCCTGCTCTTCCTTCCGACGCCCATGCTTGCAGCATCTTTTTCTGATAAGACGCGCCAGTGGTAGACCCTCCAGGGCTGTTTACACAAAATGAGGTATCTCCACATTCTCACTGGCTAGTAAATTATCAACGTTTTTGTCAGGACCCATAGGCAAACGAGATAGTCCGTCGGCGTTCCCATGTTGATCTGTGGGATAGAAACCAATATCATACTGATAAGCCATTAAAAGTAAGGCCCACCTTTGTAAGCGCTGTGCCGTTATGCAGATATTAAAACCTAACCAGCAGATATTAAAACTAAATCGGCTAAGTGGTAGAATCTGTTTGAGCACGCGCTACCAAAGCTGGTTAGCTGGGTTCGATTCCCGGTCGGGTCATATCGTAGACTTGGAAAATCACTTACGGCCTGTCCAGCCTCGTGCTCAGCTTTGATGTGGGTGGATGCAAGGTGACAGTTCACCCGCGGTGCTGCTATTGACCGACTCGCCACCAACGCAGCATTCACTGAGAAAACAGCCGTGGAGATGCAAAACGTTCGCGGCACTCCCGAAGGAGTACCGAAAGCGCGTATAAATGAGAGTGAACGGAACTATTAAAATTATTTCCTGTTCGAAACTACACGAAAAAGGCACTGATTTTAATGAAGCCAAAAAGCATTAGTTTTAATGAAACAACCTTTTGTTCTTGCGTTGCGTGCCCGACACGACTAAGCATGACTTCCAAGAGCCTATTTCAAAACTACCGTGCTAACACGTTTTGGGATTTTTGAAAAGTTTTTCTGAAACTAGCCTTGATATCGTGACAGCAGAAAAAAACAGAAAATCTGCAAGTGAATTTTACCATGGATTTCTCTTTGTTTTTGTTTCCTTCAGTGGAACTCTTGTTAAAATGAGATTGCCCTTTTTTGAAAACATCTACCAGTGAAGTTGTACTTCTACGTGGCAACCTCAGGTGACGTCAAAGTTTACTCGTCGAACGCAAAAACTTCAGCGGAAGCGGTATTTAGTGACAAATCGAGACACTGCGTTTTGATCAACACTTTCTGTATCCGCTGCTGCCTTGTTATGCCATAAGAAGCACTGCGCCTCTTTTCAAATGTAAGTAAATCAGTTCACCTGTCGCAACCTTGGTGTCTTCAGCTGCAGGTCGGCGTGGTCCCGTCGGAACACAAGCCTCTGGATGTATTTTCTTCTGTCGCCAAGACCAGCGTGGATGCGACCTCCAGCGCTCGTGGTTACGAGGTACGACCTGTGTGACGTCATGGAATTACTTCTTCAGGGTACCCACGCACCCCTTCGAAGGAGTTGTTTCGATGACGTTACAGTGTGTGTTGAACGCTGCCTGTCCAACCGAAAGTGCGCGTAAAGCTTTTCAAAGTTTTTGACGTTTTGTCGCCAACCCGCTCATTAAAAACTCAACAATTCTGTGTGCTTGAATGTTTTCGGAATAGATCAAATTAGCCGCTTGCGCTGTCGGCGAAACAATGAGAAACGCCGTCCGGAACTTCGGAGAGCTGCAAGGTTGGCAGCAGCAAGAGCAGCCAATTAAAATGCCCCTTTTCAGCAAAACTCGACAAAATCGTCTCAAGAGCTTTTGTTGCACACGTGGGTCGTGACTTTATGCGCCATCGTGTGAGAGTGTTGACCAGACGATTTACGTGATACCCCCTTTTCCGACCCCCACAACAAAACTCACTCGTACTTCTAGAGCACACACCATGATGGCTACCTCGCTCGGTGGTAGACAGGATCGAGCACTTTGTTATGAGAGTTGAGCCAAGTATGAGGCAACTACAGTTAAAGAAAGAGCCGAAAACTCATAATATAAACTTGAAAATTTCAGATAATTTGCGTCGTTGTATTGCGTGTTTCTGGCAACTACCTGTCGTGTCAACCCCGTATTGTCATGTCATATATTTTCATTTGGTGGATGAGTTGTTGACGCGCCTTGCGCCGAATGTAAATCCACTGTTTGCTGAAGATGCTTATCTTGTTTGCTTTCTGTCACAACCAGGGCGGAAACACCGAACAACAGCGCGCCGCTTTGGCCTCCTCTTCCAGGTAAGAAAAACTGAGCAAAAGTGCTTTTTGCAACCCTGGTTCAAAACCAACCAACTTGCGCTGTGGGAAGATAGCGTACGTTGTCGTTGGGTTGACGTTCCCAACACACTTTGCAGCCTCGACCAGCTATGGGCGGTGATGTTTCTCAAGTGAGACGCCAGGTTTACTCTCGTAAGAAATGACTCAATTTAGTAAGAAGTGACTCGTTTTTTTGAGAAGTGACCTGTTTTTCAAGAGGTGACTCGTTTTAGTAAGAAGTGACTCGTTTTAGTAAGAAGTGACTCGTTTTAGTAAGAAGTGACTCGTTTTATTAAAGAAGTGACTCGTTTTATTGAGAAGTGACTCGTTTTAGTAAGAAGTGACTCGTTTTAGTAAGAAGTGACCTGTTTTATTGAAGTGACTCGTTTTACTGAGAAGTGACTCGTTTTAGTAAGAAGTAACGCGTTTTATTAAGAAGTGACTCGTTTTAGTAAGAAATGCTTTGTTTGATAACAAAATGTCTCGTTCTACCAGTGTGGACAAAAAGGAGTTGCTCAGCTTGAGGGCGAAAGTGGCTGAGCTGGAAGCACTCTACGCAGCGAGCGAGATCGAACGTCAAAAGCTTGCCGAGCTTGTGGAACTCCTCAACGCACGGCACGTAATCTTTTATGTTGTGAACTTTCAAATCAAGGTCGCAAGTGTGTTTTAGTACAAATTGATAAAAAATTCTTAGGTTTTCAAGAAAAAACGAAAATTCATGTCCTGAATCGGGAATAAAAAGATTTTAACCTCAAAAAGTCGTTTCAGTGTCCTGCTGAGTTTATTTTGATTCAAGAAATGGTTGCCATGGACGACGATCGTGTATTGCAAGCTTGTTTTATCGCGCAGACTGAGAGAAGCGATCTCGAAAGTTGAACGTTCGATTGCAGAGGTGCATGATCTGCGCAGGCGAAACACTGTCCTGGAGCAACGCTTGGATGCTGCCAAAGGTTCCCATAAAAACGGTGAGGAGTTTGGGTCAGGGTTTCGAACTTGCAGCAGCAAAATCGGTCACGGTTTTTCTCTTTAGCAAAGCAGCAGTACTGGTCCAGAGTTTTGAAAAACAAACCGTTCGGTTAACCGGCAATCAATCACCTTCGATCCGGTTGAAAAATGGCTTGGAATGGATGAATCTATCAAAAAATGGTATTTAAAATAAAACATGAAAAATGTATATCAAAAATCTAACAAGAAATGCTAAAAATAGGTGTCAAAAATCTATCAAAAATGGCGATATCTTGAGGCTGCTTCAGAATAAGCGTGGTTTGAAAAGAATGTATGTGTAATTGCTCGAATTTTAATAAAAATATTTTTAGTATTGGTCATTCGCGTTTCTTTTTTTTGCCAACGGCATTTTGCAGCTTATTCATTGCAATATGATTGTTCAAATTTTGAAATTTACGAAACTGCGTAACATAATTGTCGGTATTTTTCTGATGATTGATCTTCAAACTCATGTATGAATACAGTGTTTGCGCACGCTTCAACAGCGAAGCGAACTTTAGATCTTATTCATCGTTTTTGGTGCAAATAAGAATACATCATGGCTGCAAGTAAGAATGCCCAAATTTAACGATGTTTAAAGTAAATATTTTTCACCCAAAATTTATTTCCAGCAAGATTTGGTGAAAACAGTTCTTAAATACTATACTGCGTAACGTGCAAGCGTTTGCTTGTAAAATTAAAAGCAATTTCGCGCAAAACGGATCGGTTAGAAGCAAAAGCTTTGCGCGCAAAACGGATCGGTCAAACTGCATTATTTGCAAAAAACACGGAGCTTCTTACAAAGATTTTGTAGTGTTTTCCTTTTGTTTTTGTTTTTTTTGAACGACATTGTTGTGTGTACTTCGCTGTGCACTTATATCTAACCCCCGCAATTTTTCATCAAAAAACCAATGAAACTGGCTGAACTAGTTTTGAAGATAAGTTGGTCGAAAAAATTCCGGTTGGTCTTCCCAAAATAACGTATCATTAATTTCATTGAATTCGGTTTTAGTTAATGTTGAGGTGACGTGTGTCTGTTTAAAAAAATAAACTAGTTTGCAGTGCAGACATTTTTCTGTTATCGTCGCCAACATTGCTGAAACAAGATTTTATAGATTGATTTATTCAAAGATCAGATGACAGTCAATGTTTGGTGGTGCAGTTTTCAATTTTTATTTCAGCGCTTGTAAACGTTTTGGTGTACTGCTTATATTGCACAGCATTCATTTGCGCTGCGGCCGATATGAAGTCGCCGTCTCCACAAGGACCGGTGTCAAGCGAGATTTCTGACCTATTATCGTTCGTCACTTATTTTGTTTCTCAGAGTAGAGGACTAAAGTTTGGCGATTGCATTTTTGATGTGTGTTGTGTAAATTAAAACTTATTGGTTAGATGTCAGGTATCTACAACAAGCTACAGTACGGGAATAACTACAACCAATGAAAAATAATGGACTTAGTCTTAGACCTCAATTCTTTTTCTTTTTCTAACCCTGTCCCAAACCCTAATCCGACACACTTACCTAAACAACGAACTCTAAGCCCTAATCATCAGTTTTCTGAGCGTATTTGATATGTAAACGATTAACCATGTGCATGCGCAGTGCGCACATGGCGTGAAGTCGAAATTTCGCAAGTCAGAAATTTCTCTTGACACCCGAAAACACATCGGTCACCACTGATATTTGAAAGGGGTTCTGTTCAGGTTACGGTTTTTAAACCTAAATAAACAAAACGGTTCGCTTGCGGTTCGCCGAAAAATTACCGATGACTGAAACTAATGCGAAAGATGAATTACCAAAAAAATTACCGATGACTGAAACTAATGCGAAAGATGAATTACCAAAAAAATTACTGCTGACTGATTTTTCGATTACGTTGACTTGATCTTCACTGTCGCCGAGAAGCGTAATGGGCTGAGCCATTTCACACGCCAGCGATCCTGCTTATGCTAAATCCATCAAATTGGCATTTTTCAGAAAAATTTTATCATGATATCAGACGCCTCTCACCAGGCTTTAGACTCACTTCGCTTGGGTCCGCAAGAAGATTTCATCGATGCACACGTGACATCACCAAGCGAAAAATAATTGCAGGAATCCCATTCAAAAATGTTTTTTTTTGTCAAAGTGCAGCTTATGTCGCGAACCTCCTTGCAGTGACATGTTATTAAAACAACTTTGGAAATCACGATTTCAGTGATGCTAACAGTGTCCTTTGAAACGGTCGTGTCGAATTGACAGGTTTTCACATAATCCACCGTTCGTGGATCGCTTCGTGGTGCTCACAGACTGCAACGATGTTACGCCGTTGCTCCGGATCAATAAGTCTTCAAGATGACTAAAACTCTGTGCATCCAAGCTTAGAATGCGCAATGTGACATCATCTATCGCATGAAATTGCGTAGAAATGTTCTTATGCCGAGTGTTTAGTCACAAAATTAGCACTGGATTCAAATCTAAAACACTTTTTAAAAGCAAAGCAGTCATTTAATTTTTACTGCAAACTGCAGCTGGCGGTACTGTATCAACGCAGTTTAATTCGTTTCGTTGCGTTGATCTCCAGCAGGGCCGGATTTACCAGCAGGCAAACAGGGCAAATACCTGGGGCTTCACACTTGGCTATTAAAAAAGTATTTTGCTGATTTTTCATGTGCTTGCATAGGTGTAGGAGCACGCGTATTTTTGGGGTGCGAAGGATTTTTGCCCAAATTTTCCTAAACTTGCCCGAAAACATTTTGGGCCATCTTTTGTGCATGGCATGAAGACCGAATTTTGGATGACTTCCAAAAAAAAACGTCTTCATGTGATTTTGGGCGCCATTTTCTCAAATCAACACACGTTGGACGCCATTTTTGCTTGTATTTTTAGGTAGTTTGCCCAGATTTTCAGGGATTTTGTGAAGGTTTTCACAAATTTTGCCCAGATTTCCCTTGATTTTACCCGGATTTTCAACAAATCAAAACTTTTGGCGGTGCGCTTGCAGCCCCGCCTCCTACACCACTGTGTGCTTGAGACTATTCCATGACGCGTCAGATTTTAACAGTGATTTTTGTTTGCTGCGTTTGGCAAGTAAGGTAAGGAAACTGGCAATTTTGGCAATAATCCTTGTTAAGGTAACGCCAAAGAATCGAAGAAAATACCCCACCTTTAATGACTCACGAATGTGACCGAAACTTGTACATCCAAATAGCAAGTAGGGAAGATAAACCACTACAGAATTTACACCAGCCGCATAAACACGGCAAAACTTTTCTGTAATCTACGTCGGTATCTCAGACATTATTTCAAGTCGTCTTTTACAGCAATAGTTTTGCAGGATTGCAGTGATTGAAACAGTCAGCAGTTGTAGGAGGGCAGGGCTGTCAGCTGCTACCGGTTAAGAACTGTCAAAGTGATGTTTAGGGTCAGGCAGATGTAGAGATAAAGGACGAACATATGTGTCAATATTTGCAAAAGCAAAACCAAAAGGAAGGGAAGCAGGAGATCGAGTTTTCGCTCAGACTCGCAGAATAACCCAGGTGGTGTCAGTGCTGCCAAAGTAAGATTTGGAGAATAGCAACAGTGTGCAAGTATCAGTTGATAAAAACTAAAATGCAAGTGTTGCTGACCAAAGAGTACTGAGTCAACAACCTGTGCAAAGATTCCAGGAGAAACAAAAGAAGCGGTGGACGATGCAGACGATCCATTGGTTTCAAATGCTGGTAATTTTTCACGAAGATTGTTCTCTGGTCAATACAGATTGACAACTGCATGATTGACTTTTGGTTGGAGAGCTGCAGTGAGCAATGTTAGTAACTAAGGTCGGATTTCTCAGCTTCATCCAAAGTCTTCGAATGAGAGAAGGCACCACGTTGCTGTTAGAGATCTGCAATGCGCAAATCAACAATAAACGCGCCGTCTATAGCTATTCAACGAAGAAATCAGCGCTTTTTTGCTTTACCAACAAACTTCTGTCGAAAGAGTCTTTGTAAATGGGTTTAATCACTGGAAGCACGCTTTGAGTAGAATTCGTGAGCATGACGACATTACTAATCATTGGGAAGCACTACTGAAGTTGCTGCTACGCAAGGACGTTGGAGGACGTGTTGATAACCGTCCAGTAAAGGAAATGAGCGAACGTTGAAACTATGGACGCTGTTCTTCTGCGTGTTGCAAAGACTGTTCGGTTTTTGTTCGTACGTGCTGGCTTGTCAGTTCACGGAACTAATGAAACGGTCGACATACTACACCTAATTGCGATCTTTTTCTTGGGATTGTTGAAGCATATTAGAAAGTTTGACCCTTTTCTCACAAACTATAGCAAACGCATGTGCTTGCAAGGGCTACGGTCACACTTCCTATTTGTCGTTAAGATATGCCTACCGAGTTCATTGAGTTTCTCGTTCAGCATATCTTGTACTGTAATCATCAATGAACTGAGCTTTGCAAAGTACGATTCAGTGTCAGTTAATAAGTCATCTGATCGTAGGAAAGAAGGAATGAAGCTGGCAGGCACGAATCACTACCGTGATGAGCAGGGTCGTATCCACACGCTCAACCGAAAAAAACACTCCCCGATCGTTTTATCGAAGCTTTGCTCACACCAGCGGAGACGTTTAAGAATTCTATCGTTCGTTCATTGACAGAACCCCTCAGGAAAAGATGTGAAGCAAACAAGATAGTTTGCTCCACAGTAGGATTTTTGCAAAGCTTGACGAAATAAATTCCAGAAACCTACTGACGTGTTACTCCGACGATTCGGAGGCTGGTTTCTTTAGAACTTGTGCATTTCGCAGCCCTCTCAAGCGCCATTTCGGAGAAGCAAAAGGAGAATGTTGGCTTCTGTGACGGGAAATGTATAGAGTTGCGAATTTATTTGCTTAATATTTAAAACCGGTTGCACCCTGTTTTTCCAAATACAGCAAAATTCGCTTGATTCAATAAATCAAGGGTAATGATAAATTTTAATTTGCAATGAGAAGGAAATTTTACATTTAAAAAGTGCGGGTTAAAAACTCCAAGAGCCGCTTTATAAATCCAATGTTTTTGTGAATAAACTGCATTAGCGCGAATTTAGTCTGTCGAAATTGTGATTTTTCAATCTAGTCAAATCGAGCGTTTCTAAACTATGATCTGCTGACTCACACAAACAACTGTCACAGAAACAGCTACCTTATGCCACTGTGCAGCACGAACACTTCCAAACATGCCATTCGCAAACAAATTGATTTAAGTCATTGCAACAAGCGCGTGCAGTTACGATTCACAATGAAAAGGTCGAGACGAGAGACAAAACAGCGGTTGAGAAGTAAAAATCGTTGAACCTCTGCAAAGACCGGACTGCATTCATAGCTATCACTATGTTTAATCCATGGAAAGAATAACAGATTATTAAAAAGAATAACATTCTCCACCCACACAAAACTCGTCGTTTAATTTTTTTGCACCTAGTAGCGCTTGTAAAAATCCAAATTCGTTGTGATCAAGGTGGATTTATCAAGCGAAGTCTGCAGTTCTGACATTGCCCTGCGCTCCTACAGTATTCGCGCTTCATAGTTTCGAATTGCACTGAAGATGCGACGCCATGAAACTTTAACGTAGCTGATCTTTTTCCAAATCGCACACACTATTGATAAGTTTGGTACTAAGTATTCTCCGCAGTTCAGACCCTTTGCACTATAATGCGAAGACGTAGCAATTTCCAAATTGCTTTCGACGATCATGAGAGTATCAGACGCAGATAAAACAAAACGCCGTTGTTCACTATAGATCACGGGACAATGAATGACTGAAACCATTGTAAAGGTCTCATCGCAAAATGTTAGTTAATTAGAACGCTATACAGGTTTTGTGTGGTATTTCGTTGAGAACACGGTGTGCATTTTCATCTTCTGCAGATTGTAAGGTCATCTTTGCTGTGTCTATACATTATATACAGTATTCTGTCTATTGAAAGAAATCCTTTCTCAGCACAAAATCAGACACTAAGATCTTACAGAGTACATATTTCGCCTACAAAGTAGGCATCATCAGCTCTTATTCAAATTATATACAGTATATACGAACGATTTGTGCAGTGAAGATGGTCAGAGAATCTATGACCGTAAATTGGAAAAAGCTGTATTACCTCAGACATCCGTTTCATGTGATCATTGGCGTAACTGGCGGGGAGCAGAGGGGCGAGTCGCTCCGCCTGGCAAGCTAACTGTAAAAACCGGGCCCCTTCAGCGCACATTTTGATATTTAGTATTCTTTTGGTTTTCAGTAGGTTGTTTTTTTTGCATTTTTCGGGGTTGTTTTCGTTTTTTTAGCTAGTATAGTCACCCTTTAGGATCAAAACATCTAGTTGCGCCACTGCTTGTGATGCAAATTTTTCTTTACAACTTAACAACGTATGAACCATGCGTGCAAGGCCAGCCCCCAACTGCATTTGGAGTGCACTACAAAACTGTGTTTGGACTTTTTCGACAGTTGCATCCGCAGAGTTCAAAGCAAAGGAACGTGAAACCTTATCCAGCGATAAGTGTTTAGAAAGTCTAGCGGTGAACACTTTGCACGGGGTCTCGCTCTCAGTCTCAGTTAATCCGGCCTTAATCCCCAGGTTCCCGTTAATTTTCGATGCATTTTCTTCATTCCATGGAGGTCTGTGCTGAAGCTGGTGCGGCTGTTCCATGGGCAACGCGGCACCAGCCTTTTCTTCTATGTTAAGAAATTGGTAATTAATAAACATGGATGCTGTAAACATTAGTCGGGTGACTTGCTTGAAAGTTAGGGATCTTCCGAGCCGTTTTCATGTTCGGGGTATGCTGAGGAGTGGAGCAATTTACCTCGCTTGTTTTGCTGCAGTTACGCCTGTCGGTTTAAAAATGACAAGCAGGCGGGTGCGTTTGTCATTTTTAAACCGACAGGCGTAACTGCAGCACGTGGCCAATAAAGTTAAAGTTTAGTTCTTGTCCTGCTGTTTCGTGCTTTCGAGCAATATGCCATCCTCAAAAACTAAGCTCCTGATGTTGTTAGCGCATTCTCGCTTCATCGATTGTCTTGCCGCCGTGCGCCACCTTTAAAATTCGGTCTTTTCATGGAAATATCATAATGATTCGCGCACAACCGTTCGACTGAGGACATTAAGATTTCCTTTCATCATCACATGGTTCACGAGTTGTTGTTGTTGTGACTGAGGCGAAACAAAGTCAACATAAAGAGTATCTGTTCAATCACGTCCAAAGCATTTATGCAGATTCCGCATGTCGCTTTTTTATTAGGGCCACGTGCATGAACCGGATTGGCCAAAGCTACGTTCAAATCGGCCGCCAATCCTTTTCTCACTTGCTTTTGTTAGTATTGATTGCCATCTGAAGTTTACGATGTGTTTTAGACGGGATTGCAGTTGGTATGGGCAGTGGAACCGATTCTGCCGCTTACGAAGAATTGCGATCTCAACTAAGTATCCAGGTAAGAAGTGCAGTAGGAACGATTTATCTCTTCTTGTTGTTTTAACTCTGTGTCAGTGGTTCTCAACCTTTTTTGGTCCATGGACCATCTTTTCAAAAAAAGTATCCGATGGACCACTTTGTTATGCTGACACCTCAACACCTCATGAACAACTAGTCGAAACTGTATTGCACATTATGGAACTCTCTGTGGACCAGTACAAATTCCAGGTGGACCACCGGTGTTTTTTTTGTCATTTTTTGTTTGTCCATTCGTCGGACAAAAGCTACAATATAGCAACTGTTATGGAAGTGTAGTCTTATAAAACAGCAGTTTTCTACTGTGGTAGCAACCCAAAGCTTGTTTTGTGCTTGGAAGTCATTTCCATATTGGTTTTGAGGCAAACGGAAAATTTCGAAAAGTATCGGTTAAACTGGTAACGATTCTTGTGACTTCTCGTATCTCGAAAGCATCGATGCAAACTCGTTATCAGTTATTTCACCCAGTCCATATCTTGATGTAGGACCTTATTTGCGTTGCCTCGCAATATGCCAACTCGATCCAGTTTAACGCGTTATGTTTTTTTTTTTTATTAAGTGGGCAGTTAATAAGAAATATGAGATTTTAATATAAATCCTCTTTTCCGTCAGAAGTTCGGTGTTGTTTTTCCAACAATTGAACGTGCGATTCCTAATTTGTCAGCCTTGCACTACGTGCTTACTGCGTAGCTTATCGGAAACAACCGTTGTGCTGACATGGAGATTGATCATGGCATGGGCTTACGCGTCATATTGTTAGGCCGTCATTTTGGTTCCAAGTAAGTGAAGGCATAGTCCAGGTGGCCACTGTCGCGGTAGACCCTTCTTTCTGAGACAAAAATGTATCAAACTACTGAAACAATAAACAGGTTTTCGTAAACCGTTACATTTTTAAATCACAAGATATATATAGTACCACATGGGGGTAATCAGAATTTTAGAGGTGATTAGGTGGGGCATGGGCATAAAGATTTTGGGAACCAGCTGCTTCAGACCGTTGTAATTCTGTGACCTTATTTCCCACCTGTTTAAAAACCCTCACTGTACCTATGACTGGAACAGGTATTTTCGAGAACGTTTAGCTGTATAGTGTTCTCTTTATAACTGGTGCTTCACATACTCCTGTGCCCCATGAAAAAGGTTATTATCACCACACTTGAAGAATTTTTTTGGCTACATTTGATATTTGGTCAAACTGTTGGGATAATCATGGGATACGAAGTCACCACATTAAGTTAAGAGAAACTTTAAGCAAATTTTGTCATTTTCTACAAAAGCTACCCAACAAAACTGTGAGATTTAATTCACCAGCTGTTGAAATCTGAAAACGTTCTAGTAGAAAAAGGAATTCGTGAAGTTCATCAGACGAATCATAACCGTGTGTCCGTGTTCTTATGCACACTTATGCAGAGGTAGAAAAAACACGAAGAGCAACATTGGGCATGGCGTTTGTTGAAACCATTTTGCTACAAACAGCTGTTGCAATCCCGTGGTCCTTATCGCGTTTACATCAGTGGTAATTGTTACTTTCAAAAGGCAAGAAGCGTGAAAGAGGTGGCGAGCTGGCTACAATTAACTTTCCTGGCGTAGGAAAGAATTTTGGAAGCTTTTTATCTTATGTGAGATTAATGGCTGGGAGGGATTTGAAAAACTGGGGAATGGCAAATCCAACCCCATCTTTGAAACTGCCGCTATCTTAAACACTACATTCGGTTTGAAATTATCAGTAAATAGTAACTATCACATCAAATTTTGTCATTTTATTGAGGCAGATTTACTAAGTTTGTGTAGACTTGGTCACAGCAGGTCAACCGCTTACCTGTGCACAGAACTCCAGAAAATATCTGCCGTACTTAATGAGTATATTACTTGGAATATTTTTCGCCAAACCCATTCGGTAGAAATTCGGTGCGTACTTAAGCAGAATTTGCTTCTGTTGAAAAAAAAGCTCATTCACTGTAAACTGCTCGAGGAAATCGTGTCAAAGCTCATTACGCGTAAAAGGTTGAAAGCAAGGGCTTTTTGTGACCAACCTTCATTTGTCATAAGAGTCGATTGCGGCAGACCGGTGCTTGAGCTGTAACCTAGGAGTCAGAAAAACATTTGCAGGAATTATTCTTAAGAATCCTTCCCCTACTCGCCCGTTCCGATGAATCGCAGGTGTTCGTGGCTGGTCAAACATATGTCTGTCAACACGAAAATTATGCGCCGTCAAATGTCAGTGGCGGTTTTGCAACGTCACGCTTGGTTGGTTGTCTGCGCAGAGCGCTGCAAAAATTTTGCGGAATGCAAAGAAAAAAGGAATTTTTCGCGTTCCATTGTAATGACTTTCCGCGTTCCATCATAATCTCCAACTTCTTTCTTACGCAACCTCCAGTCTGTTAAACAGTGATCAACCAAAGTTTTTTAAATTCCATTTAGTATCTTCCTGTTGCTTGTTTTTCCCGCTTTTTGACTGGAATGCAATGTTTTCTCCGTACGAGTATGTGCACATCGATGATTCCACCATTACTCAGAACATAAATTTTGCTCAGAAAATTCTGAAGCGCCAAGTGATTTGCACCCACAGAAGTTTGGAATTTGTGTCAGCGGAACCAGAAAACAGAGTTGCTGAGTGTGCATGCACAACAGCGTTTTCATGAAATTTTTCTATCACTCCGTCCAGGTCTTGTCTTAGTTGCATGAGATTGTCCAATTTTAATTTTGGTGGGCCCTGTGAAAAATGTTAGTTTCAAATAAACTTGGTACAATAGTTGATTCTCAGTACCACAGAGGTAAAACGAGTACAGTCGAATTTGCTCGCAAAACGTCGTTAGTGATAAGTGCAGTCAAAATCCCTGCAGAGCTATGAAGGCAAAGCATAGCTGGACGATTCCTCGAATACCCCACTTCACTTGACAGTAAATGATTTTAATATTTGGACACACACTGTAAGTTTTTATTTTTTGTGTGTGTGTAATTAAGCTTCATTTATGTTCGCATCCCATCCAACCACGGGATAGCATTGATTCGTGTCCTTCGCCATATGCTGTGCCTGAAAAATGACCATTTGCATTCACTCGGACAATTTTCCGCTACTTTCCACAATAAAGTAGCGCAAAACATATTTTCCGGTTAAAGTGGTCGCCGATCCTGGCGTACAACACCACTTTCGCGGTTTCACTGCACTTTTCAGGAAATGTTACCGACCTTTATTTGCGCCTGAGCTGATGCTGAATGGCACGCAGCCAACGCCCGCAAACTGCAGAGATTGCTCATCGCAAGGTCTCGTCACTGCGCTGCTGCTCACCCGGAGAAATAGGCATTCGATGAAACCCTGGCAGTTCTTATGCTTGCCTGCTGCCTTTGATGCATCATGGTTATCGTCGAACGAACACAGGTTTTGACCTTCAAAGACATTTTCACCTGCACCCACTGCTAAACGACTGACTTTTGTCTGAACGAACATGCTGGAATGTTCCCACGCAGGATTATGAAGTAGTTCGACATTTCTCCTAGGATTTGTGTCAGTCGAAAACCCGCTTTTTCAATCAAGCCGCAGGAACTTTCAGAATGCAGCTCCAGGCCACATAAGCTATTACACAACAGTTTATTTCGGGATATGATACATTCTACCAAATCAAGAAATGTTTCGTAAAAATATTCTTCTTCATTATCGGCAAAATGTCTTCACGGTCTCGATGAAATGGCTTCGCGGAGACCCTGAGCTGTACCAACCACAATCTGCCGGGACCTGAATGGATACACGCGTCAGGGCCATTGCGACCGAGTGTCCTCATGTGGAGCTATGGTGTGTTGAGTGTTTTTTTTCTCCAGAAAGCCTTTGTCTCAACTTTACATGATGTGTTAAAACGCAATCGCTGAAAGCAACTTATAAGCATTTTAAAGTTTGGTCTTAGATCTCTGCGCCCCACTAAACTCCGGCAGACGTGAAGCTTGGGTTTCGTTGAAACTCTATTTCACCACGACCAAGATTTTGATCTTCACTGCATTAACACAACGCGGATATAACGACTCAGTAGATCTTTAAAGCACTGCCAGTGGACGGGGGGAAAAGGGGTTCGGGTTCCGGACCCTCCCGCTCCATTTTTCAATGAGGTCTGAGTTACGAGTGACCCCCCATTACTTTACTGGATTTTTGGTTTTTCGTTATGAAACTAAAATTGTTACGTTGTTCCAAATACATGTTACTCGCACAAGAGACTGACGCCCGGAAGCTTACGGACGGATATGACGAGAACGGTTTTTGGTTTGTAAATTTCCAGCATTGCTTGAAAATTTGTATTTATCTTCTGATCTTGTTTACGCAAATTGAGATTTTTTGTTACTGCAGGTTTGCTTCATAGTGAACCGTGTATCTTCTGGAGCTAGTGGTTCTGGCAAAATCTGAAAAATATCTGCGATGAAATCACACCGAGTATCGGTACATTTTCGCTTTGAAATTGTGCAGAAAGCCATTTCAAGGTTTAATGCTCTCCGATGACGTCACATAATATCAATAAACCATGATATAGGTAGTACGGACCCGGATCGCCCACTATAAAATTCTTTCGGACGCGCATAGGATATTTTTCATGGGGACCAATGGTGTTTTTTTCCAGGGGGAGACCAACAATGGTGAAATTTCATCATTTTACCAAGTCCGACATTAAGAGGAAAACATTTTTCTTCCACGAAGTTCATAGGAAAATATCAAATTTCAAACTCCAGGGGGGAACAAGACCCTTGCCCCCACTTCCGACGCCTAAGCGTTAATGTTCACAGCTGCTTTCCTTTGCGCACCTGGCAAAAGCGCCAGCCTGTAAGCGGGCTGCGATTTGGTGCGTGCCAATGTTGACAGGTCTCTGTTCTCGCTGCAGATCGATGAAAACAACGCTTTGAAGGAGACGCTGCGAAGCACACTCTCCGGCAAACGGGAGGACGTCGCGGTCTTCAGCGAAATGGCCGAGCAAACCAAGCAAGTGTTCATGGAGGCGCTGCGCAGCTTCGGCAAGTCGAAAAACCAGTGAAGCAAATCCGCCGCTGCTATCGGTAAACTACCCAGATGTACGGAAGGGACAGATCATCTGCATACAGACGCTTCGTTCGGTGTGTCTTCGCAAAGGACCGTCTCGAGCGACTGCTATGCCGTAGCGTAGGATTGAAAGAGCGGCGAAAACAGTTGTTGATTCATGCGCCTCAATTCAAAGCAAATCTATCAACACTTTTCCTGTACTCTCACCACAAGCACTGGCATCTGTGCCAGTCCGTGTGGTTTGCAAATGCTGCTTCAGCGACTTCAGTTTTCATAGAAATTGTTGTGTAAACACCTGGTCGCAGCATCTGGGGCGGGTGAGCAGCAAGTGTATAATATTGCTGAGGATAGTACCCTGGTAAATGACAGGTTTCTTGTCATGAATGATTGCCCGGTCTTGCTGGAAACTACGTCAATAGATGCCGTTGTAAGTAAAATAAACTAGGTCCGTACTGGGTGTATCCAGTCCGTCATCATCTGGGCGGATCTCTTCGCTTCGTTGCTGATCCAAAATAAATCCTTCCTCCGTTGGTGAACAAATTGTTTGAGAAAGCAGCACAGTTTTCCCAAATGTGTGTTTTTTACCAACACTAAGCAGCTCAGGTTCCCTCAGGCAAATACCGCCTTGTGTGTTTGCGTTTAGCGTAAAGTTTTGTGGTGTTTGTACCGGAGTCGACTGTCGTTCCTGAATATTATCACTCAACAACTTCAACGCCCCATCGAATAATTTGTGCCCACTCCGGATGCCCCGTTTACGTTACTTGAACTTATAAAAAATGTATGCTGGTTCACGGTCTTTCCATGTTAAGAAGCTTGTTAGTTTTTGACTGGCAAAGAGAGCGTCTATATTGCCTAGAACATGGGTCTCCAAACTTTTTTGTCCGAGGGCCACATAAAGCTATTACACAATTGTTCGGGGGCGGTTACGTAATGTGAATGTTTCAGGATATGTTGCATTCTACCAAATCAACAAATTTTTCGAAAATATATTATTTTTACATTATTGTCAAAATGTCTTGGCGGCAGGATTAAATGCCTTTGCGGTAGTTTGGAGGCCCCTGGTCTAGACGAAGACTGTTGATATTCCAAAACGCGCTTCTTTAATAATTGTCGAGACATACGTCCTTATTACAAGTATTTGCCAAACACGAGCAGCGGTAATTGATTAAATATTATCTTCACCCGTAATAAAATGTCATTTGCTTAGTGTTCATGACCATACGAGCGGCTTTTTCTGCGCCGCTATAGAAATTTGGGCTTTTTTCTTGTTCAATGTCCGTTGATGTTTCAACCTTAACGTTCGTTTTTCAGTGACAAGGGCATTCGTTAAGGGTTTGTGTGTTTATTCTAAGCTAGACATGTAAGCTATTGTTGTCTTCTCTAAAGCCTCGCATGAAATAAAACCTTGATGGAGTAAAAAGACGAAACCATCTCCGTCAAAGTTTTTCGTGCGGTAGTAAATAACTGCCTTGGTGTGGAATGGGCGTTGTGGGACAGAGACTCACGAATCATACGAAAAAAAACAACAATTGAATGTCTCTTACGTCCTTGTTGCTGTATTGAAAAAGTCTCTTTAAGTCGTATTGTGTTTTCCTATTCGGGCGCGAAGAAGAGGTTCGGTTTCATGCACTAGATTAATTAAAATATATTTGTTAAGGTTGTATGCTTTCAATGCATCTGTAGCCAGTTAGGTCGAAAGATATAAAAGATGTTGGCAAATTCGTTTTGAGGGGTACTTGAAACGCACTATTGTTTTACTTTAAGTGTTTTCATACCTTCTGAAATGATAGCCGCTGTGCGTAAATTAGAAACACTGTGTATTGGCTGATAAGTAAATTAGAAACACTGTGTATTGGCTGATGAGCTTGGTCTCCGTCGTCTGAGTTCGAAGGAAATTACCTGCTGCACAACTCTACAAAGAAAGCTCGAAGCACTTCTAGCACGGCGCTTCACAAAGTTGTGTTAACAAACTCTTTGAGGATATCGATTACTTTTTAGTGCAGACTGTCAAATTCCTGGTGTTCTTTTCCTCTGCTACTTGTCAGTGTACTGTCGTTTTTCCCGTATCCCATGACCGTTTTTTTCCATCGTTGCAAAAGGAAAGCGCTGTCGACGTGATCTCGAACAGATTTCATGAAGCAGCACGATTTGCCGGTGCAGGTTTTCACGCAATACCTCAGCGCCTTTTGCATGTGCTGCAGTCCTGGGCGTCTGCGGATTGAAAGCACGTAAAGAAAACACTGATTGTGTGGTTGACTTTCTCTTTTTGATCGAACCAAATGATTTATATGCATTTATGGGCATATGTATCTGTTCTTTAGACGAACGCACCAGCTCAAAAGGTTCTTTCCACTGTCTTATCCTTGCGGGCAGATCAGAAAAGCTTTACTTTTGCTGCAGCAAGTAACTTAACAAACTTCATGACGCGACTAGCGCAAGGCGAAAAACTTCTCCGCAAAACATTGCACACCACAAAACCTGCTTCGATCATGTGTTTATGAATGGGTAACACTGCATTTGATGTAACTAAATTTTAAGGCAGGTCGACTGTATGACTTTATCTGTAAAATACGTTGTAGTTTGATAGAAGGCCTTCGGGAATAGTCAAATTGCATGAAGGTATGTTAGACGTTTTGCTTAATCGTTGCGCTCTTTCAAAATAGAGCGTTGTCATTTAAATCAGTGATTCACAATGTGTATTCTCGTGGTCCACAGAGAGTTCCATAAATCCTTGATAAAACGTTCCTGAAAATTGTAACTGTACTGTACAGTAAATTATTTAAGGTGCCACCTTAGCAAAGTGGACAATAGGATATTTTTTTAAAGATGGCCGATGGACCAAAAAGTTGACAATCGCTGATTTAAATCAAAGGTGCATGACTCGAAATAACGAATGCATGCAAAATGATAAGGAATTAGCGTATATTTTTAAGATTTCATGCTATTAACTTCAGAGTAGATTCTCGAACACTGTACCAAATCGTTTATATTGCTTTCGCGCTTAATAAAAGTGATTATAGCATTTTCGTGAGTTCTTTGAGATTTCCCATCAAACTGGAGACAATTTGAACTTTGAGATACCATTTAAGTCGTCATATACTCCCTAAATATTTTTGAACAGTTATAAAGGACAGTGTTTTTTAAGTCATATTTGGGTGTCAAAATGACACCCTAAATTCTGAAAACCAAATTATGGTTTTGCCTTGAAGTAAAGCGATTTGAGGAAAGCATGTTTTCCTGCACGTGGCTATTACACCAAATGGCTGCAATGTTATAGGCCAACACAATTTTCTGGCACAGAATTCGGATAAGTATGGTAGCTGTCCATTGCCATCCGCACCGCCTCGCTTCGGCCTGTTACTTTCCTGCCGCAGATTTGTGCAGTGTGGTGTACCTAACTGCGAAAGCACTTTAATGCAATGATGGAAGTGCTTTACTGTTTCACATCGGCTTGCCTGCCGAAATATACTACAATGAAGACACAAAAGGTGGGAAGTTGCAGCGGCAGCATGCATGCAAAACAAGGTGGTTGTCGAGTGAGGCAACAGTGGGAGCTGTGATTGAGGTTTTGGGTAGTTGGGCCGCACTGAAGCAGCTGTCAGAAAATAAAATGATGCAATGTGCGTTGTTTAACTGCGACATCTGAAAACAAAAAATTTCAACATGGTACTTTCCTTTTGTCAACGTTGCCAGCTCCCCTGGCAGAACTGAGCAAAGGTTTTCAGACGAGATGTTTTGGCTTTGCACAGATGAAAGCTTCCGTAGAACTGTGTATCGATAAGCTCTCTGATGCCGCTGCTAAATCCGAGCTTAAAGCTAATTGCGATAAGTTTGATAATGAATTTGGGGAACTTAGAACGCCGGATGGTTTGGCTGACTCGTGTGTATGGTCAAGATGAATTTGATAGACAGTCACAAACGCAGGGTCGAGTGCGGGGCCCAACGCAAGATCTAGGCGCGGAGCTCCTCTGAGCAGTAATTCTTGACGTTATCGTGTTCAGTCAACCGTGTTACGATCGTGGTAGAGTGCAGATGTAAAGCACTAATACGAGAAATGACGTTTGCTAACGTTCGATAATAGTGGAAATTTGCTAGTTCTGATTAGAGCGTTCTTTGTTAACAATGGAATTTACATGGCGTTTCTGCTGAATTCTTAAGTGCAAGGTGTGTATGGCAAAAATGAACAATCTACCCAAACACCATGGCGCGAGGCCCAATGCAGCTGCATCGGCTTAAGGCCGGTCCTGCACAAACGCGTCGACGAGGGTGTCACTGTTGGGAACTGCAGGATGAACCGTTTGCTTTTGCGGACGAATTTGTACTGCATGCGTGGATCTTCTCAACAGGGTCTTCAGCACGTATTTGATCGGTTTTAGGCTGCGTGCGACCAAGCAGGAACGAAAATCAACACTAAAAAGTTTGAGGTATTATGTCTTTCAAGACGACCAAGGCAGTGTATTTTGCAAGTGAGCTGAAAAACGCTGCAGCAGGTGGAGACATTCAAGTACCTTAGGGTGGTGTCCACGAGTGACGGAAATCGGAACAAAGATAATAATACACGGATTGGTAAAGCAAACGCAGTTCTACGTGAGCTTTATTACACCGTGGTTGCGAAATGGGACCTTTCAAAGACCGCAAAGCTTTCAGTTTTCAAATCGGTCTTTGTTCCGATCCTCACCTGTGGTCAAGGATCTTAAGTGACGACTGAAAGAATACTGTCAAAAGAATAAACGGCAGAGATGGGATATTTGCGAAAAATTCTCGGTGTGACGCTTCGTGACAAAAATTCTCGGTGTGACGCTCGGTGTGACGCTTCGTGGCAGAGATGGGATATTTGCGAAAAATTCTCGGTGTGACGCTTCTCCTAGGGCTGCTGCCCCCGCGACTCTCCCTAAAGGAAACGCGGGCACGAAAACGAATGAATTAATGAGTATGCAGGCCCACATTGAATCTTTCTATCTATGAAATTGTCATCAGTTTCTTTGCCAAAAGTGAATGTCGTATTCAAACAAATCAGCATATTTGGACGGAAACTTGCGTTCTTGTGAAAAGTATTAGACGTACTGTAGAAGGGAAAACGGTGTTGACTAGGGGCGCATACTCCGGGTGTGCAAGGTGCGCGGCGCACACCTGTGAACCTGAACATGACGTGACATTTTCCAGATGGTGCGATCAAGGTAAAATCGCAAAAAATGCTACAAAGATACTTATGCACTTTCCAGCCCGAAGGTGTGCGCCATATGCATGTACTTGACTGCTTGTATTCGAAGAGACATTTGCGCAAACTGCTTTTGCAGTTGTGAGTTATGAGCTGCGCTGTTCCAGGGCTGAGTGAATTTTACTCCCCTGTTGCTTCTTTCTGACAAACCAGGGTGTGCGACATTCCAGGCGCACACTTGCAGGGCTCGAAAACTTGCAATCGACAAGATATTCGTGCAGAACCGCGACTTATTTCTGCAGTTGGAAACTACGCTGTTCCAGGGCTGAGTGTATTTTACTTCCTTGTTGCTTCGATCTCGCAATCTTGGGTGTGCGCTATTCGAGGCGCATGCCTTCTGGGCTCGATTGCTCGTATTCAAAGAGACATTCGTTCAGACTGTTTTTGCAGTTGCAAACTGCGCTGTTGTAGGGCTGTGAGTTCTACTCCTTGGTTTTAACGTGCGATCTGATGTTTTTACAGTTATGATTGCTTGGTCGTAGCGTTGAGTGCATTTTGCACCCGCATTTTAAGTTGGAGCGCTGATAGTTTGAAGTCGATAAAATGACATGTAAGTTATACAACAATGAATAAAGAGTGTGCGTGTATAAAGATATGCATTGCGTCAAAAAACTTCGCCAAAACGTTGAATATGAAACGTGAATTTGACGTCACACTGTGACGTCACAAACAGCGCACACCCAGTAACAATGACCACCATACGCCACTGGACTGTTGTCATTGGCACCCTAAAGCTCCACCACGACACCCTTTCAAACACCTGAAAAAGCACTGATAAAGGACGTACCAATTAGGTACCGGTTCGAGTAAAGTAGATGTTCTTCGCATTTCTGGTGTTTGACGTGGTTAAATCTGACAGGTTTACCATACGTCCCGTTTCAGCTGGGACACTGTTGGCTGAAATAATTTGTCCCGGCCAGTAAGTTACAGATGTTCGGTCAGAAGGTCAGTTTGCCGCAGTATGTCCTGTTACCGCCAGCAGCCCTATACTCGGTCATAGGGCGTGTACTGTCGACTTACTGAAGTGCAATGCGTATCGTTATTTTAATTCATTCTGTTCGATATAGGCCTAATTGTTGTTGTCACATTATTGTTGTTGGATTTTCGACAACTGCAAACACTAGTTTTTGGAGGTTTGAAATTAAGGCGTCAAGCTAACGGTTTTTCAAAGCTATGGAAAATATCAAAGGGTTTGAAACGCATTGGATGTGCAGCTCACATTGTTCACAACTGCCTTCAACACGTTGTGGATTCTCTGCCGTTACGTTTTGAAATTCTTGCTGCAGAAGTTTACTATTTATACTGTTCAAGTTACAGGGCTATATTTTTTTTATTTTGTTGAAACTGAGTATCAGCGAACAGGCGCGTAGCCAAATATTTTGATAGGGGGGCAAACAACAACAACGCTCTCAACATTTAAATACTTATTGCCCCTTGTTTTCAAAGCATCATAAATGAAACGAGCATTTTTCTCCCGCATTTTTCTGAATAACTGTGTTCAGATTTTAGCCAGCAAATAAGTCTATTTTCATTGAATTGACAAGTTTTAAAAGTTTGTTTTTAGTGAAGTTCCAATGTTCTACTTTGGATAAAATCCACAATTTGCTGGTCAAGCTTTCCTGCAAAAGCGCTTGTGAAAATGTCCATGCTATAAGTACAAAATCTGCAGTATGCTTTTTGCAGCCAATTTTGCAGTTGAGCAAGAAGTCATGGTGGCCACCATAATGGTTGCTCGTTTTATATTAAATGTTTTTAATGTACACCAACACACGTTCAATCGAAGCCGAATAGCAACTTTGCATTAAAACTCTTTTTGGCCCACTTCATCTCGCCCAGAGCCTCAACCGCAAGATGGAGCTTTGTGCTTCTTTCAAAAAAAACTAGGCTAAAACACGCATCTTTAGAATCCTTGATTGGCTTTCTAGCGGTTGTGGCTAGCAAGTTAAGAATTAAAAAAAATGAAATAATTAACTAATCCTTTAGGATATTCAATATTTATTTTGTGGTTTCAGATACTATGGAAAAAGCTTCTTATTGCGTTAAATCGAAGAGAAGTGCCGTGAACAGCGCCACTTTCTGAACATCCTACATGTTTTGCATCGTCTCTGCATTGGCCTGCCTAATTTTTCAGAGGTTGCTTATTGCCTGAGGAGTGGAATCAGCTGGTAACGTATGCAAAGAGCACATGAAAAGCGAAAAATATCACAAATTTTGAAAAACCGTCATTATCAATTATTGCACTGTTAATTCTACTGCAGGGGTGGCCAACTTGTCTTCGTCTGGGATCGCCTAGAAAATTTCTTGCTAACTCGCGATCGACCGGTCGGTGATAAAGTCACAGGTACACTGCCAAAGTTTAGTACCACACCATCGCCTTATTTTAATGAAAGAGCTGAAACGAAACGTGATATTTCCTGGACCATCCATTAGGAGGCGGGCACGCGGTGCCAAATACCAAGTCGTTTCCTAAAGATTTCATAGAGGATATGAACTTAGTGATAAAAGTTGTCAACAAAATCTTAGCAAAAGGTCCATACCACAGGTAGTTCCATGAATTGCTCGAAGAAGTCTACAGAGAATATTCAGATCTGATTTTACACGACAGTGTCCGGTGACTATCCTAGGGACAGGTATAAATTCGTTTTTCAGCATACTTGATCATTAAAATTCTTTTGGATGGAAGGGTGTCGAATTTCCCGAACTGACATCGAAAAAGTTACTGCAGAATTTTTGCTTGATGGCAGACGTCACAGGTTGTATCATCTGAACTGGTTAAATAAACAAGACCAGGGAAAGTTTAATACAGTACAGCTTTTTCTCTTGAAAAAGTCTTACCTTTCGAAGGAAAGTTCAACTTGTTCGCGAAATATTTTAACAATCATCTGCAATATTCTCTGTTTGATGAAATCAAACAAGCCACCCGGTAGTACGTGAACACAGAGTTACAGCCGTTTTCAGGTAAGGGGATGTTTTGGGACATAGTCACTGTTGCAAGGTGTAGACATCGCACCATCAGAAAGGCATCGTCACAACCACTTGGCGTTCATTTCTACTAACATGCAGTAAGGCAGACCTACTATTTCCTTCTACATCGATCTCACATGATGCTGAGATTCTGACTGTCCGATGTCACCAGCATTTCAGACGTTTCCTCGCGCAGGTACATTATACATCTTCGTTTTGTTAAACCAAAAGACTCATAATAATGTCACCTGCGGACTAACTGACAATCTGTAATGGTATTTCACATAAATTTCTAAAGAAACAAACAACCAGAAAATACACTATTGATAAATCGCTTTCGAACACTTCGGTTACAATATGTAGTTTCTTATAAAATGAATTATAATAACGAAAAATTTAAATAATTTTAGACGTTGCGTGTTCAGGAAATGGAAACAAGATATTTGAAAGGAAGGTTTTGCCGAATGCTTGATTGCGGATGAGGGTTAGTATCTTACGTTCAGCAGTTTGCTTTCAAAAAAATGCTAAACACAACGAAACAACGAGCGTGTCTCTATTTAAAATGCAAATCCATAGACGTTTATGTCATATATGATTTTTTTACTTTTTTCTTGATTTCTTCGTTCCTTCTGGTGTATGATATTTAAAATTAAAAATTTTACTATCGTGCTTCAAAGCTTTTTGTTAAACCAAACAATTTCAAATGTCCTTTGTGCTAAAAGAGTTACAGCTAGGTATGGCACGAAGGTATAGTTTAAAAGCTGAAAGAAGTTTAAGCTAACAGAAATTCTGGGGTTGCCGGATGCTCCGTACAAGTTTTAAAGTATTTTGAATAACTCTAGATTTTTGAAGGTGTCAAAAGTTTTGGCTACTGCAGTTTGGTTTAAGGAAAACCATGAAAACGCTTTTATTTTTCTATTCTGTGCAGTTGCAAAAAGCAAGAGATCCATTTTCCCACCCTTTCACCAAGTGCTTCTAGCAAACAAAATTATAACGTGAATAATCACATCTGGTAGAATTAGGTGTTACATTTGAGCAAATCCATGGTTTCAGGCGAGAACCCGCTTTTGGGGGCGCTGAATTCTGCAAAGTATGCAGAAAAAATAATCATCATCATAACAGAAAATTTTATATGCATTGATAATAATCTTTCCTTGAAAAGATACCTCTTGTCTTGTATGGTTTATCTTCAAAAGTGGAGAACTTGGGACTCTTCAAAGTTTTATTTTTGAATCACTGTTGCAAACATTCTAACTGCGAAATGCCATGTCACAAGTATGTTCTTTGGAATCAGATGAATCGCTGTGAAGTCGTTTCTTGTAGGAATAATATAGTATGGATTGTTGCGGCAGCTAGCCTCTTTATTGCGAGCCGTGTGGGAGCTAGTCCGCAGAAATTTGAGAAACGCGCCCTGACAATCTTTCGCCTAGAACCTGACCCTTACGAATCCGCGCATCAACTGGACTGTAGTTTCTTGTTCCCTACAGCAATGGCCAACGGAACCG
>Ga0210059_1000344_pt1 | contig 56176 bp, 29 predicted proteins | sample Ectturendosymbi2_FD_188042 | JGI IMG/M metagenome (GOLD analysis project Ga0210059, IMG submission 188042) | Ecteinascidia turbinata endosymbiont from Florida, USA - Sample 2 (SPAdes) (version 2) | ecosystem: Host-associated > Tunicates > Ascidians > Unclassified | place: Key West, Florida... | reverse complement strand
GGCAAAATGTTTGATTTAAGGCGAATAACTCCATTTTGTTTGGAAAAACGCCTCTCAAAGCACAAAATGACTATGTTTTCTAAAAATTTGGGGGGGGCGTGGTCCCCCTGGCTACGCCTATGATTCCATCCGCTTGTCTTACTTTGGTTTCCGATGCGCATGCGGTATCCACGTCATTTGAACATCGGTCCTGCAGACATCCCCGAAGGAAGTTGTGAACTTGTTAAGTGATTTCATGCCTCTCAATAATGGTGAAAGTAGTTAGATTTTAGCTGAGGATAATAAGCCATGGTGTTATAAGGCAGGACGTCCAGAGTTGGTATATACGCCACGTATATGTCCTCGTGTAATTTCATGTGTTTGTGTGTTCTTTGTTGCTGCGATGCATGTTTGAAATCTAGCGCGTTGAGTGTGGTGATGAAGACCTTACACAATACACAATGTCAGCTCGTAGTTTAATACTAATTCTGGTACTGTTTACTCCTAAGATGCTAGTTTGGACATTTTGGTACGTACATCTTTTGTGTGAATCGCCATTATTTGGTACAATTCTTGAAAACTGACTTAAAACAGAATAAACGGAATGATAAAAAGAAAAGTCGGCAGATATCGAGTTACTTAAAACGTTACCACATAACTGATAACAAGAATTAAACCGTATCAAGCACGTCTTGGATCTGTTTACATTTCGTTCGAGTACCTCTAAGTTTGCTAAACGCAATGACTCGTTTGATTTTCGACTTTAGTAAGTCGTGAGATGTGCTTTTAGTTAATTTGTTGAGTGCCATTATATATTTTAAGTTCAGTAGAAAAATAAAAACAATTCAGTAGTGTTATGTCTTATTAAATATGAATGCACGCAAAACTATACGTAATAAGTGAAAATGAGTTTCACAACTGTTATTGATAAGTGAGTACATGCTCTTGTTCTTACTAATAGTCTTACTGATTTGTCGTTGATTGTGAACAGAAAAATGAAATACTGATTGCAATGAGTACAATTTTTATTTTTACTATATCCATTTAGGACATATCAAACTGGGCTATTGTGGTAGATAAGGTTTGTTAAATTTTGGTTAGGTTTGTTTTAAGGTTAGGTTAATGTTATTTTAGTCGGGAATCTGGTATGGAAAGTTGATTTTTCTGAAAATAATCTTTAAAGAAAATTTCATCTACCTCAAAAATGTCATTTGGATATATATATATACAGGTAACTCCGCTAGCACGACCACCCACTGGACGGCACTCAATCGGTCGTGTTAGCGGGGTTGGGGTGGTCGCGTCACACTTGTATTCCTAAAGGTTTCATGTATTATCGCGATCGCTTCATTTCTAAAATTGCTTCCTTGATTGAAAGTTATTTAGCTTTGTCTTCTTACGTCCTGCCATACCCTGTCGTTACTGTACTATGAAACCACACAACGGAAAAAGTCGATGTCGGCCGTACAAATTCCAGAAGAGTTCACAGTATGAGTTTGTTACGTCACATTAGCACCAACTACGCTTGCACGAACGCCTACATCCGGGTATCCACGATGCTTCAGGACAGCGTGATGCAGCTGAGCGAATTGCTGCTGACAGGTTACCAGTTTTCCAGAGTGAAGATAGCGATAGAATATGTGGTCCTGTTACCGATTAGCAGTTTTGTAACAGCTGGGCCGCAGTCTGGATACTGGTATCAAGCGAAATTTCTGACCTTTTATTGTTTGTTAGTTATTCTGCTTCTCAGAATAAAGGAATAAAGTTTGGCTGTTACTTTTTTGATGTGTGTTGTGTAAATTAAAATTTTTTGGTTAGATGTCAGACACCCAGAACAAGCTACAGTACTGGAATAAGTAGGCTATAACCACTGAAAAATACTGGACTTAGTCTTAGACCTCAATTATTTTTCCTTTTCTAACCCTAACCCCACACACTTCCCTAAACACCAACCTAAGCCCTAATCATCAGTTTTCTCAGCGTATTTGATTTGTAGAATATTACTCTGTGCATGCGCACATAGCGTGAAGTCAGAAATTCCGCTTGACACCGGGGTGGTGGCGTTAGTGAAACAAAAGGTAATGCATTAGCATAGACCGCGTTCAAGCGGTCGTCGACATGGTACCACTGTATTTTCAAAATATTCCACCGGTGTTTTGTTAACATTTATCGATGTAGTTTCAAGCCTACAGCAAGAAATGGAGACTTGAAATCAATGGGTTTCGTTGATTTTGTGACGTCCATATTAGTTGACGATTCGTTTTTTTTGCTCAAGCTCTTTTTGTTTCAATAATACCAATACTTCAGTTCATTCATTTACTTTTATACTAATAACGACAGTTTCATACGTATAGAAAGGGCCACTTTCTAAGTTTCAGCCAGGGGCCCCACACAACCTTAATCCGCCCCTGGCTTGCACCCCATGTCCCCTTTAGAAGGGCAGCATATGGGTCTCTGGCACACTGTTAATTAAAAAATTGTGAATGTTAGGGTCGAGACCGTCCAGTGACTAGCTTTTCCGCCTGGACCTGAAATTCGCTTTGAAGTCATGAAACCCGTGCAGTCCACTTCAAAATGCTGTTTAAATTGAAGCCTATTCAGGCCCGCAACTAGGGGGGGCAACCCGGCAATTTCCCCTTATAATCATTTTGTCCCCCCGAAAATAGTACAAGTTACAATCATTTTTCCCAAAAAAAATACAAGCTGGTTGCGGCCCTGAGTCTATTCAAATATTTTCTAAACCAGGGCCCTTTTTTTGCCGTTGGTTTCACGTGAATATAAGGGTAGGCACAAGCAATAAAACAGCAAATTTTTCCAGCTGGGAACGCAAACGTTTCTGTTGCCGTGACGTACATGTTCAGTTGCGTGCGAACAAGCGAAAAGCAACTTGAAATTAAATGCATTTTTTCTACCGTTCTGATTTAAATGACTGTCTAAGTTCATGAACCTTCTTCGCAGGAAAGACATCAAGTCATTACGAGCTCGTTCTGTGTCGCCGTCGTCGAAAGCTGCCTCGCCGGGAAATCGAGTCCGCTGAGAACGGTTTTGCTTTCTGTCTTCTAATTGGAGTGCTGCAGGATAAAAAAAGCTCACCGTTTCGCTTCAACGATATGCCACAAGTTGACACCAGTCCCGTTTTACAGGATCCTCCGGCGAAACGCTGCTGCCTGGCGAGTTATTTGAGAAACGCATTTTTGACAAACCGTGATGAATTCACCCTTTGAATTGGGCTGATCAGCCTGCAACTTTGTAAAATCAATTAACTTGCTTAAAATATATCAGAGAAACGTATATGTGAATTTACTAATGGCCACCTTCTCCAACCGTAATGTGCTTGCTTATAAATTTGCGCAGTGAATATGTTTTAGAAAATTTCAAGACGTATGCAAGAATATACTGTAAAATGTATCAGACACCTGATAACTGTGGCACATCCCGTCGTTTGGCGGAGATGGAGTCATTGCGCACGTGATCAAACTACAAGATACAGCTACACGAATTCTTAAAGTACTGTACATACGAACTGTCCACAATACCACCCACAACGACACCTAGACGGATTCTGTTTGGGGTAATGAAGAGGTTGGCAAGGCCTCAGCCACATGCATTCGCCCTCCGTGAAGATGCTCCGATGGGAAGGCAGGCCGAAACGTCTGGCCTACAGGGTTGGTTGCACCCCTCATGTACGAACCGGCTCGAGTGACTTTTCACCGCAGCTTTCCTTACACCGTGCGCAAGGCAAGAAGGCTGCAGTACCACTTTACAAGGTCTTGACGATTCCCGGCTTGGAATCGAACTCCGGACCTACCAACGCTGAAGTCACCTGCGTGTTAACAACAGAGCATGTAGATCCAACTTCAAAACCAGGTTGTCGGCAAAAAGTTCTTACTATATTTTCGAAAGAAAGCGATGCGTTGCAGGCAATGTACATTTGTTGTTTTCGTCAACATCTAGGCGAGCGAATCATTTGACGACGCTAAAATGTGGCCCCGCGGTTGTCGATCGTAAAAAAGATTGTGTGCTGTGTTTTGAATCTGCGTGAACGACGTTAATTATAACGAAACCCACGTTTACCGCCGTAACATGGCCGCAGTGTTAACTTTCCGTCTTCCGCACGCAGCGCTTATTCTTTTTTGAATATTTCCTTTGTGTCGTCCTTTAATCTGTTTCAAGTGCACTTTCTGCACTTCTTCAGACTCGCTTTCTATTGCAGTGCGTCTCTAAAGGAAAATGACATCTTAATTCGTTCTTCAGTGTTTACACTTTTTTACTGCAGAGCAGACCCTCAGCAAATGTTTGTCATCCATTTCCGTGCTTCGCATTGCAAGTTATTATGTGCGGCAAGGTTCCTCATCATTTCAATCCACAAGTTAATCCCGTATACCGCTGATTTTTTTAATGGTTTGCTGGTTTGTTCGTGCGTAAGTCAAATGAAGCTGTTTCGCAGTGACGACTCGCCACTCGTTAGTTGCGCTCCCTAACAAGTAAGCGCGCCAAACTTTTAGGAAAAGAATGTGAAAAACTTGCGATTAAAAGACAACGTTGACTGCGTTTCAATAGTAGGCATATTAAAAGCCCTGTGCAAGTTTAACTGTCATTCTTTAAGAGCGTGCAGCCCCCTTGCGGTTGCGGTTTTTCTCAAACGTTGGCGTTTACCTGATCATGTGGTTTGCTTATCATACGATTATATCAACTTCGTTGATACGTAAAAGTACTTCACAATAAGGCGTCGTTTACCAAAGTCAACAAGTTTTTACGGGGCTGCATCAGGCCCGTAACCAGCTTGGGACACCAGGAGGGGCGAAGAGTTTATCAAGAGGGGCCAAAATTTTTTGAACTGTCTCCAATGGTTTTAAATTATGTCGAGCGCATTTTTCCAGATGAGGGCGAAAAATTTTGTAGGGGGGGATTCGACAACCCTGCGCCCTCCCTGGTTACGGACCTGGGCTGCATAGTAACTGGAACTATGCACTGTATCAGCTGCTCGCTTGTTCTTGATCGACTGTGGTATCCGTTACGCTTTGTGCTGTTTTACTTTTCATTTGTTTTGTTCACGGCTATCAAACGTAAATATTGCATCGATGCAGTCCGTCCTGTAGTTATTAATCTCGCTTTTGCGTAAGGGCCATGATGCAGACAATTAAAGTACCGCTCTGTCAAATATTGCACGAGATTTTCGATCAACTATATTCTACGCATCAACTATATTCTACTTTGCTTCCTTTGCGATTTACCTACATAGCCGTTCCGCGTATTCTGTTGCAGTGGTCAAACGCTAAGCATACTGTTTGTGGCCAGAAATGCGCTTTTTGTCTGGCAACAACGCCACACCAGAGCGTCGACTGCACCGACTTTGCATGGTTTGCAGAGTTTTGTCTCGGTGCCTTGTAGTGAACGAAATAGGCCTGGCACTAATAAGTGCATGCGGTCACTCGAACTGCATGTTGTCTCTGCAGGGGCGTAGCGAGGGGTGTGAGCAGCAGTGGCGCAGCCAGCCCAAAATTTTTGGGGATAAAAAATTTGGGGAGTGGGCAAAAATTTTGATTTTAGGCTAGCAACAGCATTTTGTTTGGGATACCGCCTCTCAAAGCACAAAATGACTACATATTCCAACCCCCCTGGCTCCGCCTATGGGAGCAAGGGGAGCACAATACTCCGGGCGCCAAATCATTAGGAGGCGCCGAAAAGTCCTGACAATGTCGCAAGTACTTTCTTCAAAACAGAAGGCCTACATTTTCTCCCGAAAGACCTTAGGCTTGAGCATGGGCGCCATCTAACCTCGGTACGCCCCTGCGTCTGTAGATAGCCCAAGTTGGTGTAATTGACCTTGGTGTTGTTCACCCAGTAAGAAACAGTAGTGCTGTGTGTAATAAAGCTTAACGATATATACCGTACTATAATACAAATTAAAGTTGTGATGTGTTGTTGCAACAGCCTTTTGGTCGAAGCATTACCAGTCGGAGAAAGCGTATACTTTTGTTACGTACCCAAAAAATGACGTTTTGCTTCACAAAACAAAGAGCGTTAGTCGTGTTTTTTGGCCAGCGATGAGACGGTTTTTCCTTTCGAGTACAGAAAAAACGCGCGCGGCTCACGACACTCCTGGCAAGATTGGAATGTTCTTTCGCTGAACAGACGCCTGTGTTCAGACACTTGGAAATTATTACACTGCTACAAAGCGGTCGAATTTTGAAAGAACAAATTGTTTGCGATCCCATCATACCTCTAAAGATGGGCCTCACTGACACAAAATGTTGCGTTGCTCAAAATTTAGTTCTGGTGTCTTCCTTCCAAATGTCCTAACCAGGGTGCCGGATCCGGAGCTATGGCCATTTGAGAGGTAACTCCGGCTCCGGTTCCCCTCCTAGATACTAACAGTTTTGCCAAATTGACTGAAAACTAGACTTCACCTAAAACAGTGCTCTTTGTAGCACACCGATCGCGATTGTTACGAGTTACGACACCAGACTGCAACAATGGATCTGCCAATCGTTGTTTTTTCCTTGGTTTTATCTAATCATCGATAGGGCTGTGGCATCGTAGCTGGACAGACGTGGTGTTACTTATACAAGTACTGTGAGAAAAAGCGTTAACTACCACATCTTACTTTCTAGTCAGAATGACCAAACCAGGTCTGCAGTAGTGTAGCGATCTGAAAAGAACTAAGCTCTAATCAGTATATATATAATATCCATAGCATTTGTAGCTGTGTAATCATGCCGTAAACAGCGAGTATGATTCAGATTTGATACCATTGCAGACCCAAGCGTGAAATGCACGGCACGCCACTGTAAAGTAGGATTTTTTGTTAGAAACCACCAGGGTTACTAGCAAGTTTTACTAGATTACTGGCAAAGTTCACTTGGAACCGTAACGTTTATAAGCAGCAGCATAACATGAAAGTGATAACTAATTGGCAGCAAATATCTTTGCTTTGCCAAGCGGTCAGGAGCGCATCGAGGGGGACACAATTCCCCGGGCGACGAATCACTATGTGGGGGCCGAACGACTGCCGGGTCGCCGAAAAGTCCCAAAAATGTCACAAGTACTTTCTTCAATACAGTACATTTGCTCCCGAAAGAGCTCAGGTTCGAATATGGGGGTGCCAAAGTTGTTTCTCGTCCCGGGCGCCATCTAACCTCGTTACGCCCCTGATGGCGGTACATTTTCTGGAGGGTATAAAAATGTAGTGTAACCAAATGTGGTCTTTTCTTGAGGTTTTCATCTGTGGAAACAAATTTTGTGTGTCCAGCACGGTAATCAGTCTTATTTCTCCTAAGTTTTGCAGGTTAAATTGTGCTTTGCTTTGGGATTCATTACTGCTTATTACGAGTGCAAAAGATACGAAATCAGAAGTTTTCACCTCTTTAAAAAAAGCCAGTGGTGAATTTCTTGCTAGAAGCCAAAATATTTCTTCCAAGAAAGGGCTTCAAACACATCTTGGCATTTGTGCTAATGCAAATGTGTGCGCGTTAGAAAGAACACAAGAGAGAGGTAATCGACTGTGTTTTGCGCTCTTTGCATGGCTTGTAATATCACCAACAGCACATTTTGTTTGCTCATATTTGTACCTAAAAGGAGACTGAGAGTAGATTTTTCTATTGTCTGCGATGGTGGGCCACGACGTTCTGCTGAAAGCGACAAGGGGGTCACGGCTTAAAAAGGTTGAGAACCACTGAATTAGACCATGGCGAATTAGATGAACAGATATGTACACAAAAGATAGGAATTCTGCCGGGACCGACAAAGAAGTAACGAATTGACAATTAAACGATGACGAATTAGGCAAATTCTACTGTATATAGCGAACGCGAGTAACTTGCTTTAGAACTGATTCTATGCTTGATAATTTTTAAAGTTTCTTAACATAAGACATTGAAAATTTAAGATTTATTTTAGCTTGTAATATCAATAGTACCTACTTTTTACTACTCGGATTGTATTACTTTGTTTCAATATGAAAATAGCATGGTACCATTTCAATAGGCACGAGTTAGTACTAGTCCCGTCGCCGCCACGGGAGGGCTCTAATTCGCTTAGATACCCCAAAGCTCCAAGCTCCCCAAATTGAAACATGAAACACTATAAGTCAGTGGTTTTGTCAATTTTGAAAATGTCAAGCCCCCCCGTACATTCGCAAAGCCCCCCAACAGAAACGCAAAGACCCTATTGAAAACTTCCTGGCGACGGTTCTGTTTAGTACTTGTAACTTAGGAATGCGATGTAAAAAATGATTCAAGCAGACTTCCGGAATCGGATTAAAAAGTCCAACTCCCACTCCACCCAAAAATCTTCGATTGCTTGCGACTCCGCAACCCTGGATGTCAGAGGACATAGCAGCTGTACAGTCTAACACCGCGTCTCATGCTGTTGAACTTAGAGTGCGATTACGACATAATACTGTTGGTGCGTATCGTACGCGCGTCTCACAATCCGTAAACGTGTGTGCGTGCGCGCGGTCACTTCATACGCGTAGCCGGGGGGTACGCAGAGGCCTATGGACGCCACACTTTTTAGCATTTTTGCTCCGAGAAGCGGTGCACCATGCAAAATACTGTTGTTCGCCTAACAAAAATATTTTGATCCCCCAAATTTTGGCTAGCTAGTGGCTACACCACTGGGTCACGTGACGGTTTTATCGTGTTGCTTGCAGAATGTACGGCTTTTTCCTTTTTATCCTCTGCGACGCGGCCACGAGGTATTCATCAAGAACCTTTGTTGTTACCGCTTGCGGTGAAACAGACGGAGCAAAAAACAAAAAAGGCGACTGGTTCCTAGATAACCTCTACATAACATGTTCCCAGACCAGGGGGAATCCCTACAAGCATGAATGAAATAAATAAGCAACGCTCAACTTGTTACAGCAGCAAGTCCACGTTCTTCATTGCTCTGGTACAGTACTTTTTGCTCAATTCTTCATTGCCAGTTCCTGGTAATCCAAGCTAGTAAACTACTTAAAACTATACTGCTAGATTCTAAAAAAATGTGTAGTGCTGATGAAACTAAAAGTAGAATCAAATTACAGTGTTTTTAGCTGGAATACCTATACAAACTTGCTCGAACCACGAGACCTTGCGTAAACTCAAAGAAAACGTCAACAGAATTTCTTCGCAGGAATTTTAAATTTCATTTGAGAACTACTGTTCTAAACCGAATTTTAACGTTGACTTTGATGTGAATTGTTTCCTGTGATCAGACGTTGCATTAAAGAAACCTGCCTGAATTATTGCGCGTGAAGTAACAACTCATCGGCAATTCAAGTTTAAACAAGTTCAAACACGCATTGCAAAGGATGAGGAAAAACAACAAACTTGTCAAAAACTCAACTAGTAATCCAAACAACTCCAGCCTTATAATGACCATGTTGCGTTAAATGCAGACAACACGAATAGGCGAAAACATTCGTATATTTGGCAATTGATCGCTCTGCCGAAGAGATAAGTTGCTGCAGGACAAGTAAGGCACGCTTTGAATTTCACAAAAACGCGAAGCCAGACTAATTGAAGGAGATTGTCAAGTCGGATGTACCGTCAATTTCTACAACACACAGGCAAACGCCTTTGCACAACATGATTTCTCAGAACTGAATATTTCCAAGGCCTTCTATGCCACAGTCACAGGCAATCGCACAGATTTATAAAGTAATTTGCTTCCACCAGCGTATGAATGACCCCAAAGGCAAGCCTTTACTCGGTACGCGGCCAACATAAGATCAGCATTTCGTAGGATAAAAAAACAGTAGGTTGATTCGAAACAATGCCGTGATTAAGCGCTACCAAGAACTTCCTTTAAAGCGTAGCGCAATAATGGAATTCCACAGATTGTGCTCTTTCCCGCTTCCGTAACATTCTGTCGAATTCAAGGAACCAACCTTCGTTTTGGTTGCAAAACCCGGAAATATTTCAGAAGACCAAAACATGTCGCCTACATCAACGGTAAAGATGAGTTTTCGAGTTTTACTTAATACTGAAACGCCGTCACTAGTTACACGTGATTACATGCGAGTATCTTCTACCACACCAAAAGGAACAATTCCATTGTCGAATTTCTCTTGATCTTCGCGGCTCAGCTCTTCGCTGTCTTTAGCTTTCTCACCGTTACCAGCAGATGGCGGCAGGGAGTCAACATTCGTAGCATCGCTGTACTCGAGCGCTGGGTTGTCCTCGCCTTTTAGCACCACTTTTATGTCGACTTTCATCGGGCCGGCTTCCGCATCCTACATGCAATTACAGGTCTTTGAGAGTGACTTGCAACAAATCAATATTTACGATTTACAGGCTGGATCTTTCAAACTTTTTACACATCCCTTCTAAACAAGAACGCACGAGAACAGTTTTTACCCAGCTGTACGATAGAGGTTTGTTTCATAAGTTTATTTAAATACACGGGAAAACGATTTAACTTTTTTTGTCATTAAAGGTCTTTGGCTGGTCAGTTCTATTTCATCTGGAGCCAACACCGTTGCCAAGTTTTGAATATGACAACATTTTTCAAAACCCTCAACTCAAGTTGCAACAAACAAGAATGTTATTATCCTACTCTGACATGACGTAACTGATTAAGGCAATATGGTTATCCAAACACGAATAAAACGGGCACCAGACCTATAAAATAAAAAACGGCGTTGATCTAATCGATTTGGCAGGTAGACGGGTTCATCAGCGAAAAAACGTTCTTGCCAAATCAGCTGCCGCTTTTGCCCAAGGAGCAACAGGGAAACGCGACCTGCCAGCGTCTGCGTATCGATCGTGCGCTTTTCAATAACCAGCTGTTCAGCGAGATTATTCCGGATTGCACAAGAATCGAAACCGTTGGTCGTAAATTTTGGCTCGGTTCGCGCTTGCTGCTATTTCTAAGGAAAGATCCGGAAATCACGGCGTTGTTTCAAACCACGCGTCACGTCCGGTCCTTTCCCGCGACAAGTTTAATCCAGTTTGTTCGTGCACGCCAAACGTGGAAGAATCAGAACTCGAGCTGAGACATGGAGAGTTGTCCAAGCATGTCACGTGAGAGAAAACAAGACGTGGTCAAGTTGCGAACGGACTTACGCTCGTCGTCCGTGCGGCACGGGTCGACGAAATCCAGCATTTCCATACAATGACTGCGGCCAGAGCAAGAAATACCAGACCGGCAACAGCTATCAGCGCGATCCACAAAGGCAGCAGAGTCCGAAAGAGGTCATCGCCGCATTTGACAATCTCGAAGTCGTCACTTTCCTGGGATAAAAGCGGGTTATGTATTTAGCTCTCAGTGAGATCGTTCAGACAATCACGTCTAAAAAAATGTCGCTACGCGTAGCGGACGCTTCTGTGATGAAACCATCGCATTACGCTGAAAAATAACAAGACGACCAGCCAACAGAACGACGCCCGCGTACAGTGCCTTGATAAGGCTGAAAGCCGGAGGCTAATGTATCCAATATTCGACCGTACGGGTAGACATAACGAGATGAACATTCACCTGAAGAGGGTAAGAGTGTAAGCTCGCGCATTAAGTTCTAATCCCAACGCAGTCAAAAACTTAAAATACTTCCAATAATATAGTAACTTTAACCTCTCAGCAAGAGCGTAATGAATTGCATAATCCAAGAAAAACACTTGCCCAAATTACTCTAATTCAACCTCCACGCGTTTCGAATGTATGAAGAATGTGGATCACATGTTTGAGCAGGAATAGATAATGGACATTAAGGTGCTGGATGACTGGACTAGAACAGAAGCCTGCGATATGAGGTTCGGGTAAGTAATCATCTGATGAGGCATGCATCAAAACAGTTCTTGTACATCGCATATTTCCTGCAGACTCGGCAAGCGTTGGTGTTTATGTGGTTCATGGCAACGTGCAGCACCATAAACTTGGATTCACAGGGATTTATTTTGCCAAGAGCTTCGATGCCTTGCACCTTGACCGGTGGCAATCGTTAAAGGGCCTGAACAGATTGCGTTCTCTTGCTGTCAAGAAGGTCTGCCGTACGCGCACAAGAAGTGATTTGACTTCTTCCGCCTGCTTGCTGCCAGCGCAATCAAGCTTGCGCCACACTCATTTGCAGGTAGCGGGAATTCGAGTTGTAAAATTCTCAGCATCGTTTCAGCTCACGAGCGCACCGTCAAATGAATAAATATAATCGTGTTAAAAATAATTTTCCGCTTGTCGTACACTTCTCCCTGAGCGCCACACCTGGTTGTCGGCGATCTCTCTGATCTTCTGCTGAACGTAGGTTGCGTCCTTCACTCCACAGCAGTTCGCGCACGCTTCCTCCTCTGCAGCAACAGAAAACCTTTGCGTTTGATAAGGAAATACCCGACCGTAACAAATGGCTTTTCAATCACGCGACACGCGCGCCTTTCACGAACGCGGTGAGCGCGTTTCAATTTGGAAGATGTCACTAGAATGGCTCAAGCTCCGCGCCAAAAACTGCGCGGCACGCTTCTTCTGATACACGCCCGATTTTGAGCCCGTGCATAAAGCTCTGGGAGCGCGGGGTGCTCCGAGAGGAAGTGGTACAGGCGGAATAAATTTTCTTTCTGCAATATTGGCAATCAGCAAAGGCGGATCGGATTAAAAGGTGAAAGCTGGGGGTTCGCGGTAAAAGAAAAACAAATTTCACCCGACAGCCGCCCGCGATCGTGAGCGTGCGGATATAGCGTTGACGAAACGGCAAGAAAAGCAAACGTCCGTAACAACATCGACGTTTTTTTTTAACGGGCAGCAAGGTAGCCTGCGGGGAAACGGGCAAAACGACAGGTACCTCCTCCGAAATTTACTGTCATTAAATCGATAGGATCGATTACGGCGTCAGGGAAGGTCTGCCGTTCCAAGGCTTTCGGTCCCAGCTCGTTGGTTCTAGCGATTTCAAGAATGATGTTTATACACCTGGAACGTTTTAAAAAAGTCAATGCTGATCCCGATATATACCATATTTTCGGAAAAACTTGCAATCAATGCCACATGTTGAGTACTATCGACTCTTTCGGTCAAACACGTGAGCTTCTATATGGTTTTTAGTTTTGAGAGCAAGTTTTAAGCGTTTATGTTCGGAAAGGTCTGATCATTAAGCTTTTATTTTTACGACAATGATGTGTTTGTTACACCGCAAAAGTAAACCGCATGCCTTGCAGATGCTGAGGTAATATCGTAACATCCCGCAAAGCATCAGGCCTCTTTCGGAAAACTTACGCAAGTATGGCATTGAGAGTATTACACAAAAAGATGTACACTAACTTTTCATTTATTAGACGTTGCGGTTCTAGAGAAAAAATAAAGCATAAGAAAAATCAGAAATTAAAAGTGGAGCTCGCTGCATCAAAGTGCTTTACTCTTGCTTTTTTACACTTCATTCCTAGATTTGTTTAATGCTGACCACACACGCTTGGCTGGTGCCTGTGGTCGTCCACGAAAGACGTCATGCTGGGATAGCGGAAAGGGATTTACCAGCCACTTGACGCAATTTAGCGTTTTTCATGTTGGAAGACAACATAACGTGTCGCGCAGGATGCCTTTAAGTGTTTTCCAAACTGTGGTACGACGTCAATTACGGGTGACTAGAGTCAGTTTTCCAGGTTGCGCAACACTCTATCGTTTCCAGATACGAAAAGCCCAAAACAGGCAACAGTTTTGACAAAGTCAAAATAAAGTTAACTATTGAAAACTTAGCTTAGGAAGCTTAAGAAAGCTTAGGAAAGCGACATAAAATGGGAACACCTGAAGAAACCCGGTCATAGTAAAGAAACATATAACGGCTAAGTGTGAAATGCTGACAATTTCGTAACGACCGACTCTGCGTAAACTCTGGCCTACTTGCACCTTAACATCTCGCATTTTTCTATGTAAGGCCCGAGTCCATCCAGCCCCATCCACGATCAGGCACACGAAAACCGATCCGACTTGCTAGAAATCACACGGCGGCGCTAAAGTTCAACCGAAAGAGCACACAAGGGCTTGGTACTGGAAGTTCCAAGACTTGCAAGCGATAATGGGCTCAATCTTATCAGAACGTTTGATCATAATATCTGTGGGTAGCAGCAAGGAGCGCTTTGTCGTTACATCTGCGAAGTCTTAGACTGTCCGAGTAAAGGATGGAGCGGGCACCTGCATGCGTTTGTTTAAAAGCCATTGAAGGACCTACAATTGATCGTTTGAAACGCATGAAGTTTAAAACATGTCTTTTGGTTCCAGGTACATCGGCGTTATTCATAATTTTAGCATCTTTAGTACGTACTATTTTTTTGTTTAAGAAACTGTCTTTCTTATAAGAACTTCGGAATTTTCCATACACTGTAGCAATTTTTTAATTACAAACTGGAAGGGATCAGCAAGATTGAAATTTTTTGAAGTGGTCCGTGACCAGAAAATGATTGAAAGCGACTACTGCAATAACTTTTAAACAAAACAAACCAATGCACTCACAGTTCTTTCGTTTACGACCCGTGAATGGGGATACGCGGGAAGCATGCAGTTTAGGAATCATTTCGCTACCAGGAGTGTGCAAACGTTTAATTTCGGGTCGTATCGGGAGATATGGATAGTCGATTGGTGTGCCGTTACCACTAATCCAACCAGAGGAACCATTTGTCACGTGACGTTGTCCAAAGCTGAAGGAACTTTCCGTGCCGAAGAAGCGACAAGCGCATGCGAGGCAACAAATCCAGTCGTCGTCCTGGCTGACGTAGCCTCGTAACAGCTGGCAAGCGTGCGATCCCGGAAACAGTCGCGTAGAGATGTGCACGTCAATGATCCCGTACCCTTGGCGAAGGGCGACGGAAGGGCAGATCCCGCAAGGTCGCTTTTAAATCGCCCTGCGTCGGAACACCGGGTTGGGCCGAGGGTTGCCTTGCCGGCCTTCCGCGTCTGTCAGCGCTCAACAAAGGACCGAAGGGATTTGTTGGCTTGGCAGCCGGGTCTCCAAGCAAATTAGCATTAGGTTGCGCTAACGGCACTCCTCAGAGAATAGGTTCAGTCGGGCAGAGAAGATGAAAAGCTGTCGCGCATTCTCCGTTCGGCAAAGCCCGGGCATTGACTGAAGCCGTCTTCGTCGCAGTCACAATGCGGTAGCACTGTGGTAACGCTACAATTAAATTGAAACGTGGTTGTGTCTAGCTTTCTCCGAGCAGTTAAAATGTAATGCTTTAAGATCATTTTGGGCAAAAAACATCTTTCGGAATGTAGCGCATTTCAAGAATTCGATTCAAATGACAAACTAGACTCCAATTCAAATTATTGTTGAGGCTCAAAATGTGGCGGGGTCTGTTGTACGTAATCATCCACACGTTTCGGCGTGTATGCATAAGGAGTTTTCTGCAGTGTCAAATGTGTTGCATCTTTGCGTGTCACGTGATGATTCTGATCTCTGTGAGAACGCACATTACTCAATAAACCGATGCTCCTGCTTTCTGTTAAGGGGGTCACATCAGATACACGCTACGTCTTCGTTTAAAAGAATAAAATTTTGACAGTCTTGCTCAGTCGGATCGGTAGCCACAACATAAAAATCGTTCAACGTTTTTCCTTTAAAACGGATAAAAAAGGCGGATTTTTTTCCCTATCACACCAAAGCAAACTTTGAAAATATCAAGCCAATTGCATGCTCCGGCAGCTTTTTCTTTCTAGTACGCAACCAAAGTTTTGCTAGTCATTTTTCTAGGACCGAACGTCAACTCAAACTAATCAAGCACATCTTGTTCTTGATTCCCACACTACAGTCACGATGAAGGGCAGGTGTTTGATTCGGTAACGCCTTGGATCTATATCCGTATCCTGGCAATTATCTCGCTAGATATTGGTTCCAAGTTAACTGTCAGTGCTAAAACACACCGGCACTTCGGGGTGATGTCACGATTGAGCACTTTGGCTTTGTTGACTCAGGCGCAGAACAGTAAAATTAGTCTCCCAACCAACTTTCTATTATGAAATTCGTGGGAACGATTTTCAAAATGTGGATGGGGGAATTCTCTAAAATAGTCGAAAGTTCAAAAACATTATAAACTTAAATTCAAAGAAAACTTACTCTAAGCAGAGAACACTGAAGTTCGAATTAACTCCAGAAACTTGCAATGCCCTGCTAGCAACATTTTTCATCACAACGGTTCTTCGACTGAATTTGGCGGTTGGACACACAGTTCGGCGCCAATCGTGAGGTTTGAGTTCAACCAAAAATGGTCGTATTTTGCGTTGGCAAGGAAACAGTCGGCGCAATTCTAGCTTTGCCTTTTTGAACCATACCAGTTGGAAATCAGGCATGCATAATGTGTCAACATGCGCCAAACAATTGTGAGGTGCGAAGCCTGCCGAAATATACCTAAAAATTATTTGAAAAAGATATTTTCATCTAAAAACACTTCACGTAGTCGGCACACCTTCTATGTAACAACAGAATCTGGGCCGAACATCTGCACGTTCATCACCTGTCGCAGGTGTTCTCATTAAATTGAGCCGCGTCACCAAGCACTGAACATTCGATACAAGCTGCTTTCTACTTCTTTTCGTCGTGAAAGATCTACTCACGGGCTAAAAATATGCATCATCGCGGTGTCTCCCTACGAGTCAAACGCGAACAATGGACAGCAAGCCCCCCCCCTGCCGAGCTCATGGTCGGTGTCGAACCTGGGTTTGCGGAAAAGGTGCGCGTCGACGTTCGACATATGTCAAATAAGAATTACCAAGCCCCCGTGCGGCCGTTTTTCGCGTCGCCAATCGCGAAAGCGAAATTTTGATTGTGAAATCTAATTTCGGTTGCCCCTGCTGGGAAAGGTTGCCGCAGTGTCAGCATTCCATTCCGGCCACACTCACCGCGCATGCCTCGAGACGGGGCGGTTTGGTCGATCAGGTACAAAGATCATCGTTTTCGCAGCGCGTGCTTGCGAAACAGATGGAGCTGTGTTGTTTAGCTCGCAGTGAGCTTTAGTCATACTTTGTTTCGATATGATAACTAGTACGACTGACGTAACCATCAGCAGGTCACATTATACACAGTCAACATCAGTCGTCTGCCGCTCAAACTCCGTCTGCGTCACGTTGGAAGTGTACATTCTATATATAGAACATCTGGATTTAACGCATTCGAAAGATAAATGGCTGTTACGAACTGATGGGCAAAAATAAAAGCAACCTGTCGACGTTTCATCGCACTTTTCATTTCATGAAGAGTTTCATTCGGCAAACGTGCACATGGGTAATATTGCACACTAAGTGGCCGGCCACATTTGCCAAAATGCAAACAAGAACAGAATTTGAAGAGGCGCGGCCTTTCACACATGCCCGACCTTTTAAACGAAAGACCACAAACATGCGTGACCTACAGCAAATAAAAAAAGCTTTGTCTCTGGGTGCCTCTCACTCGTAGTTGATCTCCACATTGTGAATCAACCACTTGTTCATGTTGGAATGCATTCACAAGATTGATCGTTCCTTAAGAAAGCCGAGTCTCTCAAAGTCGAGATAAGCGGCAGGTTTATTTCAAAGCATTGGCACTGGCGGGCGGTGCGACATGCCGACACCCAGTCCCAGGTTTCTTGCCAAAGATGCCTTTCGTACAATCGCGGAAGTTCGCCCTGAAACTAGGCTTTGGACATTTGCATATCATTCGTTTGGTTAAACCAAACCTGTTTTTCCTTTCGCTGAGGCATTTCAGTCATTTGTACGAAACAGCCTTAAAAACTTACGCCATTTTTTTCGTTTTGGGACATTTTTTATGACTGAAAAAAGCATCATGGCCGAATTGACTTACTTTTGTCGGTCATTAAAAATATTCGGTCAATGACCGACAAATTACCGAAAAAAGCAGGGTCCAAAGAGGGTACATCTAAACCTGCAAGACTTCTACAGCGAAAAACTTCAAGGCGTTTTTAACGTTTTGCGGAACTCTACTTTTCCACGTTTGCGGAACTCTACTTTTCCACGTTTTCGGTGGCACTTTTCCACGTTTGCGGAACTCTACTTTTCCACGTTTGCGGAACTCTACTTTTCCACGTTTTCGGTGGCACGGATTGTCGTGACGTAAGTGAGGCTTCCATGATCAAAACCTGGCAACAGTTCGTAAACGTTCCAAGCAGTGGCAGCATCTAAGTCACCACATCAGCTACAACGCGCTGTTTCTTGACCTCACTTTAGTATTACCGCAAGGTTAGAATCGAAACGTTTGGTGAAGTCTCATCGTCAGATTATATAAGAGATTCTCACGAAAGTAGCTATGAAGAATACCAGTTACATATGAAAATATAACCAGGGACGTAGTACTAACAAAAACGATGTAGGAACGCATCCAAGAAACAGCCATTTTACAACAGCTTCAAGCTCATTTAAACGAAAACGTGAAAAAGGTGTGGGAACGCCGTTCCCATGCGTTCCCGCCCCACTACACCCATGTAATATAACACAAATAAAGCCTTCAAGGGCATTCGCGGCCCACTGCCTGCACGAACGCGCACCAGCCAGCAGCGCAAACAGCTCCAACGAAATCGCGCAGTCACTCTCACAAAAAGTTTGTAAGTCATACAGAAAAGTAAGTGCCGATGCAGGTGAGGTACGTTCTGCATCGGTTTTCAAATTCAGTGGTGCTTGATTTTTTTTAAGTTGACCTCCCGGGCGCCTCCAGCGCACCCACGGTTTCTAGGAACGTCTGCGACAAGGTGGATCGCTTAATAAACTTACCTTGTTGCTCAGCAACGACCACAAACGAGATTTTCGAAAATTTGTCCCAGTCTTTGTTGTCCACATACTTCAACGTGCACGAAACATTTCCGATCGCGTTGCTTGCCAACTTCGCGAGATCCTGATTTTAAAAAGAAACTTGTTTTTACTTTCCAAGCTATGAAATAAAGTTTGGTTTGAAAAAAAAACTAGGAATTCGCAAGCTCGCTTAGTTGATCAGACGAAGCTTGTTCAATACAAAATCAAAGGTATGTTATCTCCGACTAAAAGCTACCAATGGCGAGGTTCGGTTTCTGCGTTCTATCCCCGCGGCAATTTGACAGACAACTCTTACAATGCAGCTGATGCCCAAAAGCACCGCTTGGCAATATGGTCAGTTTGGATAGCGGAGGCACTACAACCACTGCCATTAACTTGTGGCTTGGCCGTACCCTGCTGATGTCGCAAACACAACGTCCTGCTCACCAGAGCGTGCAGGGCTGTGCTTCGCCGTTCCACCTAATGGAAATATGTTTACATTAAAATGGCCGCCGGTGGTGACGAAACCCACTGAGAATTCGCTGGGGCGTGGTCTTTTGAGGACGCTGACGATCTTTAAATTGCACCGACTGTTAACTAAAGTACCTAAAAATACAACAAGAAAATGTTCCCCTAACTTTGCCATCTTAACGCCGAAGTACCACCACTGTGCAGTAGAGAGAAAAGCGAAATAAAATGAAAGGCGATGAAATAGAGACAAGCGAAATTGGCTGTGTTTGGTTATTATCCTAACATATCGTTAGCTTCAGAATTTATAAAAGATTAGTTTGACGTCACGTTGTTTTTTTTGGTAGTCCGAATTACATTGCACCATTTGCACAGCAGCTCAGAGGGCTAGATGTAAAACTGCTGTTAAAATGACCCCAGCGATCAGCGTACAAGGGTTCTGCTTATTATCTTTCTTCCACTCTCCATAAAATACAAGAAATTCATTTTGTTTTCTTAAACTCCAGGCTGGTGCAGGTGAATCAAGAAAACAACAGGTGGCTTGTACCAAACAACAGAAAGCAAGTGACTTCCTTTACGACGTGCACAGACATTTGTAATTCAACATCCGAGACTCAGACACCGAGTTGGTGACTTTACGAGTACCTTTGTGTATGTAGCCTTTTGCTACACGAGCAAAACACAATTTAGAGCAGTGCCACTCACTCGCGAACCAAACTAACCCTTTGGACAAATATTTCATACTTGTCCCTGTTACAACTGCCCCTACGAAAGAAGGCAATGCTGTTTTTGCTCTCGGCTAAAGTGAGTGTGACATCCCTGTTTTAAAGCATTCTTTTTGACGATTGGGACTTCGGGAAAAAAGAACTGAAGCAGAAACAGCCTGAGTCGCTCTACAGTACATAGAAATCCGCGACACAACAACGTCTGAAAACTAGCAAACCTTCACAAAATTTCGCGTTTGTCAAAAAACGCATACATTGTATGGCGCAAACAGCTAACAAAGAATACCGCGTGGGAATTTTGTCTGCTCAAACGCAGCAGCTCGACTGCAATAAACGGACTGTTGCAATAGTTTTATTGAATGGTGCAGCGCAGCAGTGCAATCACCGGGTTGTCAAACCGCACGAGACGAACAGGGTTGCCAATTTGGCTTTTTTGAAACCAGATTTTGAAATTCTGGTTTTAACGCAATTGGATTTTTTTTTTATCAAAAAAAGTCAGATTTTGTCTGGCTTTTTTATGTCAGAAAGGCTTTGACTCTGACAAAGCATTGTCTGAGCTGCATATTCATTACAAACCTTTTCTCACGGGAGTCTATGACCACGCAGGGTGCAAAGAATATTGTAAATATTTTACGGTGCCCCAAAAATGCTCGATGTATTTAATAAGAAACAAATGCACGTCAGTGTTATCACGGGGAAAGAAAATGCTTCTAAAGTTTGGAATTGTATTCCCGAAATGTTTCTGATGAGTTTTAATATCTATTTTGTGTTTGGTTATGCATGTTTATATGTGTATGCTTTATGACTGCTATTTTTTGGGACTAAGCCTGGCTTTTCTTGGTGAAGATGGGCTGGCAATCCTGCTCATTAAGTGCATATATCATGTCCTAGTTCATACAGCTTGGTGCTTTGTGTTTTCAATTTTGGAATGCTAGTCATCACGGATGTTAAGTCGGCCATGATTGACAAGCTTTTCGACATCACGGTCACACAAACAGGATTTTCCGCAACTGTTAAGGCAAGCGTTGCTACAGTTGATATACATTAAATCAGAACCACCCTCCATTTACTTGACGTCCGCAAGACGCCACCCGTCGTTTCCGTGTGCTTTTCAAAATAAGTTGAAAGTGAAAGGACCTTTGATGGCATGTCAAGTAAATATTTGCACAAGAGATTGGGAACTTGCTGAGAGACGGTCCCCTGCTCTGAGCTAGTGACCGCATCGCCAAACGAAAACCATTTAGCGGATGTGTCAGTGTCTAGTGGAGAATGCCACGCAGAAATTGGTATAAATAGTTTGGAAATAGTTTGCAAGGTTCGTGTGGCGTAACTACATAAAAATGTCAATAGTTTTTACCACCTCTACACAAAACCATCGATTCGTCTCGTTAAGATCACAACATCGCTTTCAAGTTGATGACTTTGTTGTGAGCAACATCAGTCAGCTCTAGGTTTCTAGCGCCCCACACAATTCATATGAAGTCACAATTACGTTGCATCATATCAGTTTCGCAAAACGGATATTCTGGTTTAGACTGAAAAGAGCAGCGGCACCAATAATGAAAGTATATTCAACTTTGATTGACACTATGAAATTGTACATATGGAAACAGACCATCTAAAAAATTCCCAGTTTGGAACAAATCCATATTTTTCTTGGCTCGATGTAGGATTGCCACCTCACTGCCAGTTCTTTGTTGTTCTGCCTCATTTTCGTTTGTCGCTTTTGCCTTATTGTGTAAGGTCGCAAAGGATTAAATATGCAAAAATTTTTTAACCATTTGGTTTTCAAAAAACTGTTACTATTCAGAGCATTATAAATTTTCTTTCATAAAATATGATTTCTCTTTAAACACTTCAGCTAACACGAGTAAACTTTGACCCAAATTTCACTAACTGTAACTTTCGTCAAATTTACTAGTCTTTCGCAGCAACCCGTAGCTTCACGAGCTTTGCACAAGCTTACTGCACGGAATTGTCCTTCCAAACATACTGCTACTCATAGCATCAAAAATGGCAGAGGCGCATACTTGTGATGGCAGCAAGCCTGCCTAAAGTAAATGTCATTTTTTCGATCGGGACATAAGACCACGAACGAAAATCTTTGAGGTTATGAACTCTAGTTGGGTTTCAACAATTAAAAGCTCTGGTTTGGCTGTGCAAGCTTTCAGGCAATCAGCCGACTGGGCTTCTCTTTCAAAACGCTACGATTATCAGACTTGCACATATATACTGTATTTATATTAAAGTGATTAGCGTCCGCAAAGGTGATTGAGACAAATTAATCAATAAATTTCTTATATAGGAAATTGATTTGACGAACTGTACGCATCCTGAGTCCATCTTCTTCAAACATACTTTTAGGACTGATGATGTGATTAGATACGTGAAATCGATTGCGTGGCCTTTGTGGGGACTGATTACTCGATCAGGTTTCGTGATGCTGAATTTAAAAAGCGTGATTTCTTTCTAAGAACCCAAAAATTTTTTGTACACTGGCAAGCAAGACCGGTGTGCAGTTATTGCGTTAAGACTGCATTGATTCAAGAATAAACGAAACAACATATCAAAGCAACCTGAAGAGGAAAGGGAACAGCACAGTTCAGTTTATGGCCGGCATTCTGACGATATGACGTTTTCAGTCAGGCATTTCATAAGGTCAGCTCCTTTTCAAATTTCATCTTGATTGAAAGACAGCCAGTGAACTGCATCGATAGGCGGTATCCAAGCACATTTTCCTGCCGTACATCACCATAGTGCGCTGTGATGGCGCCAGTATTCAATTACGTCATATGAATCTCAGCACGAAAATATGTAGAGCTTTGTTTTTGTCGGGGTCGGAACAACGTGGGCAAAAAGAGGAAAAAACTGTTATTTTCTGAACGTCAAGACCAATATTCGAACTTAAAGAGCACTCTGGACCATTTCCTGCAAGTACACTGCACAAGGTGCAAGTGGACATACGTTCTGATTACGGGACGCCAGAGGCAACGACTTTTACAATGCGAGAAATGCCGGTGACTTGTTCTGAAAGGACAAAGAAACGAAATTGTTACGTTTGCGAAAAGAACGGATTCATATGTTGGGAGTGTCTTGCGCCCATACAAGGAGTTAACACAGAAACCAAATACAGCGAATCAAGTACATTTTGATTATGAGGGCGGCGCTTAGCAACACAGCACATCTTACCTTGTCATCGTTCTTCCACTTGAGGCAAACCGAAACAAGGCGGTTTTTCTCACATTCGTTCAGAGTAGCTAATGAAGCACTAGTCACAATGCACCCTGCAGCCTGTGTAGACATAGCATGAGAGTAATTGGCAATACTTGGTACTTTCCTGAGGTGCTAAACCCAATACAAGTTTATATGATAGACAGCTTTAACGCTGACATTGCATTTTCTGTAAACAGTTGTCTAGTTGTATTTACATCCGCCGTGGGTTTCAAAAACAATTTCACAGCACACAAATTAACCATGTAACAAAGGCTTGAAGTCGTGGTGACTCGGGTTTAAACGATGTTTAACAACTGACACCACGATTGATGTTTCAGATGAAAAAAATGTATAAAATTTCAGAGCGGCATGACAGTAGCGGACGCAGTAAGACTCTATGTAGTTATGCAGAACGGGTATCTTTTTCAAGCCACAGCTTCCATGAGCAATAGCTTGAAAGGCCGCCAGCCAGGCGTGCAGCGGTGACAATAAAAACGCGGAAGCAACGGGAAGATCAAACTCAACCGCGTATAATGGGGCGTTGAGACACGGTGAAAATGATATGCGAGAGTCGGCGCTGCCATTCCCAAGAAATTACGCGATCGAGTGGTGAAAATCATCGCCCGGGGTGACAGTTGTAGGAAAACGAACACTGGACGGCCTCGATCCTGAATCTACTTAGCAGACAGTCGCCCTAGCACGATTGCGAAAGCTAACCTTGAACAGCACCGAATCTGATCGGCTTTCATACGAGCGGTTGGAATTGCACCTCGCTGTGATCCTGCGCAAGCAACGCCCCGGGCTTCTTGCACGTCGTCACCGCAGCCTTAGGAACGCTTGCGCGATGTTGTTTCCCAGCTTCAGCACTGACATGAAGTTGTCAGAGTTTTCGGAAATCTCTGACACCATGTCAATCCGCTGCGGTGCAACGTGACGTCATGTACCGACGACGTGCCACGCGCACACGGTCAGAAGTGGATCGTCATGGTGCCAAAAGTCTCCAGAAAACAATCTTCCATGCAGCACTCCATTCAATAGGAATCAGTAAGAACAAAAAACAGACTTACTTTCTCAACTCATCCAATTCGGGTCAACCATTTTATTCGTCCCAGGATGCCAGCAATGGCCTTCTTGCCCATTACGGATTTGTTGGGTTTCAAAACGAGCCACCGATCGTGTTCTACCATGCGCGTTCTACCTGGTCGCGTTCACCAACGACTCATCTGACAGCGCAACAAAAGGCAAGTGCTGAAGACGTACCTACAGGCTTTCAGCACGACTCAAACGAAGGCTTCTTTCCAACTGCATCAGCTTTCACACCTGCTTATAAACCTCCTAGTCGCTGCTTTGATTTACGACCACGCAGCGCCAATTCTTTGTCTGCACCCACTTTCTCTTCGAGCGTCACAAACTGCTGCAAAATTCTTTCGGCGGCCGCAATTTGCCTGTCACAGCGTGGGCTCTATTTAATGCGGCTTGCAAAGCACGCGAAACATTCCTGTTCACAAATAGCTGCAAGAATGGGCTCTACTAGTTAAACAAGTTCGATGCTGCAATACCCTTTACGTGGGCTTGACACTCGGTTACGCGAAAACCTTTACTAGTGCAGCTGCTCTCTATTGCATGTATTAAATTTAGTAAACAAAAAGTAAACAACGGTGTTTGGCAAAATTAGGCACTTTCAGAGCTACATTTGTCCAATATATTGTTAAAATCCAGGCAAACAGTGACTATTAAAGCGATAAAAAACAACTGTAAACCGAGAAGCAATACAGATGCAAGCACTTTCAAAACATTCTAAAAGCCCAAGCCTCGATGGAACAGATGAACACAGCAAGAGAAACAAGGCCAGCGACATTTCATTGCCTGATTTGCCAACTACTCGGTTCTCCAACAGCATGCTAGCCTAAAGTTTTCCGAAAACGGAAATCTCCGTCACGGAATGCAGAGCATTTCTGTGTTTGAATAAAAGGTTAACTCAGCCGAGCGAAACCTATGACAACTCGGTATCGCTTGATCGATTTCGTTAAGGTTTTAACAAGATGAGATAGGTCGCAAGTACCCACTTTTTTCTGGCAGCTGGACTCTGAACAATCTTGTCCGTGACCTCATCTGATCCTTGCCTGCTGGCTTCAATAGGTTAAAAGTGCAAAGCTGACTGCAGTCAAAGACCAACGTTACCGTTCTTTCTTCCACCCTGTCTCTGACATGTAATCCGGCCACAATGGCAAATGATCTTGCCGGGGAAGCAACATTTGAATTTTTAGACGGCCAAATGTCGCCTGTGTGCCACATTCACTGATAACAAATCGCTGTGGGAAGATAAAAACCTTGGTTATGCAGTGGTTACTTCAACGGTACTTCTGACTCATAGTGTTGCTATGTGCTGACAAGCATTCACAACGATCAAGATTTTTTGAAAAAAGAACCGATGCGTTGACATTTCAGACCAATCTAATCGCGGAAGAGGCTTCTTGTCGAAAGACATGTGACATCAGAGCTGTCAGTTGGCATCAGTCTGTCATGGGATCTCTGAACACTGAACGTATGCAAACCAGTTGGATTCGTCCACTGCATCGCTTAAATTTAAACCAGTCGTACTACTCCACAGGAAGGTCTGCTTTAAATATAGCTAGTTTGGCCAGACCAAAAAAAGTTGCTAAAAGTCTTTCCGATGCTTCTGATTTTCCACATTTCAATTTGAATTCACGCAAATAACGGAAAAAACAACCTTCTCTTCGCAATCGTTGTAAGTAATAACCGCAATATCTTGCTGTGAAGTGGACCAAACGCTAACTCTCCAGGAAGGCTGTGTCATCGACATTTGTTTACTCCTACTCAACGGATGTCCAAGTGCTTTTTGTCAGTTAAGTGAATAAGTGGTGCCAGAACAAAGCAGTTATATCGTGTACGCCCAGACTAGCCATGACTGGTTGTATGCTCCCATCGGAGTTGCAGGACTCATAATAATCTTCAAGAGAGTTTGCACTCCGGATTTAAGAGTGATATTTTATTTGACTAAACCAGTTATGCCTAACCGAAATGTCTCACTGAACCAAAAATCATGTCACTATCATAATGTGGGCCGCGCATTGAATGACTTACTTTGTTCACAACAAACTAAAATTTAGCTGCTGAAAACATTCGATTCGCACACAGACAGGAAGTTCAAACGCTTCGTTTGCGCCCCTGAAAAAGCAGCTGACCACTTTGCATTGAAAACTAAACGCAGCTTAGCATTTTTGGCAGCAACCTTTTCAAAGAAGTCAAAAGATTTGATCCAGCACGCTTAACTACCGCAGGTTGAACCACATAAACTGTATGCTCCCACTTTCAGAGCAGCAGGCCCGCGAAGCAAGTGTTCGGAAAATTAATTTAAGGCACGGGTAACCGGCACGTTAGAAAAAATTTTCCCACATACGTGAAATGTTTAATGGGTCAAGAAAGAAAGTTTGCATTGTGAATGGTTTTCCGTGATAAAGCGGGCTTGATGGAACAAGAGTACCCGTTTCTTACATGAACTTTTTTCGATTTCATGGGATAAATATTTGACCAATACCTCAAACGTTCCTCAGGAAACCGATCCATAAGACCTGGAAAAGTGCTGCACGTCCGTTTAGTGACAAAATATTTTGTTATACCAATGGCTCAGTGCAGCACAGTTTGTCATTTTCTTCAACGTGTGTCTTGTATCTCGAAGAAATTAAACTTCACGAGGATGGTAACAGCCAGTGGCGGATCCAGCCAGTAAGGTTGGGGGGGTCGAGTTCATTAATATTTGGTAGTCAAGTCTCATACTATCGCGAAAGTTGTTTTCAAAATTGAGCAAAATTGTGGCGAATACAGTTACTTTTGTAGATTTTACGGAGGGGCGATATCCCCAGTCCCCCAAAGCGCTCTTAATCACCACAACTACATAAAATCAAAGGAATTGACAAATCGCTCAATTATGTTGGTGTTATCTCTGTAATGTGTAGAGATGAGCTAAAGCGGAAATAATCACGCTCAACTTTAAAATTTCTATTTGACGAGCACAGCAACTTCATTTGCTTCGTTGTCGTAGGCCGCATTTCAAAACGCGAATCTAGTCTTTTTGTTCGCTGTAAGATAAAAATTTGATGCGAAAACTCTACACTTTTTTTTTCAGTATTTTTTAATATCTTGGAAGTTTACAAAACCAAAACTTTGGTTTACTAACATTTTTTATTAAATGGCACTCAGAAAATTTTTATAGCAAGGTACCCTTATATTCAAAGTTGATTTAAAATTTTTCATTTGTTAACTTTTATACGAAGGAAGACAAATAAACAACATAAAACAAAGATTCTGAAACCCAGGGACAATCGTTCGATATATTCGTTGAAGGCATAACCAATAAAATAGCATTTTGAGGGAGAACACCCACATTCGAAGAAAGCTGAAACAGAGAACACCAATTTTTGAAGATACCTGGAAAGTTACCACGGCAAAAAGCTGTTTTGTTCTTCAGACATAATCCTGAATGTCTCTAGAAAAAGTCCCATTCACTTCTGAGTAATTTTAGTGATACGTGGAAGCATAGCTTTGTACGTATGAGATAAATGTCCACCATGCAAGAAAACAACATCACCTTTCAGCATTTACTTGCACCTTTTAACACGTGTGATGCTTATCCCGCAGAAAAGCATGGTGTACACACGGGAAGCGCCCTGGCGGTAACGCGCAAATGCGCCGATTGGAATTTACGACCGCACCGGCCTTTTATGCTGATTCTGTCCGGCTGCGATGCGCTTTGAACGATGACAAGCAGCGGAAAAGCCATAAACCCACGAGTCTGTCAACCTGCAGGATCAATAACCCAAAGTGAAAGCGACCCAATCACGCGAAAGGCCACAGTGTCAGGGAAAATTGCAAAAAATCTCAGATTACACAGTTCTCAAATCGCACAAGCAAGCAAGGTCAGCCAGTGAACGGTGAGTGACGGCTCCAAATTTGCCGCGGTTCGGTAACGTGCTGAAGTAGTGGACATCACAGCCACTTCGTTACCATGTAAAGCGAATTGGCAGCAGATGTTGATGATGATTCCAGAACATCTGCCGACAAAGCACTAGATGCCCATGTGCTGGTATCGATTTGTTCGTCGATTGTTTGACCCAATTTAAACCGCTAGCGGCATTCAAACTCACTGATGCTAACGCAATTGTCTGCCACCCAACTTCATTTTTCCTTGCACTCGGGCATTGTGTACGTTGGTGAAAGACAGAAATGAATGAAATGCCCTTTCCTCCAAAGGAAAAGGCTAGATCACCGAACGATTACTTTATGCCTAAAATAATTAAATTTCTCTTGCACACATACCCGTTTGTAGCGAATGCTACAAAACGCATGGGCGAAACCTGCGATGCGAGCCTTCTGACCAGTCATGCGAATGGCTACTTTTGGTGACAAAGCATGACATATACGTGCTTACGTACGTATATGACAGAATGTGTTTCACACGTGTTGAAGTTACAGCAATGGTGTTGCAATCGGCACACAAAGAAGTGAAACCTGATCTGCACGGATAGGTTGTCGTGAGGGAACGATACACGTGTCGTTCCACTTGTGAAAGAATAAAACGGAGTTGAAGAATTGCTAACACTCGGTTTCTGTCTGCAATTCCAAGGCATTTGGAAGACATTTTTAATATGAATACAAATTTGCACAAGGTAAACTCCCTTGTTTACTAGATTATAAATTAATTCCGATAAGTTTAGACCGCGTAGAGTCAGTGGAGATACTGTTTCTTAATAAAAGTGCAAAACCTTTGCTGACCTTAATGTGACAGTTGCGGCCCGAGATGCTGTCGTAGTGAAATGCATACAACGTGGTATCAAAGCAAAGGCAACGGAGTTTGCACGATGATTTCCTACAGCCAGCTTACCCTAGCGCAAAGCTGGGTCACTAATTAACTGAAAGGGGATGAAAATCGCCGTATCAAGTAAGTAACAAAACACTGCAAAGAGCTTTGTTTCCATTTTGAATTTGGAACCATGCTCAAAAATAAATTTGTTGAGAAGTAAATTTCCACCAACTTGAAAGCAGCCATTACCACAAACAACGTCCTCTGCAACGAGCGCTTTTGCACACGAGTGGGGGCATCAGTTCGTAGAAAGTTGGGAAACGTCGCACTGAAATATCAGTATTTATTTTAAGCATTCTCTAACCACATTGCTAGCAGACATTGGAGCGTTTTGCTCTATTCTGCCTACAGGGATGATCCGATCAAAAAACGTTTACCTGTACCGTTGCGTAAAAAGTAAGTTGTTTTATAGGGGTAATTGGATTGCGCCCGAGCTAAATTCGACCAGTTGCTTGACGTGATTTGTGTGGGACGTGGCAATGAAATAAACCTCGTATTCACAAGAGCGTGTAGTCCAAATATTGTAGACTTCCACTTTCAAAAAAGAAACTGATTTGAATTAGGATTGATTTAAAGGCAAAGCGATTTCTGTTTCACGATTTGCTTACATTCACACACAGCTATTGTAATCAGAGTAATGCAAAAGAAGGGAATGTAGAAGCGCATGTGCCGTCAAGAATCCAGCTACTTCGGTTTGTCTCCGTCACTGAATCAAGGGTGTGGACTCTTCTTGTCACTCCTAATCTATTTTTCAACTTACCTTAAAACACGGTGCTCCATGTTCTTTAAAGTTTGAGTAGCTCAGGCGTAATCATGTCAGAGGTACTCACCACACATGCTATAAGAGTCTTGTCCAGAGCGCCTGCACATGTTCAGAATTTTGCTCTCTTGGAAAAAAGTTTGGAAACACCTGCTTTAAACAATCTCTGTCGAAAGGGTGGCTTTCACAAATATGAGACATCCACTGTAGATGCTTCCAACAGCAAATACTTCGCTTAATAGTATAAGAATCATCACACATATTTTCACAAAAAGATATACTGTATTATCTCATTGCAATGTCTTCAACTTTTTTTATTTCAAGCTGATACGAACGTTTTGAGTATTAGTAACACAAACTTTGCAACCGAACATGTCACTGAAAACCTTTGTCGTCTGCAATTGCACACCAGAAGTAACGTGCTTTATACTTATAAGGTTGCAATAGATCGTCTATTCTGAGCAAAAGCAACAATTCAATGAGACAGGTTCTGCGCAGACCAAATCAACAAATAGTTTGTGACCCCATAAACATCTCGTGATGTTCAGGTGATCTCTGGTCACGATGCTGCGTATTGCGTCACACTTCCGCAAAACAAAATACCGCAACAAGACGACTGATTAAAGTGGCGCAACCCAAGTAAATTTTCTGCAACTGAGGTCAAATTACTTTCCAGTGATATCAGGTTTCAAGTAGCAAGCTCTACGACAGAAAGTGGTCTCCAAACGACTGCTTGCAACGCTGAGCCTGCAAGCATCACAAGAAGCAACTTTCCTAGAAAGCATGAGGTACGTGAATGGCACTCGTTAAGAGATTGCCAGCACATTAAAGAACCAGCATGCTATTCTAAAAGCTTGCACGCGACTTCATGAGATCAAGTGAACTTTTACTTTCGATTTTAAGCACTTGATTTTTTTCAGTATTGCATCGTAGACTTGCTCCTCGGATTCTAAGCTTCGCGCACTGAAAGGATCAACGAACGCTGCGACTCCTTGACAACCCCACGCATCCTATTGACATACACGTGATTTTGAAACCCAATATTAATCACATGATGAGCACTGCCCGATAACACTTGAAGCAAGCGTCCCTCTTGGCATCCATACACATTCAAATCGACCGTATTCACCAAGGAAACGAGCTAAATTCAAAAAGTGTTTCACAGAATGGCGTCTGTGAAGCGGCAGATAGCCTTAGCGGGAGTGTGGGAGGCAGCTGCCAAACGAAACATTCGAGCCCAAGGCAAAAGCATGATTGAAACGAAGCAAGACGAAACGTAGTGAAAAAAGCAAAAATGAAACAATCGCACCTGACATGAAATGAGTCCCCGTGGGTAGCAAAATGCGAACAAGACAACAACAGTTTTGACACGGGAACTGGGAAAAGCTTTACACATACGTCATTTTTGGAGAGGACGGACACCTCACGCATGCACGATACCTTTTACGTGCTGACCAGAAAACCATTGCGAAAGGTCATTTCTGCTGCAGCTAAGCCAGAAAGCCTGTCCACTGAAAGTTTTCTTCTGGTAGTTTCAAGAGACCGTCGGCGTTTCGCCCGCCCACCGCTTGGCTCAGCATGGCTGCACCATACAAACACAATTTATTCATTGAAATAAAATTCACTCCACGCAATTCAGCATCCTTGTAGCCTTGCTTTGCAAAAGCGAGCTTATCCTACATTCCGATTTGCATTTGGTGTTCCTTGAGCTCACTGACAAACTGTTTTCACGCTGCTTTCAACAATTCACGTTTCGCTTGTCAAACAACGCAGCTTCGCTAATGCAACAACAAGAACCCTAAGCTTGCTGCGCCGTATCAACCTTTCCACGTCGATTGATGCTTTCAGGAATATTATGAAATAGCAAAGTAATCATACATTATTGATAAGTACGCAGCCGTGCAGCGCCAGACAAGAAGTGGGGGACGACCTACCGGAGATGTTACTAATCAAACTCAACCTAGCAGGGACTTTTTCTCTAGAAAAGCCAACACAAAGCGACAACTAAAGTAAAAATATTTTCGTGCAACATGAGTAAGTAGGAAAGCGGCATTCCCCCCGCCAAAGATACAGTACGAGGAAACGTTGTTACACGCGTTGCCACTCCACCATATCACTTGAGGGGGAATCACGGAAAGGTCTGTTTTTTTCCGCATTCAAAGTGTCACAAAGCGGGTCAACGCCACACACGGTGGCGCTGCTGAGCGCTCATTTCACTGCTCGATGTCTAGTAACGCACGTGTGGATTCCCACGTATGAGCACAACGGGCTTGATTGAGATGAAGTCAATTTCCTTACAGCATCTTTTGAGTAAAATCGACGAAGAGCAGAAAACGCTCGTGAATCAAAAACAATGTTGGCGCTTCAGGGACGCTTTTTTTCAAACGCGCTGTGCGGAGTGCAATAATTTCAAAGTGCACTTGTCGGGCACTCAGTGTGAAAACTGACACATCAGTCTTCATTGCAGCTGCCACCAACGCCAGATCCTGGGTTGTTTTGAAAAAAGTAAGCAGTTGCTGAGGTTATCAAATTCTCTAAAAGATGACAGTGTTTTTTGACTCAACGCCCCCTTTCTTTGTTGGTCCTTGTCGTTTATTCTTCCTTGGATATGGCAATAATTGTCCGGCCTTTTATGTTAAGTAACGAGCTTTTGCAGATATTATAACACTAACCTGCTAGGCAATGCGTATAACTATGCTTCAGGTAAAAGTTGAGAGACTGCGATTTTTAAGTGCTTACAAGCAGGTCACAATGACACGTCACAACTGCTACAGGATGGGAGCCCGAGATGATTTAGCTCCTGTAGTCCACCTCATGGAACGTTACGCTCAGAAACAGTCGAAATTTCACAACGTCTGTCCTGTTTCGCAACATTCTACTTCCGATGCCGCACACGTTTTTTTCTCAAACACAGACAAGATACGTTTCTGGACAATAATTTATGCGATTTCACCCTCTTGGAGCGCTGCATCGCAGAGACAAGCGCAGTGTGCGATGTCATGTGCTGCCCCCCAAAACTCTTTGTGGCAAGAAATGCCTGTCTGGAATTTTGGACACTTGGCATGTCGCAATAGGTATACTTTAAAGCAGTCAATTGTTTTGATTCGACCAGAGCTGCGCCCAAAGGTAGGACAATCCCGAAAGCGGAAACGGAGTTTTTCCTTTCTGTATGCTGTTCAGACATCAATTGACCGTTTTCACAAAGGGAATTTTTAGCAGGGTCTTTTCATCTTTAAGCGCATTGCTGTTAGACAAGTTGCCGAGTTTGTCGGGCGATCTGCTGCTGAAAGAAGGGTTGAGTTGATTTTTCGATTTGCGTTGAGGTCAAGACAACAGATCGCCGAAGAAATGCTGTAGAGCAGGTTGTCTCGTAGAGCACACCTCGACTGTTGGTTAATTACCTAAAGGCAATTATAATTTTTTTCTAAAGCTTCGAGGTTAATGTTGAGTTGTAGTTAAGTGCGGAGTCGTGACAAAATGAGATTTTACAGATTAAGCTGTCTTTTAACTGTCATTTTCAAATTGTCTGTTTTCTGCTGAGCTGATTGGCATGTTGTTGAGGCGGATACTCAACGTTTCAATTGTAAAGCCAGATCGATCTTCAACGAAACTGGCACAAGTCTCTGGGAAAAAATCCGTTGTTATCTGACGCATCTGCAAAAAAGCATTTTGAAGGCATTTCCTCACAGCCACTGACTTTCTACAACACAAAATTAAACTGAAAATAGTTGACATGTCTTTCGTTTCACGGAACGGGTTGTACTGAATGGTCAAGTTTTACAAACATTTGAGACTAAACGACAGCATGCTTTTTTTAATTCGACACGAAGAAAACCTTTCAGACAACACTGTCAGACGTGCTCGGGTGGGACTGTCACTTACTGTATAGTAGTTCCTGAACCAACCTTCGTCTCATTCGCGTTACTGCTGTCGAGCGGAATTGTGCTTCGTCTGCGCTGAAGTCGGACAGCAGCACGCTTCGCCGTACGTTAGGTCTGCAGCTATGTCTTCAAGATGTCAATCTAAGTAAATATCCGAAAGCACTGCGCCGTAACGTTTTGCTCTCGCCTACGTTGATACCGGCTGCCTCTGTAAGGTTGAAAAGAAGCGCATATTGTTGACTTGGGCCAGACCATTTGTTACTGCTGCAGGAACCCTACTAATAGTTACATATTACCGCGACAAACTAGTTGAAAACCCAAGCCTGAATGATCAGCATGATCGTGCGCATATGGTAGATGAAACCGGATCTTGGGCAACCTATCTGCATTTCCTTCCCGACAAATGACCTGAACCACTGAACGTTTTTTTCGTCATAGCACCACTGGTTTGAGCACAAAATATCAGAGTTCTTCCTTATTTTTCAATCAACAAACAATGCATGAACCACTTCTTGAAGGTGATGCAAATGCATTTCTTCATTTACTGGATCGTCAAATAGCATTCTCTTTCTCCTGAAGGGCCATTGTGGCAGATGGAAGAATAGTTTCCTTCTAGAAACTGGTGGTTGCCCTAGCAAGTGCATTTCCTGACTTAGGTCTCGCCACTGAGTTGTGGTACGAAGCAATAAAGGTTATGAGGTTCAGTTGCCGAGCAGTCTTGCAAGGGTCTAGCAAATAATTAGTTGCTCCCAAATTCACTTTTAACCGCAGAAATGCGTTTCCAAACAATATATGAAGCAGATGACACGAGACCTGGTGAATGAATTCTGCAATCGTTAATTCAAATCAATTTTGGTTTTTAAAATTTTGAAGGAAAGAAGCTATTTGATTCATACTTTTACACTGAAATGTTATAAAGGGCTGCGTCGTTTGCGCCGCCTAAAATGTGTACATTGTGGATTGGATTGCAATTCAGTTAGATGATGCTCAAATTCTTTCACTCGCGGTTAAATTGTTTTCGGAGCAACATATAGAGTTAAACAAACAGGCAAATAATTAGATAATTTAACCATTTTCAGAAAACAGGTGTTACGTACATGCAGTAAGATTTTGGTTTGCATATGGATTGTTACATGGTTGTTACACTATTTTAATGATTTGATACTTCTATTTACATTTTCCATCTTTATTCTATTCCTGAGTAAGTTAGCAATGATGATGGCATAAGAATTTTGTTAATCGTCATTTTTTTGTGACTGCATTTATTGTTTCTGCACCTGAACTACCCTTCTCAAATACCTAAACAGTATTTTACAATGCTATCTCACATGATGCATAGAAATAATTGACCATTGCGCTTTCTGCGGTCACAAGCTGTGAAATCTCTCTCTGTAAGACAGCGAACCTGAATGATGATTCTCACTGAACCCACCACAGTCACATCCTTCTCCACCAAGTCAACTGATCATGCGTAAACCAATTTCATCTCACGGCATTCACACAAGTAACGATACAATAGGCGTTGGAAAACGAGTTAACGTTTCAAAACGCGGAAATGCCCAACGCGCCCCAGTCGCTCAGTTATGGCGAACGTAGTTGCGACGATTTGTCGTTTCTCGGTTTTGCACAGGACATTCCCAACGCTTTCTAGAACAACGCGTCCATTGCACAATCAACGGCATCGGCAATAGCATACCGCGTAGGGCACATGGAGTTGGTTTCAATCGTAATGAGAATTGTGAAGTTAGTTCTGATGATCGCACCAACGCAGTCGCTCTGAATTGTAGGTGAAAAAGACGAAACTGCGTTCTAAAATAATGAAAGCCTTGACATCATCCGCATTCACCGCATTTCAAACATACCGTTGCTTTGGCTAGTTCCAAAATGGACTGTAAAAATTGCTTTGCTTGTTCGCCAATGATTCGCGAAAACGCTTACTACATTATACGCCCGATGGACAAGCTTCTGGCAGAAAACTGATAACGAAGCTGCAGTAAGACACAAAATATACTTGGGAGAAAGCGTGATACTTTTTGTTTGTTATCTTGGATTGAGGAAGCAAACATCACAAAATTGTCATGTCTAAAATATTAGGTGTGAACTCTCACACTTGAAAAGCTCCTGGACGGCTGTAGAAATGTTTTTCTTCTCCTTTATAACTTCGTACGTAGTTCATCTCAATGCAACATGTTTCAAGCCTTTTCACAATTTACACGCTCTATGGTTTTTCACAATTTACATGCTTTATGGTTTTATCAGTTTTTTTTACTTTTCTTTACAGTACATATGACTTACATCTTTTGACACAAACGTGCAATATTAACTCGTAAGCAACCTATTATTACCGTATTAATATTATTCGTTACAAAATCATGCGCGTCTGACTGCAGAAACGACCTAGGCATAGTTACCTAAGCACTTACCTCGACATGGTTTCGGAACAATTAATGAACCACGCAGACAGCAAAGCTTTTCAAGAACTTGTACACTGTCATTCATTCCGCGATGAAACATAGATTTCTTTTGTTTGGAGAAAAGTAAAGCAGTGACGATTTTCTCCTGCTGTGAGTGGATAAATACTAGGGGTGCAATTTCAGGACGAGTCGAAGAAAGGCCAGAAAATCAAAACAGTCAAAGGGCTGGGTTCACACAGAAGTTAACAAAACACACTCGTCCGGTCGGACTTGCGCCAGATTGTCTCAAAACATTTGCCGAATGCAGAACTCAGGCGTTGAATGCTTCGGCTTTTCTTTAACCTGGTTTCACAGCTGGTCCCTCAGCCTTCGCACCTTGCGGCGCCGGCTTGCTGTCCAGGCACAAGCCCACAGCATCTACAGCACAGCAGGCGCCGCGCAGACAGCCGAACAGCGGGTCGGCGTGGCGGCTTGCTATTAATAATATTACGGCATTAACGTAACAGATGCCACCCATAGCAGCGGAGCGTTTCAAATGAGTCGAGAAAGATCAATAAGAAAACAATCCAGATGCCCTTATCTGTTGCCCGGAAGGTATCGTCAAGGACGCCAGACACGGCTACGTGAAATAGAGGTCGATTGGTACGGTGGCAGCCCTGGCCTCCTCATGCTGGCATCGTGAAATGAGGGCTAACGTGTTCCGGATCGCACAGGTACCGATATCGACGTGGCAACAAATGCAAAAGCTGGAGTTTTCTTTAACTGGTAGCTTAGCACGAGAACTGCCAACACGAATTGATCGAAGTTCAGGTTCAACAATGACGGTCGGTCAAGCATCTACCGACCTTTCGTGATGCTTCGAAATGGAGAGTCTGCAGCGCTGTTGTGTTTCGAGGCAACCATTATTTTCATTTTTCACACCTAGCCGTTACGAATTGTTTACAGATTCTTAGTACGTAAGTAATCCCAGTGGAGTAACTACAGGTTTGAGCCAGAGGGGGAGGTACTTAGCTGAAGGTGGCCCGCTGGCCACCATAAGTGGCCCACTAGCCAACAATCAAATAATCGCTGAGAAATGATAGTGAAACCGGATGTGTATGTCTATACTAAAGCCTGAATTCACGGGAAAACACTACAAAAAACGCAAGAAAATAAGTTAAGTAGAGGTCCGATCTTTATATTTAGCTTGCCAGGGGGAAAACCACACCCCCTGCCACCCTCTCAGTTACGCCGCTGCGTAATCCTTTACAGCAGTGGTGAGCAAACCTTTCAGACAGAGCCGCAGCCCCTAAATTCGGCCGGTGCGCTCTCATGCAGTGCGATATGCAGACAGTACGGTTATTAAACACAAACACTTTTTGTTTTTTTCTGATATGCTGCAAACTTCCGCTAGGCGCACATTCGTAGAGGGCCGCAGTTTGCCCTCCACTGCTATAGACCAATGCAACTATGAAGCCTATCAATTTAACTTCCGAAGCGGTGAAGGTTTGGAAATATATTCCCCTAAAATTCAAAAATATTAAAACACCAGGCGAATGCACACCCCAGTCAAAGTAATTTACGATCCTCAAAGTGACATCTGTGGGCAATCGTGAGTGCGAAAACAATTATTTCGAAAATTTTGTCACCAACTGACTTGATCTCACATAAAGCTTGGACACGATTTGCAACCGTAAAACAAAGCAAAATTTGACCAGTGGTGATTTTGTGAAATTGTGTTTTAACTGCTGCTCTTCATTATTTTTTTCACTTATCTCTCTTGTTTGCTGTGGACAGTAATTGACCAAAAGTTTTATCACTACTTCAACTGCAATATCAATTTGATGTGTTTTCAATCCGACGTGCAATAAAGCGTTTAACTGCACTACAATTTCACCTTCTCACCTTTCATTCATGTTTAAATACAAAAAGATAGGTGTAGGTGCACAAACTGACATGTTTGTCGTGCATCATGTCAGCACAGATAACCTCGTTCGCAGCGAAATTTGGAAGATGATAACTACAGCATTTGACAGGAAAGTAAAATGCCCTTGTAGACGAATGGTTTCCTGGATCAGTCGGGTCAGACTCGGGGTCGAGCAGTGTTTCATTTTAGTTTCGCAGGATGGAGCTCATATGGACGACATGGGAAATCATTTGAGTTAAGTTTTCCTTGCGAACAATTTTTCTTCCTTATCGAAACCACATATCAATCTATTTTGAAAATAAGCAATAAAAAATTACATATTAAAAAATACGTTTGTTCAAAAACTTTTTTCCTACCAACGCTACGGTGTTTAATGGTCAATAGATCAGAATCTGCACAACGTACCATTCCTTATCATAGTGATGTGCGTTTTCTTTTGGTCTTGTCATATTTCGCTTAAAATTTTTAGAAGTCGATAACGTACCCGCGTTTTCTTCCACCGAAGATGCCACTTTTTGCAACTAAGAGAAACGTAGCTGAACGATTTGACTAAAGTGATGAAATGCGCAAAAACCACTATTGTCTAAGTACGGAAAATGAAAACCGAGAAAAAAATCGTTGCGGTATTGTCACCCAGAGGCAGATGGGCCACGCCTTGAATGGCGAGCGAAACAGGATCCGCTAGATGTCTTCACAGATCACATTGCACGCAAACCACAGGCGAAACAACATTCGTGGTGGAGCATGTCACAAGCTTACGTTGTGAGGAGCTACCATCACAAAACGTTCTCAAAGGCTTTTTCAGGGAAGTGGGCAGCACCTACTTTGAGATGAAAAAATTTGTACTTGCCTTGATTTCTGATACTGGCTGCGACCAAGATTCTTTGTGAAACTCATGGGTGTGAATTGCCTGGTTAATCGATGGTTTTGCCGTAATTTTCCCACCAACAAAAAGAAATAACGAGCTAAAAATAGGTTGAAAAATTTATTCACTTTTTTTCGCATCATAACAATATGTTAAACCGTGATTCCCGCACAGTCTGCAGTATTCTCTAAAACAGTGGTTCTCCAACTTTTATGGCCAATGAACCATCTTTTTAAAGAAATTAGTGACACACTTTGCTATGTTGATAACTCATGAACAGCTTGTCGAAAATTGTATTGCACATAGGTCAGTTAAAATTTTATCAAGGATTTATGGCACTCTCTGTGGACCACTAAAATTCCAAGTGGGCCATCGGTGGGCAAAGACCGAGAACACCTTGAGATTCACTTCAAATTTTCTATGATTACTCATTTCATCCACAGTTCGCGCTATCCCTCTGTCCTGATTTGTTTTTTTGCTTTGTACTGGAAAGCATATTACTTTTTGCCGAAAATTTACAAGCACTGCCTTGCTTCGCCCATTTTAACGAATTGTGCAGTATACAATACACCCTACTCAAACCATTTGGCTACTCAGTGGGAAAAGTGATTGTCTGCATGACTGCGTTGCTTTGCTAAATGAATATACAAGAACTTAAGATGGAGGAATTTTCGAAATTAAAAAAATTTTTTGGAGGTGAGATAACAAACTTTTCTTAGAATCTACCGAAAACTGACAAATATCTAAATATTGGCTGAATCTCAGCATCTTGGTAAAATTTCCTCGGCCAAGTGCCCATTTTGCTTCTCACTACCCGGTTTCCTGAACTTTCCATCATCGCTACAAAAATTTTGCCTGCTTTATCAAGACAAAAAGTGGAAACAGACCGAAATTTTCCAATGACCTAAGCAGATTTGATATTCCAAAAAAACACGGAAAAACACATTTTGTAGTAAGACTACAATGAGTAGCAGTTGCAGCTTTCAGCGATCACCTGTGGAAGAAGTCCCGCTGCAACAAAGAAGCATAATCGCAACCCATAGAAACAATTACATTTCGGTATTTCATCTCAGATGAATTTCGCAATCACATTTCGAGAGAAATAGGGTTTCACAATCACATTTCGAAAATCGGTGATATGCAAAAGACATGGAAGGCGGGTTTTAACGTATTTTAGTATTTTAACCCATTTCCAGTTCCGGCGTAGTAAAGGCACTAGACGGCAAATGTCCGAAATTGGTCAGATTGTAGTATTTCTGTAAAGCTCTAAAACGACAAGTCAGAGAATTAATTACGATATACTGTACTGCATAAGCGCGCAGCTCAGGTATCAAGAAAACAATTTTCCATTTCAACTCATAACTTGCCACCCGCATGTCTTTGGTCTTCCTAATACAGCGCCAGGCACTTAACACAAATCGTGTTAGTTTGAAAATTTCCTGTATTTGACTTAGTCTGAAACTGCTGACCATACCAACACAAATGGAAACGAAATTTCCTGGTCCGTATAGGACTGCTTGATTGCGGCAGTGACTGGTGGTACTGTAGTGGAATAAATAGTGACGTCGTGCCTCTGGAAATAAAGCCCAACTGCATACATCACAATGAGAGCGATTCGCGCTGACTGCAACTGTTTGCAATCAACAACCACTATTGTCTCATTAAACTTGTTTTCCTGCAACAATCAACCGTAAATTGACAAAGACTTTGATGGGGGTTATTTCATTGCTTATACAGGGCAAGCAGCGATATCGTCGACAGCGCGTTAACCATTCTATTTACAGTCACAACATCTGAAGAAAAGTAATAGGCTGAAAAGTAGAGCCAGAACGATTTTTCGCTTAGCTTTGGAGAATTACAGTCCCCTGGAAGTGTGGTAAAGTATTTAACAAAAGGTTCTAATAATAACCCAAACAAATATAGTTTGTTGTTCCATCAAGGGTTTGTTTCAAATGGCAACTGCAATGCCAAGCAGGTGTGGTAAAAAAGGGCTGAGCGAGGTTAAACCTGAAAACTTACTTATTGTTCCTTGATAGCATGCGCGTTCCGCAGTTGCAAATGTAAGTGCGGACACATCTAATTTCAAACATAATCGCTGTTGCCCTTATTGTCTGAACCCTTCCATCTCCATTGAATTTAGTAAAGAACAGCAGACGTTTCTGAAACGTCCATCGCGTTGTGGGTAACAGTGCAGCACGACGGTCAACTGAAACGGTTCGACTAACATAAATCCGTGGTTAGCACAGCACTGCGACTGACTGTTGTAAGCGCTTATTGAAAACACAGTTGACGTTCATGCTGACACAAAAACGTTCTCACAGTAGTTAAGTGCTATGCTGAAAGATATCGCCCTGTCATCGTACGAACAACACGCACCAACAGCTTGCAACACGAACGGAAATGATGTCGAAATCGTCGGAAGTTGAGCTGGGTGCGTCATCCGGGCGAAACACCAGCTGCCGCCGAGGCTCGAAACAAAGCACGGAAATATGAACTGTTCCGACGTCGCATACTGAACTTCTGGGCAATATCATTTGCTAGCCTATAGTCATCAGAAGCTACAACAACTCATCTGCGTTCACAGCTACGGAAATGGCGGCAAGTACGCTACACCGCAAAACATGAAGGCCCACTACAACCGAATGACATTGAAGATAATCCTGCTTGCTTCGGCAGTGCTGGTTGGCCTATATGAGGCAATTCAGCCCGTTGCGCGAAAACCAAGCCTCGCCTCAATGTAGCAGCAACACACATAACAAAAAACAATGTGTTGGTAGCAAACCACGTACAAGCAACTCTTCGATTTTTGCATAGTTTTAACTGGAAAGAGTTTTAAACAATAAAACGACACCACAAATATATAAATATGCGTGTCATGTCACATTTAATCACTTAGTGCAATGTTGACAGACGTTGAGTGGGTAGCCGACAGCAGCTTGAGTGGGAGAAAGGCACGATTGCATCACCTATAGCCTACTGTCACAGCATGAATTTTACACGCGTTTGATTGATCCCAACTCAACACACAGAACCCTCGCAGGGTTTGGAGATCGGAAATCTTATTACCCCCATCACGGCCGGCCTTAAGCCGATGCAGCTGCATTGGGCCCCGCGCCATGGTGTTTGGGTAGATTATTCATTTTGCCAGACACACCTTGCGCTTGAGAATTCAGTAGAAACGCCATACAAATTTCATTGTTAACAAAGAACGCTCTCGTCAGAACTAGCAAATGTCTTCTCGAACGTTAGGAAACGTGCTCAATTCTCGTGTTAATGCTGTACTGCATATTTGCGCTCTACCACGATCGTAACACGGTTGACTGAACACGATGACGTCATAAAATCACTGCTCAGAGGGCCCCGCGCTTAGGTCTTGCATTGGGCTCCGCGCCCAGGTCTTGCATTGAGCCCCGCATCTGCTAGGGCCGGCCCTGACCCCATGCGACAACCATTGGGAAATGTGACAAGTTTCAGTTTATGTACTTTCAGACTTCTGTGTCCTTTGTTTATTACGCGCTCAATTTTCTCGTTTAATTAAGCTGCACTTAGAGCACTTCACTTTTTCATGCGGTTGCAGTGCTTCATTGCGGAACCGTCGCCAGAAAGTCGAGGTTTAGGTTTGTGCGGGGAGGATTTACGTTCGTGCAAGGGGGCTTGACATTCAAATTTGACAAAAGTTTCACTAAGTTAGTGTTTCATATTTCAATTTGGGGATCTTGGAGCTTTGTTTGGGGAGGCTAAGCCCACCAATGCCGCCCCGTGGCGGCGGGACTGCTCCATTGTTTGTTTTTCAGGCCCGTTACCGAGGAGGCAGCCAGGTCGAGGAGAGACAAATGCCAAATCGTCATTTTATGCGATGTGCTTGAATTAAATGCCACTGTGTAATCTACATTGAAATACCAACATCACAAACTGTTCTCCACAAAAAGAGTAGTTTTTAGCTTTTTTTGGATATGCTCTCTTTTGGTAGCCTTGCAATTCTTATTCGTACTTTGTAAGATCAAGGGTTGGATTTTGTGAAGTTTCAACCGAATTCTCGTGATTCGTGAAAGTACTGCACGAGCACAGGTGACTGTCCGCATTCAGCTGTCGTCATAAAACAGCAGCTTCTCCAAAATTAACAACCAAAAATCATGTAGTGCACACTTTCAGGCAAATTTCTTTCATCACTTACTTTTCTCTATTGTTTGTTTTCATCACTTACTTTTCTCTATATGTATATTTGTCTGCAACGTAGAATTTGCTAAAATTGTCCTGGACGTACAAGTTTCAACGCACAAAGCCATATTACAATACGGTGCAGACGCTGTTTTGAAGTGCAGTGATTCTCAACTCAGTCCAGGTGAACCACCGGTAGTTCACCTGGGATTCGGAGTGGTCTACAAAGAATTCGACAAATCCTTGATACAACGTTCCTGAAATTGTAACCTTTGCTGTGCAATAAATCCCGTAAACCGTCAGCATAGCATAGTGGTCCATCGCATGCTTTTTGAAAAACGGTCCATTGGCCAAAAAAGGTTGAGATCCACTGCGCTAGTGCCCGATAACAAGGCTTCGTCCATCGTTTTCAGCAGTTGTGCGAAACATCACGTGCCCAAGTTTGAAGCGCAGTGGATTACAGGCTGAACACGAAATCAACTAATGTAGTGAGTTCCTTGATGTGTTCGTGCGTTTAGTAACTTACAGTGCCGAACTGAGAAGTATTTTCAGCTGCAAACTTTCAATTACCGGCATATGCATGTTCGTTTGCTGAATTATCGTTTACGAATGCGTCCGTTGCTGAAGTATGGACGGGCTTGCATTAGCCCAGCATGAACTGTACACGATACGTGATAAGCAATCGTGTTGCGAATTTATGAGCTTCTTAGGATCGGATGGAACGAACAATCTCGTTACAATGTGACTTGGATGTAGCAGAACTGCTGTATTTCGCCAGGTAACTCCGTAATGGCTTTCTAGCACTACGCTTTACATGAAGACGACTCCCGTTACTCACTAGTTAGTTTTCACGCAACGCGGATGTGCTGGTCAGCTTGAATTTTTTCGATATTAATAGAAAATACACCTTTCGCTATGACGTGGCACAATACAAACGATGAATTAAACACGGTAACAATAGTCAGGAAGTGAAACAACCTTTTGTTTGCTCCAATATTCAAATTATTGCGTTTCACAAGCAACATTCAATGCAGGCAAAACACACCAGTCACGACACTCACCCTATCACTATAACATTCGTCTGTTTCGAAAATGCGAGTCACACCAGACTGTTGAATGATTGAAAAAATATTTGTGTGCAGTCCGGTCTATACGATAAAGAAGGGTAAAAAGCTGTTTCAAAGCGGCGTACGGGCCTCCTGACAAATCACATCAGCTGCATTGTGTTCTGGAAAAAATCTCAACTAGCCTATATCTGCAGGCAAAGTTCTGTATTGACTTTTAATGCTGAAGCGGTTCATCAGGAAACAGAAAGAGCGAGGCGCAAACCATGCGCTTCCTGCTGCTTTTCTTGGAAATTTGCAGCCGTTTGTTTAGGCGTGCTCAGCGCAGCGCTGACCGGCTAGGGTCAGGGGCCAGCAACTCCGGCCTATAGGTCGGATACGGCCTAGCTAGTGTTCCAGTTCGACCTGACGCACTCCTAGTTATAATAATTGCACACGGGCTAATTGTACTTGCCACGGCGCCAGACCAGACCAATGCCTCCTTTGTGCAATTAGTTATTTAGCTGCAGGCCTTGGACGTTCTCTTCCTAAGTTTACTTCTTTGGCTACTCCCGTTAACTTCTAACGTCAGCTCAAGCTGCCACATTATCATTTTCCTCTGTGCTGTTGGTCCGTACCGAGCGTGTGATCACAATGCAGGGTTGCCAGGTTTTCATCAGTAATAAAGGTCACATCAGCCGTTAAAAAAGCCAGAAAGCACCAAAAAAGCCAAATACAAGATAAATACACAAAGACAGTGTTAAACACCCACACAGGTTGCACAAGACATTTTTGTAACATTTACAGAATAAAGCTCACTCAATTGATAAACGTCTCAAAACTTTTGATCTTGCTAAAGAGCAACCTGAAGCAGCAAAACGAAACACAAAAACGAAAAATCATAAAATTATAGTGCAGAGTTCGCAACAAAAATGTATCACTCTGCGTTCAGAAACAGTGTTCAGAAATCCTGTCAAAACCATCTTTAAATCTGCCACACCGACAAAAATATTTAATTGGTCAAAAAAGGCCAATAAAGCCAAATATCATTTAGACAAAATGAAAAAAAGCAAAGGCCAAAATTTACAAATTTCGTTTCAAAAAAGCGAAACTGGCAACACTGCCGCAATGTTTGGTAGTACTTACTCGTGCGCACAGCTCTTTTCCAAGATGAGCTTTCGTAAGAGCAAGCGGCGATCCCTGCCCGCACGGACGATCAGTTGACATTCTCTTTCTGAGCTCCTCATGACTGAAACCTGATATTTCATCTTTCTCCAAGATGCAACCAGGGCTGTGGAGCAGAACTCAAATTTCGGGCTCCAGCTCCAGCTCCAGGCATTTTAATTTTTGGCTCCGGCTCCAACCTCGAAAAGTTTTTGACTCCGGCTCCAGAACAATTTGGTCCGTTAAAAAGCATTGTATTATTTCTAAACATCGCTAGTCCCACAAACTGTTTCTGTTGAACGGGAACCCAAATTTCAGACTCCGGTTCCACCATCCAAAATTTTTTGGATCCGACTCCAGCCATCCAAAATTGCTTGGGCTCCAGCTCCGGCTCCACAGCCCTGGATGCAACGCCAGATTTTTAACTGGAACTACTTTATATTTCAATAAACTTAACTAATGCATGGTTGAGAAGTTTGATGCAGTCTGACTGTTGTATTCACCTCGTTTCTATGCCCAGTAAAAAAGCATTATATTTTGCGACTGAGTGTGCGGGTTTTGCAGTGTCCGGTTCCGAACGTAAGTTACAACGCATTTGTCTCCCACCCGGCGTTTGGCACTGGTGTGACTGGTATATGAGTTGCAAATAGTGAACTAACATGTCTACAAGTGTTCAACCAAGCTCTATGAGCAATGGAGAAATAGCGTTGGTTTATTGTAGATCTGACATCCCGTGCGCTTACCTCATAGGTCTCCAAAACAATGTTCTATATCTGTTTCCTGGCATACTGGGCCAGGTAGTGTGCTTACCTTGCAGGGGCGGAGCTAGGGGGGGCAGGGAGGCCACTGCCTCCCCAAAATTTTGCCTTGCCCCCCAGTGGCCCCCCCAAAATTTTCCGTGTGACGTCATGCCACTGCATTGAAATTATTTAAAGCTTTTAAAGGTGGAGTAGGTCTCTTTCTGAAAGTCATACACAGACCATTGACAGCTCCCCTTGTTGCAAAACTGGCCCCTCCAGTGGCCCCCCCAAATGAAAATGTCTGGCTCCGCCCCTGCTACCTTGCATGTCTCCAAAGAACTTCGTGCCCGACTCGTACAATAAACTAAAACAACTTTTCTTTGCAAATCTTGTTTCTTCTGGGCTAGGGTCCTCTCAACGCCCTGAAGTGGCTGAGTTGCCGAAAAGGTTGCCTGATATGCTCTCAGAGCGTGAGTGAACTTTCGGGAGATGGAAGAAGCTTGGAAGACACATTTAGTGCTTGGTCAAGACAACCACTGCACAGTCGTGCGCAGCAGTGGCGGCTCGTGGTGCAAATGGCCAGGAGGGCTGCAAAATTTCATCTCTGGTTGAACATATGGGATTGTCGCCCTGGTTATTTTTATAATTAGTGGCGTTTCCAAGTCACTTCAGCAGTCCTAATCTTATCAAACTCGTAATTTTCAGTTGTCCTTATTGATACATAGAAAACATTCACTTCAGTTTAATGAAACCGAATCCTGAAGTGTAAACACAAACACAAAAGAATTAAACCGGTCCTATCAAAAGTATGACGCATAACCACTGCCACCAAAGCTGCAACGGCAAGAGTCGAACCCACCACCACTCGCATACGAAACATGGAACATTCCGCTCAACTACTAATATGTTGTTGTTAACAAGACAAAGCTTAGCATTTTATTCAAACCGTGTCATGGCGGCAGACCTCATAGGCTAGAGCCACTTTCTTTGAGCTGGTACTTTGATCATGTTCTTTCAAATGAAATTTAAATTTTCCAAAAAATTTCAAACAGTTTATGATTTTACAAAAAATGTTTGTTTTTTCAACTGAATTGTCATGCTTTTCCAGTAAAAGTTTGTATCCTGAATCAATTACCGCTGCAATGTTCACCTTACCAAAAATGAAAGGTCTGCATGAATCCTTAATCTAGGCTTGCCAGATTTCTCATGTTTCAAAATTTTAACATTTCAATGTTTTAAATCTGTCACACTTTATGTTGTTCAAGAATGATATCCACCAACTACTGCCGTACATCTTCAAACGCCAACCCTAGACAGCTCATCAGCTTAACCTACTTATGCAAGCTGCACTGGTGCAGATAAACGAAGAGCTGTATTTTCGCAGCCCGAGATTGGCGACCAGATTTTAATGCAATGCCACCAATATCGCCAAAGTACTCGTAAAAGCATTGTTAAACTTAATTATAAAATTCAATATCCAAGAAAATAAGGTAGTAAAAAACAGTCAAGATCATATTTCCTCCGTTTTTTCTTTAAAAATTCATTGTCTAAGTAACAAAAACGCTTTGCGATAGGCAGATATACCACCATTTTTCTTGTAGCCAATTGTTTGGTTCCTTTCCTTTAGGGCTGTGCCGAAGGCAGCACCGAAATCGCCAAATTCATCGGCAAGTGTGCTGAAAACGTCATCGCATAAGCGGCGTCGTTGGAAAAGAGCGAAACATTGCTTTTGTTGGATTCCTAGGAAACGTTGAGCCAAAATGGTGTCGGGAGTACCGAAAATGATTGTGTTGTGAAATTTCGTAACTACATCCAAACTTAAGACGAGTTTGTGCATTTGGCGGAATCTTTTGCCTTACATATTTCAGGGAGGGCTGCAGCCCGGCAGCTCGTCTAGACGAGCCGCCCCTGGTGCGCAGTGCTCTCACTTTTAGGGATTTTCTCCCTAGCTAGAACTTTTGACCATTTTTAGGGATTTATTTTTTTTTTGGATTTTCGGAAAAGTTTAAGAATGTGTAAAATGAAGAATTTCACTTTGTTTTGGAAATGATATTTGGTTCTATTTTTACCAATTATCATAGTACTCCGATTTTATGCTGCACCACTGGTGTAGGAAGCGGGGTTGCAAGCGCACCCCCAAAAGTTTTGATTTGGTGAAAATCCGGGAAAAATCCCTTAAAATCCGGGAGAAATTCGTGGAAATCTGGACAAAATCTCTGAAAGCTTTCACAAAATCCCTGAAAATGTGAGCAAACCCCTCCTGAAAGGATGAGCAAAATGGCGCCCAAAATAACATGAAAAGCTTTTTTTGGAGGTCACTTTCTTTTATGGATTTTTTTTCTGGCAAATTTGGGAGAATTCGGGCAAAAATCCTTCGCCCCCCAAAAAATTGGCCTGCTTCTACACCTATGTGCTGCATCACCACAGATTCAGGTATTTTTTGGTACTGTTCTAGGAATTTTTGGAGTTGCATTTGTGAGAGCCCTGGTCGTGCATGCAACGGTTTGTCGAAGCGCAGTAGAGAAAATACCCTCAACGTCGCGCACGCACCATTCTTGGTAGTAATGGGACAGTTGACTTAACGTCCCTGCATATTCCGTCAGGAATATCTGACCTTTGCTCAGCCTTACACCGAAAACTGACAAGGCACAGCTTCCCAATTTTGAGGGTACAGACAATATCGCAATATCATGCGACATAGAATGCGAAGTTTGTCGCAATAACCATGAATACTTATGGCAATCGCTAAACGCTGGGATTATTCTCGCAGAACGCTTACGAAAGATTAATTGTGGGCTCTGCTAATAGCAATACGCAACTACACGGAAGGCTCTGGTGTTTCCGTTCGACGGTAATTTTTTTATTATTCTTGATATTTAATATCCTAAGCTACGTGCAAGTTAATTTCTGGGACAAAGAATAAAAACACCAATTATTCGGAACGCCAAAACGGCAAATTTGAAATCTGGCTACAATAGTTTTAGGTGAAAGCACGAAAATGTACAACCCCTAAATGTTTCAGTCTGTTCAAATCTCTAAAAACTTGTGTTATGCTAAAGACAAGCTTGAAACAGTGTTTCTTAGTGTTTTTGGTTACATATCACTTACATATTTAAGTCTGTGGACCTCTACCCAATACTTTAAAATATGTATTGCGTCAGAAAGTCAGTGGTTAAGTAACATAAAATTATTGCATCCATTGTAAACATTAAGATATGGATTCACTAATACTATACAACCCTTCCTCGACCTCCATGACTTGAGGACATCACGTTAGAACGTCTTGCTACTTCGCTTTGGGAAACATTGGCCTTAAGCGAAGTAGCAAAACATTCAGCACTAGAATGAAAAAAATGAAGTCCTTGGTTTAAGTTCGAGGATACATCGCTTACAGTTTCCTGTTTTACCGTTTTTTTATTTTGTTGGTACTGCGTTCATTATATTTCACTGACTTTTCAAACAAGTGGACTATTAAAGCATCAGCTAATTTTATTAAATTCATTTTAAACATCAGCGTATTGTTGCTTCAACGCAACTGTTTTTACGTTCAGTGAAAGGGACAATTTTCGATTCCCTTCATTTCTCACGAAACATCTGCCTTAGCCTACAGCTTTTAAATCTGTAACATCTGGCTATTCTTGTTTGAAAGCTTCCACTTTCAGAAAAGAGCTTAATGCAGCTGTTCAAGAACCCACAATTGATTATTCTGGGTCTTTAGCGTCAAGGGATCTCAAGATTCTACTTGTTGCATGTGCTTCTTGGCAAATCTGCTTGAATCCTCTTTGATAAGTATGCCCACGACTTCCTCAAGACATGAGGAAGACATCAGTTACACAATGGATCTGCTGCTGTAATATGACTCGTATTGAATGAATAGGTGTAGCCCTCCGTATCACCACGGTTAGTCGACGCTAAAAGGCAGCTTGTTCGACAGCTGCACGGCAAATGCTTTTATTTTTAAACGTTTAAGCGTCACAAGGTGCCAGATTTGCTGCGACTATCAGGAGTGCATTTCGTAACCGCAGCGCCGCACGTTCCTCAAACGCTTGCAAAGTGCTTTGCCGAACAACACAGTTTGCACGGAGGAACAATCGGAGAGGTTCAAAACATTAAATTCAGCACTATTTCATCACAGATGCAAAGCGAATCAGGGTTGTTCGTACATCAGTCCTGTATTACAAATAGAGCAGTGCTAGTGAAATGACATTTTTCGCAACTGCGAGCTCGTTGCAAGAAATAAACCACCCAAACACAAACTGCTGACAACGACAAGACCCGCAGTGCTGGGCATCGCAGAAGCGCTTGCTCTGTTCAAACGTTTGAGTGCGCGGCATGGGCACATTCAGTATTATCACTTGCTGTGCAGAGGGTACAATGGCTGTTGAAAAGCGGAACTCCTGTTTCAATACCGACGCTCTGGCTGTCATTTTTCCCGCGCGTTCCAAGTCTTTGACGCTATTTTTACCGGAAAATTTGTGGCGACAACCAATAGCAAAGCTTTTCAGTCAGTTTCTTTCATCAATGCGCTTGCCTAGACACTGGAAAATGTTCCGGAGATGTTTTAAAAGCAATTAAAAATACCTTCAGAAAACTCCCAGACATATATGCGTCAAGCTATCATATTGTTTGCTAGGGAAGAAAAAAATGTGACCACTGTTTAATTTATTGTTTTGAAGACAAATAGTTGTGAGGGCTAAAAACACTTAAAGTATCTTTGCAAGAAGTTTTGTTATATCAAAAATTTAGGACTACTTGATAGTTGCATAAAAATTAAGCAAGCATGGCTCTGAACGGTTGACAACTTGAATGAAATAGTGGTTTTGCGTGCAACACGAAACAAACTACACAAAAGTTAAGCCGAGCCTGCCAGGTCAATTATGCGTTTCCTGCAAAACTTGTATCGCGCTAGTATCGATGCATTTTCGTATAAGCAAAGATACGTTTTCAACAACTCCTTGGCTGCCCCAGTGTGGTTGAGACGCCCATCCTCTTGACTCCCACCCCCACGTTGGCATTCACTCTCCCAGACTGATTCACTGAAAAGGCCATCATTGCCACAGGAAGAAAAATAAACACTGGATGGGCAGTCAAGTCACCAGGGATGTAGTGCTAACAGGGGCGCAACCAGCTCTTCATTTCGGGGGGAAGCAATTTTCATGAAATTTCATTCGATGACGTCATCGTGCTTATTCAACCGTGGTACAACTTTTTCGCAAACGGTCACAGATAACGTTGTCTTGTTCTCTTCGCAACATTTACGAAAATAATAACTTTTCAGTTTTAATCAAGATGCAGACCGAACGATCATGACAGAGGAAAAATTGGTAGCCTAATACAAAGACCTGGTTCGGTATTGAAATAGTTCAGTCATGACTTTAGTGTGGCATATGTATAGGCTACTAGCAAATCTGCCTGACTTTTCGTCTTGTTTTAGCAAATTCGTTTTAGCCCTATTCTTCTACCAAGTGCTTGAATATCTATCACAACTGAAGGTCCCAAACTTAAGGGATAGCCTATGTCAAGGGTGAGGGATCTTTGAATGCTACCATTTCGGGCAAAACGGATCAGGTGTCTTGTGTCTTTGCCGCATAACGAATCAGGTGTGTTTGGGGCCAAACGGCTTTTTCTGGAATCCACGAGCTTTGTGAAAGTTTTTAGAAGCAAGTTTAAGGCTATGAGCTTTGAGGGCTTGCTCTGGCTGCAAAAGTTAGGGTTTGGTAAAGCGGCATTTGGAGCCAAAGTGGTGTAGTAGGTAGGTGCGTTCAACGCTTCACTAGCACTCATGCGACACTTTACTAAGCCCTTTATCCCAAGCCGCGGTATGGTACCAACCCAGGAAGACACTAATGCGTGAAACAGTCCTCACGCAAAATTTCATTAAAAACTATCAGGTTTCGAGCCAAACTTGCAAGTAAACAACGTTTTTATAAGAAATGTACTACGCTAATAATAGTGATCCGTTTTGCCCCTAACAAAAATAGTCAAAAGGTCATAGAAGAACAAGCGGTTTGACGTGGCCACAAACTTTTTTAATAACTACCAACATGTAAGTTTCAGCTGTTTGCATTGTTCAACAGTACCCTAATGTTACAAAGTTTCGTAAGGCCAAATTGAGGCCTGTCTCAGCAGGGGCGTAACGAGGTTAGATGGTGCCCGGGCCAAGAAGCAAGTTTGGCGCCCCCGTGTTTCAACCTGAGCTCTTTCGGAAGCAAATTTACTGTGTTAAAGAAAGTACTTGCGACATTTTTGGGCTTTTTTGGCGCCTCCCGCAGTGATTCGGTGCACCTATAATGATTCGGCACCCGGGGAATTGTGCCCCCCTTGCCCCCTACTCGTTACGCCCCAGAGTCTCAAAAAAAGTGGTACACGAACAAAAGGGCAAAAAATTCTTTAGAAATACCAACATTTTAAACTATCTCCCAAGTTTTGACGGTTCCAGCATATTTTTGGTCAAATACAAACCATTTACGAAATTTTTGATCAGATGGCCCGTCTGAAGATAGACCTTGTACGGAGGTAATTAACCAGTAGGACAAATAAAAATTGAAATAAGACTTTTCTTAAAAGTTATTAGAATCTAAACTTTCATTTTTATTCTTTGAAAGTTTCTGCAAATGTCAAAATGCGACCAAATGCCCTCCCCCTGGTTGTGCGCCTGAGCGCTAAAAAACAAGGTGTGGGAACGCCGTTCCCATGCATTCCCGCCCCACAATATCCCTGCAAGTCACCATGGTCCTCATTCTGAACGTGCGGCATTTACTTTTCGAGGGACGAAGCATAACGTTTTGAACAATATGGTGCAAATGACCTCAGGTATGATATCTATACTTTCAACAGGTGACTTAATTTACTACAGGGTTATGAATTACGGTAAGAAAACTGTGATTTCTGACGTATTTCATTCTTTCAGACAACTACTGACTAAAATTAGGGAAAATAACTAAAATCGATAATTTCCCTTGCTAGACTGTACTAGTTCGCAACGCGAAGATCAACCTTTGCAGTTATATCGGGCCAATCAGCATGGCTTGCCTCTGGAGACTGTGATAATGAGAGAACCTGTTGTTAGTGAGTCCTGGAGTGGCAGAACCTGTTCTTAATAATTTGAATCCCACCACTGAATTTGAATATATCCCACTGATTGCCGTATTGCAATAATCGATTTTAGTACGAGTTTTGCCACTGCTTTTTTCAGAAGCTCAATTTTATCTTCATCAAAATTAAAGTAAAATACTAACCCGTTTAACTTGATACAGAACGCAACGATTGTTCCCGCCCAGAAGTTTAAGGACTCAACGGGTGTCAAATACACATTTGATGGAGATATACGTTTCAAACGAAAGTGCAAACACGTGCATTAGCCACCGTGAAAACTTGTTGACCGGTACAGAGCAATAAATCCGGTAAGTGACACAGTAAGTTTTCAGCACCTTACAATTTCTCCCTCAGCTGAAAGTTGTAAAAATAAATGTACTTATCCAAACTTACAGTTTTTGTCCCAAACGATTACCTGATGCTGCTACCTAGCACTTGTACTAACATTCACGAATCGGAAGGATAAACAATATTAATTTTACCTATGCTTTGAAATCGTATTTTTCGCCAAAAATGTCCATCTTCCTTGCAGAGAGTGGCTACCTAATTAATTAGATTTTGGTACCAATGTCAAACTCATTGTGCGTATAAAGGCAAAGTCACAACCAACATTTCGATTTTTAAATTCTATTTATCCGCAGTTGACCATTTTGCGCGTTTGGCAAATTCTCTTCATTTCTACCGTAATCAAAGAACGCGATATTAACGGACAACCTTGCTGCTGAATCGTGCAACAAAAATCCAGCACATACGCCCATGGCTGTGTATCTTGAAACCACATTCGTGTAAATTGATCTTTTTCCAAAAGATACGTTTGCTATTCTTCACTTCCTAGTTAGGGCTCGCCCAATGCCAGTGAGCTGACTGTATCCATCGCCGCTTCTCATCTGTTCACAGTTGAAGCTCACACCAACTGCAGTTCCTGACCAGCCGTATATACAGCCTTATAGAACATTCAACAGGATAGGCGGGACGTTCCACCGTTTCCCGGAGAATTCGAGGTAAAATTCCTATCGAGCATAAATTATTGAAGAGGCAGCGATGTACTGGCTGAAAACTGCGGAGAGAAAAGCGGGAAGGCCTCTTTTCAAACATATACGCTTTCTCTGTGACCTCATGGCAATCACTTTCAAAAGCACTTTAGGATGTGCGTCCCGCCACAGACTTGGCATTGATGATAAAACCGTATCAGGCTGAACTATTATCTGCACAAACGAGTCACAACCGGTACGCCAACTCCCGATTCCCGCAGTCATCAATTATGAAACATTTCGAATGCTTCAAGCCAGAGCCGAACTCGGACACAATTGGCTAGCTGCCAGAACAGCGAGGCATAGAACCTTAAAATTCTGCGCAATTTCGAACATTATTGTCTTGAAACTTTACGCGTGATTGCTCCAGCGTACCATTGCAAGCTATTCGATGAAGGCTGACAAAAGCCACTTCTACCTCCGCAGTCATTACGATCACTGAAATAACAACGAACAAACCTTGCTGTTGTTTGGTGTCGTTGAGATGCCTCCGTCTGAAAAAGCAGGTGGACAAAGCGATAAAATTACAAGTCCTTCCCAGGGGGAAGAAGAAAAGGCATATTTCGCAAAACAAGCACGGTCGTCGGCAATTTCAGCAGAGCAAATTACTTTGAATCAGTGCCAATTTTCTGCCGTTCTCATTTTCTTTTCACAAATCACCAATGACAATGCTAACGTCTTTTGAGGCTACAGCGCACTTTTGAGGAAAATACTTCGTTAAAATTCTCAAACAAACGTTCGCAACATGACGCCACTGCACCAAACGAAGTATTTTTAAATCACGTGGCATGCGATATAGTGGCTGCTATCAAGGATAGTAGGCTTGATTGGACTGGTTTCAACAGCTAACGTTGAACAATGCGCGCGCTAGATTTCTCGCGCAAGCCTTCGTGTGTACCAAGGAATGAGGGTGAGATCCACGTTGGTCATGAATTGCTTGCTTAGGAAACGCAAGCGGCAGCTTGTCCGCAATATTTTATTTTTTACTTTTCATCAACATTCTTGACGTCGGGCGTGTTGAATAAAATAAGGAGAGGGGTATGGGGCGGAATGGCGGTGAGTACATTGGCCAGGATTTTATCAAACAAGGGACTTTGTTGAAGTGGATCTACGGTTTTTTAATTTTTGGAAGAGGATGCTGTACAATGGGTGGCATCCCAACACTGCCGAACGGTATGCATTTGATGTCAATGTGAACGCAAACAATGATCTGTAAACAGAGCGAGCTTTTTTTAAGCAACGTGAACCATCATCTACAAAAGAGCAAAACAAAGAGAAAGCATGATCAGCAGGAAACGTTTCTAAAGCAACAACTAATATCCCGTCGTCGAAATGGTTGAACGTCTAATGCAGTGGTTCTTAACCGGGGGGCATGCCTCTCCAGGGGACGTCAATAAATGTCCAGGGTGGAGTGCTCTACAACATGGAAAGTTTGATCAACAAATTTACCAAGAAATACATTTGCTTTTACAACTTATATGAAGTCAGGGGATTTGAAACAAAGGACAATTCTTAAGGGAGGCGTGGTGGAGAAAAGGTTAAGAACAACTGGTCAAATGCCAGTCCATTCAGGAATCCAAGAAAAATGAGCATACAACGGATCGCGACGAGGCGATGTTTGCGTTTGAAACGAAGCATGCCACTTGACCAGGCTCTTTCTAGGACGCATTGGCTAGACGCAATACTACGGGAATCCCCCGAATGTTGCGTGTTCGACCGAGATTCCTTTTGGACATGAGTGAGAATTGCTTCATCAGTTGCGCATCCAAAACCGAGATAGCCTTTGCCAAAAAACTTTCATACAATTTTTTAACGTTTTCATTTTGTGATGTGTAAAAGGTTTGACTTTTTCATTCTGTCACAGACAAGAAAGAGGAATAGTGGAATCGTTCGTTGAGATTAACGGTGACAAAAATATTGTCAATTCCAAACAGCCCTGTGTGTGCAGCAGGGGTGCACAAACGTTTCGCTATTGCCGGCTGCATTACGTTTATTTTTGTGAATTACGGCCGCCACTGAGTTCAAGATATTTTTTGCATTGTTTTGTTCTGCTACCACACACTGGGCTTAGTCTGCTTCCACCCGTCTGCTTGGCTATCTTTCTACTAAGGATCCTCATACGGTAGACAAAGAGTTTTTATTAATGCACGGCCGCGGGGCCGTAGCCAGCGGGGAGGGCAGTGTTTTCCG
>Ga0210059_1000343_pt1 | contig 56199 bp, 32 predicted proteins | sample Ectturendosymbi2_FD_188042 | JGI IMG/M metagenome (GOLD analysis project Ga0210059, IMG submission 188042) | Ecteinascidia turbinata endosymbiont from Florida, USA - Sample 2 (SPAdes) (version 2) | ecosystem: Host-associated > Tunicates > Ascidians > Unclassified | place: Key West, Florida... | reverse complement strand
AAAGAACACTACCCTGGGGGACCCCACAAGATATCATTTTGTATGAAGATTTAAATGCACCTATCTTAGTGCACTGCATTCTATTGTGCAGAAAATTTGAGAATAGTTTATGAGAAACACCTCTGAATACCATGAGGAAGAGAGTTTGCATGCCATAGACTCTCCAAACGTCAGCAATAAATACTGCATTGTTATCACACCAGTGGAGCAATGTTTGTAGCCAGTAGACAATGCCTGGTGATAAAGACAGCATACTGTGTTCACATTGTGTTAACTTTACGTTTGCCTGGGGTTACTGTAGGCTTCTATGTAGGCTATGGATTTTTGCATTTGGGGTTTCACAGCCAAGCTCTAACGTTGCAAGAAAAATTCGAATTTCATAAGAGCCCCAAAGTTATTAGGTGTTGTTTGTGTTGTTTAGGTAGTCCTGGCAAAAGTGGTGAGGCCGCACACATCTGGTGGTGAACCTGGCCCAACCATTCTTAATAAAGTTCAAGTTGCATTCCTGCCCGCATTCCTTTCATAAGTTTTTCAGTTGGCAGACGAAGTCTCGTATCCACGATTGAAACAATAGTAGCAGTGATCAAGATAACCTGACATTCATACCAGTCTCTTGTATCTGACAATTTCACCACTTGCAATATCATCTGCACAAATTATCTCACAGCAAATATATTGGACTGAAGTTTCAAAAATCTGGATAATGGATTTGATGAATTTGCTAAAACAAGACGAAAAGTTCAGCAGGTTTACTGGTAGCCTGCCACGCTACAGCCATAACTGCACCATTTGAGCAGGGCTGCGGAGCCGCGAAGCCGGTCATTTTCGGTGGAGCCGGAGCTGTTTTCAAAATTTAGCTGGAGCCGGAGCCATGGGCGTCGGAAGGGGGGCAGGGGGGATATGGCTCCCCCATGGATTTCGAAAATGTCAGAAAAAAGAGGTTGTTTTCTTACTTTCGAGTGGAAAAAAACAAAATTCACCTCTTTTGGCCTCCCCTGGAAAAATTTTGAAAAAATCACCTGTTGCCCCAACCTGGAAAAAATCCTTCCGACGCGCATGGCCGGACTGGAGGTTAATTTAGCAGATCCAACTTGGGAACCTCTCTGCGCAGTGACAGTTGCCATGTTGCCATGGTTCGCTCATGCTGTTGCGACTAATTCATTTGATCGAAATAGGTTGCCGTGGCGAAATCCGAGGTTCTGTTCTACCAGAGATTAAGGTCACAATCCGTTTTTATTTCAAGTTCGGACTTGTTCTAGTCACATAAGAATGTGGATTTACTGCCGACTGTGGTGCGGACAAGTCAGTCAACACTAGCGCAGCACATGTTTGTGCATTTTGCAAGACTAAGTCCTTGTGCAAAAATGCAGTGTGACGCGTACACACTTTTCTGTGGCACAACCAATCACAAGCGGCGAGCAGAAGATCAGCCCGAAGTCGGATTATTTTAAAAATAATGTTTACCGACTCTGACCACTCTAGACCAGTGGTTCCCAACCTTTTTAGGCTTGCGGCACCCTACAAAACAGAAATATAATTTCCGGCACCTAGTGGCGAACCCATAGCAATTTGGATTGAGTTTTGGAGACATTTTGAAAATATCTTTTCAATGATATAATAAAAAACGTATTAGCTCGCGGCACCCCTGGGTATTACAAATGGCACCCCAGGGTGCCGCAGCACCCCGGTTGGGAACCACTGCTCTAGACCAAACTCCTTCCGACTCCGACTACGCAGGCCTGGCAGTGGCAACAGTGTTTAATATTCGTTCAAAATATGTTAAATAACACGCTCAGTTGCTACAAGAAGGACACAAGGAATACCGAAATTGTTAAAGTGTATTAAAAAGCACAGCCAGAGCGGAGCCGGAGAAATGTTGTAAAAAAACATAGCTCCGGAGCCGGAACCATGCTTACGAAAACAGAGAGCTCCGGAGCCGGAGCCGGAGCCATTTCATTTTTACAAGAGCTTCGCAGCCCTGCAGTTGAGTACGGAAACAGATGTTAGCATTAAGTTACTAATTTTTACCCTATCCTGATCGTTCAGTCTGCATCTTGATTAAAACTGAAAAGTTCTCATTTTCGGAAATTTTGCTAAGAGAACTTGATCTGTGACCGTTTGGGAAAACGTTGTACCATGGTTGAACAAGCACGATGACGTCATCGAATGAAATTTTATGAAAAGTGCCCACTCCGAAATGAAGAGCTGGTTGCGCCCCTGTTGAAATGTCTTCATTTCTTCCCATTGCCGGATTACTGTTTGATGATAAGTGAAAGTACGTAGTTAAAGCTGGTGCGTTGTTTCAGTGTGTTGGCATCCCCCTGTGTTCATAGGTGACCGCAGGTGGGACAAAATGGGAATTTGCCACCACCTGGAAATTGTGACAAGAACCAAAAATATCTAGAAATCCTGAAGTCAGCAGCTTAATTGAATTAATTCTTGCAATGAGAGTTTTATTTTCCGATATGACATTCACACTGCGCAAGAGCCGGTACACTGTTGTGGTGTCATGCAATTTTGAGCTTGCAATTCACTCATGTCCGCTACATGGCCTGCAGAGGCAAGTTGGGAAACTTGGGTGCGGGTAATTCTAAATTTGGCCTTCACTGCGTAACAGTAACATGGCAACAAATGTTCACTACAGGTTGCGGTAGTAGGCGTTTAGCCGCATGTGGTTGTTGAAGACATCTGTGGCAGGTAATGCAGCGAGACAATGACTGCTGATTGCATATACGATGTGAAAAGAAACCTTGCTGCCAACAAAGCGCATTTTTGTGACTGTTGCCGTAACATGGGTCATTTGCGTTGTGGTGTAGAAAGGGTAAAGCTTTATGTGAACGTCCATTTGCATTGTATCGTCAGCAGCCTGAAATGGTCAAGCAAAATGTCAACTTCGCCGATCAATGGAAAATTTTCTGTGAACGCCTATGCCTGTGTTGTTTATGTTTATAATGTAACATCTGCTTTGTACTGTGCTACAAATAATCATTTTTGTGTTATTCAAGTATCCTTTGTTGCAACCTCTCAGTTAGCATGTCGTTGAATGTGCGATTCAATACGAACCGGGTGTGCATGAAAACTTACACCTACATACATGTGGCGCGAATATGCGAAGACTAAAGCCCATATACATGGGCGTCTGGATGATTTTTTCTAGTGGGGGCCATTAGGAATTTTTCCAACATTTCTCTAGGGGGGCCAAAATGGTGAAATTTAATTTTTCCCATTTGAAACTAAGAAGACAACCTTTTGTTGCTGAAATTTTCAAAATCCAGGGGGGCCTTGGGCTCCTGCCCCCTTTCCGAACCCATAACCATATATATGTAAGGCACGTGAATTTTTGGGAACTAATTATTGCATTCCCAAACGGTGACCAATGGGCCCCTTTCAGCAAAATTTGGCTCAAACCTCTAGTCACGCCATTGCATATAAGGTTGAGTTCTAGTAACAATGTGAACATAGTTGAGTGGTTATACAGTAGTGTCTGTTCCTGCAGTGCGATTGTTCGTTGTTTTTGCTCTCACCATTTCCTTTGGAAGTTACACCTCTGATAGAGGTTGCACCTTTGATAGGATTGCTTTTAATGTACTTTTTCAAAAAGTTTAGGGTTTACGTTTAGTAGGCTATGTTTAAGTATTGGTTTAGGGTTTTCCTTTAGGGCTTAGGTCAGTTAATCTGAAACCTTTTTTACATATCTTCCCCTTTTATCAAACAAAGTTACCAGATTTACCCCCAATACACTCAATGGTGCTCATTTAGTAAAATACGAAATTTATGAACTCTTACAGTTAAGAATGGTTTATAAAAATTTAGATTGCACTACAATTCATGGTTCAATAAATTTACCACCTTGGAACAGGATATTTACCCGATGTTAAGAACCACTGGTTAGGTTTACGGATTAGATTTCGGGTTTAAGTTTTTGGTTCAACTTTTAGGTTTAGGTTTGAATTTTGGGTTTAGGTTTAAGTTGTTTAGGTTTTGGGTTTAGGTTTTGTGTTGAGGTTTTGAATTGAGGATTTTGGTTTAGGTTTTGGGTTTAAGTTTTGGGTTTGGTTTTTGGTTAAGGGTTTTAGGTCATCTAACAACGACTTTAAGCTAATCCAAGTGTATCGTCCCTGTCACTTGTCCAATCCAAGCAATCGGATTCACCTAATGGTAAAATAGCTGCAGCAGTGCTTTTCCCTCTGATGCCAAATCGATACTTCTTTGTTGAATTTGGGAAATACCAAAAGGCTGTGTCTATTTTGCCTCATGAGGCTAAAGCACTGCTGGAACTATTTTGCTTTCAACCAATGGTATTTGGCCAAAGGCAAAATAGCTCCAGTAGTTCTTTTGCCTCATGAAGCAAAAAAATATATTTTACATTGGCGAATCAGGACTGGATCGGCCTGATATTTTTCAAAAATTTCGTGTATTAGGACTAGATCAGATTCAATTTTATCGGATAAGGACCGGACTGGGACTGAAAAATTTCAGAGTCCCCTCATCTCTGGGTTGTGGCCGTGTGCAGTCACCTGTAACGGAGTTTAGTGAACAATTATATATCGGCAGCAATAACAACAACAACGTTCAAAAGACTTCGATTAAACAGGAATTGGATTTTGAAAACATCAGTTTGTGAGATGTGGATTGAATTTAAAAATGAAATTGTCGGAACGGATATGTTGAACCTAAATCCGTGCATTTCTCTGAATTCTCTTTTTTTATATTGTTTCTTCTGGTTTGCAATAGAGATGAGCATTGGACTGGACTTTGATCGGTCTGGATCCGGACTTTAACGAATTTTGTTGATATTGGATTGGATCCGGGCAGTAAAATGCCTCATAAATTTTGGATCAGGACCGGATTTGGACTGAGTTAAAAATCGAAATATCCATTGAATGACAAAAATTACACAAGAATTGCGTAAATTACACAAGAATTGCGTAATTTAGACTTGGATTTCATTTTTTTAACCTTTTGGACTATGGTTAGACTTGGACTGTGTTTTGAAAACGCAGGGCTGGTTCTGGATCTGAACCGAAAAATGTGACAGACCGCTCCTCTAGTTTGGAAACGTTTCTTTCCTCGCATCCAATAGTAAAGTCCTGCTTGAAAAATTCGATTTGGGGTCGGGCTAACTTTACGTTGATTTGGTAATTGTTTCTGGCTTCATCAGCATTTGCTCACTGGGTTACTGTAAACGTGGTGGGTAGTTCTGTTGGCGATTGTAAAAATTATATCCGTTAGCAGATCAATTCGTATCAAAGTAAAGCTGTTTCTGACTTCAATCAATACCTACGTTGCAACATCTGCCAAGTCCACTGCTTCAAAGTGCAAAATCAAAAAATGGCCCGAAACCAATTTGGAAAGCTTTACAAGCAACTTGTTTCTGAATGTGCCAAGTTCAGTGATTACAATTTTCGGTGAGGATGAAACTTTTGGTTTGCGTGCTCACAATTATTGCTTGCTTTACTGTAGCGCATGCATTTTTTCGTAGTTAATAGTTTGGCAGTGGGTGGCTATAGATAAAGATACGCCTGTGGATCATGAAATTTGAATACTTATGAATACGACACCTGTGACGTAACAGTTACGCACGACGGGAGTACAGTAGGCTTGGTAGAAACGAACTAAACCTAAAAATAAAAAGATAAACCCTAAAAAACCTAACCTTAACCCTAACTGTAGCCCTAACCCTAACCTAATCTAAGGCTTACCTAACCTAAGCTAAGCTAACCTAACACTAACCCCTAAACATAGTAGCGCCTAAGCCTGAAAAAAAGTAAAGAAAAAAAACAAAACGAAAGTGGGTAAGGTCAGGTGAGAGTCGAATCTAAAACCATTAGCATAGCAGCCGTAACGCCTAATCGCTACACCACAAGACCCACAACGTTTGAACATTGACAAACTGACCCTTTTATCAGGACAGGCGTATCCATTGTCACTTCCTAATAGTTTTTGTAGTGTTTACAATATTAGTCAAATTTGAAACGTTAAATAGCTAGCGTATTTCAAGCACTTTCACCACTTCAAACGTTTTGCAGCACAGCCCAAAGCTTCAAGAGCTTAACACCTTTTTTATGGACGAGGTCATTAGATCCTGGGTCCTAAACGCAAGAGGGAATGTTTCGCTCAAGTTTTTACTGGAAACTAGGCTAAAATCCGAGTCTTATGAGCCTTTGATTGACTTTCTAGGTTGGAAGGTTATGGCTAAAAAACTTGAATTTGTGTAAAAAGTACCCAAAAACGTTGATTTACCTAAATTTCGGTTAACTTTTAACCAGAAACCCTAGAAAGTTAATCGTAAGCTATCCCGGCAAAGAAGACCTGAACCTACCCCTCTTATGATTTTACCTGCAAAAAACCTGAAACTCAGAACTTTTTTTCAATGCAAACTGGAAGACTCACCAAGTCTTTTGAGGGCTTGAACAGCTCTATAGCACCATCAACTGGTGAATTGTGGAGTTGCAAAGTGGCACAAAAATAGTGGCTCAATGGGTTATTTCCAAGTACAAGTAATGAAGTATCTCATACACCAGCAATGAATGTGTTAAGAACAAATCTTTGACTTTCAATGGTATATTGTGGTAATTTAGCCACTCTGTTGTTTAATTTTTGATGCATCTTTTGGCTTCTAAAATATTTTGAAAAACATAGGTAAAAAATTTGTGAGATTGTAGGACTGAAGTGCTTTTGCAAATGTTTTGATTTTTTGAACAGTTCTTGAAACCCAATTTCTTGTAAGACTGAAACTAGTTGTATTATACTTAAGAAGTAATGCAGAGCTTCAATTGTATACCCAATGCTTTTTCATGGAATCAATATGTTGTTTATTTTTATCATTACATCTACATGGCTCTTTATAAATTATCAAAAAAATAATGATGAAATGAAATCTTATTTTTAAAGCTTAGTTTATTTTGTTCTTGAAACATGGCATTTTCAAAGTTCTGCAATATTTTGAACATTTGAAAAAGTGATTAATTTTTATATATTTTAAGAATTTCTATGAAAATTTTGCTTTTTGCTTTTTGTAAAAAAAAATTTGTATTGGAAGTTGTTGTCCTTATTTTAATACTGTAGTTTTCTTTAAATATAAGAATGACTCATCACTTATGTCCATGCCTAGTATTTAGCAAATCCAAGTAATCTTCTTGAATGTAGGTCTAACCATTATTACTGATCATCCTTTGATGTAGCAATGCACTAAATTAAATGTAAGAAAGATTTGTATCTATTCTGTGCACTTTATCTCTTAGCCTTACTGAAGCTCAAGGCCTTTTGTGACAAGTATTTGCACATGACAAGCAAAATTTACTTGTGACATGTGAAAATTATATCCATATGTATGTGTTTGTTTTTAGACTTCAGGTGAAAAGAAAAAACTTTACCTCTAGCAAAATTGCTGTATTTAAAAAAATGTGAAAAATTTAATGTGTACAGAAATGATTAATTCCACTATGGTCTCTTGGGTTTACTTCTGAATTCATAATAAAAAAACTGTTCAATTTTCACAAAAATAGGTTTGATGTTAAGACAGGTTATAAAGCAAACATTTTCATAAATGCTGTTTTTTGTGTTCCCTCATTGTTTTAACACTTTGACGTCCGGGTTACTTCAAGCGGTGAGCAAAAAAAACAGCTGGATCGCACATGGCTTTGCGCGGGAATATCTCCGCTCCTGTACAGGTTACAGACCTGGTCGAAGTGTCAAAAGACACGGCAAGTCTTGTAGTTTGCACACGAAATAAATTTTTTTTGCTTGGGGTGTGTGGTTTTTTTGTGAGTGATGTCATAAGTGGAGGACTTTTTGGCCAACTTCACCTGGCCCTGGGCGCCAACCGTTAGATGGTAGCATTTCGCTGAAGTTTTTATTGAAAACAAGGCTACAATCCGAGGCTTTTGATACATTGGATGACATGCTAGGCTTTGAGGTTCAAAAGTTATGATATAAGTTAGTAAAAATTTTTGAGTAATTAGTTAATTAGATAATTAATTAATTTGTTTATTTAAGATCATAACTTTTGAACCAGAAACGCTAGAAAGTCGATCAAAGGCTCAAAAGACTTGGACTCCAGCCTAGTTTCCAATAAAAACTTCAGCGAAATACTTTGGCCTAGCGGTTGGGCCTTAGGCCAGACAACATGAGCCAAAATGACCCAAAAACTACTTCACTAATGATGTCACTCACAAAAAATCCGCAACCCCCAACCAAAAAAATTTTTTGAGTGCAATCTAGAAGACTGTCCGATCCGTTTGAGCCCTTGAACAGTTCTCTAGCGCAATCAGTGGAGGAGCTAGGCCGTTGGTAAGGCAACTGACAACTGCTGTTTTTAGGCCAAAATCGAAGTACGAATATGTCGTACTCCGGCTCTCAGAGTGTTAAGTATATACTTATAAAAAATTTTCATCATAACATAAACCAGATTTTTTTTTAATGCCTAGAATTGAAAATTGTGTCCCTAGAATCAGAGAAATCGGGTCCCTACAGGTCCATATGGGTACCGGGTACCTAGCATTTTCCTTAAAAAAACCTGACATAAACCAATAATAATGTCAATCACAAGAATCTTTTTAGTTTCTTAGCATCCAAAAACTCCTGTTATTGTCATGTATAGCTATTTTTGTTTAATTTCCAAATGTAATTGGTGATTTTAGGTGTAGAAAAAATAACTTAAATCTCTATCTCAAGTATTTGAATTATTTTTTGTTCTTTGATTTTAAATAAAAACTTATATAATGTTAAACTTACAAATGAACTGAAAAGGATGAAGTTACTTTTTAGTTGGGGAAGGAGTCAAATCTTTCAGCAATTTGATATTATGGGTTTTTTTATTTACATATAGAACACTTCTGCTGACATTTTTTCTGTTAACATCCAACAAAATCTCTGAAATCTGTATTGGAAAATATGGCAAAACTGCATATAAATTCTATTAGGAACTTGCTTTCCATACTCAAAAGTTAAATTCTATTGTCACTTCTCTCCACACCATATTTTGCTAATCTGCAAAATACCAGCTGCCACACCAATTCATCAAACATGGTTGTAGCCTAACACTGTTTTTTTTTCATGAGACATTTTGGTCCTTTCCATTCACTAGCCTACCTTTTCAGATATTATAACCATATTGACTCAATTTTTTCAGTCATTAAAAAAAAATCTGGTCTATGACTGAAAAAACAAACCCAGACCTAACAATAGCTTTCAAAAGAGGACTTCCATCTTGTGAAATATCTTAGGATCTGAAAAGCAAGATAAAAAGAAATATAATTTGAAACAAATACTGACTTGAGCTGAAGAGGGGAAAGTAGAATAAGAATTCATGGCAATAAGATTGTGAACCAAAGTAAACCAAATTGTCTTTGCAACTGTGAAAGAAATGAGAATTGTTTTTAATCTTGAGTGGGTTTGGCCTTTATGGTGTAATCATTTTGTTTAGAATAAACTTTTGTAAACCACCTGAACATGAAATGTTCATTGTTCACATAATATCGCATCACATTTAGTTGCTCTCACTTTTTCACTTGTGTTTTGCAATTTCTTAGCCAGAATAAATCTCTTTTCACACACTACCATCTTTTGTGGTTTCTTTTTTGAGTTAAAATTGACAAGGATGGAAATTATTTGGTCTCTTATATAACATAGCACAGGCCTGCCCAACCTTTTTAGTGTTGCGGGCCACTTTCACATGAGGAAATTTATTGCAGGCCACAAACGTTTTTGTGATGTAACAAATTCCTTGATTTTGGTAAGTTTTATGCAATGACATGAGGTGATAATGAGTCCTATAGCTGCACACAGTGTTGCCAGCTTGTATGAATGTAAACCAAATCTAAAAAATGACATATTTTCAAAGCAATTGTTCTGACAAGTTTTCAGGTGGTAGGCCCATAACAGAAACAACAGGTATAATTTTGGTGTGTTTTGATGGCAAATATACTTGAGTCTATAAAAAAAATACTGAAAGTTTAAAGAGTCTGCTTACAGACTTATTACATCGGGGGCCACTTAAAACAACCTTGCGGGCCGCATGCGGCCCGCGGGTTGGGCAGCCTTGACGTAGTGCCTTGCTTTGTGGCAGGTATTTGCTGCTTTCACATGCATTCACAAAATAAATCAACTTCATTGAGTTGAATTCCTTGATTTGCAAACAGCGTCTTAGCTAAATTACTGCTATAACTGTCTCTTGAATTTTAACAGAAATATAGTTTACATGATCATCTTTTGCACATTTGTCTTTTTACATACGGTAGTGTGAATAATCTGACTTCATGCTTCACAACTGATATATTTTCTATCCATAGCTTAACATGATTGTTATCAATAAAAAAACTTACTATCAAAATGACACAAGAACTTCGATCAGTCAACAGTCTGTTTGAACCTTTAATATTTTTTTAATATTTTGTTATATCATTTTTAGTTGATATTTGAAACCATCTCAACTGCAAGTTCTGTTTGATTTTTTTGCATTTTGCAAAAAATCTCATGTTTCTCTGACTTCATTAAATGCTTGCTGTGAGCAATACATTTTTCCGCATAAAATGTTTAGAGCTAATTTGCTTTGATTTTCAGTTTGGCAGTGGAACAAGAAACCTAACATCCTCTTGCACTTCTAGATTTATGCCCATTTCTGGTTCCAAAGCTGATTTGTTTGCGTTGTTAGAGAAACATGGATTCCTAGTGTTTTGCTTATTTTGGTGCCCTTCAACCATGCTTAATAATTGAAACAAGTTTATCTTATCACATTTGACAAAAATGTTTCATTTTATTTTATTGAAGCTCTGTGCAAGTCTTGGTGCATGCTTTTTTCATGTATTTCATATATGTAGTTGTTGTGAAGTCAGACTTATATATGAATGAAAACAAGTTTTTCACTGTGTTTGCTGTACTTAGGATTGTGTCGTTTATTTCCCAAGATCAAGCATGTGATCAAAAACGCATTGCAATCAACGTTTTTTAATCCTCTCAATTCACTGTGTAACTGCAGAAACTTTTTTGTGTGTTTAAGCCACTGATAAATAAATAAGACCCCATTTCAAGTTTAAAGAGACAACTTTCAAAAAATTGCAATGTAAAATAAGTTTGTTACAGCTGCCTCATTGACCATCTTTTTATTTGTGGCAGGAGTCATGCTCTACGGAGAGTGCAATACAACTACGAAAAATATTTAAAGGAAACCGACGAGAAAGTTCTTCAAAGTGTTATCAAAAAAGCACAAAAAGATTTCGAGCAAATGCAGCGGCAGGTATGCGTGCTTGAAGGTATTTAAAAGTACTGTAAATTATATTAATTGTTATAGGGTGTGATGAAAAAAGGCAATCGTTTTGTTTTAAAAAGTGGTGTTTATATTTGTGGCCAAACATGAGATCAATGACATAAGACCCAATTTTAGGTTGTTGCACCCCCTAATGGCCGTACACCTCTGCTGAACAAGGGAAGAATGCCGATTTGACGAAATCTCCAAGTTAAATTACCACAGTTAAAAAAGGAAGAGGGCTAAAGCAACGTTTTCCTTATAAGGTATCCATACGTTTTAGATGAATGTGAAGCAACCAACTGCTCATATCAAGCATCACGCCCTAGGGCCTTTACATTTATTGATTGGTGGGGAAAGCTCCGTATCAAAACCTCCTTAGTAAATTAAGGCTGATTAATGTATTCTAAACATCCCTAATATTTTGACTCACAGAAACCACTTGAATATTTACGAGGTCTAGCTTACAATTACAATATACATTAGAGGTTTATCCATTCTCATTACACACACTTGTCAGCCTCTGAACTGGCGCCAAAACGGCTCAGCGCCAAAACAGTTCGGCGCCAAAAAGTTGGCTACCCGACTCTTTATGTGGCTCATTTCGTTAACTCATAATGAGCAGATACTTAAACAGTAAGTCACGAGAGTGTCTCTCGCTGCTCGTATTTTTTTCTCGTTATTTTTCTTAGCAAAATCAAGTTATGCCGCCTGTGATATTCCACAATTCTTGCGGCCAGTAGTAGTAAATAAATCCTTCATCCCTGTTGTAGGTTATGGGGCCGCTATTAAAGCAGGAGCAAGTTTACAGAATTGCAGTTTTTGGCGACTGCAATGAGCTATGCGGAAGCATTGTATCGTGTTCGGTCAGATCAGGGGTGGATCCAAAGGGGGGCAATCGCTCCCCCTAAAACCTACGAAAGTAACTTGATTCACCGTGATTTTGTACAATTCAGAAAACAGCATTCGCGATATAAGGCCATTTTGTCGTCCATTGTTTTGTCACAGGAGTGTTGTGAAGTATACTTCATCTCTCTTACAGTAGCGAAGCCGTAATGAGACTTGACTAACTAACGATTTTACTGAAATCGCTCCCCTAGCCTCACTGGCTGGATCCGCCCCTGGATCACATGGCCAAAATTTTGTGGCTCGTATGTCGAGAAAATGACAGCGTGAAAGACTGCTTCTGAGTTGTGATTGTTGGTACAATCAGTGCCAATGAGGCTAATTTTTATATGAAATTTTCTGTAGGGTGAGAGGCATGAAAAGGTTGAGATTACGCAATACCGTTTTCCGCATTCGTGGGCCCTTTCTACAGTACTTTCATTTGGAATTACTCACATGTATCATTGCGGACGCCGCATGGGTCTTGGTCAAGTTACAGATGTTGCTTCCAACTGTAGATGAACATGTTCAACTGTATGTTAATATCGAACTGTCAACTAGAAAAACTGCTGCGAACAAAGCAGACATAGCGCAAGTTAATACAGTATCTCAATAAAAATATCAGCTACGACCAAGTTTAAGCTTTATCGATTTCCAGAATGCTATCCACCTCTTGCAATTTACTACCGATTCGGGGGTGTCTACAGCAGCCACCATTCCAGGTCTTGTCTAAGCACGCTGGATACAGCTCGTTACTTGATAATACCCTTAACTATAATTTGCTTCCAGGTGATTGTAGGCGACTTGTACAGAGCGGAAAAGCATTGCTTGGATTCGTCAACAACGTGATCTGGTGATGGATTTTTTAGCGTTTAATTTTTTGCGTACGTTTCCCACTGCTGTTGATACAAAACTTGGGCTTGGTTTGCAGCTTAAAATACCTTCACACACGAAAAAACGCGTCTTTCAGTCATATCAAATAATTCGTGATAGGAAAGTTTCGTGTTGGTCATCACTGCTTTCATTTCTCGGCATATTGATGTTACAAAACGAAGTTACCTAATTCGTCCATTGCTTTTCAGTCTTGAATGCTCAGGTATCTGTTTTTGCCCGCGTTTTACTTTTAAATTGTTGGGTTCATTGTTTGTTTTGTTTTCATATTCAGGCCATATGCATGCTTGTGACCTCATTGCGTGTACACTGCACACACCACACCATAGCAACTTGCCACATCCGGGATAGTTGAACTTGCGCTTGTGGTAGCTCGGTGAGTGATCGCCATTGTTCTACAAATAACTCCTGGATTTCAAATACTTTTTGACCTTCTTTCGCGTGGAAGCTTCTTGGACGCTTTTCGGCCGAGCGAAAATGCGTTTGACGTAATATGTCAACATGTGCGCACGAAAGACGCAATCCCGAAATCTTCCTCTGGACTTTGTAGCTCGTACCCTATACCGGAATGTCGACTAATCCTTGCTTTTGCGTTTTGAGATCATAGTTTTTGTTCAGTTTAAATGCAACATAAAAACTACATTTTGCGCATGGTGTGGGTTAAACATTCCAAGTTGTACGGCTGCAGTCACGAAAATTCCTTGTACAAGATATTTACCTTCAGAGTCCGTTTCTAGAAAAACGAAAAAATAGTCTCCACTCCGACAAACAATTTAATTCTGTCAAGAACCAATGTACCCGAAAACTTCTAGGACAGGTAAAGTATATTTACCTGTCAACGATGACGTCATTTATATGTAACAACGGCATGTTGCTTCACGATAGTAGCCCAAGTTTTGTCTGAACGGCGAAAAAAGTTCTTGTTCAAACCATGGCTTTGATAAGTGATGTCACTAAACTCGCACTCAAGTCTTGTTACGGAAAGAAAAAACGCAAAGGAAACGGCGTCTTGGGCCACCTCCCCATGTTATTCCATTTCAGCGCTAAAAGGTGCTCAGCGCCCTATACAGCTGAAGATTTGGCAGTTACGCTTGGCGCGATTGAGTTATCTGGATACCGTCGTTACGACAATGCCTTGGACAAATGCACGGTGGTGCTCACAGCAGTAGCAGAAGTTTATGTTTGTAGGTAAAACGAACACTTTCTTACGAAGTTTCAAGATCAGACAAAACAAATCAGATGGACGCGTACTTCTTGTGATTTTTTTCAAAATGAACAGGGATCACAACGTAAGCTAGCAGCCATGGCGGGCATCGCAGAGCAGCGCGTTGTGCATGGCAAGATCTTTTGGCTTGAAATTGCGATTGAGCACGGCAATCGTTCATGTGGTTCACGCACTAACGAACGAAAATAAAAAAAACACTTTTATATGAAGCAAAGGAAAATAAAGCAACCATCTGATCAATCGTAGGAGTGCAGTCAACAAAACGTTTCTTCCCATCATCTGTCCTTCGTCGTCGAATGTCGGTCTTGCAAACTTTTGTAAACTGTGAAGTTGAAGTTCTCGCTCAATTCCTGCAATAGCAAAAAAACGCTGTTAGGGAAATACCAAATAATCTACAATGTTTAATCTATTTTATCCGCATGTGCACTTACAAAAAGTCAAATCCCTAACTTGTCACAGTTTTTGGTTTTCAAACAATATCACACTCACGTAACAGCACACACTTTCCATGACGAGTTAGTAGTTTTCGAAATGGAATTTCAAAAAAGTGGAGGTAAGCTGCTAATTCTTGTGCGAACTGCAGCAACCGGTTAAAGCCGTTACTTGCAGAGGTTGCGACGCTCGTTCATGCATTTAAAATGCAAATTTTATGTTGGTTTTCCTTTAAAAAACATGCAAAAACACAATTGCCATTTGACGTCTTTGCTTAGAGCAGTAGCTCGTGGATTTTAGCGGAGTCGGAGGTTAAATGTCCAACTGCGACCTTTTCAAAATTTGACTTAACGTGAATGAAGTTCGCCTGTCGACAATTTTATCCCAACTAGCAATCAACAGAAATCGTGGTACACAGAAAGAATTCTCTGTCTCAAAAGAAATTTTATCAACTCAACAGGCACGAGTTGCATTCCTAACTCAGGAGTGCGATGTAAAAATTAATTCAGTTGGACTTCCGGATAATCTTTATCCGACCTCTGGTTTTCTCAGGAATCCGACTCTACTCAAAAATCTCCGACTCCACAACCCTGGTCCCCAGAGACAAGTGTTTCCATTTCAACCCTCATGTCACAGTAAGCCAAGATAGGGGTCCTCGGGCCTTCGGATTGGTAAGGTTAAGAACCACTGGCTACAAGATAAAAAGATACAGCGTTTTCTGTTTTCGCAGTTCACGAGCAGGTCGTCCGTAAATGTCACGTTGTGTACCTTAACATTTATCCATTTCCTTTCGTCACAACTTTTAAACAATTGTACATTCTGCTATTCCGCCAAAATAAAATGCCCGTATCAGTTACCTCTCCCATCTTTTAGTTGAACTGACATCACGACCGCCGCAGAAAACAAGATAGTGCGGCCACGAAAGCAGGCACCCGAAACACCAGAATGCTCAGGCAAGGAGAAAATGAGTGCACCTTTGGTCACCGAGAAAAACATTTCAGCCAGTTTACCTTTGTGATGCAAGAGACGATCTGCTTTGTGACGTCAGCTGAGCGACACTGAGTGAAACACGTCATCCCCAAAACTCCTGGTACGATGAACATCATGCTGCCGTTTTCATCCCACGAACAAAGCAGATCCGACCTCTAAATATTGCAATGTTACAATAATTTGCAAACGCGAAGCTTTCCAGCCTCATGAGCAAGCGTTCTAAGCACAAATGCCGAATGCAGGTTGTTCTTGAAAAAACATGGGGGCAAGGAATCAAAGGTCTGCTGCGAATATCAAATGCGGAGGAAACTAACACCATTGTCATCGCGATCTGTACGGACTGGCAAAAGGGCGTTAAGACCAATTCTTTTGATGAGGATAACTCACAACTTGCACCCCTTTTCAAATTTTGGGACATAAGGTTCGATGAGCCCACCACAGCAGCTTCGATTTTGAGTTTTCTGTTTGGTAACATTTCAGCAGTATTCCAAGAAAATGAGTTGACCAACTAATTGTTTTGGGAAGCTTAAAAATTTACGTTGCACGTGGCCGATAAGGGCTCGTTGCATGTGGCCGATATGGGCTGAACCTCATGGATAGACGCGAACATTGGTTTTATCTTGATGTAATCCTATGGAATAATTTACTCTTCAAATTATTTAAAGCAGCAGTCTGATCTGGCGCCTCTACATACATGAAAAAAAAGCAATGACATATCGTCAAGTACGTTTCGATCAGCTGCAAAACATGACGCTCTAATCTTTTCATAGGTTATCGGAAAACAAAAGTGGGAACTCTCCAAAAGACAGCATATTAGTAAAAGCGGATAAAATCTTTTTCTGAAAAAAACTCAAGAAAATCTCTATAGCTTCATCACAATAAAGCAATGCAGTGCACAGCAGTGACATTGAGGTTTGAAAAAAGTTGCGAAATACCGATCTGATAAGTCGTGGCATTCGGCGGAAAACATTCACAAAATGGGCATTTGTCTTATTTCGTAACCAGACCGACGTAAATATATTCTGACGCATACCCGAGTGACGTCAGGAGAGCGCGGTGAAGCCGATCTCAACAGTCCCATGACGTGACTGGCAATCGCTTTGTTCAAAACAACTTCTCCTGTCGAATAAATAGAATGACTCTGAACCATAAGCGTAGCCAGTGTGGGGCAAAGGGGCCACGTCCCCCTCCGAATTTTTGGAAAATATAGTCATTTTGTGCTTTGAGAGGCGTTTTTCCAAACAAAATAGTGTTATTCGCCTAAAATCAAACATTTTAGCACCCCCCCCAATTTCTGGGCTGGCTACGCCACTGCTCTGAACAAAAAATATAGGAATGCTCAAACCCAACACAACTTCACGGATGCGTTGATGGTCAGGATTTCATTTCAAGACGATCTAACAGTCTGTCAGCATTGAGTTTGCGTGAGTAGTCTTGACAGATGCGGCGGCTACAAGCTGCATCACATTCGTTTGACCTGTTTTGTTGAGTTGCTAATTTTCACAATAACAACAGTTCCTGATGTGCAGTGGCGTAACCACCCCAAGAATTTTGGGGGCCAAAATGTTTGATTTTAGGCAAATAACACTATTTTGTTTGGAAAAACGCCTCTCAAAGCACAAAGTGACTATATATTCTAAAAAATTTTGGGGGCATGGCCCCTTTGACCCCCCTGGCTACGCCTATACTGATGTGCATCATTTTAAATATTATATTTATTTCACAACTGCCGCTACATGAATACAACCCATGGCAAGATACAGAGAGTACGGTTGATTTCGATTTGACCCTCATGAACATGCTGAACCAAGCTAACTTTTTGGAAACTCACGATGGGAAATTATGAGTTGCATTATTATCTGGACAATGGCCACATACTAGCAAAATCTGCGTACGTACTGACAAAATCTTGAACTTCTAATTAATAATTTTTTACTTGGTCAAGTTGATTTGACGAAATTCTAACCTGAAAGTGTTTAACTCACAAACTCAATGAAAGGAAAAAATTGACATGAAATCAAAGACGTAACATTGCTAAGCAAAAGACTTGACTCAGAAAATAACAGCCTCCTCGCATCTACTTTCATACCTGTTAAGGGACAAATGCCACTACTGGCAAGCGTTGCAGCGCCAACGGCGCATGTGTCGGATGTCATAGCTGTTGACAGAGCTTGAAAATAGAATTCCAGTATGTCGGTAAGCTCAGCAGCGGCTCCTCTGTGAAGCATTCCTTTGTGGCTGAGGTAGAACGCTAAAGATATCTCTTCATGCGCGAAATTCCTTCGATAGTTGTAACTGTGAAGAGTGTCGCATGACTTTCTTTAATCGCGTCAACCACACCCTACAGTCTAAACAGGGTTATGCACGCCATGGCACAAAAGTCTAGAATGCCTTGGAGCATGCCATTTTTAAGCATTTGTTTTGCTTTTCTAAAAGTTCGTATTTCGAAAGGGTTAACTTATATGGTTGTCTTCTGTAGTTTAATTTCATCATTGATATTTAAAAAAAACTTTATTTTCACAAACGACCCCAGCAAACGTGAGAACGTCTGCTATATACAATCTAGCTGTTTGTCTCGTTTCCAACCGAAATAAGCATTTAATTGACTGGAATATCGGGCACTAAATCATAAACATGAAGTTTTTAGAGAGTGGCACCAAATGAAATTAAGCAGTGATTGGGATGTCATAGTTGAATGATAATTTCGGGCAGTCGCAGAGAAGCACAGATCTGACGTTTTTTCAACAATCTCACAAAGGCGGGAAAAAGACACTGAATTCATACAAAAAACACTAAAATAAAGGCAGTCGTAGTATACAGCAACTGCACAAAGCGAAGCAAAATAGCATCAGAGCCACTGAAGAATAAATCTTTGTAATTTGATACTAATGAACCAAAGTGTGCGTATTGGCAAGAGTTGCTTAGGATGTGCCCCTATTTTTATTAGTTACTAAACTTTCCACGAGATTTACGGGCTATAGTGTGAACTGCGGTACAGACTCTCCCGTGGTAACCTACATGTTTTTGCAGTGGACGAACATTTGCTGCAAAGCTTAACATAAGTTTGCGTATGCTTCGCGACAAAACAAAGGCAATCTGCAAATATTCAAAGATTTGTAAAATCTCGTTCAAAAAAATACGAGCGATCGCAACATGGGCGTCGAAAGGATTTTTTCCAGTGTGGGGGGGGGGCAATAGTGGATTTTCCAGGTATTAACCAAAGCATATTTCCAGGGGGCCAACAGTGGGGAAATTTCATTTTGCCAACTCAAAACTAACAAAAAAACATTTTTCTACACAAAAGTGAATCGGAAAATATTAATTTCAAACTCCAAGGGTCCAGTGTCCTCCTCCCTACGCCAATTACTGACAATTTAACAATTTTTCAAACGATCTTACCGGGTCGGCACAAGCGCAAAACCAAAGTGGCTGTTGTTTTCAGCACTAGTGTGTTTTTCTGCCATTTTCAAACGCTGTCTCGTTAAATAAAGTTGAGCCAAGATCTGCTTACCGACCTGAGATTATCGCAGCACAACGCTTCGTTTCCGTTCAATGAGTTGTAAAAATTATGCAAAGCATCGATGCGTTTCTCCGGCGCCATCTGACGGAAAAGCATGGAACAGGTAAGGAATGATCCTGCTTTAGTGAACGGGTTCCAAACCTTGCCATTTCCATCAAAAGAAAAATCATCCTAGAAAACAATAAGACATTAGTTTAAGAAAATGTAGGCTGACCGTCCCTAGGATGCCACCACAACTAAACAAACTATGTGTCGTATAGTGCGAATTCACAATATTGCCGGACATGTTGTTTTAGAAAATGATGCAGTCAAAATGTAACAGTCGCGTTTTAAGTTTTTTCTTCAGTGCTATAATAGCATTGGTTTTAAGTCCACAAAATACTTGAAACAACCAAAAACTTGAGGGTGCATAACGGTATCTTGCTTTTAAGACACGCAACTTCTCTAACATTACGTCGGCATTATAAACGTGAGCATTGAAGTGCAGCGATTTTGTCTCCGTTCCGTTGCAGATAAACAGAGTTTATTCAAAGTCACCAATGCAAGACAACTGAGTCTATTCAAGGTCATCAAAAATCACAGTAGTGTTGTGAAATGCAATACCGATCAAATTAAAAACATTCTAACTTAAACTGCGTTGAATCACACCTGTTCTCTGTATGTAAGTATTCCTTAGCTAAAGTTTGTTAAAACGTAAAAATAAAGCTACGAATGGCTATAGTGATATGATTGCTTCCAAACACAAGTTAGTTACGCGTGGTTTTCTACTCCAAGCTCACGTAAGTTACACATAGTTTGATGCAATGTGGAGCGCAAGCAGCAAAAAAAAGTATAGATCGCGCCTGTCTGAATTGCTGTGATAATTCAGACACTAATAGTCAAGGGATTACAAACCACATGGTAGTGAGCGCAAGCCAGAAACAGTAATCTCAGCGCAGCTTGCCATTTAAAGCTATACGCAAAAACACACTTTTTCGTTTGGTTTAGCATTCCGCCCGATACGCAGAGAAGTAGACTCCAGTCCGTTCTGTCGACATGCCAAGCAGTAGTTAAACACCGAGGCGCAGCTGTTTAAGGGGTGGGGTGTCACTGCGTTCAAGAAATAGAAATGTTTAAAAATGAAGGCAATTGTCAGTAGTACTCCTGCCATTCACATTTTTCTTAGTCAAGCGTATTTATTGCAATGATCTTTAACACTTGCCAGAAGCCAAGTAAGTGGATTGCAAAAGAATAAAAGAAATCATGTCAACGCAACAGGTGTCTCAAAAGCTAACGCTGAAAAAATTTTTCGTTGACAAAAAGAGCAATTCTTAGCAATTCTACTGTTGTGAATTTTGAAAGATTGAAAAAAATGGAAAATAAGACTGTAATTGACAAACCTCAAACTGCAAAAGCTGAGGTAAAAACGAAGCTGAAAAAATCCAATTTCAACTTAAAACCGCGATTAACAGCGGAAAAAGAATCATCATGAAATAATGAAACACTTCACGAAAGCGACTGTACCATCGATTCAGCGAAACAAGCAACATCAATCGCTTTCCACCTGAATAACAAAGAAACAACGCGCCGATTAGCAGTCAATGTCCTGGGCAACACCTTGCCCTACAACCCGAATCTAACTTATCTTGGGGTCAAGCTGGATCGTCAACTGACCTACATGCAACACGTCGAGGGCCTATGTCAGAAAATCTTTCGATCAACACCCCCCCTGCGGTTCCATCCCAGACCTGCAGAGCCTACAACCACAGCGCCTGAAGTTGAGGCGCCCTTTCCACCGCCATACTGCCCCGCTAATAGCCTCTGGATTTGAGATCAGAAGAGCATGGATGAACTCATGGAAAGACATTGCACCTCCCTCCCAGTTTTGCTTGTGCCCAAACTTCGGCCTTTCACCAAGTTTCAACCTTCCCCGTAACCTCTGGGTCACCTTAAGCAGGCTCAGAACTGGAGTCGGACGTTTCTGCTCTAACATGTGTCAGCGGAGGCTGAGAGAGACAGCCTCGTGCATGCGCCGGGAAGAGAATCAAACAGCACACGACGTTATTTATCACTGTCAAGCCCTCCGGCCACCAAACACCCTTGATGACTTGGTGCCTCCAGGCCCAGAGGGTGTTCGGTTGGTTGGGTCGACTTGTAGGAATCGCTTGAGGGTCGCTGCTCATACGAAAGAAGCGAAACAAACAGACAAGCTCTGTCAGGAATGCAATCGAATAACCGGAGAACAGCTCAAGTGGCGAAGAGATGAAACACCTGCTGTTACTCTCAACCATAACTTTTAGCATATGCACAAACACGTACTTGTACTTCAACAAGAAGAAAAACACATCCCACAGGGTTCAAACCACACCTGTTTAACGTGAGGATAAGCTTATCCTGACAGACAAAAATTGGTAAGCAGCCAAAACCAACTAGCCTACTGTAAGTTCCTCAAAAAAGAGTGGTATTGTGCAAAATGCATCGCACCGAAGTATTGTCAGTCATGCTTCACGCAAATACGACATGAAAACACCTAAGTTATTAATAAATCAAGAATCCCTAATTTATCAGACCGTAGACTCTTTCACGCATTCCTTGATTTCTCGTGAACCAACAGAAAAAGCGATGGAGGCAGAAATTTTTCCGCATGTGCCGGGAGGGGAAAATCAAGATATTTAAAAGTATGTATACAATCAGAACGACACTGAAGCTTGAAAACTGCATTACAATTAAACAATACAAGCAACATTTGGAAGGTTTGCTATTGACTTTCACGAATATACAAAGCTTGCATAATTGATTATATAAATTTTCTCAACTCCATGATGCTCATCTATGAATAATTTATAAGTCCTGTACAAGGGGTACTACCTGCTCTACAGTATCAATCGTTTTTGTCCGCCAAACTTTACTCCCATGCGTATGTCATGACCTTGACAAGTCCCATTAACCTGAGTGGTCGATATGGACCACGCCAGTGACCCTTGCACAAAATGAAGCTCGGGACGTTTCCGGATGACTTGAATCGCAACACAGATGCAGCGTCTTCGTGACACCAATCGTGCCACGCTACACAGATGGAGCGCACACTATCTTCTTGTGTTTGACCGCAAACTTTTAGCCTTGTCATTATGTGTCGAGCAAGGGCACGCTTATTTGAAAAGGATCATGCTCTTCCACGCCTGCGTACCCATTAACGTTGCTACTGGTGCAGGGTCACAACGAAGTTTCTCATTACTTTGATAGATGGCCAATTAACTAAGCTTCAGTAAGAAGAGGTGTACACGATTCTTCATAAACAGATGTCTTCTTGTCTATCTTCTATTATCTGAGTGTTTATGGAGTTTGTCCCTGAAATACCACTTGCAAGTTCAGTTTGATGAACATAATTTGATCTGCAGCAACAGCGCCGCAACCAGCTGAAATTTTCGGGGGGCAAAATGATTGTGCTGTAACTTGTTGTTGCACCTATTGTTATTGGCGTTTACATGTTTTTTTGGAAAATTCGGGGGGGAGAATGCCCGGTTGCCCCGTGGTTGTGGGACTGCAGCAATGTAATTCACTGACGTTCGTTTAGCTAAAATGTTGTCGCTTGCCAAGCCTCAACCAGTGATTCAATGGCAGCATAAACTGGTCGTAACAAACTGATGAAACGGCAAAAAGCTTTCTTAATTACTGTTGTTATATCAACCATATTTTTTTCATTTGGTGTGTGGCACAAAAATGATCTAAAATATAGTTTCCTAGCTGATTATCGATTTGCTTCAACGCAATACTCAAAAGAAGACGTTAAGCGACAAAACTCGTTTTATTTTTGCAGCTACCAGTCGAGAAAAGCTGAATCCATGCGTCAAAGTGATAAAGTTCGGCACTTCTTGTGTTTGTTGATCCTGCTTCCATAACAGACATAAGCAATAGTTCGTACTTTTTCTGTGTTGATTAAGTGAGGGTAAGGACTGACCAACGCACCTAACATGAACTCCATCTCGATCACTACTTTCAGAAAACAGGGAAGCAATTGGAAGAAAATTGTGACAACTGATCCTAAGCGATGCTTTCCCAAACGTGCGACAATTGATCCATAACTATGCTTCCCTGAACGTGAAATTAATTATCTACAGCTTTATAATGGCGTCACGGACGACAGTTAATCAGCGCTGAAAGCCTGCGATTTGGTGCACAAATTCAAAAGATGTCAAGTGTTTTACGGAAGGTGCCACTTTAATCTTTACAAAATCACCCAACATTGAGCAGCATTCGTGCCTCAAATTCTTGAATACGCACTATATTAAATATTCATGCAAGTGCATAATGCAAGAGCTTGACGCAGTCTGGAAATTACCAGCATCGCCGAACGTCAGTCGTTGTCCGTCCACAGTGCAAACAGCCATTGACACCTCAGTCCCCTCCTGCTTGTGTAAGCGCATTATCGCATTGTAATTCGAATGAGGGTCAACGTTGACTGGCGCTTCCGTCTTCTGCGCAGAAAAAAGATGGTGAACTTGGCGAAAAAACTCCATTTTGTTGCTTCATTTGGTTTCAAAGGCGATAGATGGCGCAAGAGAACAACTGAAACCACTCCTCAACACGGAAATACTCAAATCATGAATTTTTATTAATGATCCCCAATTTTTATTAATGAGCCCCCAGCCTCATGGTAACGCGTAAAAGTGTGAAAAAAAGAACTGTTCAACATTATTCAGCATAAATTTTGCATCAGCTGATTGACGTGATTGAGATCACAAATTTCGTTATAGTCGAAAAGGGGAAATTGGCATTGACCATTCGTAATAATAATCTCATCCCACATTTATCAATTACAATTAACTTTGAGCTTATTAATTGGTCAACGACATGTGGAAAATGATTTTTATATAGGCCAAGGTCAGATGAAAAGAAAATACAGAGAAACTTACATCTTGAAGAAGGCAACTCTTAACTTGTTCAAAAATTCTTTCCATTCTCAATTTAAACACCGTGAATACAGGAATCGACAGCTGGCTAAGAAGCACGTTGCGAATGAATGGAAAGCAAGGCTCACATATTCTGCAATGTATGAAAAAAGTATGCCTTAAAAAGTGCAGTAACGACAGTGGAAGTTTATTCGGTACGTTTTTAGCAAGAAACTTTTGCTCAGTGCTATTCAACCTGGCATACGGCACACTGGTGTTGTTCTCAACCGTTCATTGGTTCGAAACGGTTTGCCAAGGGTGTAGGTGAAACCAGAACGCCAACTTGCTGAACATAGGATTTTTTTATTTTTTTGCGCTTAACTATCAATCAGTGCTTTACAACGTGGGGCGTACGCTTTACGCGGTGTGGGAATATTTTGCTGACACATTTAATGCACCAATATAAAATTTCGATGACTCATCGAGTTATTTTCGAAATGGATGTTTTTTAGTCTTCACTTCATATTCTCTGTAGTCATGAAACTGAAGGTAGGGTCGAAAAAAACGTTTCAGAAACAATGGTAGTGATTGGTGAGTTATGCAAGCTTCTTGAAAGATGTCAGCGTTTCGCTGTTACTTACTTCGAGAAGACCTCAAAAGATAAAGGCGTCTCAACTCCATCCGGTTCAGTTTCGATGTTATGAAACGTTTGCCGAAGACGTGGATCTGAAAGTCGAATGCCTTTTCCTTCTATCACGTCCATCACATCATGAACTTTCATAAAATCCGGGCTATCTTTAGTGACAATGGACACAGCGATCTGGTAGAGACGCTGTATGCCCGAGTGATTGACAGTAGTGCTGACGGTATCACGTGACTTGTTCTTCTTCTGTGATTGGACCTGTTTGACATGTGCTTTTCTCCTTCCCGGCCGCTGAAGGTTACTCGGTGGGAACATTCGACGGTCTAGTGACAGAGTTTTTCGAAAGGCATGTGCTGGTGAAAGTGCTACGTTTTCGACGTCATTACTTGAAACGTCACCATCGTCGCAAGACGAATTTTCGTCTTGTGAGTCGGCAGTGTCTTCCGAGACAAAGTCACTTTCCTGTTTGTGTTCGATTGCGTCGCTGCTATGAATGGGCAAAGTGGGGTTGATCTTTGGTTCACCATCAGCTGATGACGCGGTGCTTGGTTCCTCAATGGAAGAAGCTTTAAGATCCGAGAAAAGTATTTTCTGATGCTGCGCGTCGTGTTGTAATTGGTTATCTTCGAGCGTGGAGGATATGACGTCTTGTGACGCCTCACTGCCTTTGAAGCTCCCATTAACACCGCATTGTTCGCTTGGTGTTTCAACATGTAATTGTTTTGCTTCCAAGTGTGAACGGGTGTCATCTAAATAAGCAGAATTTGTCTCTGCTATGTCTGCCTTGCCATCACCCTCCGAGCTACAACCATCATTTTCGGCAGAGGATGTCTCTACTGTATCGTCTGCCAGAACAGAACCATTTACGGGGATTGGTAGGTTCTTGGAAGGTGCAGCATTTTTTTCTTTCAGTATTTCATCAACACTATCCCCATTTACGTTGCCAGTTTCTGGAACTTGTGACAGCGTTTCGTCGTGGCAGTTGATTTCTGCATCGGAAACTTCACGGTGAGAGTGATTAACGATCTTGAGTTCACCAACATGCTCTTGAGGATGTTTCTGCGAGGGAGGATCTTCCGATTGGCTTACTGGCAGCAAATCACCGTTGACCTTAACATCGTGAGTTGACATGCGTTCATCACTCTCAAGTGCAACCTTGGATATCGATATTTCACGATTGTCTCGACTAGTGGTTTTGATATCTGGAAGCATCGCGACGCCATTTGGAGTGTGTTCACTCGGAAGACTTTCTTCAGTTGTTCCATATACGTTTTTTATTAACTTTCCATCAACAAGGCACTGCTTTGAAGGAGAATCGCAACCTGCATTGAAAGGGCAAATTAATGCAGTGGTATGAATCCGTCTTTTTTGTTAAAGAATTAACCTCACCATCTGCTGGATGTGGTTCATTCGATGAGTTTTTCGTTGCGTTACATTCAGCTTCACTTTCGCCTTGATCTGTTGAAATGAGGTTATCCGATTCGTGTGCATCGGATCCAACTTCTTGACATTCTCCCGAATCTTCTGAGAGATCGAGTTTACTCAGATCAAGAAACGTGTCGTACATCGAGTCACGTTTACTGTCCTTTCGGCAGTTTTCTGTCAAGTGCCCAGGTTCTGCAACAATAACAGCAACAAGTTAATCAGCACGCCAAGGTGGTCTACTCGACACTGCAATTTTTAGCCAACCAGTTTTAATCATAAGCTATTCTGCTTTTTTGATAAAACTTTCACTGTCGACGCATGTACGCTCTCGTTTAACTTGTGTAATAATAAGCCTCTCATTTTCAACTCTTTTACAAAATAAAACATTTTAGAGGGCTCCATCTGAAACTAGCAGCGTGTTGAGCAGCATCTGTATGGCAATGTGTCTCACATTTGAACCTTTTCTTGTTTTGTAACCTCTGCGTCGTCAATATTTGTATCATATGTGTCAGTGAGCATTGAGCAGGCGTCAAAGTGGAAGCTCATTTACTGGCGCGAAGTTTTGTCATCGAATAAAGGTGCACCACCCACTCTCAGTAGAAGCTGTTAAACCAGGGATGCAAAATTATCTGTGAATTTTAGTAGCGCGTGGAAATTTTTAGTAGCGCACACGTACAAGCTTTGTCATAACATTGCAAATTGTAAACTACGCACCGTTACGTTGCTGTAAATCCCATCCGCGCACTCCAACCTTTTGCTCGCGCGGCGCGACCGCAATTTGGCACCCCTGTGTTAAACCACTGAGTCTGCAGAATTCATCCCTTTCTGTGAGTACGAGGTGAAACAGAGACGGGTGAAGCTTGTAGTTATCTCGCAGCAATCGCGTTACGACTTTACCTTCGATACAGGACGTAAATACTAACCACAAAACAGCCACAGATTTCTACAGTAGACAAAATACGGAATAGCGGCAATGGTTAGGTCAAAGAAAACATATGGTCAGAAGACATCTTGTGACGCACGAATGCTGCCATGGCAAATTATCTTTATTAAAGTATTTCATTACAACGCGAACTGAGTGATACCAACGGGAGTTATAGTCTGCAGCAGCTATCATTGTTTCCTACTGTATAGGCCGTACGTTGACTTGTGCGAATAGCAATTTAACAAAAACGAAGTTCCACATTCTCATCTGTTACAAAAATCCGACGAAAAGAGCGCTCTGATGTAGGCATAGGCGCTGGAACCATAGGCAGGTAGCGAAGTACCGGATTGTCGGACTCGTAAATTAGTCCCCTCCTAAAACAATCATACGACGTCATCAGTTTAGTCTGTTGTCCAATGACACAACATATAATAGTCAATCAAGCACTAAAAACACGTTACGCATGAATTGGTTTTGACGGCCCACTTGAGAACTTTGTCTGAAGAAACCGCAATCCGCTGCTTATTTCTTTCTTTGCCCGCAGTTTTTTTGGTGCAACGATTGCTACGTTTCAGCAGTAATTTATTTACGTAACATGAACTTTGCGATCAACAAACACGCACACACTGAACCTTTTAAAGCCATGCCGCGGCAAAGCATTTCCCGCTGTTGGCACAAACGTTGAAACACCACCAACTTGACTCGCGATTGGAATGAAAATTACCATAATTGAAGGGGAAGGATAGCGGCTGTCATAAATTATGTCCGTGATTCACTCGATCTTTTGTGCGAAGAGCTACCCTCTCAGTGAGCAGGTTTGTCAAATTATATTGCCCCAGCTGTCATCGAAACAGAGGAGCAAATGATATTGATCACCGCAACAAAATTTTGAAGACTGTGTCATGCCAACTTACCTAACTTCTGCATGCGTCTAACACCCTTTTATGGCTAATATTTGACGGGAAATTGAACACTTGCGTTCGTTTCAAAGAAGTGTTCTCCACTTTTGAGATAAAGTGCATTGTCATTAATTTGCAAAAAACGCATTAGCGATGAGCGTAAACCTTAAACAAAAAAACAAAAAAGTCGTAAGTGTCGACTCTGAATTGCATTACTTTAACAAAACCGTTTGATAACCCACTTCAATTTGCACTCAAAGTTCCCCTTTTTAACGCCCTTAACACTAGACGACGTGTGACGAGACTCCACATGAAAATTAGGGAAGGAATTCAAACGAGTAATATGATGTTGTTTGATAGACACTGCAGTCACTCAAGATACCGCGCTTAAATTCTTTGATGCCACCAAGCCTGAGCGAATGGCTGAGTCTTAGGCGCAGTCGTACACGTTCGATCAGTGGATTCACATTCAGGTGACTGTGAGCTGTCCCAATTCGCTTAAGCCTCATCCCTACATCAACAAGTGAGTCGCTATCACATTCCGAGGAAGAACCTCACACTTTCACGCATAACTGCCTTCACAAAACTGCAGTACAACAACACAACGTGGTTCGGCGCACTTTACCAAAGTCAAAACGGAAAAAGAGGTGAAACTAAAAGCCTCTTGTGTGGATATGAGATGTAATTCAATGAAAGTATCATAAACATAACTTCTTAGCGATACACAGCTAATATCAATCTACCCATTTAAAATATCTTTATTGGAAACTGAAAGACATAAGGCCGAAGCAACAAGTCCTGCAAACGCCAGTTTTGTTTCCTAGTTGATATTGAACCACATAGGAGCAGTAACAATTTGTTTTTGCCTATGCTGACAAACAACACAGCAAATCAGCAAAGTCTCGTTAATTCTCTCTGGTAGCTGACAACTGTTATTTTGCGGCATCAGAGTTCCATAGTTGAAAGGCAATCAGTTGTGTTTTTTTTTACTGTAAAATTCAAGGAATGCGACTGGCTCCCATCGTCTTCAATTTTTGAAAAATATGACCGAATGTTTAGTCACGAATATTTGAACTTAACTGCCGGATCTGTTTATAAATTAACATTCTTAACAGCATAAATATACCGCTTACTTGAGACGAAAAGGCAATGCCAACACCCTTCTTCTGCAATACTGAAAAAAATGCAACATAATAGCATAAGCCCCTTGTGTATGCAGGCTAGCAATCTTATAATCAAAGCCAATTCTGGTTGGCGGCACCGTGTAAGCCGCGTATTGCAAGGCTGGACAGAACTGAGCTACAACATGAGGTGCTTGTTGCATGATCACGAAAGGTATGCAATCGGCAGAAATAAAGCGGCTACACCGCCTCCGGGTTACCAATAAACGACAGACTAGTGCAAACTAGATATAAACTTGCATTGGGAAAAACAATGTGTCGAACTCATAATCGCATTATCTGCAGCAATGGAAGTTGCGAGGTATCAAGTGAAATGCACAACACCTCAAAACGTTTCTACAACAGCTAATGTCGAGACCCCAAACAAACCTCAAAACAAGTTTACCAAATCTAGTGACGCAAACACAAGTTGAAGAGGGTAGACAACACTTCGTTTTGAATAGCACAAGTGAGATTACAAGGGCTGATCCCTTGGGACGAGATTCAGCCCTGTGGTAACATCACATCCGCTCTTTTATAAGCCCGTACACAGCTAGGTTTTCACACAACACAAGCCTGTGTAGTTTTATCACTTAAACCCCTGCACAGCTGTACACTAAAAGGGAAGTGCAAGGTATTTTCTGACTTTAAAGTCATTTTTTGACAACACTAGGACTTGGATAATTTTGCAGTTTGAATCAAACTTTCCTTTTCTCACACAGCAATGCAAACTAATCTATATACTCTCACTGTTCTGTAGTATTTTTCTTAGACAAACGTGGATATCTCCGCACTCGTCAACTTCGAACCTTTATGTTTGAACAACTATGACCCAACCATTGTCAAATTTCCACATTTTTCTCCTCAACAATTGCATGTTTTACTTTTCACTTATTTAGATAAAAATATGTGAATAACTGCGGTAGGTAACTGCAGTCAAACTCACCATTTTCGTCGCTCGAGTCGATCAATTGATCTTTCCCACGATTTCCATTCACCAAATTTTGGTCAGTTTTCAACTGCTCCTCCATAATCGTTTCACTGCTTTTCCACGTCACACTGGAACGTGTCGTCACATATCTAGAGTAGGGACGCGGCGACAAAAAACAGTTCCTCCTGTTATTAATACCTAATGATAAAATATTGCGACGTTCACTGCCTGCCTTTGTGCTGTCGCAGTGCGCTTGGTTGTTGCTGCTTGACTGTCGCGCACAGCTGTACCGGTGACCTTCTTCGCCTTGCTGTCCATTGCTTTTCACCTCTCTCGTTTCCTCCTCTTTTCTTTGCGGCAGTGCGCTCAACATCTCTCGCTCAGCCCAGCTGGACATGTTGCGAGCTTGAGAATCGTTGCTTCTGGTCAGCGCTAGTTTCGTGCGAACAATCCGCAGTTGTGGAACAACCAGGCTCACATCGTCATCAGAGTAGTTTTTCTGGTGACCTTTGGCATCCAGCAACCAGTTCTGCAAACACAGCATACGAAGTGGTTGTGTTGCAATGAGAAGTTTACAAAGCACGTTTAGACCAGGGGTGCAAAAATGCGCTCGCGAACTCGCGCCACGCGACCAAAAATTTGGAGTGCGTGAACTTTCTTCTTTTTATACATTTTATACTACATGCATATGAATGCTGTATGGCAAAGCTTACATGTGTGCGCTACTAAAAATTTCTGCGCGCTACCAACATTCACAGAAAATTTGTACCCATGGTTGCGACCAATTCCTCTCAACCTTCCTAATTTCTCTCGCTTACCCTTGGGCACACTTGAAAAATTAAATTTACTCCTACAACATGTTTTTACTTTTTTCACTTTTTCAAATGTATATAGCGAGTCAAGTTATAAAAATGGTCTTAGAATGAAAAAACTAACCTACAGGCCTAAAAGCAATTGTTCTGAGGTCAAATAACTACCGGTATAATAAAAGCAAACAACAAACAAAACACACAAGCGTGGAAACATTTCGAATAAGAAATCGCTTCAAGACTCTCATAACAGTATTATAAGCTCTCGGGCTAAACAGTTGGCTACTGATACCACTGCGACAACCATTTACAGAAAGAAATAAGTAGATGTTCGATAAGACTAAACATGGTGCTAACAAACACAGTTCTAACAGATTGTGAGCTGGTGCCTTGTCGGCGTTTCGTGCACTGCGGCACTACGTCGTTTGTCAGTACTAGGCTCAACAAATTAACTCTGAGTTTTTGCAAAACATAACACCGTTATGTTTGCTTTTAGGGCTGCTAAATCACGCATGTTGTAAAATCCAGCTGTGGTAAGTCACACATATCTTTCACAAATTTTCGTGTTTTGTACTCACGTTTTGGAGTGTACCTGATACACCATCTTTTTAAGTGCAGCTTTGTGGCAACAATTTGATTAAAACCGACAAATCTACAGTATAGTTATGAACGCATAGCCTCTATTTTTAAAAATTAGGCAGCTCTCATATAAAAGTACGTTGCAGCGAAATAACCTTCATTGCATGGATACGTGCAAGTTGTTTTTATTTACTTGCGACGACGCGTGGACAATAGCCTTGCAATTAAGCCCTTCTCGTCAACCAATCAAGTTTTTCGTGAGAAGGTTGAATACAGTATTTTGTCCGCTGAGCAGCATGCTTACTTTTAATGACCTTAGAGAATCTCCGCACTTCTTACTCTATCTTTACTTTCCGCTTGGATTAATTGTAAGCAAACCTTATTTTGCGGTGAAGCAAGCATGACAGTAGTTCTCCTGATGAACTTAGCATACAAGCTTAACGATACATGAAACACAGGATTGAATACAAATCTCCTCAGTGTCAAGAACGCCACTTCGCACGACGTAGGCTTTTACATTCATCTCTTCAGAAGGCAAAGTTCTTCGCCAATGGGACCCAGAAAAAGTTCTTTGGGGGAGCAGCAGTTAACTCTGCCACAGCACAGACCACACGCATTACAGTCAAGGGCACGTGCCTTGTTTTAAGCCAACGTGCCGAACTGTTTCAACTTTCAAGTTCAACATTTTTCTTTTTGCACGTTGAAAAAGACTGCGTTTGTATTTACGCTCAACTGTAGTAGTCTCACTTCAATACCTTTCTTAAACTGGTAAACCATACGCAATCGATTGTCACTACCACGCTGTTTTCATTAGTGAGATGTTGCCATGGATGCACAGTGGCAGGGGTGTAGCGCTAACAAAAAAGGTGTGGGAATGCATTTAAAATTTAGCCATTTAAAACAGCTTCAAACTCATTTTGAAGCAAAACATGAAAAAGGTGTGGGAACGCCGTTCCCACGCGTTCCCGCCACACTACACCCCTGCACAGTGATGACTTTCACGCAAACACTGCATTTTGCGATTTTGCAGGAAAAATCACCTAACTGCTACCATCTTAGCCTTTCAAAAACCAACCCGAGCGATCTTATAATGACAATAGGGTGACTAACCCGAGCAATCTAATAAATACTATAGTATAGCACAAAGCCGAGTGGTCGGAGTATCAGTTACACCAAGTACTAGTTCCGAGAGGGAAATGCTTCCAAATCAACAGAAGAAGCGTCGGGGAATGCTTTGATAAAATACAACAGTAGCCCAGTACACAAAACAATTGCTTTTGTGGCGCATCAGGCCAGGCTTACACGATTAAAGACAGTCTCACAATCAATCAGCGACGGATTATTCTGTACAAACTCTGCCAGTGTTATCTCGCTACGCACAATGCTTGCGCTGCAATGTTGGGACAGTACGACGTCAAATACGTAATTGTTGTTTCTCAACGTTTTCTGCAAGGGATTTGTTACTGGGTGTGTACTGTGTAGTTCCTGCAGAAGCTGGTAAATTAAATCCCAGTTCACCATTTCAGTGATGGACAAGTGTGCTGACTTAGCAGGCCACATTAACTACCGGCAGATTTGTGGGCCAAATTTCGATTTTGCGTCCTAATGGAGTAACCCGTTTCTACGCACGTGCTGCCTTTCACAAGGTTGTTTTTGAGGGATACAAGGGTCATTTCCAGGAGACTTCCAAGGCTTATCCCTCTTCCCTTCGGGTTAATTTTTGACGTTCGACGGCCATTTTAAAGAAACTGTTAAAAGTCACTGCTGTTGACTTTGAGAACAACGGTTTCCCAATCGCTGTCAAGAGCGGCAATTGTTCAGCGAATATATTAGTATCAGTGTCGTGCGCCTAAAACGGACCCTGTCCGGTCAAACAAGGCCATTGTTTCGAAACTTTGCATGCACAGATCTGCAATAATAACTAACCTTAGGCAAACCAACAACAACGAATCATTGCCACTGATTTGGTTGCAGGTAGTGTGAGATCCATTGTAGGCTATCACTGTTTTTCTTTTGCTTTGATTAATTTGTTTCGTAAAGCCGTAAATCGTACCTTTTTCGATAGAGAAAACACCAAAAAGCTTTTCCAAAAAACAAACGTCTGCAAACCGAAATCAAAGCATTCGGCAAGCTGTAAAATGCTGAAACTAATCGCTAGGAATTGTAAAGTATCTTTCGCATAAAAAACGATTTTGCATCATGCATCAACAAATGACGGCGCGCTCGCCTCTAACGTTACACCAGTCTATTTTCAGGAGTAGATCTTTGCCTTAAAAAAAATAAACGAATCCCCGCAAACGTTTAAGCACTCCATCGCCATTCTGTGATACTTCAAAGGCCACAAAAACAGCATTAACGCCTTGTGGATAAAATATCTTCTTTAAGTTCAAAATTCAGCACAGGATAAGAAAATTACCTTCAGCACGATAAAACGAAACTACATCTGCACCATGAAGAAGCAGTGACATTGAATTGCAAACATTCCAGTAAGCTCGAAGCAGATTTTGATGAGTGCACATTAACTAACAAATAACTGATCCAGAAGAATGCAAGTTGAGCCGGAAGAAACATTAAGAAAAAGCTATCGACTGCATAGCTTAGCGGCATCTATTATGTTACTTATTCAGAGAGGACGCAAAACTGCTGCAATAACTAGTCTGTCATGTTGGCATTCATATGTCTTGTTAAATTTTCATAACTAGAGTTTTGAGTCTAAGTACTTTGATATCAGTGGCGTACGGTGGCCATTTTGGTAGGGTGTTCACCAGGCGTGGCGGTTGTCGCCCAGCACAAGCCATTCGAACACTTGAAAGATTGGCAGTTATCTTAATGATCAAACCACGCGCAGCACGTACAATCAGGGGCGTAACGAGGGAGGCAAGGACTGCGCAATTCCCCGGTCGCCCAGTAACTATGGGGGCGTCAAATCACTGTGGGGTGCGCCGAAAGGTGCCAGCGATGTCACGAGTACTTTCTTCAATAGCGTGGTACAACCCCACCGCAGAACTGCGAAGCCCCTATTGAAGACTTTGTGGCGACCATTCTGTTCTCGCCCCGGGCACCGCCGACCTCGTTGCGCCCCTGCGCGCACTAGAACGTCGACAGCATCGGGCACGAACAAGAATTTATTGATTTGATTTCTCATGACAAAATATTTTCAGTTGAACTCACTGATAAGAAATGAATAGAATTTTTGACATAGAATCATCAAGTTGATCTACTGGCTTACGTGTTAGGAAGCATCCGTTTTTCGACTGCTATCAACATTCCACATTTTAGCGTTAGGCTACTTTGCACGTGAGCCAAGGCTCACCACTACTGAAGTCAGTAATATTCAGCGTCGTGCATTCTCATTTTAAAAATCGTCCAAAATGTTACAATAATCATCACACAGCCAAACCTATTTCAACCTGAAGTAAAACCCATCTGTACAAGTCCACTACAAGGAATCTAGCCTACTGCCCTGGCTGTTTTGAAAGCGCTATTGTTTGGTTCCACTGGCTTTTTTCTTTTCTTTGTTTATTTATGTAACTTCGGGTGTTCTTGAACAAGCTGCAGTCATGCTTGAGCAGACAAGCAAAAATCGTTCGGCCGTGTTGAGAGATATATCTGCTGCACGAGAAAACAATACAGATAAAGGCAGTTCTTGGCATTAATCGCTAACGAATCTCCTAAATCCGATTTTTTAAATTTCTTTCTTCACTGAACACCTTGGATATCTGCCACTGTTTTATATTAGCAGGGTAGCAGGCGTGACTCATGGTTTCAGATGCCGAGTCGATCCAAGTTTCGAGACCTGCAAGTCAATTCTCAGTTATGACATTTAGTCTCAATTTCAGTAACGTCATGCGATTCAATAAATAAAATTCTTTACTGGAACGTTATTATCAAACAAACTCGGTGTACAATATTTCTGGAAATTTGTAGCAATTCAGTCAAACGTCTCAGTCTCCCATTATTGTGTACTTGAGTCAAGTCCATTGATTTGCTTACAACGAAAAAACTCGTGAGACTGAAAATAAAACCATCAAATTTCCGACGAGGCACCTGGAAAATTAATTTTTTTCGATCACCTAATTCGTAAGTTCACCAACCGCCGCACCACCGCGTCCGCATGTGATGTCTATCGAAATAAAAAACTGTTTTGTTTATGAATTGCCGTGGGTGCATTTGCAGCTCATGCACAAATCTCGATTCCCAGGTTTGAGCGCGCGTATAAGTTTAACAGCACATGAATAAAATTCAGAATAAAAAAAACATCTACAATATCTATTCACTTGCCACACATGTTGCGTTTTTTTGACGCCACGGCCGCACACGGATAATGCAAGCAGCGATTTTGGTTTCAAGGTCGTCAAGACATGCAGGCACTTTCGCAGTCGAAACAAATGTACAGTATTTGAAAAAACTTTCAAACTTATGATGTTCGGATAAAATCGTTCACGTCTGTTGGTACCATCTGGCTACTCTTTTAGTTTGAACCTAAAGCGAAATCTCCAGGCGAAGGCCGAATAGGGAAGCGAACACTATCACATGAAATCGAAACTTTCAGAGAAGACCTACAAACTGTTGAGGGCGTTCGGATGGACAGCCTCAAGTTTTTCGGTGTTCCAACATTTCACATTAATCGGTCGCAGTAGTAACATAGTAACTTATTACCAATTAACTTAAACCTACGCAGGATCTTCCCCGAACGTCAGCCAGCTGTTAAAGAATGAAGTGAAAGCAGACCTTGCAGCTGAAAATGTCCTGAAAATATATGGTGATATGCCGTTTCAGATACTCACTTCAATTTCGTCGATGCTGACTGTGGTTGCACCGGAGACGGTGTGGCGACGATCAGCTCTGGATTTCCGTCTTCTCTGTAGCGCCCTGTCGCGGTCGCCTGAACACACATTTTTTAGCCGTCATCCAGCTATCGCGATGAACAAACTACCTATAGTTTTTTTCAAGCAAAATTCTACTAATTTCACAGACAATACAATTTGATTCATGTGTTGTCACAACATTTTCAGATCAGTTTCGTATTTTTCAATAGTGAAATCTTGGGTAGGCACTGATTCCGAGCGCAGGAGACCATTTGGAGTAAAGGTTGAATCTGCGCCCAGCGCGCGCAGAACTAACCATTTATAATTGTCTCATTGTTTCGCTCCATCCACGAAGAAGAGCTAGATGTCGCTTTTGTAGACGATTCTGACTCAATGTTGCTCGATGTCGGTACAGGAGCATGCAAAAACCGATGAAAGAACGTGTTGCTAGAAAATATTTCAGTTGTTTCCCCGTTTCTTTGGGACAATCCGTTGGTGAATACTGGGTTAACATCGTTAAATCTGGTAGTATCTCGCGGAGCGCCATTACATGACTTCAAGTCGAAGTTGTTTTCCTTCTTGTGAGGTAATCCATGTCCGTTATAGTGCGACTTGTCTTTTTCCAAGTAACTTTTTTGGTTCAGTCGGGGTGAAATTAAAAGTTTGAAAGCAGCCTCTGATTTGCGAAGATCGGTCAAGCTTGATCCGCCAAACGATGTCGAAGCTGGAAAGCAACAAAACTACTATTTAGCGATGATATCATGCCAACACCTCCGTCACGCTTTACAGAACCGACCAGTCAGAAAATACAAAACGCAAGGCGCATGGAACCTGCTTCTGTGTGACGTGCAGTATCATGGAAGTAACAAAAGGTCAGCCGATCAGATGATCTGCTGTTGTTTACAGTATGCAAAGTTATCCAAAAGTCTTCTGCAAATTATTCCAAAGAGCATTGCTGGTGCAGCGCGTTGAAACAACCACTCCACGCAGGGCATAGCTTAAAACTGAGTGTATGTACCACAATTAAATGGCCACAAGCGAACTGGTGTGTGTTTGAAGTGGACAAATATTTGTCGGTCCGCTGCATTCCGAACCACTTCTAACTCTGATTTGCTTCCTTTGCGGGGCGGCTTCACGGGCGACCCTTCCCCATAAACCCATTTGTAGCTGATGGCCCATGACACGCAAACATCGTTGCCAAATCACGATCTCAATAAGCCAACATCTTGCGTTTCAAAGCATTTTGCAAGAACCCATTTTCCTCAACACCGATGCAGACGTCAGAGTTTAGCAATTAGCCTCTCATGCTACAAACGTAGGTGTTTTTATCGCCCACGTCAACGATGCTGTGTTAGATTGAATACGACACTAACGAGAAGGTGCTTTGTAAAAGGACAAAGACACTGATGAAATTTCAAACCTTTTGTTCCCTTACCCTTAGTCGTAAAATAACACCGCAAACTTGGCATTCTTGACGATAGGTTCCACTTCAAATAATCTCAAAAAGCACACCTTATAGAAGTGTCAGCCAGCGGGTTTCTTCGAACCCTATTGGTACCGTTCAGAAAGTAAATAAAAAGTCTACGTCAATTTATATCAAAAATTAAACGAAGATTACCATTCTACGTTTTTTTGGGGAACAACTTTAACCAAATTCGTTAGCTAAACCTGAAGTATCTTATCCAGTTTTCGCCGCAAAAATATTATTTAAATAGGAATTTCCAGTGAAATTTTACGAAAAATAATATAGCTGATCCAGGACTTTCTGGTCAATTACTGTGTACTTTGGCCAAGCCAAATTATTAATTCCAACAAAATCTACGTGACCCAAACTTAAATTGAGCGAAATACCAGTGGCGCGCAGAAAAGAGTCTGCTTTTCAGTGCACCTCCAATAAGTCAGCTTATGGCTTTTGCCACAGGATACTGAACAGAATTTGTCGGCATAGCTTTCTTAGTGTGCAGAGTTGCGTTGTGGAAGAAATTGTAAATTGCAAGATCAAAATCCAGTCTTGCACAAAATCTCATTCAACTGGAGACTTTAACAAAAATCGCGTTTTACTGATTTCTTTTACTCGAGGTGCAGACTGAAAAAGCCAGGCGGTCATTTTGCGCAACGAATTTACATCGCCTGATTTGCGAGATAGGAACAAACCCCGCGCAAGAAGTACGGTAGTACATAACATTTTCCTTAGAGAACCTCCAGCGCTGAACAACTCCGGCTTGGCGTCTTCGCCTTTTGAACTTTGCGGCAGCAACAATGGGCAAGCTTACTGCTTTCGCGGGTCGTCTTTAATTTCCAGCGCAACCAACAGAGCCGGACCGTTTCTTCCCTTGTTTTTCGTAACTTAGGAAACAACAACCAACAAAAATTCAGGGATAGTGCGATCACTGTTGCTATTTTTTCACCTGATGGGCTGTTTTCAGCGTAGCATGAATTCGTTTGATTTGCTGGCCGTTTTTATCGTCCGCGGCCGTTTTCGGCAAACATGAAGACCACAATGTTTCGTGGGCCGCGGCTTGCCCATCGCCGCTGCTCACTTAAACAAACGTAATAACAGTAAGAAACACGACGCTGTTGGGAACAACACAAAAAACGGAATTTGAATCAAGCGAACGTATTCCAGAGACATCACTCAATGACTACGGCCTTACTTTTATCGGAAGAGCAAAGCAAGTTCGATATGTTGACATCTTGATACATGCGCCTCCACGGCAATTTCCGTTTCGTTCCCACGTGGTCGCCCGTCATGGCTTGTAAAGAATTAGCTAAAGCTGAAGCAATAAGACAGGCTCTGGCTGTGAAAAAATATCCGTCAATTAAAAACAGTTAGATTTCGACCATTTCAAATTTGTCATCCTAACAGGATTCTATAATTTCATCAAAACCACAAGACAAGATGACTTATAATCACGAAACAACGGTGCCAGCTTTTTGGCACCGGGTAGAATTGTCTAAAAGTGACATATATCGGAACAGTTCACAAAGTTTAGAGCCCAGTTTGCTAAAACCTGTATCCAGGAATTACAATGAATGTACACTGGTTCATGGCAAACTAAGAGCACAATCAACAGTTTCACCGATAAAGTGTGGCGGGGCGTTTGCAAGTGTTGCCTGGGCTCATTCTCAAGCTCAGAGCAAAGCTCCCGTAGGTGACTTACACAACAAAAGAAATACAGCGTCTTTCTTTTCTTAAAAAAACTATTCCAAAAACGTATAGCACCAGCTTAAGTAAAGACACATAAACTGATAACGCCTTTGTAGAGCTCTGATACTGCTTAGCATAATCTATACACGACGAAAACGTACAGATCCGTCTTCGTAAAGCTTTCACGGCGTTCACGACACGTCGGCCGTGACGAGTAGACTTTAAAGCTCGGCCAAGCTGACAGAACAGACTTTTACATCAACTCGTAGTTTGCAGAAAAATCTCGCAACTGACAAAGTCATGAATGGAACATTCAAGCAGCATATGTGAGGCCAATTGGCAGAACAATAAACAAGATATTTCCCACCAGACACTATCATGGATACCTAAACCTGATGAATACTCGAATTCCGTACTTTTTCAGAGGATCCTGCAAACCCACTCCAATGCAACTACTAGAACAGGGGTTCCCAACCTTTCTTTAACCATGTACCCCTTCAGCATTCCGACAGATGAGCATGTACCCCTTCAGCATTTCAATAGATAAGCATGTACCCTTCACCATTTCGACAGATGAAAATGTACCCCTAAAACATCTTATGACAAATTATTTTATCATGATTTTTCATATATATATTTAACAAAGAGCGTATTATTGTTTTTTTATAATAATAATCACTGATTTATGTAGAAATATTTGGAAATAAATAATATGCAAATACATTTTCTCGTCTATTGCTAACCTTAAATGTACCCCTTCGGATAGGCAAATGTATTCCTGGGGGTACATGTACCCCAGGTTGAAAACCCCTGCACTAGAACAATAACTCAATTCAGTGTAAGACGCAAACGCTACAATTAAATGTGTCTGTTACGCCATATGGTGTGCGTAGTCAAGAAAGGAGAGACGATGGCCACCAGGTGATTCAACTCATGCAGTAGTTAACTCAAAACGTGTTTGCCATTCTGCGAACAGCGAATTACAAGGAAATGGGAATGGTGTATTTCTGTGTCAGCATGTACTTCTGTACAACATAACACAAACTGGACTGCTTGCTCTTCACATTCACAGCATTCCTGAATCCTATTTGAAGATCACTGATTACTGTACAGAAAGCTGATTCAATCGCTCATACAAAGACATATGCAATTCTTAATTTGCTTGCTGCGACGCTAACTGCCCGAGGGAGAATATTCCGAACACCGATATTTAGCGCTATAACCACATCATGTGTTTTATTAGGTAACTGAACGGATTCAAAAGAAATTTTAGCAGTTTTGACACTCAATAAACAAATGTTGCACTAACTCTCAACGCTATCTACGAAACAAAGTCAACAAAATTCAGTTTGAAAAACATATTCGGAATAGAATGCACGTACAAACCGACTACTTCAACATTCCTCACGTAGGCCTCCCGCCACTTGGATGTTATTTCTTAGCTGCCACTCAACGCAAACGCATTAGCGACAACATTCGCTAAGGCGATCAATGCTGATCTCTCACAGGGAGCTTGGACTATCGACGAACCTCCAACCACTATTTTGACAAACGCACGTGAACATAACCATGCGCAGCCGCTAGAAAAGAACACAACAAACGTGTTACAGCTTTCACTCTGCAGCTTCCTCCCGTATGCACAAGCAGACCGCGATATATTTCAGGCACAAGGTAAAGGCTCGCCGTTGGCTATTTTCTACTTCAACGGCCAAGTGTGTCATTAGCGCGAGTTGGTTGAAGAGATACTTGAAATTTGACGGGTACTCAGCCGAGATAAATTGCTAAGTTTATGTTCGGCAATCTCTTAAAAACTATATTTGGCATTGATCGTTGGGCCAATGAAGCTAAAGCTAACTTGCAGCCGGAAGGGTGCGCGCGGTAGTTTTCACTTTTCACGAGCTTTCTGTACGTTCTGGATGACAATTACAGGAAGATGCACACACTCACAACTTGAAGTGGTCATGTTTGCAATAATTCGAAGCAAGCGGTTTCTCCCACATATCGATAAGTTCGAAGTCACCAGCACGAGACATGGCAGGTCTAGCAACTACCCTGAAGCACACTGTCTTCAACTCAACAATAGCCACCCAGGATTTGAGGAGCATGCCCAAACCCACCTAAACACTGATAAAATCTAGTTCGGTACGCTACGTAAGCAAATAAACAAACTTTCGCAAGGCAAGCACCAATGCGTGACGGCACAACACGACCGCAAAGTCGCGTATGACCACGCACTCGCAGCTTCCCAAGTGCTACCAATCAAGGATCACGCAAGCGCAGTAATTGCCTGACATCCAACACACTTTTACTGCTTTGTTTCTAAGAAAAATAAAAGTTTGAAAGTAGTTCAAGAACCATAGCCACACGAAATGACACACCGCCACGAAGCACAAGATCGCGCACAAATGCAGTCAACTTTCAGACATCTCCCAGCGAGGAAGTTGTTTTCACGTAGCTGTCAAAAATGTTAACATTTTGGCAATACGACGAAAAGCTACCTATATGCGTCCTGCAAGGCCATCAAACCGACGATCAGTTTGTTTAAGGAAACGCTCCTGTGTTGTCATACCTTGTCGCCTAACTCTGCCTCGAAAACCATGTCTGCAAAACTTGCTTTTCAACTTAAATAGACCACTCCGGCACCACTAAAACTGTACATTTTTTAAATCATCTGCTAATGCCCGACTTATCAGAAGACAGCACAGCTGACCATTGCAGTGATACAGCGGGGAGCGATTGAACTATTGTAGCTGATGCGATGGCGACAAACACAGTGCTCGCAATTGCTCATCTGACATAATGGAATGCACTTAATACCCTTGAAAAGTATTTTTTGTTTGGTGGGTTATTAACTATTAAACTTAATTTTGAGGTCAAAATAGGAATGAGATCAAGGTTTTGCCCAGAGCCAGTAAAACGTTTACTCTACAGTAACGAATCGCATGAGCCCTGCACTTGGCTAATCCAACGGAAATAGAAAAAGAAACGTCAAGCAGTCCATGACCTATGAATCAAATCGCGTAAGCAAGATCTTGCTGTGCCACTAGCGGTTCAATGCATTTCAATTAAAGCGTCGGTATTACCTCTGTAAAACCAACACGTTTGGGTAGAAGTTCTCATAATAAGTCGACAAACAACCTTGCAAGCTCTTTAGGCCTTTCTGTGCGGTGAGCTAACCACAGCCGAGCTTCACACGCACGCAATGCCCACTGCAATATCACGCGAGCCAGCATCCCTTTCAAGATTCCTGTCAACAAGCGGCTGCAGTGAGAGGTCAAACAGCTTGCCGCCAAACATAACAGACTGCGAAGACAACTTCAAGCTCCGTTGATCACTAACTTCTAACATGACACCATTCATTGTGACGTTTGCGCTCAGGTGTTGTGGTGTGGCGCGTTCACTGTGGTAATCAGATTGAACACGTCGGTATGGGTTGGCAAAACCGAAGTGCATGCATTCGACGGAAGTTACTTAATTCGTCGTCAGTGTAGGTCCAAAACGTTTGCGCCGCCGTCACTGTCTCCCCAGCCAGTTACATACCAAACATAGATAGTTTTATCGGCGAGTCAAGCGCGACATAACAGTTTTCCCAAACAATCGTTCAAGTGGAAATGGGTGTGAAGGACAAATAAGTCTGGCTGCGAAAAAACGTTGCGGCTCACAGCGACAATTGAAGTTCTCAGGTCTGCATTCCAAATTATTGTCTACCAAGTAACTGAATTATTCAAAAAAGGTCGCCTCAAGAAAAAATTTACCTGTAGATTTGATGAAATCTTTTAAATTTTTTCAAAATTACCTATTCTTTGAGCTTTGCATGAAAGGGAAAATAAATCTGATCAGTGATCATATTTCTAAATTTTGTCTTTTGTTTTGCTGTTTTACTGTCTAAGACAATCGATTGCTTGTTTGTTTTTTTGTTTGTCTTCTGTTTGCATTTTTCAGTCTGGTAGAAAATCTGCTTTAGTGGAACTGCGCTATTTACATGAAAAAACGGCAATTTCACTTGTGTGGAATGATCTGCACAAAGTGGGCACAAAAACTGTTTGCTGAAGCAGTGATTAACCAAAAGCTGGTGCAGTGAACGACGCTTGCAGCTAAAAGTGCGAGTTTTCAAAGATCCAATCCTCTGTGCTCGGAAGGGGAGCCCAGAGATGAACAAATGCATCAGTTTGGTTGAGGTCCATACAAGAATAGAGGATGCCAGCCACATGCAAACTAACTTCCCGAAAATTGAACATGTCTGTATTTTGTACGTGTCATGCAGATGTACTGTAGATCACTTAGTTCGGGACTAGATACCTTTACAGAGAAGTACGAGTATGCTTGAATTTACGATTGTCACTCATTTTCTTCTGCAAATATTTTTTTTGGTTAATTTGGTGACGGCAATTGGCGACGGCAAAACTTGATTGTAAATATTGAACCAAGTTTTATTATACTAACCCAAAATGGTGAAAGAAGCATTTCTAAGAAGTTCCCAGATTTTATAAATAAAACAATGTTCAGTCGGTTCTTTTCTGACTTCTGTTTCTTTAAGCGTAATTGTTGCGAAAATTCAGATATTTTATGAATATCGTAGACATCAGGATAATTTAATAAATACCTAGAATGATTTTTGATCTGGGTGAAAGTTAAGCACACATCTTATTACGAGCAGAATCATGAAATTTCCATTATTGATATCTCAGCAAAAGTGAATATATCTGCAGCAAAAAAATCAAAAACGAATTTGCTAAATCCTTGTCGATTGCAACTTCGCTTACGTGTTTGAGACCCAACGCTTGTCAAAACAATAGAAAGCAGATCTAAAAAAACCTCTGTATATACTTAAAAACCGCACGCAGAACTTTTTCCCTTGCAGAATGTGTCGATTTCAGTGTTTCACAACCTTTTCCTACTCAAAGTTCACTTCTAGTGTTAGAGGTCCATTGCAACAATATTTATACTCCCAGTATATACAACAGGCCCGTAGCCAGGTTTTAAGGTTTGGGGGGGGAATGCATTTTTATGGGGGAAACATTTTTGTTTTTATTGTATGTTTTATTTAATAAAAAATGTTCTGGACACAATAAACTTTTAGGGACACAAAAGAAATTCGTGGGCATTGACCCTGAAATGCTTCGCCTTGGCTACGGACTTGATGGCTGATACACAGGGGCAACAACACTCGATTGTTGTTTGTGCTAATAAACAATGAAAAATTGTTACGTTCCAAATAAGGCAAAAACAGGTTGTCTCCGGGTCTTACAGATAAAATAATAGCCTTCTGTTCAGGCTTACAATGCTACTCAATAAGACGCAACACGCGTTGACAAAAGTGTTTGCTTCGTACTGTAGCATTCATTCTGTTCGTGGCGAACGTGGGAGAGAGTCGTGGGCAATCGGTAGAGATTATACGTTGCTTTACTTCATGTATGAACGTTCACTAGAGCTGGGCGTTTGCAAAAGAAAGCCAACTCCTTTCACTTTCACTTGACCCTGCATGACGCTACGAAACGGCTCAAAATGTTGTTTCGCTTGTAACAGGATTGGATCAGGAGATCAATTCCTGCAGATCTGAATAGAAGTGGTATTGATGGAAATGACACTATAAACTTGGGTTTAGTGGTTTTATCACATCGTCTACGTTACGTTCATAAAAGTACTGAGGTCAAAGATTTGCAATGCCTCTACTTGTTTCTTGCTGTGGGTTCGATTTCAGAAAGAGCCAAGTCGACAATAAAGGAAATTATTTCACTGGGAATATCAATAGGGCAATTTTGCAATACAACTACCTTTCAAAAAGTTTGAATAACTAAGCATTCATTTGTAGGCTAACATGGATGCAGATTGTAGGGCGAACAGCTCTGAACAAACTTCGGAACATGTCAACATTACGCCACTTTCCGCATTTGCATGAATGTAATGCAATACGATCAGGCCCGTAACCAGAGGGATGCAGGTGGGGCGAAGACTCCCCTAGAAAATTTTTCGCCGACCCTAGAAAAATGTGTTGGACATAGTTTAAAACTTTTGGACGCAGTTCAAAAATTTGGGCCCCCACTCAGAAAACTCTTTGCCCCTCCTGGTGTCTCAAGCTGGTTACAGGCCTGAATACGATGCTTGTAGAAAAACATAGATAATTGTTTCACAAGTAAGGAAACTAACCAAGATTTCTACTCAAACTCGCAAAGTGTCTATTTTCAAGGTATAAAAGAATAGTTTTGCTGTTTGCTGCTGAATGTCGTTTGAGTCAGTTCTTCAAACCACTGCATGGCCGCACTAGATCTCGGGACAGGTGTTGAGCAGCCATTCAATTGTCTCATCATCCAGAAGCGTCAGAAAGTGCAATCCATGGGGAGGTCGGTGGATTGGACATTGGAGGACAATATGGTCGACGGTTTGTTCTTCTCCGCCACACTCCCCCTGGCCGCAGTGGGGGCCATACCCCATTTGTGCTGAATGGGATTCAGTTCTTTTTAGTTTGTGTGTCAGGTGATTCTGGTTTGTATTTTGTGTCACCAGGTTATTAGCCATACAATTTGAAATGTTCATTCCAATTCAGTTTATAGATGTTATAAATTTGTTACGTAGCTCGTCACCAATGTCACGTCAAATTGTTTGAACGTGACGAATAGCAAAGCCTCCCACACATCCAATTGCGAAAATATGGGATCTGTCCATCTGAAATATGTAAGACTACACTCGACGTGTCTTCGCAAAAGACTGTTTCAAAGTTTGGTTTTCCAAAGCATAAAGCTTTTAGATAGACGTAGCCACGATTTTGTATTGAAAAAGCCCTTGGATAAAGTCACAAAGTAATCAATGATTCATTGAGTAGATTGTTATCAGCGGCAGTTGAGATATCCTCACATGTAAATATTTCCATACCAGCATTAACCAAACAGGTTTAAACTGACCAGCAAGGAGATATGCACATGGCAGGATCTGTCAAACAACATGAAGCTTACGCTATAGGTTTAAGACAGAATAATCGTGGTGCAAGTAAGGAAACCTATTGTTACGTTATGTATTAACCCAATATCTACGAAAATCTATACCAGTGTTTCTCAAACTTTTTTATTCCAAGCCCCGTTTTCACCCTCGACACGTCGTTCTCGCCCAGCAAGCCTGATAAAGTGAATACAAGGTAGTAAATTTAAAGAATTTTATTTAAAGCAAGTATGAAATAGCTGAACCAAGTCATTAGATAGCTGAACTAAGCAAGTATATTACGACGTTAATATTACGTTCAGAATTCTTGTGAAAATAATCCAAACTGTAGCCTGGAAATAGACGATTCAGAATAAAAATTTAACGGATAAATTGCTTTAGCAAAAACCTCCAACGATTATCATAGTGAATTAAAATTTGCAAGAAACTTACAAGCCATAGCAGAGGGTACTGAAGTTAACTCAATGATCGATTAGTGGTTGAGCATTTTCGCCCCCTTTGTGTTGTTTCGCCCCTATATCGTCCCCTTTGGTTTTTCCCCCCATTGCCTCTCAACATTGCCCCTTGGGGGCGATTCCGCCCACTTTGAGAACCACTGATCTCTACCAAACAATCAAACCACCACTTTTGCGAATTTCCTTAAAAGACTTAAATTTGTCGTTGCATGTCATTAGACTTGTTGAAGGTATAATGCGTATATTGCGCATTTTCCTGCTATGTAGCGGTTTTGCGACTTCGGTATTGAGGGTATCACGGCTGTAGTTACTGATTAATCACAGTTTGCACAAAGTATAAAGCAGCTTTTCCGTTGTGGTCACATACCGTACGAACAATGCACGTGATGCGTTTCCTTTGTTTGCCAGTTAGCCTGTTATTTATTGACTATTTACTGATTGCTGCTAAAATCAACATCGCGATTTTTTGAACAGTGATACTGCAAGAGCGATCCGAAGTCAGAATGCGTCGAGTTTTGCGACCAACTAACCAGACGGTTGAATTCAGCTGCGCTCATATGAGAAACGCGCTGGTATTGGCAAAAACCGATAGTTTTTTCCCAACCAGCGCCAAAAGCAATCACTTTATTGGAGGCTATTGTTTCTGATGCAAACTCAATGCAGTTGTCAGTGGTCACGTAGGTTAACAAAAAAATTTGGAGGCACACATTTTATTCGACACCAAGTCTGCCGCTGTGAACGTGATGCCTCAGCATTTTGTGGAATGCTAAATACTGAGAATTTTGCTGGGCACAAGCTACGCCTAATAGGATAACACTATATAATGATCTGTAATTCGTAGAATTCTTCAACTATTTCTATGTTATCAACAACACTCAGATGAAATTATCGGATATGGAGGCAGAAAGAATAAAGGATTCTCATGATAAGTAAAGTTGTGTACCAGCTTATAGTTTTTAAACTTTTCAATAAAATAATCCGATTGATGACAAAGCTTGAAGCTTGCAAGTTTAATTTGGATTTGTGGTTTAAGAACAAAACATCTGCACACTATAGGTGAAACTGCAATTTAAAAGTGAGATGAACTACACTAATGGTGAAATGAAACGAGAGAAAAACATGAAATTTTCGAAACACGTGCGATATCCAAAGGTGGGTTGCTTGATTCGTTGCGCCATGTCGACTGCCTTGGCTGTGCAGTGGGCAGGTTGCCAAAGCCAACTAGAATGTTTGTGTTTTTTTACTGTGTAGAAGTTTTTGGGTTGGCTAACTTGCTAATCGGCTGGTCATTTGGCCAATCTATTGAATGGTAATCGAAAATAAATACTTCTACCACTCTCTTTTGCAACAATTCTTCACCAGTAGATCCGTTTTGACAAGTGCTATTAAAGCGACGCAGGGGGCGTTTTATGATGTATAGTGTATACTGATGCTGGGTTAAACAAAGGTTATGTGTGGTTTGGCTTAACACATGGGCAAAGATGCGCAATCGCCAATGCGTGACTCAAACAAGGAATTGGTTTCAAACCTAGGAGTCCATCAGTACATGCACTGTAGAATCCGATCAAACATAGGCGCTGTAAAAAATATCTGAACATTTTGACACAAGGCCCAAGGACCAATTCAACTATCCTAAGATTTAATTTTCTCTTTTGCATCTTGTATGAAAAGAGTTATCACATGGGATTAGACGAAAACAAGACGTTATGAAAAATTTACTTATACTTTTTCAATACATGCAAAATGTTTGTCCCTGCCGTGGTTCGAATTAGCCCCTAATCATTCCGGAGGTTTCATTTAGGTGACCATTGCCGCGGCAAAGCGACATTATTTGGGAGGACAAGGAACTTTCATACGATTTTGCAACTTTTGACCAAGTCTTTTTGCTCAAAAATCTTAAGGCTTTTACTCAGTTTGTACTAGTACAGTGGTTCTTACCCTGGGGTAAATTTACCCCTTGGGATAAATTGCATTTTTCAAGGGGTAAATTTGCTGAACCATACATTGCAGCCAATGTAAATTTTTATGAATCATTTTATCTAAACTGTAAGAGATGTTAATTTCGTATTTTCAGTAAATGAGAACCACTGTGTGTTGGGGGTAAATCTGGCAATCTTGTTCGATAAAAGGGTAAGATATGTAACAAAGGTTCAGAACCACTGTACTAGTATTTCTAATGCTTCCCAGAAAATTGTCAGAACGACAGCAAAGGCCATCAAAACACTTTTCCACCACATCTCCAATTTTTTCAAACACAGTGCAGAGTTTCAAAAAATTTGCCCAAGTCTTTATCAAGCTTAATTTTCTTTCAACTTCTTTATTTCCGCATGCACAAGTTTATCATTTGGAAAGCAATTGTCTTTCTTGATCCTGCATCTTTTCGTTACGTAGGAAACAGTGGAATCTCTCATTCTTTGAGTAATTATTATGCTTTCTTTATGCTTAATTCTTGATATATAAATACGTTTGGTATTTCAAGCTGATTTGAAAGCACTCAAAAGAAAAATTATAGGGAGAAAAACAAATCAAGCTATGCTTGCAGTAATTTTTTTCAATACAACAAAATTTTACACAGCGTAAACGGGTCACTTTACTAGAGTGATCGATTTGTAAGAAGCAATAACAAACATTAACCATATTACAATACTAACTCTTGATGCTTCACCCGTACTTGCTTTCCAACAGTGGTCACGTATGGCTGTCAGTGTTGCGAAGGAAATACTAAAATTATGTTGAGAGATACTTTTTTTTTTCAAAAAGTTGTTTGGAGAAATCTTTTGATCAAGTGCACTAGGTCGGGTTTTATGTCCAGGTTTAAAAAAATATTTAAAACACACCAAGACCTAACGGGAATCATTGCGTTTGTAGGTTGTTCTGTGCTATACATAGGCTCAAAAACGTTCTGCTTGCCTACCCCTGTGCTGTTTGCTCCTCAATTGTAAATTGAAAATGGCTGATAATCAGGCGTTTGAGGATGAACGCCGCGGAAGCACGCCATCAGTTTCTGGCTCCCAAGGTTTCGGAGATTTTGATTCAGCCGCAGATCGGGTTCACTCATTGGAAATGCTCGGGCCTTACGCGGGTAGGTAGTTTACGCTGTGAATACTTTTCCAAGTTTTTTAATGGAAAACTATGAAAAGTAAAGAGCAAATTGTTTTTTACTATAACCTTTTGAGTAAAAACCGTGCTTACAGGAATCTCAGTAAAGTAACGGAGGGATTGTTCTTTTTTGCATTTCAGGCATGCCGAAAGAAGTACTTCTCAAATACTCTCGGCAGAAACACTTTGTGTGGGCAAGGAATATTTTGACAGCAGCGGTCATTTTAACCATCCTTGCTCTACTGTCGATGATTATTGCTTTGATTGCTGTCTCACCGGCTTGCCAAAAGTTTTATCAAACCAGTCCTATTTACCAAATATATCCGAAGTCGTTTAAAGATTCTGACAACGATGGTATCGGTGATCTTCAAGGTATAACATCAAAAACATGAAAATCTAACACAGTTTAAATGTATAAGGTTGATCAAAAAGCTGAAACTTCGCAAGAAAAAAGCTTTTGTGCAAAGTTCTTTTAACGGCGAGTGCAAACGCAACTACGCTCGATTGGTCTAAATAAAGTTTGTGAATTTCAATTCTCTGCCATCATTAATGAAATCCGCTGCGGCAAGCAAAAGGATTTGGATAAATCATACGCATGATCACATAAGCGTGACCAGGGCTGGATATTAGATTTTAGTGGCCCGAGACAAACTCTCAGAAAGGGGATCCACAACTAAAGGTGCTGAAGCATCCCCTTCGGCACATTTGCACATAATTTTTGCTTTACTTAGAAAATCATATGACTTGCTTCAAAGTTTACTAAATAAGGCTCTAGAGTGGTTCATAAGCCTAACAAAACAGTGCCAAATTTGAGTACGAAACTCTCAAAGGGGGGGCACGGCACATATTAAAAAGGATGTGAGGCGACCACCTCGTTCGCCTCCCCTTGTATCCATATATTAGAAGAGTGTCACAATCATAATTGATGTGATATGAATTACTCAGCCATAATGCAGAATAAAAGGGCACCACAAATAGAAGACCTAACCTGTCTAAGGGCAAAGTGACCAATTAGTAATATAGTGTTCGCGGCGAGTGAATTCTCCTATACTTGACGCCTTTGCGAGGCTGGACACTTTGTCTGCTTGATTTGAAACTCTAAGTCTCAGCTCATGGCAAAGCAATCTGATTGCAACAAATGGCGTTCAATAAACAATCTGGAAGAAAAGCGCAGACTTCAGAAGTGGCTAAAAGGAATTTTTCCAGGGGGTCAACAGTGGTGAAATTTCATTTTACCAACTCGTAACTAAGAGAACAATCTTTTTTGCTGAACATTCATTAGGAAAATATCACATTTTTTAATCCAGGGGGGTTGGCCCACCTGCCAACCCCTTCCGACGCCTATGGCTGAAGGTCATTTTGAATAAAGGTGGGAGGGATGTGACGGTCATGGCTGCCATCACACGAACCTCTGAGGGGGTTGGAAGGGCACCATTAGCAGATGACACGTTCATGACTAAAAGTGGCCAAGTACCAACAGAGTGAAATCTATTGCTACAGCTTCTGGGAGGATGAACGTGTTCCCTGTTTCATTTTGAATCTTCAACATTTTAACGATGCAGTCTGACTTCAACAACAGCTTCATTGAAATTTGGGTAAAGCGTCATGCATATTTGGAGAAAATTAAAAAATTCATTCAAATTTTGGCAAACTAGAACAACTTCAATACAATTTGCTGAAATTTAGAAACATTTAAGAAAAAACGAGAAATTAGTTACATCGCCCAAAATATGCACCTCCGCACACCCATGCATGAGCGGTGGAAAAGTTCGAGGCAACGATCGTATAGAAAAAAATAAAAATAAATAATTTTAATTTATGCCTGCTGTACCTGAAAAACATAGTAATTTTTTTGCAAAAAGGCAAGATTGACTTCTTTGTTTGCAAATAAAACGTTGGTGACAGCAAAGTCCAAAGGCTACTGGACTCAATGGCGGTCCGTGTATTTCACATATAAGCCTTCAACGGGGTTCTGCCTATTTTAAGCCACCTCTTAGTATGGCTGTAGATGCCATCAATATTACGCAGAAATATTATGACTATAGTGATTCATCACATAATAGATAACACATACAGCTAAAATAAACACCTATCAAGAAACAAGACCACATTCCACGATTCATCAAGTGCCCTGCCACGTGTACACAAAGCTGCACACAATACACAAAAAAGCAGAAACATTTACCTGAAGAAATGAAACTACAGGTATTGTATTATTATAAAATGCGTTTTAGTCACGAAATGCCCGCATTGCTCCTCGGAGCATGTGATCCAAAGATACTGCTCGTAAATACTATTTTGAAAATGCGGAATGAATCCTTTTTCTGGTTTTGATAGGCTTGCCAGTTTCGGGTTTACTCGACCCTGTGCAACGATGTCCAGCTTTTCTTGAAAAGATCCCCTTGAAAATGGCTTTGGAAACAAACCCGTGGCCAAATCTATTTCTTCCCTCTTTTAACCATTTGACATATTGACGGAATAGCAATTAAATATCCTAATAATAATACCATTTTGGCGCTCAACAGCTGAGAGTGCGGTTTACACTGGAGATCAATTTTTTCCTCTATGATGCAAGACTTATTCGGGAGCCAGCACCAAACGTTTTCAAAATTAAGAAAAGCCAACAAAGTACTTGTGAACCTTCTTGCTGGCTTTTCTGTAGTCAACTCTAATAGGATAAAAGCTGAGGTCGTCAATCCTTTTCACAGCCAGTTACAAAACTGAGAGACTTTTTGGCAACAAAGAGAAAGCGAAGGGAGCGCGTTCAGTTATGTGCGTCATATCGCTGACCTGGCAAGTTGAGAATGATGTTGATTCTGAGGGCTTTTACTGCAGCAAAGTGTAGTGGGATTGCTGCTCAATCGTGACTCTGTGTAGCGGCTGAATTACAGTGGGTTAAATGGTTTATGTTAACAATGCAAATGATTAGTTGTGAGGTCAAGAGGAAAATCATGAAACATAATAAGCATATTTGGTTGATTGATTTATGCATTGTTTCATATGACTCAGCTACTCTATGTAAACGCCATACCCACCATTCTTTGCTATATGTTTAGACCAGTAGAGAAGGCCTTGCCGCTCCCACCCGCTATTGGTTGTATTCAACTTCAAAGTTTAGGACTGTTTCCAATTTTAAAGATAGTGCCCTTCTTGGGCATTACTTTTAAAGCTTTGCAAACTTAGGGAGTTGAATATCCGCTGCTATTAAAGGAACATCATACTTAAAATAAGTTAATGCTACTGAGTAAGCACTTACTTAAGTAATTAGGGCTTCATATTTTTTTTATTCAGCGGAACAAAAACAGGGTTGGACAGACTTTTTACTATCTTCAAAATGTTGTTCTTAGTATTTCCAGTTGTGGTGGAAAAATTAAGATTGGAAGTTGATCAAGGTTTAAATGATCTTGTCTCTTTATGTAATGTTTTATTGGAATTGCTCAAAAACTGAATGTTCATGAGCAACGGTAAGGTACGAACACCAGCGAGATTCCTTCCCATTGTAGCGTGTCTTTGGATAATGTCACATCAAATCGTAGCGATCAAGAGTGAATGGGGAATTTATGCATGCATAGATGCAAAAAATGGAAGAAGAACAGTAGAGTGTTGAGCATCATTGACGAGTCTGCATTTCAATTTTGTTTTAAATCCCAAAGTGCTTTCAATTGTTACAGTTGTTGTTTCTTTCAAGTTGTTCCGTGTAAGTTGAAAACCTAATAACTGGAGTAGGTTTTGAGTGAGTGTAACACAGTTGCGAACAAATAGTTGGCACAGTCCAACCCAGTGCATTAAACACTGCAAAGTCGAAGTACAAAAACCTTTTTCTACAGCTGAATCAAGAGGACAAGGTCGTGGCACATGGATTGCTTTCTTTATCTGCAACAAGCAAATTGGTTGCAACAGTACATTTGCTTCTGAAGACTTCAGGTTCGAACATGGGGCGCCAAACTTGATCCTTTCCCGGGCGCCATCTAAAGTCCTTACGCCCCTGGGTTGAAACGATTTTTATGTATTTACATGTAATTGGACGAAGTCATTGTTGCCAAAGGCGCATGCATAGGTGTTGACTAAAATCAGTTTAGATAATGTGGACAGAGGATATCCATTTGTGACCATATTGCGTCAAGGTAATTTAGAATTGGCTGTTTTATGACTTGTTAATAGAACACTAATCACTTGAGGTCATCCATTTGAGATCGATTCTTTTGAGCTCAGATACGTATTTGGAAAAATACATAATACAAACGCACATACGCGTGACATGAAATTAGTTATATCTCATCATTGTGCTATACCGATGTCAGATCGATTGTTTACAAATTCTTTTTTCCATGGTATTCAGTTCAAGCTATTCGGTATTTGATGCCATTTATGGCCGTCTGGTTATCTCAGGGGTTCTCAACCTGGGGTTCACGAACCCCCAGGGGTTCACGGGAAGATTTCCAAGGGTACTTGGATGGCAGTTGAGTTTTCATGTATTGATATTTTTTAATATCCTATACTAGGGGAAAATTTTTAGTTACTAACTGTTAGTCAATACATTACCACTTAATTTAGTGTCAGCTTACTGGGGGTTCGGGTTTATTGTTTCATGACTGGGGGCAACTTAACGGAATAAAGTTTGAGAACCCCTGGCTTATCTGAAACTTCCATATAAGGGAATTTTATCAATCACAATTCTCCTTGACGTTTTGTGAAAACAATGGTTTCAAAGAAAAAGCTTTGTCTGCAGGCTTTAATGTGAAAAAGTTTTTATAAATTATACTACCAAATTAACTAGCCTGACTTGGACGATTTTTGTAGTTTTCTGTTCTGCCACGTTTTCTTACAAATCAACTGGTCTCACATGACCGAGAATCGTTTCAAATGACCAATAAGCTCGAATTGTCTGCACATTCTCACAGCAACTAAGAAAAACTAAACGCTTGGTACTCTATAGTGGATATGCCAATTCACTGTTGCACGCGTTTCCCTTCTGAGCACAAGCATCGGGATATTCGTAGCACTGATGGAGGAGTGGCACTTGCAACATTTTGTCTTTATTTGTAGGCAGTTGAATCTTTCTGACGTAAAACTGTAGTGATTGTACCACATAAAGAATTGAAGTGCATAGATCAACAAATGAAATGCTGATTGAGCAGGTTTTTATTGACAGGAGAGGAAATACAAATCAAGCACTTCAATGTTTACTTTGTACACTGATTTCTAGCCATGATATTCAACTAATTGTTAGTTGCCGCTGGTTTTAGTCTGTTAAGACTTGGACACAATTATCAAAAGTGATTTATCAATGCACAAAAAGAAAACGTTCCAAATTCATTTGTGAAAGACTTAGCGGAGCACAAAACATGCAGTCTGAGCCTAAGATTTGCAAATAAAATAGTTCCATTTATTGTGATTTATCTGCCAACCTTGTTACACTTTTACAAAATCGTGATATTAAGCACAAATATAAAAAAAGTTTTGCGTTTGAGTCTTAGGCTGGTGGTACACCTAAAAAAAATTTCTCGTCTTAAAGAGAATCTGAAAAGGGTTTCTGTTTGCGAGAAAATTTTGTGTCAATATTTGGAACTAATCATAGGTTAGAGGCTTGCCCATTTTGCGTTGATGCAATGTTATGTCGTAAAACAATACTTCTTAGAGTTGCTCTATTCCAGGTATCAAAGACGTCTTGAGCTACGTCAGAGATGATCTTGGAGTATCTACTATCTGGCTTAATCCCATATACCCTTCACCTCAAGTTGACAACGGCTACGATATTCAAGATTACAAAAATATTGACGAAATATTTGGAACCATGGCTGATTTTGATGAATTGATATCTGAAATGCATGATAACAGTAAGATCACATCACAAACGTAACCGCAAGTTGTGGATCTTTCATTACCATTGTTTTTCAAAACCACGTTAATGTGTATATCAGCGTAGCGGTAAATAACCAAACAGAAAATGCTTGGTCTATGGTGGTTATAACTAGCTCTATGATGAAAGTAAACATCCCGTACAGGACATTCTCGTGCTGAGTTCACATATAACTTTGCAAGGTCCCATTCATTCAATATTTTCTGGGAAAAAGTTCTCCGGAGAACGAAAAACTCTAAAATTATCGAAAAATCAAATATTTTTTCCCGAAATGCACATTTTTACAAAGTTACGAGAGTAACTGCCGGGTTTGTCCTGATGAACACGGTTCTGACTTTAGACTCAAGACACTCGTTTATAACAGAGTTGTTCATTTCCTACTGGCAAACGCAACTTCATGCATTTAACACATCAAAGGTTGTTATGTCTAAATCAGCTATGTCCAACAACGGCCCGCGGGCCGCATGTG
>Ga0210059_1000342_pt1 | contig 56378 bp, 27 predicted proteins | sample Ectturendosymbi2_FD_188042 | JGI IMG/M metagenome (GOLD analysis project Ga0210059, IMG submission 188042) | Ecteinascidia turbinata endosymbiont from Florida, USA - Sample 2 (SPAdes) (version 2) | ecosystem: Host-associated > Tunicates > Ascidians > Unclassified | place: Key West, Florida... | reverse complement strand
CAATCAGCAATAACCAATTTGAACGCCTGAAGAAAAGGGGGCTTTCCAAGTCATATGACGATTTACGGATATAAATACCGACTCATCTGGACTGAAATTCAGATTTGAGAGAGTCTTCTCTTTCCGATGGCCAAGGTTAAGTTATTGCCTCGATGTCGGCAATGATCAGGAATAAAAAGTGGTGACCCGCGGCTTGTACCAGGTGCCACGCCAGTTTAAAACCTCATAGAAATGGTTTGTCCGATCGAAGTTCTGCCAGTTTAAACTGTACCAGCATATCCCCGTTATGCCAGTTGTTTAGGCTTGTATCCTATTCGTGAGTGAATTCCATTTTTTTACTGAACATCTGTCAAAACAGCTCAGTCGACCGAAACCGCTTCGAACTGAAAACAGCAGCTTGGAAATTTCGATTGATGGTAAACTTCCACCTGAGCTTCTACTTCTTGCCGAGTTTTTCATCTAGCCCCGAGCTGCACAACTCGCGGGCAGTGAAACAAAAACATAACAACTTTAATAATTCAGCGTTAGACAATTGAGTATGCATCTGCTTATCAAGTGTATTTACAGTTAGAAATGTATTGTGATATGAAGAGAAATCGAGTCTTATTTATTTAGTAAATTACTTGGATAGGGGAACCGATCTGAATAGATTGTTGATCTCTTAGCGCAAATTTCTAAGATGCAAAATTAAAATATGAGAGTTATACGAGCGTTGTGACAGGTCAAGAACTGTTTGAATATGATGATATATCGTATATTGGTGAGTACCAGTTTGTGTTATTTGAACATATTTATTGTAATGCCAAAAGCTATTAAACCAAAAATTATATGGTTCACTGGCGTGTATATTTCATAGTGTGAACCGCTTAGAAATAATTAAGATTCGGGCAATCATTGGGGGCTGTTAACCAGACATAGCTTCTGCGAGAACGGTCCTTGATTCAGTAATGAGAACCCATGCATAAATGATACCTACTGGATCAAAAGCACATTGTTATGTCACCCTTAGGTGTCGCATTTTGTGGTTTACACTTGGAAGCAGAGAAGTTCCAAAATGCGTCTGAACTTCACGGCAAACAGTTACGTTTTTAGACGCATTAATCGTGAAATTGTGCCAAGACCTTTTTCATAAAGCTTGCATGGAGAAAACTTCCAAAATTCCTTTGAACTTCACGAAAAACAGCTTCGTTTTTCGACGCAAAAATCGTGAAAATGCGCCCAGGAATCTTTTGTAAACCTTGAATGCGGAGAACTTCCAAAATGCGTCTGAACTTCACGGCAAACAGCTGCGCTTTTCGACGCAAAAATCGTGAATATGCGCCTAAAAACTTTTCTGCAAAATTGCAGGCGAAGAATTTCCAAAATACTTCTGAACTCCAAGGCAAACAGCTTCGTTTTTGGACGCAAAATTCGTGACAATGCGCCCAGAACTTTTTTCATAAACCTCGAAAGGTGAAAACTTACGAAATGCGTCTGAACATCGCAGGAAACACCTTCATTTTTGGACACATAAATCGTGAAAATACGCCCAGAACTTTTTCTGTAAACCTTGCATGCAAAGAATTTCCAAAATGCGTCTGAACTCCAAGGCAAACAGCTTCGCTTTTGACGCAAAGGTGGTGATAATGCGCCCAAAACGTTTTTCATAAACCTCGCAAGGTAACAACTTCCGAAATGCGTTTGAAAATCGCAGGAAACAGCTTCATTTTTGGACACATAAGTCGTGAAAATGCGCCCATAACTTTTTCTGTAAACCTTGCAGGCAGAGAACTTCTACAATGCGCCTGAACTTCATAGCAAACAGCTTCGTTTTTGGAAGTAAAAATCGCGAAAATGCGCCCACAAATTTTTTCGTAAACCTTGAATGCGGAGAACTTCTAAAATACGTCTGAACTCAACAGCAAACAGCTTCATTATTGGATGCAAAAATTGGGAAAATGCGCCCATAATTTTCTTCACAAAGCTTGCACGGAGAAAACTTCCAAAGTGCGTCTGAGCTTCGCGGCAAAAAGCTTCGTTTTTGGACACATAAATCGTGATAATGCGCCCAGAACTTCTTTTATAGACCTCGCAAGGTGAAAACTTCCAAAATGCGTCTGAACTTCGTAGAAAACAGCTTCATTTTTGGACGCATAAATCGTGAAAATGCGCCCAGAACTTTCTTCATAAACCTCGCAAAGCGAAAACTTCCAAAATGCGTCTCAACTTAACAGCATACAGCTTCGTTTTTGGACGCATAAATCGTTAAATTGCGCTATGAACTTTTTCTGTAAACCTTGCAGGCAGAGAACTTCCAAAATCCGTCTGAACGTCGCAGAATTGTGCCCAGAACCTTTTTCATTAACCTCATCAGGCGAAAACTTCCAAAATGCGTCTGAACTCAAGAGCAAACAGCTTCATTTTTGAACGCAAAAATCGAGGAAATGCGCCATATCCTTTTTATGAAGCTTGCACGGGGAAAACTTCTGAAATCCGTCTGAACTTCACGGCAAACTGCTTCGTTTTTGGACGCAAAAATCGTGAATATGTGCCCAGAACCTTTTCTGCAAAACTTGCAGCCAAATAACTTCCAAAATGCGTCTGAACTTGACTGCAAACAGCTTCGTTTTCGGACACATAAGTCCTGAAAATGCGTCCATAACTTTTTTGTGAACCTTGCAAGCAGAGGACTTTAAAAATGCGTCTGAACTTCACGGCAAACAGCTTCGTTTTTGGACGCAAAAATCGCGACAATGCGCCAAGAGCTTTCTTCATAAACCTCATAAGGCGAAAACCTCCAAAATGCGTCTGAACTCAACAACAAACTGCTTCATTTTTGGACACAAAAATCGAGATAATGCGCCATGAACTTTTTTATAAAGCTTGCACGGAGAAAACTTCCCAAATCTGTCTGAACTTCATGAACTTCACGCCAAACAGCTTCATTTTTGGACGCAAAAATCGAGAAAATGGTCCAATAACTTTTATATAAACTTGCACGGAGAAAATTTCCAAAATCTGTCTGAACTCCGCGGTAAACAGCTTTGTTTGTGGACGCAAAAATCGTGATAATGCGCCCAGAACTTTCGTATAGGCTATACCTCGCAAGGTGAAAACTTCCGAAATGCGTCTGAACTTCGCAAGAAACAACTTCATTTTTGGGCACATAAATCGTAAAAATGCGCCAAAAACTTTTTCTGTAAACCTTGCAGGCAGAGAATTTCCAAAATGCTTCTGAACTCAACAGCAAACCGCTTCCATTTTGTACGTATAAATCGTGATAATGCGCCCAAAACTTTCTTCATAAACCTGGCAAAGCCACAATTTATAAAATGCGTCTGAATCAACAGGAAACAGCTTCATTTTTGGATGAAAAATCGAGAATATACGCCCAGAACTTTTTTATAAAGCTTGCACGGAGAAAACTTCCAAAATCCGTCTGAACTTCATGGATAAACAGCTTTGTTTGTGGACGCAAAAATCGTGATAATGGGCCCAGAAATTTTGTTACATACCTCGCAAGGTGAAAACCTCCGAAATGAGTCTGAACTTCGCAGGAAACAGCTTCATTTTTGGACGCATCAATCGTGAAAATGTGCCCAAAACTTCCTTCATGAACCTCATCAGGCGAAAACTTCCAAAATGCGTCTGAACTTAGCAGCCAATAGCTTCATTTTTGAACGCATAAATCGTGAAATTGCGCCTAGAACTTTTTTATAAACTTGCAAGCAGAGAATTTCTAAACTGCGTCTAAACTTTTTTTACCGCTCACTGCTGTATATCCATGTTGTGACCTGAGAACGGCTTAAATCGTGAAAATATGTAGCGCACATTTTTGAAAAAATAACGAAATATTGTTTTGTGAAATTTTCTCCCGTGGAAGAAATTGCGTCCAAATTTGCAAGTGCCGATTTTCAAAATTTTTGTCGGCTGTTGTCCAAAAAAAGTGCCGTAAGTGCCAGTTTTTTTCGGCTTAGAGGCCAGAGGGAACACTGCCTGATGCGAAGTTAGTAAGTTCAAGACAGTGGAAATATTTGTTTCGGGATTGAAACCAGATACTAGAATTGTCTGTCTCAAAAAATGGTTTTGGGTCAACTTCCAGAATGCAAGAAGTGTGCGGTTTCAAGCACTGAGAACCAGATATGATACATAGCATATGCATCTTTCAAAATGTCAGCAAAACTTCTTGATGAAGGTGACACATGTGTAGTGCTTAACTGCTGGAAATGGCCGTAAGAACTTGTATTAGAATGCCACAAATGTCCATTGGTGAAGCGTTTCTAACCATGTTCTTGGTATCCAAACAGATTTTTGGTGCCAACAACCAGTTCAGTTAATGAGTGAAAATGGAAGGGATATTAAATAATCTGTCTGGTCACTTACAACTGCCGGGGTCATAAGTCTTCCATGCCTGATGTGCGAAAATTGCTAAATGATTACCAGAATATTTTTCTTCAAGAGACCTGGTTGGCAAAATAACAACTTCAAGAGACTATCCTGTTTAGGTGTGTCACATTTTGCATTTGCGAGGGCAGACTATGACTTCAATGATGGCCTAGTTTTTGGTTGCGATTGTGGTGGAACTGCCAATTATCTGGTCTAAAAATCTTATAGCTTCATCTTTTTCAAATTGTGATGGCTCCATCCCATGACAATAGGCTTAAGGGTATTTAAAAAAAAATCGGAGTTGTGTTTAATTAATGTGTGCCTACCATACTGCAGTAGAGCTAATTCTAATGAATTTTTAGCATACTTGGGTAAAATGAAACAATTATGTGAGGAGCTGCAATGCCCAAATAGCTATTTGTTTTGTGGGCGACTTCAATGCTGGGGCCACAAATACATTTGGTGGTTTGTTAAAAGACTTTTGTATGAAAAATGATTTGATCATTTCTGATTATGCACTACCACCCTAGGATGCATTCACACACATTAGTGATGCACACAACACAACTTCTTGGATAGACCATTTTGTTTCATCCTTTTCAGTGCATCAAGCAATGTTCTATGAGGATGTGCTGAGTGCATACTCTCTGATCATCGGGCTGTCACAGTCCGCATTCAGTGCTCCCACCTTCCTGAGCTTGATAATGAGGTGATGAAGCCCCAGTAAAGTCGAATTGACTGGCTTAAGGTTACGGCCCGGGAAAGAGAAGACTTGCCATGAAAGCAAAAACCTACTTGATCAACTGCAATTGCCCATAGAGGTTAGGCACTGTCAGAACTTTCTTTTGTACAGATGAGAAACATCTGGAAGAAATAGAAAACTTGTATGCAGAGATAACCAGTGCTTTGCTCGCTGCTGCATCCTTTGTAAATGTAATTAAAACAACAAATAAAAAGAATGAAGGTAAATTTAACATTCTTGACTGGAACTCGGCGGTCAAATCAAAACACCAAATTGCAAAAGCAGCCTTCTTTCTGGCTATGAGTAAACTGCAGTAGACCCAAGACTGGTGGCATATGCAGGAACATGGCTAACACAAAAAAAGATTTCAAATATTCATTGCGGCAGAACCGCAAAGATGTTGAAATACTTAAGATAAGGCCAATGGCCTAGCAGCTACACTACAGGCTGACAAAACCAAGAAGACATTTTGGCAAACGGTCAATAACAAAAATAGATCCCCATCACTACCAACATTAGTAGGAGGGACAAATGGTCAAATGGTGGTTCAGAGATTGTTAAAATGTGGAAAGACTATTTCAAGGGAATATTAAACTTTAAAAACTCTGCCAATGGGTCTGCAGAGTCTGTGGAACACAGCATAGACTGCAAGGAGAACTATCTGGGTCTTGAAATGCCGATGCGTTCTTTTGTCTCCATGACATCACTTCTTTAAAAGCTGCCCTCGAACAAAGCTCCAGGGCCTGATTGTATTTCTGCAGAGCACTTGCTGTATCCAGATGAATCTGCGTTTTTTTCTCAAGTCAATGAACTGTTTAACATGTGTTTTGTTCACAGGTATATACCCAATTCTTGTTTAAACACAACAATAGTTCCCATACGCAAAAACAAGAATGGGAATATTTCTGACACATCAAATTACAGACCAGTCGCAGTAGCCGCAGTGCGTCAGTGGTGTCAAAGCTACTTGAGCACTTCATATTATCTAGCATTTCTCTTTTCCTTGGTACCACAGACAATCAGTTTGGTTTTAAGGCTGGTCATAGTACTGATCAATGTACATTTTTGTTGAAGCAAACTGCCTCATACATTGTAACCCATGGTTCATCTGTGCATGCTGTTTTTAGATGCCTCGGAAGCATTCGATCGAGTACTGCATATGAAATTATTTGAGAAACTAATTCAAAGAAAGGCGCCAATGTGTTTTGTGCACCTACTGAAACATTGGTACAAGGAGCAAACGATGCAAATTAAATGGGGCAAGCATTTTTCTAAACTGTTTCATGTGTCTAATTGGGTTAGACAAGGGGAGTACTGAGTCCATACTTGTTTGCTGTTTATTTAGATGATTTTGTCCAATGAACTAAATAACATTAAAGCAGGATGTTATCTTGGTGAAGTTTTATTAAATCACTTGATGTTTGCTGATGATATTTGTGTGTTTTGTCCAAGTGTACGTTGGTTGCAAAGAATACTAGATGTGTGCCAAGCATATCCAGAATTGCATGGGATTATTTTCAACTGCAACAAAACTGTTTGTATGACATTTAAGGCAAAACGTGCAAGAAGCACAGCCACTCCAGTCTTGAAATTGGGTGGTCAATATGTAAAGTCTGTTGACCAATACAAATATCTGGGAATTTTATTGGATACTGAGCTCTCAGATGACTAAGATATTCAGAGACAACTGCGATATCAATATTGCGCCGCAAACAAGCTGCGTGCCTCTTTTTCCCCGATGTTCAAATGCAGTTAAAAACATTCTTTTTCGTTCCTTTTGTATGCCCATGTTATTTGTATGCATCTCAATTTTGGTGTAATTTCAGGAAGTCATGCATGCAGAGATTGCGCGTGGCATATAATTTTGGTTGCAGAGCTTTATACAACCTGCTCTGGAGAGCGAGTGTTAGTACCCACCAGGTTCAGTGTAACATTCCTACCTTTGAGGCTCTGTTACGAAAATACAAGCACCTGTTTCTCGAAAGATGCAGAAAATCTAACAACATATGGTTACATGCTTTGATGTAGTCCGATAGTTTCTATTCGTCCCTATTCTTTGAACACTATAATCGAATTTTACTCAGTGAATGAGTGATCGAACTTTGCTGTATCCGTTTGATCGATGGCATGTCAAGCCACAATGCTTCTGCATTTTACCTAAAGTCGACCAACTTAGGAATTGGCACCCCATTGTGCAGTGTTTTTTTAACAAGTGTTACGTGTTAGCTAACTTTAGTGTTAATGTGAAGACATTGATCATGCTAATGTTATTTTCAGAACAGGTCTGCAGTCGACCTACATGGTCTTTGTGGTCAATCTGGTGCCCGCGGGCACCACGTTGGTTACCCCTGGCCTGGGATTGAGGTTTGTCGTTTAAGGTTGGAGTTAAGCCTACAGTTCACTCAGACAATAAGCTGCTAACAGCATGCTAGCACTGAACTGAAGTCATGACAACACTGGTCCATGCATGTTGGTCTGAGCCATATTTGATGTCACCTTCAACTAAGCAGGTAATGCATTCTGAACTCGTCATGTGACAACATCAGGCAATTGTGTTCAACTGAATGCAAAATACCTCCATCAGTCAAGTGCTTTTGCCTAATGAGGCAAAATAGATACTGCCTAAGTGAAAAGTTAGCATTAGCATATGGTTGTTTCATTGTGCCTAAAGCACAGAGGTATTTTTATGCTTGTGCCTAAAGCATTTTTGTGATTGTGCCTAAAGCACAAAGAGGTAAATGAAAAAGTCAAAACAAGACTTTGTTCAGGTGAGAGCTGAAAGAATTTAAATCGAGACTTGATAAGTTGATTCCAGTGTGAGCAAAGTATCATTCGGAGTGTAAATTTGTGGTGAGTCCAGAGAAGGAATTGGAGTCACTTTTTTGGAATAGGAGCAGGAGTCAAAACAGTGACTGCTACCTCACCTATAGCAGATAATGGATATCTGTTCTTCACATTGTACTCAGTAATATCCCGTGTTCTATCTTCTTTTCAAACCACTGCTTGGCCACACTAGATCTTGGGGCAGTTGTTGAGCAGCCATTCGGCTGTCTCATCATCCAGAACCGTCAGTCCATGGGGAGGCCGATGGATTGGACATTGGAGGACAACATGGTCGACAGTTTGTTCTTCTGCACCATAATCACAGGCTGCAGAGGAAGCCATAGCCCATTTATACAAGCAGGAGCAGAAATGGTCAACACCGGTGCGAAGGTGGTTGAGCCAGACCCAGGCTCTTCTTGGGAGGGTCATTCCGGTGGGGTGGGTACCAATGTCGGGAATGAAAATGTGGAGGCTTGTGAGATTGTCTGACCACTTCGCATTCCATAGGTGATCCGCCCACTACGCCACACATGTTGTTGTTGTCGGATCAACTGCTGAGATGTTGTACGGCGGGTGCAAATGGGTGTCTGGGTTTGAGGCGCCATGTGTTTGTACTTGATGGATGGGTGAGCGCTGAGTGGAGCAGGTGTCCAGGCTCCATGGCACAGCGTGCTACAGACAGTGTGGCTCCATTGTGATGAAGCTCAACAGGTTGGATGTCTGCGAGGATTGGAAGGTTGTCCTGCTGGTGTAGGATGTCACAATTTGCAAGGCGTCGTTGATAACGGTGTCGGGTGGGTATAAGCACTGCGGCGCAAGACACGTGCGCAGTGCTTTGCGGTTGAATGGACCATGGCTAGGGTGGCTATTCGCAGAGTTGTTGCTCCAGCACCCCAGCTGGATCCAGTAAGCCGCCTCAGGAGCGCAATGCGTGATGTCAGTTTCTTGTGAACTGACTCAAGGTGTCGGTGATATGTGAGCGACCTGTCCAATATTACTCCGAGGTATTTGGGCTCGGAGCAGAAGGGCAGAGTTGCGTTGTTGTATTTGACTTAAGCTCATGTTTAGCTTCTTTTTTGTTAAGATGGAAGGCTGCTGACGCCGTTTTTGTAGCGCTGAGCTTTAGCTTGCAAGGTACTCACTTACAGTTGCCATGTCCTTGCCAAGGACATTGGTCAGTACGGTTAGTACCCACTCCACTGCCTGCCAATCTCCACCAGCATGCATGATTGCTAGATTGTCAGCATATGCATACTTTCTCGAGATGGTGGCTGGCAGGTCAGAGATGTAAGTGTTGAAGAGAAGGGGTGCCAGGACAGATCCCTGTGGGACGCCATTCTTAAGGGGTTGCAACCTGCTTCTTTTGCCGTTTCCGGTGGTGAGGGTGAAGCTGCGATTGCCAACCATCTTCATGATCATGCAGACCATGTATCTATCAAGCAGCAATTGCAACAGCTTGCAGGTGAGGCCACGGTGCCATACAGTGTCGTTGGCTGCTGTGAGGTCGACAAACACAGCTCCGGCCTTCTTTTTAGCCGAAAAGCTATCCTCAATGTCTGGCGTCAGCTAGGTGACTTGGTCTATGGTCGACTATCCCGTGTCAAAAGCCTGCCTGCTCCCGAGGGAGCAGTGGGTTGATGTGCTCCATCAATGTCATATTTTAATTGGCAGTATCCACAAATTTAAGGTCCTTTTACTTGTCCTTTTCACATTAGTCTACAGTAGGCATTAAAAGTGTTGCAGCCAGAATGCTATGTTGCCCTGAGCCAACCAACCAGAGTCGAATCTATGACCTTCCTCATAACAGCAATAGAGATTTCACGCTCAGCTAGGTTCATTCTACTGTAGTGGCGCATCTAGCCTGAAAAAAAGGGGTCTGTCACAGAAGGGCAGCTTTTGATCTCACCTTTTAGCATAAAATTACATTTTCTCTTGAGACTAGAAATAAACCGATGAATTTTGCGATGTTACCGAAGTATTATCGTGTCGCCCAAATTCCACTGACATGCAGTATATCTGCAGTATTTGCTCATAAGCTGCTACACTGGTTTTCTGCACGAACTGCTAGGAAACTCAAGTTGCTACTTTGCCTCTGATTAATCAACATAAAGTCTCTGTCCTGCTCCTTATGACGCGCAGCCTTCCCGACTACATCAAGTAGTGTGCAATGTTGAGACCGTTACGCAATCGTCCATTAAACCAGTCTATGACATGACATAACATTCACTCTCAGGTTTTTGTGCGGTCAGCAGATGGCTACTTGCAAATAAATAAGGGTAGCCTACGTGCTGTGGTCATTGACTAATTTAGCGACCCAGGTGTGCACAGAATTCCATGTTATACGCTTGTTCATCGCACTGATGTATTAGTTTTCAACTGTAGTTTGAGTGGTGCAAAATATTGGCATCTGTTATCGGCAATGAGAAATAAAAACAGGTATCGACCCAAAAAGTCTTGTCGATCGAGCTCTAGCTAAAACCCAATCAAACTTGGCTTGAAGGGCTATTTGCTCAGCGCAACTAACTATTTAGAATAGGTAGTGGTATTTATCTCATTGTCAAAAAACACAAGGAAAAATTTCCGAAAAATTTCCAAGTCATCATTGCTTTCAGTCACAGCACATTTATTACATCACAATCGCTGCTTGTTCCTGTGAAAATGGTGCTGAAAAGATACTTAGCTTGTTGAACATTCAGCAAATGGCAGCAATACAGCAATGAGAGCTGTTTATCCATACGTACGTACACTATAAAATCAATGCTGACAATCAGCTGCACAACTGTGTCTTTGGAACACTGTCTATCAAGATGACAATATTATATATATTCTTGGAAGATCACTATGGAGAAGAACGATTGAGTTGCAATTGCTCTGATGATTTTACATCGTAATGTAACAGTGAATTACGCGAAATCAATATAGAAGTTCTTGCGCAGAAAACAACACATGATCAACTGCTTAATTCTAAAAAAGCTATTTTCAAAATGCAACGCTTGACTGATCTTTTGTTCCAATACTGCGCACAAATTTCTGAGGTCAACTGTCACGCTTTTCAATATGAGAACTTCCACGTAAAAATATAGCTTCAGTGGAGAAGAACCCGCGTTACTTGGCGTGACCTTGAGGAAGGCCTAAACTTACTTAATTTTGTCATAACCTGGTAGCGTAAACAGCAAATAAAATTGAGGGTGAAACTGCAGATAAAATTTAGGGCAAAACTGCAAAACAAAACAATCACGATTGAAGACTATGTCCTTTGACCATGAAGCGAAATATCACAAAACAGCTGTGCGTGGCAGTGTAGAAGCTTCTGATAGCTTTCCTTGCATTGAAGTTGGCATTGCCAGAGAAGAAAATTCTGAAAAACATGTGTTCGACACAATATGAATTTAGTTAGAGTGTTCAAAAACGTCGATTGTTTTATATCATTGCACACACACTATTTAGACAAGGCGGTAACATTGTTGTTTTGTAATAACACTAAACAACGTTGTTGCTCTGTAATAGCAACTTTAGAAGGGGAATGCTGTCACCTGTTCCAAATCATCTGTATCACAGACCTGCAGTGATAGTGTTTGATATTTTATCAGCTTTAATACTGAGTACCTGTGGTACAAGGGGCCTGTCATGATAGCCAAACAGACCTTCTGGATGCGCTCCTGCTCTACTATTACCTTGCCACACTGGTCTAATAGTTTTTTGTTTTTGACTAATTTGTTAATTCTTGTTTGAATAGCTTCACGATCTAAGATGAGTTGTTGTAGCTTTGTGTTTTACCACCATTCCATTATTTTGCTCAGGTTTATATGACATGTTCTGCATTTTTTGATATGCATGAAGGCTTCTGGAGTAGTAGTTGAAGAAAAACTTGTATGTGGAATGCAACTGACTCTCATTTTTTACGGTTGCCTTACCAACTCCCTAGCTCCTCTACCGATTGCGCTAGAGAGCTGTTCAACAGCTCAAACGGATCGGCCAGTGTAGTAGATTGCACTCGAATAAAAATTTTTTAGTTGGGGGTGCGGATTTTTTGTGACTGATGTCATAAGTGAAGTAGTTTTAGGGTCATTTTGGCTCATGTTACCTGGCCTAGGGCCCAACCGCTAGGCCAAAGTTTTTCGCTGAAGTTTTCATTGGAAACTAGGCTCGAGTCCGAGTCTTTTGAGCCTTTGACAGACTTTCTAGCGTTTCTGGTTCAAAACTTATGATTTAAAATAAACAAATTAAATAATTATCTAATTAGTCAAATTTTTTACTAACTTACATCACAACTTTTGAACCCGAAACCCCAGCAGGTCGTCCAAAGTATCAAAAGACTCGGATTGTAGCCTAGTTTCCAGTAAAAACTTCAGCGAAATACTACCACCTAACGGTTGGCGTCCAGGGCCAGGCAAAGTGGGCCAAGGTGGCCAAAAAGTCCTCCACTTATGACGTCACTCACAAAAAACCCTCACCCTCCAAGCAAAAATTTTTTTTTCGAGTGTAATCTACTAGACTGGCTGATCCGTTTGAGCCGCTGAACAGCTCTCTAGCGCAATGGACGGAGGAGCTAGGGCGTTGGTAAGGCAACCGAAAATTGCTGTTTTGTTTGCAAAAATCGCCGAAACCAGACGGCTCTAAAAGTGTCAAATTTTTCCATGCAGTGTGCAGAATTTAGATTTTCTCTGATTTCCATGATGTCTTTCATCTTGGCCAATTCCAAAGGTGTTTCTTTTTGAGTGATATCCTGATCCCGACAACCTCGGCATAACTATTCCAGTATGTTATCTCTGAGATAATCTTTGAGATATACCTGATATTGTTAATTCTTTATTCCAACACACATGCAGTGGTGCCATTTTGTGCATTCTCCACGTCCATGGCACTGTACAGCCTTTTTTCATCAATGCAAATCTATACAAGCCCGGCATTCGCTCATCCCAAAAGCTTAAGCACCCTTTCAGAATTTCAGACAAGAAGCTTTAATAACTACACATTTAAGCAGCCTACTATATCCCTGAAACTTATTAAAATAGAATTTGTTGAATTGACTTGTGGTTTGCAATTTGTGCTCTGTGTCCATGTTACTCATAATGGTGCATGTAGTGGGGGCTAGTTTTTGTCTGTTTGATTTGAGCAACCTTGGCATTGCAGTGGGATGATGTATCATAATGAAGATGAAGGTGCTGACATAATTCCTATGTTAGCGCAAAACATGTGCAATGAACAATTGGTCACAAACTCCATCACATTGTATCATAAGTTGATCACCATTGTCTTCTTACATGCACCACACTTCCTAATCTTTAGTGGCTTCAGCAGCCATTGTTATTCTGTAATTCAGCACTACAACTAGTTATTTACTGTTCTTTTTTTAACACTGTGCGGCCAGTCTAAATCAAGCGGTTTGCGCCAAAACAACCGGATCGCATCTCGCTTTGCACGAGTGCAACTCTGGCACCAAAAGTGGTAGAGAGCTGTTCAAAGGCTCGACAAGTCGTGTAGCTTGCAATGACAAAAATATTTTTGGTTGTGGTGTGTGGATTTTTGTGAGTGTTGTCATAAGTGGAGGACATTTAGGCCACCTTGGGCCCAAACCATTAGATGGTAGTATTTCGCTAAAGTTTTTATTGGAAAATAGGCTACTTTTGATACTTTGGATGACCTGCTAGGGTTTCTGGTTGAAAAGTTATGATCTAAAGTAATAAAAATATTTGATTAATCCCATAATTAGATAATTTGTTTGTTTAGATCATAACTTTTGAACCAGAAATGCTAGAAAGTTGATCAAAGGCTCAGACGACTTGGACTCGAGCCTAGTTTCCAATGAAAGGTTCAGCGAAATATTTTGTCCTAGCGGTTGGGCCCTAGGGCAGGAAACATGGGCCAAAATGGCCCAAAAACTACTTCACTTATAATGTCACTCATAAAAAATCTGCAGCGCCCAACCAAAAAGTAATTTCGAGTACAGACTAGAAGACTTGCTGAATCTTTTGAGGGTTTGAACAGTTCTCGTGCAATTGGCAGAGGAGCTATGACGCTTGTAAGGCAACCGACAACTGCTGGTTTTAGGCCGATTTCCAGGTACGAATATATCATACCCCGGCTCTCAAGGTGTTAAACAGTGTGTGCTGAAATGGTTAATTGTAACAAGGTTCTTGCTTATTTAGGGCATACCATTAATTGAAACAATCAGGTTTGCAGGCAACCAGGAATATATACATTGTCATTAGCTATCATGACAAATACCAGAAGTTTTCATTCTAATCACCCAGTATTCCACAAAGAAACAGTTGATGAGTCCCACTCAGAGCGAAAACATTGTCTGATGAAGACAACCAGAAGAAAGATTTAGCACCCCATCAAATTAACACAGAAACCTTAGCTATCCAGCATTCTTTTGATTCCACATGAGCAAAAAGTAGTATTAAAGTCCCCTGAGCACAAGAGACTACTATATTCCTGACATATTGTCATAGATTAACAGAAAAGCTGCTAAGTTGCCCCCAGAAACTACAAAATCAATTCATTTTTAAAACCAACCAGGAAAATTGATGGATTCTTAAAAAATGTCAGACTTCACTAGCTGTTAGATCCCTAAAGAGCTATGAACAGTGAATTGCATGTTGCATGCAGCGATTGCAACCAAAAATACATCGTTAAAATGAAGAGGTTTTTCAATAAATGCAAAAACAACCAGTAAGTTATAAGAACTGCTAGTGTCACCCAGAAAGTTCTTTTGTAAAACATACCCTTGAAGATGGACACAGAATTAACTGGTCATAAACAAATTGTTGCTTTTGTGACTAATTTTCAAAAACAATGTTTCACTGGATCATTTGTTAATAACATTCTAAAGTGCTCAAAAAATTCTCAGACTTCTTTGCAAATGTCCACAAAGCATTTGGTTGCAAATAACTTTATGATTTGTTGCAGTATGGTCCATCTACGTTTGACTTACGGGCCATTTTACAATAACTTGACAACTCGCAGGCCACTTCCAGTGAAATGATATAAAACACAACAGAATCACAAGGTTTGAAATTGTAGAAAGAAAATATAAAAGTGAGTTAAGTGAGTGTGTCATTGAAATGATATTTATTACACAATAGAAGCAATTTATTACAAATCTATATCAGTGCGAGTATTAGCACTCTTATCTGGAGCCGTAGTACTCATACCTGCCTCATCAACCCCACCATCAGCGACGCCTTGCGAATTGTGACTGGATGCCTAAGACCTATACCAGCGGACAACCTTCCAATTTTCGCAGGCATCCAACATGCTGAGCTTCATAGCAGTAGAGCCACACTGTCGCTAGCATGCTGTGCTGTAGAGCTTGGACACCTGCTCCACTCAGCGCTCACCCAACCATCGAGTGCAGATGCATGGCACCTAAAATCAAGACACCCATTTGTACCCACTGCACAACAACTCATCAGTTCAACTGACAACAACAACATACGTGCTGCACACTGGGCAGATCACCAATGGAATGCGGAGTGGGCGAACAACTCTACAAGACTCAGCGTTTTCATCCCTGACACTAGCACCCAACCTCCCTCCTGGGGACTTTCCTAAGAAGAGCCTGGGTCTGTCTTAACTGCCTCCACACTGGTGTCAGATGTATCCGCTCATGCTTGTACAAATTGGGTATGGCGTCCTCTTCAGCATGTGTGTGTGGTTAAGACAGAAGAGCAAACTGTCGACCATGGTGTCCTCCAATGTCCAATCCATCTTCCTCCCCATGGACTGCATGGCCTGACTGTTCTGGATGATGAGGTTGTCAAATGGCTGCTCAACACCTGCCTCGAGATCTATTGCGGCCAAGCAGTGGTTAGAAGAACTCGCTCAAAAGAAGTGTGATGCTTGTGGTTTAGGTTCTCCTGACCCTTTCATTCCTTTAACAATACCGCTATGTTAGTGGTAGCAGGTTTGAGACTATGGTCTAGTGTTTCGTCTGCCATTTGATTTCTGTTTTTGCATTTGACTTGCTTCATGGTAGAAAATGTACTCTCACACATGTAGGAAGAATCTGGTCAATTACCACAATCTATGATGCATGCGCTAGTTTTCAAAACTGCCTTTGTTGGTTTTTCAACTGTTCCCTCACACTGGCCCTTAATATTTCTGCATCAATATTCTGCATTCTTGTAAATTATGGTTTTAGCAACTTTCTTAGCATTCACCTGAACACATTTTTTCAGACAAAGTTGAAAAAGAAAATTTTAAATGCAGGGTTTATTTTGCCATTAGCAATGGTACAAGGATGATACGGTTGGCTGACCACGTTGTCCTTTTGAGATGATGCAAAACTCTAAACCCCAAAGCTAAACCATAAACATAACCCTAAACCTAAAGCATAGAGTAAAACTTAAACCACAAACCTAAACTGCAAACCTTAATCTAAAGCAGGGGTTGGGAACCTATGGCTCATGAGTCAGATGTGACTCTATTGATGACGGCATCTGGCTCGCTTGATATTTTCTCAACACGATTGTTACAGATGAAACTTTTTCTGTCATTTTTCTACAAAGTCATCAGCAACACCATGCAGCACCAGAAGTTGCATTAACAGTAAGAAGCATGTTATTAAAGAGAAAATTTACATATTTACCATTGTTTAAAATTGTTGATTTTGCTTAAAAATGCATACGTTAGTTATGTTAGTAGCATTAACTCCATGAGAGCCGGCCTACGGTATATTCGTACTTGGATTTTGGTCTAAAAAACAGCAGTTTATGGTTGCCTTACCAACTCCCTAGCTCCTCCACCGATTGCGCTAGAGAGCTGTTCAACGGCTCAAACGGATCGGCCAGTCTAGTAGATTGCACTCGAAAAAAAATTTTTTGGCTGGGTGTGCGGATTTTTTGTGAGTGACGTCAGAAGTGAAGTAGTTTTAGGGTCCTTTTGGCTCATGTTGCCTGGCCTAGGGCCCAACCACTAGGCCAAAGTGTTTCGCTGAAGTTTTCATTGGAAACTAGACTCGAGTCCGGGTCTTTTGAGCCTTTGATCGACTTTCTAGCGTTTCTGGTTCAAAAGTTATGATCTAAAATAAACAAATTAATTAATTAACTAATTAGCTAATTAGTCAAATATTTTGCTAACTTACATCACAACTAAACCAAAGAAATAATAGAAGCTTTAAAAAAGTACAGAAAAAGCACTCCCATGTAGGGAAGCAAAAGCACTGTTGGCGAGCGCCGAACCTGACAAGACTCGCACAGCATCCATAGATGCAGCTCTAAGCTTATTGTCCTTGTGATGTGACCATGTAAACCAGGGGTCTCAAACCCGCGGGCTGCATGCAGCCCGTGAGAGCCTTTTGTGCGGCCTGCTATGCTTTTTAAGAATTTTCGAATAATCAACATTTACATTGCCAAGTGCCTTGAAAACTGTAGTCGTGAAATAATTGAATCAAAGCTAAATGATACCAAGTGCGGTTTTCGTCCCGGCCATGGCACTGCAGACCACATTTCATTCTTCAGCAAAATTTTGAAAAATCTTGCGGGTATGCTGAAGACGTCTTCAAATGTTTTGTCGACCTCGAGCAAACATACAACTGGGTTCCCTTGGAAAAGCTTTGTGGAGTGTTGCCTGAGTGCAGTGTTGATGACCGCCTGTTACTAGCCGTCAAGTCACTGTATTCCTGCTCAGAAGTTTGTGTTCATGTCATTGTCAGGAGAATTAAATCATGACCGTTCACCTTTCGTGTTGGACTCCGACAGGGGTGTGTGCTGTCATTGCTGCTTTTCATAGTCTACATCAGTGGTTCTCAACCTTTTCGCTGATGGGAACCAAATCTAGACCTACGATTTTGTTGGAGAGCCTCAATAAAAATTTTTAACACAATTCAATTGACACGTTTTGTTTTACAGCAGAACGAATTTCATTACAAAAAATATTTGACTTTTATTGAAAGACTGCTGAAGGCTGCACAGAGGGTGCCTGGAGTCGAATGCGGCCCTCAGAACCGGGGTTGAGAACTGGTCTACATGAATTGGATAGACAGTCACAACTGAATTGACGAGGGTGTCACAGTCGGGAGCTGCAGGATCAACCGTTTACTTTTTGCAGACTATTTGGTACTGCTAGCATCTTCTCAAAAGTCTTCAGCATGCACTCGATTGGTTTTCTGCTGTGTGCCAAAATGAAAATCAGCACTATAAATAGGGAGGTGCTATGTCTGCCTACAAACCCAAGGCAGTGTATGCGGCAAGTGAGCAGCAGTATACACTGCAGCAGGTGGAGAATTTCAAGTACCTAGGAGTGTGGTATTGATGAGTAACGGAAGGCGAAGCGCCAGGAGATTGATACATGAATTGGTGAAGCTAACACAGTTCTGTGTGAGTTTGTCGTTCTGTGGCCAGAAAACGGGAGCTTTCAAATACAGCAAAGCTTTCAGTCTTCAAATTGATGTTTGTTTCGATCCTTGCCTGTGGTCATGAATCTTGGGTTATGACTGAAAGAATATTAACTCAGTTGCAAGTACCAAAAATTGGCTTTTTGTGGAGAGTCCACGGTGTGACAAATCGGTGTACCGAGGTTAGCTTGCACCCGGGGCAAGAAACAAGTTGGCGCCTCCATACTTGAACCTAAATTGTCAATGTACTGCATTGAAAAAAAATTGCGACATTGTTGCGACTTTTCGGCATCCCGCAGTGATTCGGCGCCCGGCGCATTGTGCCCCTCTCGTTAAACGCCTGGTGTGACAGTTCGCAACGAAGTGCGCAGCTGTAAAATTCGCATAAGCCTGAATATCTAACCACTTCTCCTAATTGATTGAACACATCTACGTTAGTGCGGCCATGTATCCATGGAGGATGCGCAACGAAAGACTAGTGAGGCAAGTCCTGCTGGCTAAACCCATGGGAAAGCAACCCAGATGTCGTCCCAGGCTTAGGTGGAGTAACTGCATCTCCGACTTTTCTTGGTCCCATCTTGGTGTGGAGCAAGCAGAACTATCTGAAATTGCTGTTGACCGTGAGATATTCCATGCTCTCCTACGGATGTTGACCTCGCAACCCTCCCTAAAGGAAAAGCGGGCATGAAAATGAATGAAATGAATAACATTTATGTTAGTTTATTCACCGGTGTTTAAAAGTACTCAGCTAGCAAGTGAACAAGTTCCTTAGACGGTTAGATTTGATTAATACGAACGTAGAGATGGCTAGAAATGATTTGCCTATAACTCATGATAGCTTTCGCAAGAAATAAGATGTGAAAGGTACCGCTATTGTAGTGTTAGTGTCATAATGCAGCCCACGAGTTACCTTGTAAGTCCTCATTTGGCCCACGGAGCAATTTGAGTTTGAGACCTCTGATGTAAACCAATCTGCTTCTAATAGCAAAATAACTCAAGCAGTGCTTTTGCCATTAACGGCATATTAACCACTACTGATTTTAAATGCCTGGTATACTGAATCAGGTTCTTTTGCATGTTCTTTCAAAATAGGGTGTCGGCTAACCAGCTATGAATCTGCCAATCTTGCTTGTTTGCTGAAGTCACCTTATCCATGCATAATGGACTTTGTTTTCAGTAATGTAGTAGTAATAGGTTTATAATGTTGCAGTGGCAATATAGTTCAAGGATGATTGCCTTAGGCTAGCTATTACAGGTGTATTTTCAAACGGCGTGATTCTGAAAAGATGATTTGGTTATACTTTCTAATTGGCTTGTTCTTGCCATAATTGGTTTTTGACTATTGGTGTCAATTTTTCAGCAGATATAATCAGTGCACTGTTTGATGATTATGTCAGCTGTTCAACTTTAAGATGTAAAAGTGGTTTCAGATTATGTTTAGGAAAAGCAAGATTTTTTCTCTATTGTAAGATTTCTGATTTTTCTGTATTGGTATTGTTTACACGATTTAAGTTTTTTTCTATTCAATAGTGTTTGTTCTTGTGTGTGAGCAGTTCATACATAAAAGTAAAACAATGGTAAATTGTGCCTGCTGCCCTGCTTGCAGACCGAGGTACAAGCGCCTTGTGGATAACATCTACCCATCAGCTCCAGAAGATGGATTGATTCGTAGTGAAATGGAAAAACTAACATACTACGCTGTGTCTGCTCCGGAAAAGTTAGATAGAATTGGTGACTATTTGGCTAGAAGACTAACAAGGGATATTGCGAGGCGGCGAAAGGCCTATGTGTTTGTTGCTATGGAAGCATTAAACCAGTTGCTGCTTGCTTGTCATGCCCAGCAAATAAATCTGTTTGTAGAAAGTGTGCTGAAAATGGTTCAAGTATTACTTGAGTCTGATAATTATGATTATCAAGAGCTGGGGACTAATTCATTTGAAAAGTTTTCTAAGATTGAAGAAGTCACTGCCTCTTACCATCGACAATATGATTTTTTTGTATCCAAATTTAGTGCTATGTGCCATTGTAATGAGAAACGCATTGAAGTTCAGCGTAAAGTACAATTTTGTGGGGTTCGGGGTTTACGAGGGATTATTCGCAAAACAGTGAGTGATGAATTGCAGGTGAACATTTGGGAAAAACAGCATATGGACAAAATTATTTCATCACTCTTGTATAGCATGCAAAATGCAAGTGAAATAGATGTTGCAGAAGTTGAACAGTCAATTGCAGTGGAACTGGGTCAACCTTCTGCACTTGCTGATGAGTCTTTAAGAGAACTCCTGTCGCGAGCTAGTTTTGCTAATGTTCCTGCTGCAATATCTCCTGCTTTAGATCATATGGATAATCATGGACTTTGGGCTCCTGATAACTCATTCGCAATTAAATCTTTCAAAATTATTATGTTTTCAGTACAACCACAGTATAGCCATATGGTTGTTAAAATGCTTTTAGACCACATTGACACCCATAGCAGTGATGATCATCTTATCAAAGCCAGCTTATTGAAGGTGTTATGTGCTGTTGCTCCTATTCCTGCATCTACTGCTATTGGACCTTCAGTAATTGATGTTTTCAATCGACTTTCTCACCATTTAAGAATTGCTGCTGAAAAGCCCCATGAAGAGATTTTTCAGAATGCTGTTGTTGAGACTGCAGGGGTTTTGTCATCTGTAATTCCTGACTACCAAAAACTTGAAGCAATGACCTGTTATGTGAATAAGGCTGTTGAAAATATGGCAGACCTTGGGGATGGTAAGGAGCTTAGTGCTGCTGATGTGAAATTTGTGAGTTTGCTATTACACTGTTTGCAACAGATCTCTAAATCATACCAAACAACAAGCTTTTCACTTATTTCTACAAGTTTACTAGAACCACTTTTGAAAATCTCTCAACAAAATAGACCTGAGGAAAGAGTGCTTGCCCAAGATGTTGTTATGGTTTTGTTTGACAAAAATCGAAACTGTGGTAAGTTGAAACTTGTTGACACTCTGTCAGGTATAGATGAAATGGGACTTATATCTTCAAATATTACAAAACAAGAAGCTGAGTTTTTGGACAGACAGCTTCCAAATATTTGCCATTGGTTGTATGAAAGCTTTTGCTTCACAGACAGTAGTTCTGACAATCTTATTAGCACATACAAATGTCTGTCGGTTCTTTGCTTGTCTGTTATGTCTCCTGATATTATTGTTGAGCTGTGCCGTGTGGTTTTGGCTGTTCAAGGATTTGTTGTGGATTTGTCAGTTGAAAATAACCAGGAAATAAATCAATATATGGCAAATGTTCTGTCTGTCACAGCTGCCAGCATGCTAATGCTCTCCCATCTCTCAGCTGTTCCAGAATTTCAACATTATGTTAGTCATATTATCCTTGAACGAAAGTCTATAGCTCCACAGTTGCTGCCATGCTCTGTTCATGTTCAAACACAGTCAGCAACTTATCAGTTTGGATTATCTGAAAGTGTTATCAACCAACTCATGTTTGCTAGTTCTTCAGTTTGTGAGGTACTGAAAGGTAGAAGTGGATATAATGTTGAAAAGTTAAATCAACCTTTGGCACCTATCTTACCATTAGAAAATGGAAGTGCTGATGGAGTCCGTGGTGCAGTTGATGTGGAATCAATCAACATAGAATTCCCTGTAGTGTCTGATCCACCTACAAATTCTGCTGGCTCTGTTAAACCTGCTGACACAATCACATACGATTACCTGAAGCAATTGGTTACACAAGCCCCTGTTAATCCAAAAGAGTTGATTGAGAAAAATCAGCAAGTTGTACGTCACATATTATCTGTGCCATTTGAACAGTTAGTTGCTGAAATGCCTCCTGATCCATGTGTAATTGCCAAAAACTTGGTTAACCAGATAATGGCCACAGAAGATTGTGAAATCGAAGATGATGGGTTGGATTCTTTACAGTTTCCAGCAATCTGTGCATTCTAATAATTTTGAAATACAGTACTGTACGTGTTTTTATCTAAACGTTAGTGGCTTTGTTATTGATGGTGTCACAAAACTCTACTCAATAAATAATAAATCACGTGGCATCTATCTGACAGTTTGTGCATATACAGACAAATCTGGTTAATCGCATAGCTAATTTGCCAAGCTTTTTTATAATGTGTTTAACTGGAATATATATATATGCGCTTATCTGTACTATCAGACAAATGTCTGCACGTTTAACACCTTGCCCCATTTCTGTCCATATGCTTGCCACCTGACACTATTGAAATCTGGTGGTAGCTTGACGCTGAACATGGTGATTTCTGGAACTGTGGAATATAAAAGTGCTACTAAAATCCATTGGTTCTGATATTTGAAATTCTGAAATCCTGCAGTGCTGAGAAAACCAATGGTCATCAACTGAAGAGTAGATGCACAGTTAATGTAGGTGGCTACGTTGCATGGTATCTTTAACCTGCACACTACGTGTGTGATGTAATAATTGCCTGTGTCCATCATGGAACGTTTCCCGCACGTGTAGCAATTATTCTTCTGCATGCTTTTAACTGTGTAATTCATTGTTAACATGCTAAGGTCTCAAAGCTGTCATGTACTTTTCCTTGATATTAATCAGTGACATTAAGAACACAACAAAAGTTGTGTAGTGAAACTAGAACTTCTTTTTTTGTTGTGAAAATCCAATTATTTAGCAAAGCTAAGGTCTAATCAGTTGAATCTGCAAATTCACTGCTTGAGGTTGAAACAGTGGTGTTGCTTCTAGCATCGTGGCTGAAGGTTAGCTATATTTTCTGGACATTCCCACAGGGACAGTCGAATTAATGCCACCGTGGTTTTCGTCTGTGCAATGCACTTTACCTTTCTTTGAAGTGAAATATGCGATAAAAGTGATACAAATCTCATTTCTATGCGAATATACAGTTTATGCAATTAACATATACAGTTTATGCGATTAACCAGACTACTTTCTTCGCATATGAATGACTTCGGCTTTGGTTTGGGATTGCAGAATCCTGTGCAATAAAGCGGTTCATGCCTTTAACCGATATGCAATTAACTGGAGTTGTCTCTTTATGATTCTGTTACAGAAGTGTTCTCCACTATGGCAGTGTAGTTCTAATGCCTTAACACAGGCCTGCACAACTCAGAAACTCGAAGGGCCAAATTATCACCATAAATTTCCTGCGGGCGGCAGAAGTCTCTTTCATTTCGATGTAAAGATTTCGTTGTAGTATGGAAGAAATTCTGTAACAACAATTACTTATTCGAGGTCGAGCTTTCGCAACATTTTCTTCAATTGAGAAAGCTCTCGCGGGCCGCAGGAAAAGCTTTTGCAGGCCTCATGTGGCGCACGGGCCGTATGTTGTGTAGGCCTGCCTTAACACCTTCACTGCTGAGTTGTTCTTGGGTGAAAACCTGGTTTCTGACATCTTTCGACAACTGCACGACTTGCTAGGTGATTGTGCTAGAGAGCTGTTCAAACCCTCAGAAGACTTGGCAAGTTTTTGAGTCTGCAATGAAAAAAAATTTTTGGGTTTTGGATCTTTGTGAGTGATAAGTAGAGTAATTTTAAGACTTTTTGGCCCATTTCATCTGGCCCTGGTCCTAAACCGCTAGATGGTAGTACATTTCAATCAAGATTTCATTTGAAACCAGGCTAAAATCCAAGTCTTTTGAGACTTTGGATGACTTCCTGAGGTTTCAGGTTCAAAAGCTAGCACTTAAAAACAACAAAATTATTAGTTAATCCCCTAATTAGATAATTAATTTATTGTTTTGGAACATTTTAAGCCAGAGCCCTAGAAAGTCGATCTAAAGCTCAAAAGACTTGAATTCTAGCCTAGTTTCCAATAAAATCTTGGGCAAAATGTATTACCATCTAAAGCAAGGGCGGGCAATGTTTTTTGGTTTGCATGCCAAAATCAGCAAAATATCTGACAAAATTCTTCTGCTTGCCAACCAAAATTTGTGGTGAGGGGTCTGAATTTTGGGCCCCTGTGGCAGTGTGGGCCCCCCAATTGGGGGTTATGGAGTGTGGTTGATATGGCTCTGTTTGTAGTCATACGGCATCTTAAATTACAGATTAAATTAAATAACGGATTGTTAACAAACGAAAATGAAGAAACGGACACTGAGTTTCATCAGATAATACTGCGACTTGTAAGTTATTAACTTTTTCATTTGAAGGTGGGAGGATCTCGTTTCCGAGGCCTCGCTCACATGCCAGATAGAAGTGCTCACGTGCCATGGGTTGCCCACCCCTGATCTAGAGGTTTGGGACCAGGGCCAGATGAAGTGGACCAAAAAGGCTTAAAATTACTGGGCCATGAATTATGTCTGTGTCTTCATGAAGGCCACACATTGAATGGCTTACTTTTATCTTAGCAAACCACATTTACTAGAAATTTACTGAGAGCATTTGAATACTAACTGCAATGGCAACAGCTGTATGGTACTTTTAATCATTCGCAATGTGTGATGCCATTGGCAAATTTAGTGCTGCTGCTACTTGAAGAATAAGGGTAGTTAGAAATCAATTTAGTGCAGAGGAACACATGAGTAAAAATCAGAAAACTAGAAATCAAGACTTGCACCCAGGCGTGATTGGACACGTGAAAATCTGCGAATGCGTGGAACATTATAAACAGGCAATAACAAACATGCATCAAAAACCTTGATTTTGAGGTTCTACAATAAAGTCAGGCTGTCGTTGTATTGTACGTACTAAAGTCCTGCATGGGGTAGGTTAAGCCATGCAGGTTGTGGGTACCTGCATTTGTAGGGTGGGTGTGAGAACCCACAGAGTTATGCTTGCAGGCGGGCATGGGTTGAACTTGATGCAGTGCGGGCACAGGATAAAAAATTCTTGGAGCAGGTTACTGAATGTTGACTCAATGCATGTGAAAGTGACATGAGCAAAAAAATTAATGCTACAGAGACTTTGTGGTACGAAGTTGTAAAGTAGGTATGCCAACCAAAATGCCTTACTGGGACAAAAATTATGTCAGTATCTTTGTGCTGCACATTGAATGGCTAACTTTCATCTTAGCAAATACAAATTTTGTTAAAAGGCACCGAGAGCATTTTAATACAAACTGCAATGGCAACAGCTGTCTGGTACTTTTAATCGCTCCTAAAGTGTGATGCCATTGGCAAATTTAGTGCTACTGCTAATGGAAGAAAAGGGTAGTTAGAAATCAACTTAGTGCAGAGGAACACAAGTACAATAAGAAAACTAGAAATTGATTTTGCACCCAGGTGTGATTGGACATGTGGAAATCTACCAGTGCGTGGAACATAATAAACAGGCATGAAAAACCATTGCATCGAAAATGTCGAATTTGAGATTATAAAAATATAAAGTCAGGCTGTCATAGTGTGCATACAAAATATTAAAAAGCTTACTGGGCTGCATGCAGGCCTGGAGTTTGACATATCTGGTGAAGAGACATTTTACAGTGGTGGCTAGACCATATATTCGAGTTTCCAGGTCTCGGAGGTCTTACAGGAAATATGTTTTGCGTAATGGCAACCAGTGCTGCTACTGAACAAATCTTTAGTACAGCTATGTTCAGGCTGCATGTGACTTGGTCAAGGGTTTTGTGTGACCCAGTTCAGTTTTGCTGTCGTAAAAGTATCCTGCATAATGTTTGATAATCTTGAACTTGACGTTTTTGATGCAGATGTCCTCAGTGCCACTTTATCATGTCTGTTACCATTGCAGTTAGGATTCGATCACTTCAAGTATTTAAGCTAAATTTAGTTTTCTGAAATCAAAGCAAGCCATTCAATGTGTGGCCCTGGTCAAGATTGTTAAATTCTTTTTGGCTCAGTAAGCCATTTGGGTTGGACATAGCTGGTTTGGTATCAATGATCATGTCGTGAATTGCAGAAGAGCAAATTAAAAAGAGTCCCTTGAATGAAGTGCTCTGAGAAAGAAGCGCTAAAGTTTGACTAGGTTTCACTTTTTTACCTTACTTTTTTACCTGTAGCGTTAGGTGTTTTTCAAGACTTTAGCTGGTTTTGAAATGAACCACTGAATAAATTGACACTAGCGATGAAACACATGCATGAATTTTTAGTGGTTTTCCGTAACAGATTGTAGTTTTGGGATGGAAACAGTGCAGGGCAGGAGCAGGTTGGGAGGGCCTGCAGGGTGGGTGCAGGTTAGAAGTCTGTGGAGTGGGAGTGGGAAAGATTTTTCATTCTTGTGGATGTGGTGTGGGACAGTTTTAAAATTTGTGGGGTGGGAGCAGACAAAAAAATTCAACCTGCGTAGGACTCTACTACATATGTCGTTTGAAATCCATGGGCCTGGTTTAAATGTATGTTAAAAAATTTTTGTCCGGTGCTAACTTTGCTCCCAGCATTGAATGTTGAATGTTTTGTAAGTTTTCACAGATTTTGAAATTCCACCCAAAAGGTAATTGTGACCATGTTTGACTGCACAAGTCTGTGTTATAACAGTATTGTGTTTGTGTTGGTCAACTGCTAAATTTAAGTTTTGTGTTGAAATACACCAGGTGAATATAGGCAGCAGTTAGGAGTGTTTTGTGCACATTCAATTCATTTGTGCTTCCTTTGTTGTTGTCGATAATTTAAGATATTTCACAAAACATAGATGTTTGTTTGTGAAATGCAATGCCTTGCTCTTCTTTTACTTAGCAATTAGTCAGAAATAAGTGAAAAATAATGGAGTTCCATAAAAGTTTGAAATGATCCTTTGTTATTTACTGTGATGGTCTGGAATACTTTGATTTGGTGCTCTTTGCACTATATTTGGTGAATAAATTAGAATTACGTTTGTGTTTAAATTCTTTATCATCCTTTATGTGCACAAAGTATAATATAATTCATTAAGTTGTCAATGAAGTAAATGATGGCTGAATATAACCAACAGTTTTGTGTGTAATTAGTTTCATCTGATTAAAATTGTATGAAATCTGGTGAACTGCAGTGAAAAAATAAATGTCATAACAATATCATGAATAACCTGTTAGTTTTACATTGTAATGTTTTGGTACAATATGTTAGAAAACATCATTTTTGAGTACAAAGTTATTATGTTGTTATATGTTTTGGTGTGTTTTTGTCATTTACACAGGCTCTAATCCAGGGGTGTGCAACATCTTTTGTCGGTGGGCCATATGGCCAACTTCAGTCATCCAGCTGGGCCACACGAAAAATTGTTTTTTCATGTACACAATAAATTCTCACAATGCCAACTTGTATTTATTTAACATTGTAGTGGGACACTTGAAATTTCGAGTTCTTCCATAGTTTATTAACATCAGCTTTGACAGAAGTGGTAGCCACCCTTAACTGACTGGTCAAATGTTCATCAGTCAGCTGACTTCTACATCTGCTTTTGGTGAGCTTCATTTTGGAGAAAAATTGTTCACAGCGGAAGTAGGTGCTACCAAGAAAGAGGTCATTCTTTTTGCATGACGGGACAAATTGGGATACTTTTCACACACATAGAGTTTGTAAAAATCTACCAAACTGTTTTCAGAATATTTCGTCTTGGCTTCCATACCAGCCTGCAGTTCAACGAGTTCCATTTGGAGATCATCAGGACAGTCTTCCACTCCCAAATCAAAGGGTTGAGCAAACAATTTTCACCCATGTTCGCGCCTTTTTAAACATAAACAGTCGGATTAGGATTTTTATGCATGATGGGGAAAAATCAGAATGTTGGCAAGGGCCACACTAAATGGCTTGGCGGGCCGGGTTGTGGCCCGCGGGCCGCCTGTTGCACATCCCTGCTCTAATCCATGTTTTAACAGTTCTGTCTGTGCTGCGCCTTTGTTTCCTGTGACATATATGTAACCCTTGTTTTTTGGAAATGTCAATGCAGTGGAAGTTGCTAAATATGTCCACAATTAATATAACAAACCAGTTCTTGTAACCTATTTGGTACAATCTGGTATGACTAAACTACAGATAATATTAGCACGTTAATCTCATATTTTTCTTCCCTCCACACTGTGCATCACTGCACTGGATGTTTCAGGGTGATTATGTGTGTGCTGATGGTTTTAGCTGTGTGCTGCATGTGCTTTCGTTATGTGATATTTTTTATTTTGTGGCTAATTGTGTTTGATCCAGGACTAGTAATGGCAGCTTCAGTTATTGTGACCATTCAAGTGTTATGAACAAAATGACACAGTCTGAAGTTGGTCATATTAAGCACCTTCTAATCGGGGGTTTTTATAGTAATTTTTTGGCCATAGACCGAAACGTTTTTTAATGACTGAAAAAAATTAAGTCATTTCGGTCAGAATGTTTGAAAATATAGGCTAAAAACAATTTTATGGCGAGTTTAAATACAACTGTAAGAAAAATGGCCAAAATGTTTCAGCGAAAAAAAACAGCTTCTGCTGTATGTTCACTTCACTTTTCTATTGATGTAAATATGATATATTTCATTGCAGATGCAGAATTACTGTGAAATATGTTGATTGCTGTTTACTGCATTGCATACTGCTGTTTAATTTGGATTTTGTTCATTGTTTTTTTGTGATTAGTGTGCTTATATGGTTTGTAGCTTATTTTGCTTTAAATCATTGCCTATTTGTTTCTTAGGTTTCAAGCAATACCAGATATTAGAAAGTGTTTCAACTTTGTGCAATGCAGAGCAATACTGACTGGGACACTGTAACCTACCTAAGGAAGTCAAAACCAGCACCAGGAGCTGCAAGATCACAACAAGCTGTAAATGCTGCATTAAGGCGTGGTGAGGATGTGGAAACCAGGCAGAAGTTTGCTGCTGGCACCAACAAGAAATCTGTGACAAGTAAAAACACTGCCAAACTTGATCGAGAGACTGAAGAGTTGCATCATGAGCATGTGTCTTTGGATGTTGGACGTTTGATTCAAAAAGGTCGTCAACAAAAAAATATGACACAAAAAGAGCTGGCAACGAAAATAAATGAAAAAGTGCAGGTGGTAAATGAATATGAGAGTGGCAAAGCAATTCCCAATAACCAAATCATGGGAAAACTTGAACGAGCAATTGGGATAAAACTTCGAGGCAAGGACAAAGGCCAACCTCTTCCATCTAAAAAATAAATGTTTTTACACATTAGACGCAATATAATTTTGACCCATAGTGTGTTAATATAAATAATTTTTTTGGCTGTTTAACAACTTGGCAATTTCACTGAGATGCCTGTGCAAGATGAACAATATCAGGCTATGGACAGACAAAATATACAGTAATATTTTTTATGTTGTGTTTGTTTGCTGACTTACGGTTAACAAGTATTGTTGTTTTGGGGTGTTTTGCAGTGAGTTTTTTTCTATGCTGCTAGATTGTTGTTTTTTAACTGTCTGTGAATATCATCAGTCTAATTTGTGAAGCTTGGTTTGAAAAAACATACAATTTATTGTTATTGTGTGAAAGTAGTTCCTGTGTTCTTGGCATTGTGGTATTGGAAAAGTAAGTTTGTAGACAATGCAACTGGGCCATGCTAAATAACTAGATTTGGACAGGTTCATTGTTTTTTTGTGGAATTTGGTTTGGTGAAAAGATAAATTGAAAGTTTCATACATAGGTTTTCCTTGTTTTAGGTGGGTTAAGATTATCAAAATAGATACAGTGTGTGTAATTTAAGTAAACTGCACATTTCAAGTGCTTTGCAGTGTGCAGATCTGAGGTCCGTTTTCAACTGCCAACTGCATAGGATGTCTGCAGAAGAAGCCACATCTGCTTTCAAAGAACCTGCTCCTGTTGTGAGATCTATGTGTCTAAAATTATTGGTGTGCTGTCATCAAAAAATTATTAAGTTATTGTTCACCCTGTTGTGCAGGAAATCGAAAAGCAGCAAGAGCAGCTTTTGAAGTCAAAATATGGCAATTTGAAGCCAAAATCTGGATCAAGTCTTCTTCAGAAGAGATTATCACAAAAAGGCGGGGTAATAAATTTGTTTGTGTATTGGCTGCAGCCTTCAATTCATTAGTACAGTTTCATTTATACAGTACTAATATTGTGTATTTATTACAGCCACATGGCCCACAAGACATGGACTAGCACACAAAGAAAACAAAATACTGTAAAACCACATGCGAAACTTCAGCACACTCGAGGCAAGCACACACGCCCCAACACACACGAAATGACACTACAGGCGAACATACATAGGAGAAACTTAGCAATAGCAATTTAATGAACTAGAGCAGCGGTTCTGAAACTTTTTCTCATCATGTACCATTTGTGGGAACCATACTGTCACCAGGTACCCCTATGCTCCAGGAAAACTCAATCTATCAACTATCATTCGATCAAGAGTTTGGAAAACCAGAATCGACACAAATGTGACATGAAGACAATGGCTGTGAAAAATTATAATTGCCATTTTTAAAAACCAACAAGGGAAGTACACAAAAATCAGGAATTAATTAACAGAACCAGATAAGTAAAAAACATAGCTATGGATGTATTTTTGTGAAGATAAACAGAAAGTAGTAGGCCTATTCGCGTATCACCATGAAGGCCTTGCATTCCACTAGTGGTGCGCGTACCACAGTTTGGGAACTGCTGAACTAGAGTCTGCATGTTTTCTGTAAAACAAAGTGAAACCTTGCAGCCGGGGCACCGAAAAATCTTGCAATTATCGAGTCGAAGTGCCCCAGCACAATGAAATGTCTCCGTAATACTTCTGTAATATGAAAGCACTGTATAAACAAAGACACATGCAATAGTGAACCAGATCTGAGATCAGGACCGTAGTAATAGTTCAGTTGCCTTTAGACAGTATAACAAGCGCCACACTACAAACCACACAAGCAATTAGAAACACATGCCAAAAACTCGCAAGCAACAAGACAGATTGATGAAGTGAATATATTTTAATAAAAATTGAACAGGATGCATCTGGTAGTAATTTTTCGGCCATTCATTCATATTGCAATAACCTAAATGCTCGTTATTATTTGTTGAAGACATTACTAGATTTATCTTTGAAGTGTTGTTCTGCATTTGCCCAAAATGTAGCTCCTAGATCAGAAATTGTTTTTTCACCAGCTCTTGTTGAAACTTGTATAAACTAGTTTTGGTTTGTTGGATATCTTGTATTATGACAATGACCATCAGCCGTTTTCTCAAACAAGTCTTTAAATGATGTTGGCAACATTTCATGGTGAAATTTATGCACAAGTTTAGCTAATTCAAATATTTAAATATCGTGAACTGAAGTTTCAGAAGATTGAGAAATTTATACATACACGTAATGTGACATCTAAAATATTTGGTATGTTAGTGTGCACTACTTCCATTTCCGGATTAACAATTGGGCTAATCAGGCTATAGCCTTAGGCCCTAGAAAAATGTGGCCCTCAATTTTTTTTCATTTATTGCTTTTATTACAAGTACCCACCGAATTATCTCTGAGCATTTATCAAATTTGATGAACTATCTAAAATTATAGGCCCTTCTCTAGTACACAGCTTCAGGCCTACAGTAACCTTAATCCGGCCCTGATTACTTGTGGTGCAGGGGGTCGACAACCTATGGCTTGCGAGCCAGATGTGGCTCTTTTGATGACAGCATCTGGCTCATTTGATATTTTCTCTTTGGCGTCTGGGTGGTGTTGGCAATTTTCGCAAAAAAAACAGCAGTTTTCGGTTGCCTTACCAACGCCCTAGCTCCTCCGCCGATTGCGCTAGAGAGCTGTTCAACAGCTCAAACGGATCAGCCAGTCTAGTAGATTGCACTCGAAAAAAAATTGACGTCATAAGTGAAGTAGTTTTAGGGTCCTTTTGGCTCATGTTGCCTGGCCTAGGGCCCAACCACTAGGCCAAAGTGTTTCGCTGAAGTTTTCATTGGAAACTAGACTCGAGTCCGAGTCTTTTGAGCCTTTGATCGACTTTCTAGCGTTTCTGGGTCAAAAGTTATGATATAAAATAAACAAATAAATTAATTAACTAATTAGCTAATTAGTCAAATATTTTTACTAACTTACATCACAACTTTTGAACTCGAAACCCCAGCAGGTCATCCTAAGTATCAAAAGACTCGGATTGTAGCCTAGTGTCCAATGAAAACTTCAGCGAAATACTACCACCTAACGGTTGGCGCCCAGGGCCAGGCAAAGTGGGCCAAGTGGCCTAAAAGTCCTCCACTTATGACGTCACTAACAGACAACCCGCACCCCCCAGGCAAAAAATTTTTTTCGGGTGGAATCTACTAGACTGGTCGATCCGTTTGAGCTGTTGAACAGCTCTCTAGCGCAATCGGCGGAGGAGCTAGGGCGTTGGTAAGGCAACCGAAAATTGCTGTTTTTTAGGCCGAAATCGAAGTGCGAATATACTGTAGACTGGCTCTCAATGTGTTGACAGGATTGATATGGATTAAACTTTTGCTGTAATTTTCCTACAAAGCCATCAGTAACACCATGCAGCACCAGAAGTCGCATTTACAGTAAGAAACATATTTTATTAAAGAGAAAATTCACACATTTACCATTGTTTAAAATTGGTGATTTTGCTTAAAAATGCACATGTTAGTTACGTAAGTTAGTTACATTAAGTGTTGAAAAATATTATATGGCTCTCACGGAAATACAATTAAAAGCATGTAGGTTTCATGGCGCCCTTAGCCAAAAAGGTTCCTGACCCCTGTTCTAGTTGCAAAACAAAATTACTAGCTGTGCATTATGAAATAAGGCAGTATTTTAAATGACAATGTACAAGACTATCATATAGCATTTTTAATACATCAATTGATCGATGAGATGCCCAAACTAGTTTTGATTTTATGGATGCACGTGAGATGATCAATATAATGAGCTGTCTACCAAAAGCTCTAAATCAGTGATTTTCAACCAGTTGGCTATGACACTTTTCCACTGGGAACAGAGCTTGGCATAAATCAGAATGAAAACATTATGTGACTTGTATAATGTTGTCATTATGATCAAATGAGATAGACAAAAAACAAAAAATTCGACCTGAATTTTAAGTTTGTGACATAACTCCTAATTAACAGCGCCAGCTGATAATGTATTTATGATAATTGCTATGCCAGTCCAGTTTTTTTTTGGTTCTGGACCAATTTTTTTAATGACGAAAAAAAATTAAGCCAATTTGGTCATAACATCTGAAAATATGGACTAGTCACTAGTGAATACTTTTATAATGAGTTTTAACACTATCATGAGACAAATGACCAAAATGTCTCAGCGAAAACAGGCAGTATTGACATAACATTGCAATTTTTGTAGCACAGAAATGTAAAATCTATGAGATTATAAGCTTTGGGCCACCACCAATATCTTTTCTACTTGAGTGGGCCATGAGCAGGAAAAGGTTGAAAATTTCTGCCCTAAATATTTTGCACACATTGGTTGTTGAAAGTAGCTGTCATTAATTTTTATTTGGAAGGAACAAGTTTCAGATAGATTGCTTCTATTTTTTAAAGATTTTGTGAGCATAAATGTTGATTGGAGTAATTTATGGACAGTGTTTATTTGAACGCAGCCAGCGGTCTACTTAATTTGGTTCCATATTCACTACATGCTGCAAATAGTCAGGATTTTTATTAGATCGACGAAAATAAGTAACATCAGGATATAGTGCAGTATAAAATGCAGAGGATTTAGGTAAATCAATAATGTACATAATAAATAAAACTGGTCCTGGAACATACCCCTGAGACACGCCATTTAAAATATCAACTAATCCAGATTGCACATTTTCCACTCATACAAGTTGCTTGCCTTTGGACAAGTATATACAGTAGCTGCCTGCGAAAAAATTGTAAGGGAGTTCCTCTCTGTAGTCAGTGGTGGTCTTAGCAATTGCAGAATATTTTTGGGTCCCCTGTGCTCGCATTAATGAAAGATTGAAATAAGGTTATCGTTTTCAAAAAACAGGATTTGTATTTACTGTAACGCAGGCCCGGAGCCAGAGGGGCTTCGCCCTCCCCTAGAAAAATGTGTTGGACATAGTTTAAAAAATTTTGGCCACTCTCGGAAAACTCTTCGCCCCCCCTGGTGTCCCAAGCTGGATACGGGCCTGAAGTAATGCTGATATCTGATGCTGAAATTTACACCAACTCATATACCTTCTTTGGTAATACTGTACATTATCCTTCCCGCATATGCACCACAATCCACTACACAAATAACTCAATTGCATACAACTTATTTAACTTACATGAGCAGAAAATACTTCAGCAGAGGGTTGGGAACTTGACCTTTCACAGCCAAATTGTGAAAACAAAATATTTGTTTATGAAAAACAAGTTAATATCACAAAACCACAAATCTTTGGCATGTGCTGAATAAATAGACTATATTTAATGGCTTTATGTGCATGCATGCATAGGCGTAGCCAAGGGGGGCAAAAGGGGCCATGCCCCCCTAAATTTTTAGAAAATATAGTTATTTTGTGCTTTGAGAGGCGTTTTTCTAGACAAAATAGTGTTATTTGCCTAAAATCAAACATTTTGCCCCCCCCAAATTTTTGGGCTGACTACGCTACTGCATGCGTGGTAGTTTGCTTGAGGATATGTAAACTGGGTAATTAGTGGATTCATAAGCAAGAATGGTAGGTTAACAGGTAAATCTTACAACTAATAACAAAATGATTCATAAAAGGAAGGGCGCTATATTCTTCATTTAAAACCTCTTAAATTTTCATTGAAGGCCCCATATCGTTTTATTGAATAGAGAATATTGGGCCCCCATATCTATGACCAAAGAATGGTTGCTTGTCTTTTGATTAGGGCCCCTTAACGTCTTGGTTGGGAGTCTCTTACTTTTTGACTGGGCCCTTTGTCATTTAATCAAACAGTAGTCTATTTATGTTTTCGCATTTTAGTGTGGCGTTTCATCTTCAGATTGAAAACCCAAATGTGTTAAAACATGTTAGCAATCACAATATTATTTAGCAAACCAAACCAACTTCTCTACTAAATAGTATGTAATGGTAACAAAAATACAATCTTCTAAAAAAGCTCAAACTTTTGAAAGCACGTAGAGTTAAAATGAGGGCCCCATTTTGCACACTCTGCACACTCACTAAGACTACTACTGTCTGTAATACTCATTTCGGGACGGTAACATGTTTTTTTCCACTTAAGCCGGAGCTACACGGGAATTTTACTCAATACTCGTTTCGGGAAGGTAACGTGTTTTTTTCCACTTATGCTGGAGCTACACAGGAATTTTCATAGTTAATGCTGCATTGATGGTGAGGCAGCATCGCATGTGACCCGTTTCCTTGCACCCGCCCATTAAAAGCACAAGGCTGGACAGGCGGCAAGTACCGCTTTTCAAGTCATCTCAAACTCAGTCAACCAGCTTTGGAAACGCGTGCTGAACAAACTCACCACACAGCTGGTATCGTATTTCATTATATTGAGGTTTCCGCTCCTCATACCTCGCTTTTCCAAACAATTGATCATGTAATCATGCTCTTCACCCTAATGAACCAAGCAAGCTTTCGAATCTTACCATTACAGACCTTACCCTGCTTCTCCGATGTGATGTTTGACCGTACTGTTTTTCACGTAGCTTGGAACTAGTCACTTTGTCAAAACATGATCGCTGCAACTCTTGGTGATCAAAGCAGTGCGATAATCTCATTAGGTTACAAATTTTCAAGCAAGGTCACGAGTTGAAATTGTTACGTTGCAGCCAAGTTAAATTTTACCGTATTTTTTAACGAAATTCAAATATATTGCATGGCAATGTTCCCTCCAAGGTGCGCAAATACCCAGTACTACCAGACCATTTGCGCAGTGAAATCTCACTCTCGCGCACTTGCAATATTCCAAATTTAAAAGTAAAAAATCACTGGCAATTCTCGAGATTCTTGTGGCAAAGACAAAGAGCCAACATTAACCCTGTGAATGCTGATTCTTTGTCTTAGCCACTTGAATTTCACCCATCCGGTTATTGAAAGCCGAGATTGGGGTAAGGCACATTTTGCAGAGGCTTAGCGTCAAGTGTCAACCGACTGTGAATTGGTGGGTCAGCACCATGCCCAGGTAGCTTGTAACGATCATGCGATATATGTTGCAGCCAACTGCACGGTAGCAACATTGGCTCAGTGCCGGATTAAAAATAGTAACAAACTAGCAAATGTAGTATTGCAACCTCTCTGCTGGCGTTGTGCTTAATGCGCAGTTCACCACGAACGGAATGTGCGGGAAGGACAACACCGAAATATAAGTGAGGCGAACAAGCAATAGCAGAGTGATCTCATCAGGTGATCTCAATTGTTACTTGCTGCCACAGTGCGAAGCTTTGCGCACATGCCGCTCGGGCTTTCCGATCTCAACAGTAGCAATTGTTACAGGCCCAGCGGTCCTTTGTGTTACAGTTTTTCTTTACTATATGCAAAGGTGGATATTAGAATTTCGGTGCCCGAGGCAAGCTCTCTGAAAGGGGGGCCTATGTTTTACACAAGCTAGACTGAAATTTTATTTGCTGAAAGCAAGTTAATTTTTTTACCTGGGAATTTGCTTCTATGTTAAAGTCCATTTCACATTATGAATCATTTGAAGTCATTTGATTTTAAATTGTGTTTTTGTCTATACATCAAAGGTGTTTAGGGTCCCTTTTTGGTACATTTGCACATAATTTTTGCTTTATTTTGACAAACATATGACTTTCTTCAAAGCCTATTAAATGTGGCTCTAGAGAGAGTAAGTGCGAAAATCTCAAAGATGCCTTCATGGCATCTTTAAAAAACGCGGGCCCGAAACGACCGCATCCCCTAATATCAACTCCTGATTACTGTATACGTATAGAATTTTTTCAGCCCAACAAGTCAATACTTTACTAAACTTGCCATAAGCAATTAAGCGAAGGTTTTCAATTAAATGCTTTTACATTAGACTACTGTGATTTGAAAATTAAGATATTTTACAGTTGATTGCAACAATATGAGGCAAGTCGAGCAATGAGGCTAAATTGCAACAATTTCCAGATATTGTTTGATTGTAATTACATTGCATTGACCTGTTCTATAAGCTGCGTTACTTTATTGTTACTTTCGAAATGATTTGGCCAGTGTTGCCAAATCTGGAGTTTTGCCCCCACATCAGCGTTTTCAATGGCTTTCTGGGTTTTTCTTCTGAAGAACTGAGGTTTTTAAGATTTACGTACGTAGTGGTGGTAAGTTATAATTAGGGCAACCAAAAGTAAATGAGGTCAAAGTTGTTCTACCTTTTTCAAAGTGTATGAAACCAAATTTCATGTTCATACCATGAGGGGATCCCAAGGTATTAGGTAAAAAAAGTCAAAATTTATCATTAGGTCAAAATTTGTGGTTGGGTCAAACTTTTACCGCAGTTTTTTTTCTCTTTATCAATATTTTATTAAAACTACAACAACAGATATTGATATGTTTTTGCAAGTTTAGTTACAATTCTGTTATAATAATGGGTTTGTTGCGATTTCTGATGTAATAATGTTGTTTTGCCCACTACTGGATGATTGAAAATTAGGCAGGAAACATGGTCTTACAATACTTGGTTTGGCAAATACCCAATCGTATGCATACGGTGTTTCAACGTCATCATGTTCTGAGGTTTGACTCTAGCTGCTAATACACTTATCAGTATATCATCCCCAAAGTTAAACCACCAAATTGTGTAAAATTTCGGAGCAGAGAGTGCATGAATATGCTTCTAGGTTAACCTCAACACCTAAGGCTGAATCATTCTGCAGTTGCAAATGCAAAAAATTTATAGGTCGAATAAAATCAAAATGTAGAATTTTTATAAAACCAAATTTTAAGTTTTTAGGTCAAAAATTGGTTGCCCTAGTTATGATTTATCAAACTTACTGTTTCTAGTCACATCTTTATTTATCTTGTTTTATCAAGGTACCTTAGTCTATAGCAGCTATGTCCAACCCAAATGGCTTACTGGGCCAAAAATCATGTCGCTATCTTTACCTGGGCTGCACAGGTGCACATTTGTTGATATAATGAGGGCCAGACATTGAATGACTTACTTAGATCTGAGCAAACCAAATTATCAGAAGCTAATACACTGAAAGCATTCGAATCCTAATGGCAATGTTAACAGACGTGATAAAGTGGCACTGAGGAGACTACTTGGATCAAGTGTCAAATCCAAGGTTATCAAAATAAGGAAAGGTTGTCAGTATGTAGGACATTGTGGTCGTGGTCCCTCACTGATCAAGGTTGTTGTAAAAAAACCCGACCCAAAAAAACCCACCTGGTTTTTTTAAAAAAGCCCACTTAAAAAAAAAACAATAAAACCCACCAAAAAAACCCATTTTTTATTTTTTATTTGAAAAAATCTACTAAGAAGTAAAAAATAAAATAGGCACACACTTGTACAGTTAACTTTAACTTTTTTTAATCGAACAAAACGAACAGCAATGAAATTTGAAGGATTTGATAAAAAATTGAACAGTTAGTAATGGTTTATCTTTCTCAGGTCTACACAATCAGTATATTTTAAACAATTTTTCTGCCTTAGTGCATCTATTAACTTTTTCTGATTTTGGACCATACCAAATCATATGTTGAAAAAGACACTAAAAATCAGGAGTCACCAATGTGGTGCCCATGGACACCAGGTCGCCCGTAAGGACCAAGCAGGTTGTCCGTGGGCATAGGTGTAGCCAAATGGCATAGCCCCCGAATTTCTAGCATTTCTTGTCATTTTGCGCTTTGAGAAGTGTTGTCCCAAACAAAATACTGTTGCTCGCTGAAAGTCAAAATATTTGGCTTAAAAAAAATTGTCCGGCTGGCTACGCTACTGCCTGCGGGCCTGCTCTAAAAATAACATTATGATGATCAGTGTCTTCACATTGCAAAATATCTTAATTGTTAATACTAAAATAATTAAAGGTAAATTGAGCAACATTTTTATTTCAGAAGCGTGCATCAAACTGGTAGCTCTTTGCATTAATCGGCACGTAAGAAGTAGCTTTCAGGTTCAAGAAGGTTGGTGATTCCTGCTATAGATGCTGAACTAGCAGGGCATGCAGATAAACTTGACATGAAACTGCTGAGTTTGTGTGGAAATGTTTTTTCTTTGTTTGCTGTGCGCATCCTTGCCAAGCCTTACCACTTGGAGTGAATCGACCAAAACTTTGCAAAAACAAAGATGGGGTACATTTCTTTACCCTTGAATTTGAATGGCATAATAGGTATAACAAGTTATTATTGTGTAATTCTGAAAACAATGATATTGCTTGATGCAATAAGGTTTTTCCATTTTCCTTAAAAAAAGAACAAAATCTTATCTTGTTTCTTTTTAAAAAAACAAAAAAAACGTGTTTCTTGAAAAAACCCCAAAAAACAGGTGGGTTGTTTTTTTTTTTTGAAAAAAAAACGGGTTTTTCTCAACCCTGTCATTGATCCTATATGACACAGCACCCCTGTTTGTTTACACTGATCAACTATTGCATTTTCATTTGCTCTAATGTTCACTATTGGTTAGTTTGCTTAGTGCAATGGCTTCTTGTAGTGCTTCTGCTTGATGGTTACGTCATATGAAACAATAAACCATTGTGCCATTACTGTTGCTACAGCGAAAACCTAAACTGGGCCGCACAAAACCTTCGCCTGGGCCACGGGTTTGACATAACTGGTCTATAGCATAACTTATGAACAAGCAAATGCCACCGTATAAGCTGCAAATTTTAGCTAGGTGCAGTGACTTCAAGTGACAGCGATACTAATCAAGCAAGCCCAAAGAAAAAATTAAGTGGTGCACACAGCATGTTAAAGGTAGAGTGGTTGAAAGATCCAAATTAGGTAAAGGAGAACACTGGAATTTGAAAATTTAGTTGTTGTAAAATGCTGCCAGATCACCGTCAAAAATGCTAACAAGTTCATGTTACTGGGATAAATATTTCCAACGGACACAAAATTTCATTAGCAAAGTAACACTAAATATTCAGTAGCACGTTTTGTGACTTACAGATGCCCAGATGTGGTATATACTGTAGTAGAAAGATTGACCTATTATGTCTACTTGGGCTTTACTGTTCAGACCTGTTTTTTGGGGAAGTCTATATAGGGTTGTTGAAAAATCTGATCGGCAGCCCTGTATTTGGTATCTATTCACTAGACATTTGGTAGTGTATTCGGAGTCTTCTTTTACAAATGTTGGAAATGATTTGCGCATTTACAGTATTTAACTCTTGTTGTGACCAACTTCAGCGGAGAATGGCTATTTTCTAAAGTGAAGATGGTACAATGAACAAAGAAGAACCATCAGACAAAACAAGCTGAACAGCCTTGTTCTGAAAAGTATAGAGCATGAACTTCTATGTGAAATAGATACTACCAGTACCATAAACAAAAATTTGCTTTGGCAAAATCGCGAGAATGCAATCATAAGCAGTAGGTTGTTGCATTTGACAATCGACTTCGACATTTATACTGAGATTACACGGTCTAAATCAGTGGTTCTTATCCATGTGGCAAGCCAAAGGGACGTCAATAAATTTCCAGGCGGGCGCGAGCGCTTGCGCCCTCTACAACATGGAAAGTTTGATCAATGAATTTACTAATAAATACATTTGTTTTTACAACTTATTTAATTACAAGGCGTTTTAAAACAAAGGACAATTACTTGGGGGAAACGTGTTAAAGAAAGGTTGAAGAACTGCTGTTCTAGATATAGCAGTGATCTAATTTTCGATGAGTCTAGAAGCATTAATTGCTGTTTCTGTTCTTTACTTGTGAGCTCCTTCTTGGTAATAAGATACCATTCGTTTTTAGTAAAAAGATGTGTGGTCCATAATCAGGGCTGCAGAAAGTGTGGAAATCGGGAAGGAGCTTCTCGGGAAATCGTACATGCTCGCGGGAAATTAATCAGCTGCAAGTCAAGTAAAATCAAATAATACGCCAATAATTGCAAGAAAACCGCAAAACGGATTGTACGAATTTCCTCGCTCAGTCACGGTGGTGCAATACCTGGCCTTGTGACGCAACAGTTACCCCTACCCAACAATGGTGGTCTCATGCAGTCGCTGGTCGCGTGCAGGGTTACCAATTTGGCGTTTTTGAAACCAAATTTTGAAATTCAGGCTTTTTTGACGCACATAGCTTTTTTTGAAAATCAAAAATACCAGTCAAAATCTGGCTTTTTATTTTTTTATTTTTTTCGGTCTGAAAGGCTTGGCTAAACAATGTATGAGCTGCATATTCATTACAAATCTCTTCTGACGGGAGTCTATGACTATGCAGGGTGCCAAAAATATTGCAAAGATTTTACTGTTGCCCTAAAATTTTTCAATGTATTTAATAAGAAACAAATTGTACGACGTATAGTTAGGGGGAAATGAATTGCTTCTAAAAATTGGAATTGCATTTTATCGATGTCTCTGACGAGTTTTAATATCTATTTTTTTTGGTTATGCATGTTTTACTCTATGTGTGGCCTATGTCTTAGGACTGCTGTCTGGTTTATTTTGTCTTTTTTGAAACAATGTCTGCCTTTCTTGGTGAACTTGGTCGCGTGTCGTATACTCGTAATGGCGGCGGAAAGCTGTTAGTTTTAATATTGCTGCTATGATGACACATGTAGACAGAGGACATTGAGGCCAACACGTCCTTAAAACTGCGTGCGTTTATGCGAACGAAGTCCATTGTGTTAGATAGCAGAGTGGACGGTGGCGCTAGCATCAGCTGGAAGCTTTTGAATACATTCAGATTGTTAATACTTGTCTGTATGACTGCTTTGGTTAGTGGTTGCCTTACTGGGTTACCAATCGAAATGGTATTGCATTCCGGAATGTAGTGTCATTCAAAAATGCTCCAACTCTCACCCACTCACCCAAACCAGCGTCTACTGACAAGCTCACTCCGGTAACTGCGCACTCGTACCTAAAATTGCATGCATAAAACGCTCACTCAACAGAAACTTTTAGCACCGTCTGAATATCGTTCTACAGGTGGGTTAAAAACCGATTTCGCCACCACCGAACTGGCTGCAACAATCAACGTTTGAAACACGACGCCATTCTGGAATGGCATTACACTTTAGCTAGAGCTTAATTTTTTCGAATAAGCATAAAATTGCTACAGCTTACATCACAGGATGCCGATACCATAAAATAGCACTTTTTTCTGGGATTTTTTTGTTTGTTCCAGAAAATTGGTTAGCTATTTATTACGAACATATAGTCATAGACAGTCGATACTAATGCTTAAAAGCTGATGTTTGCATCTTTGGTTTTGTATGTGATGAAGCAATAAGTATAATTGAGTGTAGGCAGCACAAAAATCTAAATAATTAGGGTTACAGTATTTGGTAAAAATGTTCAACTCGTGCCCAAACTAGCTTCCACTCACAACAAATTCACTCTGGTAACTGCGCACTATCGCCCAAAAAATACATTCTTGCGTAGAAGGCTCACTCAACAGAAACTTTTAACACCGTCTGAATACCGTTCTACAGATCGGATTGGTTAAACCCATTTCGCCACCACCGAACTGGCCGCAACAATCAACGTTTGGAACGCGACGCCACAATCACTTTAAATGCTCCACCACTAGCAAATTAAAGCCATTTTTCTGAAAGTCGCATGCGGCTCCCAAGTACCTTTGTGCGACTCTCAGCAGTCTTTCAATAAAACCAGTAGCGTAACCAGTCCAAAAATTTGGGGGGACCAAAAGATTGGGAGGGTGGAAACTGTTAACACTATTTTGTTCGGCATACCGCCTCTCAAAGCACAAAACGACTATATGTTCTAAAAATTGAGGGGGTGGTCCCATCGGCCCCGCAGGCATGCCGTGATAAAGCGACATGAGGGATTGCTCGACCCTGCTGTGCGAGTTACGTACAATCTTGCCGTAAGACATGCGTTGGAGATTTTATTGAAATTTATTATCTATAGGATATCTTTAGTTTGGTGTTTAGAAGTCTCTCAATGGTCTACAAGCTACGATTTGGTTGGTCGTTAGAAACCGTGTTACGATTTTCCAAATGCCGGCGACTGTTGCGAAGCTTCATGTAAGCAGTCCATATTACTTAAATAAATTATCTAAAAATCTAACATAGTAAAAAAATTCCTTGTAAATTGAATAGTGGCCTCAAAATAAAAATTTTAGAAGCGGGTTAAACAAGGATTAAGCGCGAGAATTTGTCGCTTTGCGGTGAACATTTGCCGCTTCCATCGGTTTTACAATCCTTCAGTATCTCGTTTTTTGCGTACAGAGCGGTAGCGTGGTACACTGCAGCGATGCAACTGTTCACACGTTGAATGTGAACCGATGCTGGTAGGCTAACCAATCCAAGTTGATGTGTGTGAACGCAGTGATAGTTAAGACCCTTTGAGTGCAACGTTTTCAAGGAAACAAATTCCTTTTGCGACGTCATGAAGAAGCAATCGTCTTTAATTTGCGGCCCACGGGAAATTTCGACTAGCTTCCCGCGAAATTTCCATTTTTTAAGCCCTGTCCATAATGTCCACCAGTTGCTATTTAGGACCGGGTTTTTCGTAATTACGAAATTCAGTATGGCTAGCGGTAGTCACATGGAAGCCTACAGAATTTATGATTTAACAGTTGTTGTTCACTTGTTCTATTGTATTTGAACTTAGGGCCTCGCGCTGTTAGTATGCTACAGGCCCCGCGCTACCTTAATCCGGCACTGTATTGGCTTACATTGACGCGGAACAGCACTTTGTTTTCCCGTTGCTAGATTGCTATCACTCTCAGGTCCACTTTTTGAAGTTGAGTCAAAAGCAGAGTTGATTGAAGTGGAATTCTAAATAGAAAACAAAACAAAGAACCCAGTTACCCATAAAATCCCGATCATGAGGTGCACAATTCTTGCCCATTTACCAGTCAGATCTCCAAGGCAAGACCTTCGACATATGAACTCCAAAAATTTTTTCCCCACAGCTAACTATTCCTTGTTCCAGACATGTTGTGCACACTTTGACAAAGGCGTTGCAGAACATGATAACTTCGGAAAATTTTTAGCGTAGAACTTGTCGGATTGGTTCAGCTGCTGTCTGTCATTCCGTTATTTGTTGCTGTTGTCGGAGATGATGTTAGTAGTCTCAAAAGTCGCCTTGTACGAAGAACAAATCAGACCATTGTTATGTAAGATTTGTTAAATCTGCGATAGCATTGTCCTCTGCTGCACTCAGTGGCGCAGCAAGGGGGGGGGCATGCGGGCGGCACTTTTCTGATTAAATATTAATTTTTGAAAGTTTGAAGGTTCTAAATCTTTATTATATTTAAATAAATTTATAAAATTTTCAAGCGTTCTAATTTTTTTTAGTTTTTGTGTTTAGAAGCCCTAGACTGGTAGGCTAGCCTAAAAAAACACGACATGTGGTTGTGGAGTGAGCAAATTGATGAAATGTTTACTCAGAAGTCTGGGCCAAATCCAATGTGCTAAAGAGCCCCAGTGTTTGTCTTTAAACCAGGGCTTTCTTAGCACGCTTACTTGGGGGGCAATTGTGACCCAGTCCCTGCATCTTACTCTCCAGACGAAGATATTTCCGCCACCCCAGTCAAAAGTCTTTTGAACAAACGAAAGAGATGACATTCGACCGCAGACTAGCAACAATAGGGCTCCGGTAGTTCGCAGTTTATATTGTCCCTTCTCTCAAAATCGGTTTAAAAAGGCTTTGCTTAAAATCACGGTAAATAGTCAAGGCCAGCTTAATCTTTTTTCTCTTATCGTTGGTTCTTCAGTAACGCCCATGGCACATCATAATATTGCATGACACCTAGGCATTGGCGACGAATATTTCGCTGGGGCGGCGGTAGCTCAGTGGTAGAGTGACCGTGTCTCTATTGAAAGGTGTGATTTAATCCACGGCCATTGAGTGAATCGCCGTAGCGCTCCTAGGGCAAGTGCGTTCACCTTAACTGTCCCGTTAAGAAGCGTATTTCTGGCGTTAGCCTGCCCTAATTGCCGCCACCAAAATTATAAAAAACATTTTAGTCTGAAAACCTAACGCCAGGGTAAACGATATGTTTAGATATTATTGTGGTGAGGGATTTTATTAATGGGGACGTTGAGCGAAGCAGTTGTACAACTTGGCAATGGCTGTACTGAGTAAAGCTCAACACAATAACCGTCGAACGTAAGACGTTGTAATCTCTGCTGAGTATTAAAAAGGCTTTTGTCCCAACTGGCATGGTTTGGTAATACAGTTTTCGAAATAAGACGTTTATTGGTAACCAGTCCCGTCGCCACCGGGACTTTGGTGGGCTTAGCCCCCAAATTCAAATGTGAAACACTACAAATCAGTGGATTTTTTGTCAAATTTTAGAATGTCATGCCCCCCCTGCACAAACGGTAATTCCCCGAATTGAAAACCTGGCGATGGTTTTGCTGGTAACGAACAAAGGCAAGGACTAACAGTGACTTAAATGAAGTGGGAGCAGTGACTTAAATGATAGCTACGGCCGTCGCTTCCTGTCCCTGTATTCCTGATCAAGTATTCTGTGCTTGGTCGGGATACAAAAATAAACTGAACTGAACTGAACTGAACTAACAGTCAGTAAACCATTGAAAAGCCATGCGGTGGGCTTACCGGAGACTGAAAACCAACAGGGAAGAAAACTTGACGAAACATGTCGGGTCGGTATATGGGTATGTAAAAAAAGCAAGAACATGAAACAAGTAATGATGAGGAAGGTGGCTACAAGCAGAAAAAGGAAGACTCGTAATCGACAATGAAAAATAAGACCCATTTCAGTTGTGAGTGTTTGATTGTGACCATCAAGATGCTTTGTTCATGCTTATATCTTTAAACAAGCACTAAGCATGATCTTCGTTCATTTTAAATTTTGTAAGCAAAGTTGAGGGGTGGAAAGGGCGGCACTTGGCCTCGCTACGCCACTGGTTGCACTTAAAGTGAAGTTATCTTACTGTTTGTGTATCTGTCACCGCAATGTTAAAAATAAATGACAGTGTTAAGAATACATAAATACTGGGTCGTTAAAGTCCACCTGACTGCACTTATGTAGTTTTCGTACCACGGCGGTTGCAGCCTAAGAGCATATATGATACGGTTCCGGAATGGTGGGTTGCCATGACAAAACAGTTTAAGCTTCAGCAACAAAATATATGTCATGACAACCTGCCTATAACTACCAGAGCTGCTTGTTTTGAAGAATTCTCTATGGTAAAATTAAAAACTATCATCCTTTCGATAAGTCCCTGATAAAACTACAATTTTAGAATTAAGAAATACCTCAAAATGTGAGTTACTATAGAGTTAAAACAGAAGTTTTATAAGAAAAATGTTTTTTACTTAAATTTTTGATAACCACTAAGATTTTTAGTGCATGATGTTGGTTCAGTCTCTACCAGCTATATCCAACCCAAATGGCTTACTGAGCCAAAAACTTTAATTTAATTTACTGGGACTGAAGATGCCCTATGGCGAAATCGATTTCCATTAAATAACATCTATGCGTGCTGATTTCTGTCACTTGTGCACAGGCTGTACTTGAGTTGAAGAAACAGATAGATAAGAATCGCCGCAGTTAATAGAAAGGAAGGGACAGGTTGATACTGATGCTCAAGAAACAAGTAGAGCTTCCAAATGAGCCAAAAACTATATCACTATCTTGACCAGGGCCGCACACTGAATGACATATTATTGAGGGCCACACATTGAATGGCTTACTTTGATCTTCGCTAACTAAATTTAGCTTAAACTAGTATACCGAAAGTGTTTACTGAAAGTGTTCGAATCCTAACTGCAATGATAACAGACTTGATAAAGTGGCATTGAGGACATCTGCATCAAAAATATCAAGTACTTTTACTACAGCGAAAACCCAAACTGCATAGGGCCGCAAAAAAACCTGGACTGGGCTGCGGGCTAGACATAGCTGGCCTATGCACTTAACACTCTTCGGAATATTGGTTTTCAGATGTTTTTTTTTTTAATTTTTCATATGCAGTAGAGTAAGGGTTCAAGCGCAATAGTTTGTTTTATGAGACTTTGGACTGTCATTTAGGACCCTCATCCCCACACAGATACTGTGGTAGCTGTCTGTGTAGTTGAGTATTTGTGTGTCATGTTGGTAAAAAGTTTTTAGAGTGACGAAGGAGCGACGTTAATAGGTAGAAACTGAGATTCATGTTACGACGTTGATATTGGTTAAGACAGCAGTGAAACGAGGCGAAAACTGAGGCACATCTTTGAAAGATTTGCAAGAAAGGACATCTTCATGTTTTTACTTGTTTTCAAAGATGTACCCCATGATTTTTTCTGCAAAATGTAGGAATGCAGGGCTTGAAACATGCGTGTAGGAGCAGGCAATTTTTTGGGGGTGCGAAGGATACTATACCCGAATTACCCTAAATGTGCCCGAAAAAAATTTATGCGGGAAACTTTCCTCTTACAAATCTTCTGTAGCAGTTGGTTACTGATCAACTCTCACAAACTCTAAAGCACGATGTTTTGGAGTCACGTAACTTCATTAATATTGTTAAAAGATGTCGAAACTTTTGTGCCCAATTTTTTTGGGATTTTACCCGCATTTGCGACAGATAAAACTTTTGGGGGTGCGCTTGCGCTCCCAGCTCCTACATCACTGGTTTGAAACAGCGACAGGGCTTTCACACAACGTCTATGGGCTGCGACAAAAAGGTCATTTATGCTTTTCAACATCGTTTCCAGAGCCTGTTCAACTTTTCGAAATGGCATCTCGTTTTATTTTTAAAGCGTCTTACAGTTTTACAGCAACTCAATGTAAGTATTGTTGCAGAATAAGTACTTCGATTCTGGTGACTACAACATGGCTCGTGCTCAGATGGTGAAGCACCAGGCCGCGCCTGAAGTAAAGCAACTGAACCAGGTGACCGGCGATCACATGCCCACGCCAGATGAACTGCCACGAGTACGAAAAGCTTCGCAAAGCAGCTTGGTTATTTCTCATTCAACCTGAATGTGGCTGCAAGTTCAACGACTGAAAAATCTATACTGTGCCGTGCGTGGTCGTATACGGCATTTCAGTGTTTGTTCGCTAACTCGTTTGGAACAACAACTATATGACAAACGCATTTAGTCTCGGTGACCCTGGTTTGCGCCGAATTCGTACAGTCAACTTGTGAGATTATTATTCAAATGTAGTGTTTATTTTTCCGGTTTGGTTTTCATTCGCGGTTGTGTGCGGGTCAACTGTTCGGAAAATCCATTTTTGAGAGATAATTGTGGAATAACTAACATTGTGGTTGGATTTGATTTGACTTTCTCTTTATTCCTTCACTGGTGGCAGTGTGGACGCATTTAACAAGAAATCTGTTGTAAAAAAGACGTTACTTTTTTGGTTTTCTTTTAGGCCGATTTACAAGCTCACTGCGCAGAGTAAAAAAATATTTACTGACCTGAGTTGATGGACTACAATCAGCGGTAAAGATTGAAAAATGTGTTTGCAAAGAACTTAGCAAAAATAGGTGTCACTTCCAAGGTAATACCACTTTTTCGATTACCGAACTCAATAATAACCATACATGTGGCTTCAACCTTATCTGTACCTTTGTGTTGTGATGCCCGGGTTCTCAAAAAAATTGCTGTTTTACCCAAGTTTCACTCCTGGCGTTTTCATGACGCGTTTTCATGCTCAAAGAAGCTTAAACTTTTTGTAATGAGCACTGGATTGCGGTTCAGTGAATTATACAATAAAGCTACAGTAAGACCGTGTTGCCGTCTAGAGCAGTGCTCTTCAACCTTTTCTGTTATGGTGCACCCTTAAAGATGTTTACTTAAACCCATGCACCCTATTTACTGACACGTTCCCCACCGAATTGCGCCCATGTCTGTAAGTACCCCGGCATAAATAAGAAAGTACCCTGATTCAGTAACTCAGCTACATAATTCAATTGATAATGGCCCATTGTCTGTTGCTTATGAATCGCACATAATCAACTAATTACAATTAGCTTGACATGGTCTGATGCTTACGCACCAGACTTTAGAATGTGCAAAGGCAAGGTTAAATGCTAAAAGTCATTGGTTGGTTAACGGTTGATTTTTGCTAACAGAAAGTTTTTACAAAAGTATCTGTTTATTGTGACAAGTTTGTGATGCACCCTTATGAACCCTTTCGTGGTGGTGCACCCCACACGCATTTTAATGCACCGTGTACACCGGTTGAAGAGTGCTGGTCTAGAGGGTTACACACGAAGTTATTGCCAAGATTTACTGCAACTCAGTTTGTTAATGGGGAGTGTTATCATTCCGTCAAGCAACAATTCGATCTAAAGACACACCATTACAGAAATCACTGCTTGATATGGCAGTTTTTTCATTTTCTATTTCTAGACAAAAATTGGGCTTCTGGAGAAAAAGATTAAAAAAAATTTTTTGTACAAATTACGCAATATGCAGTTCTTGAAGGGTTTTGCTTAAATGATACAGTGGTTGTCACGGCCAACACCTTCAGTTTCTGTGCCCAAATTTTTTGGGATATTAAAACTTGTAACAAAAGTTGCTCAACTTTTTGAAACACCTTCAGTTTCCTTGTTTGGATTTGAAGTTTGTTTTTCGATTCATGTTACGACCTTGATATTGCATAGCCGTATGCAGAGACTTCAGACAACCCACAAGCTATTTTATTTAGACACCGAACCCGACATATAATTCCACCTGCTTCTTGAAAAGCGTCTGGTCCAGTCATTCTCGCAGTGTTGGATTCAAAGCGCACCGGCTACGTAGTGTTGTGCTTCAATGCTTTGTGCCGTCGTCAGTGCTAAAAAAATACAATGCGGTGGTCAGATTGGTTTTGTGCAGCTTAACTTGAATGACTGCTTGCTAATTCTTAAAAACAAACCATGTGATAGTCTTTGGACTATTCAGATGATTTGATTTACTGCCCGGTGTCAAGCGAAATTTCTGACTTCACGCCATGTGCGCATGCAGAGTGATATTCTACATACAGTAAACCTCGGTTAATCCGTATTCGACTTGACCGACGCTTTTATCCGGTTTAGGCGAAGATCCGGATTAACTGAAGATGTTATTACTAGCCTGACGTCATCAAAGTACTGAGATATCGGTGAAAATTATTTAAATTGAACACATTCACGACCCAACGGTAGACTTTCACAGAAGCAGAACGAACTTATTGATGTATTTACAATGTTGTGGTACATCATACCAGCATGGGCGCAATTTTGTTGTAAAATGTGGAGGGACAGCTTGGTGTGAAACCAATACAGTCATCGGGTCGATGCATAAGTGACGTTTTTTACATGCAGATTTCCAACCTTATTTCTAGAGGTGTTTTGAGAGCAACACTAATCACGCTTTGTCCTTGCAGATGATTTACATATTAATATACTTACATTTGTTGCTGGACATGGTGCTGTAGTTCAGCCTGCTTCCATTAATATTGTATTTGGATAAAACAAGCACAGCCATATAGTGAAAAACATCAAGTGGGTTTTATCAGAGCTATCAGTTGGAGCGCACCAAATGTTGAATCGCATTGGTCGCACGTGCATATCCCTCTTGGAGTAGAACACTTCAACTTTCATGTATTTTGTAAGAAGTATGGGTTACAGCGCGATTTGATGTCTTGTTCAAGTCGCGTAACGTTACAAAGATGATAAACATTTTTCTTGCACATTTCCGTTTTTTGAAAAAGCTACAAATCTTTTTAATGCTACTGGGCATCATACATGCAGCGCCATCCCTACCAAAATCTCAATTGATATCCTCTCACCAGCACCAAAAACATTTGGCCTAAAATTAGCGTAGCCTACTTCACAAAATGACTTCAATCTATATTTACTTTTGGTGGGTGGGGATGTATCCTTTCAATCTCCCCTTTTTGGCCCCTTCATACATACCCACACAGAGTTGTAAAAGGGCCTCATTTTGAAGCTTGAACGGGGTCGGAGCCCGACATTTATTTCTGAAGCCCAAATTAGGGCCGAAAGCCCAATTTACCGAGAAAGCTAAGATATGCGCAACTGCGGAGTAACAGAAAACGTTGTGTTCGGGTATAGCTGCATCACACCCAAAATAACAACCACCTTGACCAAAACATTGGAGCAATCTGGCAAAATCATAGCATGTTAGTAAACGGTAATACTGCGGAATATAATGTTTCTCAAGAAAAAAAGAAACTATCACAAAACTCCCCGATGGCGCTATAGGCATGACAAGCTGGCTTCTGGGCTTCTTAAAACAAGCCAAGAATCGTGTGAGTGGTTATCTCTTTGAGGCAAAGCCACCTCGTGCTAATTTCCTCACCGCTGTCGCCTTTTCAAAAAGAGTATGAGACGAATCCGAGCAAAGAACGCAGCTGTGTTTGCAAACAAAATTAGCTGATAAAAATCACTTTACTCACAGAAGTTACCGCGGTGAGCACAACAAATCTACGTCACGAAAAAAAAACTCGTTACTCCTGATGCTATCAAGAAAGTTTTGTGTGCAGGCCCGAAACCAGCCCAAAATATTTTGACAAACTTAAGCCTAAGCCCGGCCCGATCCGAAAAGCCTGGCCTAACTTACAACTCTGCACCATGTCAAAAGTTTCATTCTAAGAGTTCTACTGTACTTGCATGATGAAACGAAAATATATTTGAGATTAAAACAAAATACACAACGGTGAATTGGTAAAAAAGTACGAGTTTCACCTTTAATAAGAAGAGAATGTCCACAAAGCTAGGTGTGATGTACTTGTAAAGCAAATGTTTCGCACTTGGATGAAAACGTTGTTGCATTGTGGGTTTGGTCAAACTCAAGTAAACCCGATAACTTACGAACCAATGCATTCAGCACAAGCACAAAATGTAAGAGCCACGGATAAAATATCTTTTTTTTGTTGGTCACCATTGTCGCGACATTACAAGATGTGTGGATAAATGTATATTTTATCCTTATTTTCGAGTCAAGTCCCTACGTTCTGAGCTGTAGGTCGATATACAGCTAGGTAAATACTGTGGGCTATTTCTCCAACGTTTTGATTGAAATCCTGTTCATTAAGAGTTGAAGACAGTCTTTTGCAAAACTGCCCATCCCAAAACTAAGTCTCCACAATAGTGCTGCTTTTTTGTCTTCTGCAAAAGCTTCGCAGAGATTTTCTGAAAATCTAACTTTCTAACATACACACTGGCATCATTAAACATACTCTTTGAGGCAAAGCCACCGCGTGAGTTTGACCATCTTTCGCGGTCACTAGGAAACTTGAAAAATGCTTAAAATTATTTTATCGAAGGTAAAATTTGTAAACTAACAGAATCAGTCATGCCACACCAAACTCTGTTTCAAGATGAACTTGGCTATGTGTAACCTACCACCTAACATGAAAAGCTTTTCACACAAAACATGACAAACATCACTTTTATTTTTGAAACCTCTCCAAATACACAACCTAAAGAGAAAAAGTGGGGGGACATGTCATGTTATATACCCCCATCTGAAAAGTGGTGGGACACGTCCCCCGTCTCCCGCACCAAATTTCGCCCATGCATACTAGTAACCATCATATCCAGGTAGTTATGAACAATCTTTAAGTTCATAATTGTAGATTACTTGGCTGCAATGAAATCTGGGATTTTGGACTGGGGCAGAAATTTCTGCGTCTGGTCCATAAGCAGTCATTCTCTTTGGCAGGTAATGCTCTCCACACATCTTACCAAGTACAGCACACTCAAAGATAATGCTCCACACACGTACACTCAACCAGTCCGGTCGCAAAGGGGGGTGCTTTGGTGGGTTTAGCCCCCCAAACAAAGCTCCAAGTCCCCCAAAATTGAAATATGAAACACTGTAAATTTGTGGAATTTTTGTCAAATTTGAATGTCAAGTCCCCCCGTACAAATGTAAAGCCCCCCTACTGACAACTTTCTGGCGACGGTTCTGCACTCAACACTGATCCATAGACTGAAACCGTGGTGCGGCGGCGTGCCACGAGCGTTAAGTTCATCGCAATATGCTATGCCCGGGTGTGACGTAATAATCATCTCTACGATTAGTCGAATGTTGCAGGCAGTTGCGCCCTATGTTATGATAATTGTATACGTTCATTGGTGATCGTGAGCACGCTTGTATTGCGTCTGAAAGCTGCCGAATCTTTCCAAGAGACCAGTCAGTGAACTTAAGAACACAACAGTGTGGAAGTGCAGAAAAATCCGGATTGCGAGATGTGAAAACAGCAGATTTTATCCAGTATTGGCGAAGATCCGGATTAAAAATCCCGATAATCCGAAGATTGTTACAGATAAAAACGTCAGAAATCAATCATACCATCGATTTTATCCGGTTTGAGCAAAGATCTGAATTAACCTAGGCTTCCTGTATGTAATACCAGTTTTTTAGGGTGTTTTATGGACCCGATTCGGGTCCCTAGAATTGAAAATCGGGTCCCTACAGGTTCATACCGGGTACCTAACATTTTCCTCAAATAAAAACCCTGGTAATACGCTGAGAAAACTGATGATTAGGGCTCAGGGTTTAGTGTTTAGGTAAGTGTGTCGGGTTAGGGTGAGAAAAAGAAAAATAATTGAGGTCTAAAACTAAGTCCAATATTTTTCAGTGGTTGTACTTATTCCCGTACTGTAGCTTGTTGTGGGTATCTGACATCTAACCAAAAAGTTTTGATTTACCCAACACACATCAACAAAGTAAACCTTAAACTTTATTCCTTTACTCTGAGAAGCAAGACAACTGACAAACAATAATAGGTCAGAAATTGTTCTTGTCCGTCATGGACAAGCTTCTGCATGGAATCTTAGCTCAGTAACTGTTAGAATAAACATGTAGCGTTTTTGTTATGGTCAGTTCGACTATGGAAATGCGGATTTGGAATTACTGGTGGACATGAGCGTCCGCAGGGGTGGGCAAAACGGGTATTTGCCCCCCTGGAAATTGGGCCTAAGGACCAAAATTTTCTAGAAAACGTGAAGTCAGCAGCTCATTTGCGATTGATTGATTTAATTTTAGCGATGACAGTTTATTTGCCGGTAAGACATTCACACTGCACAAGAGCCAGTGGTTCACGATCCTGTTGTCATGCAGTAGTGAACTTGCAGCTCACCATGTCCGCTCCATCGCGTGGTCGAACTTGGGAGCGGATTCTTCTGCTGCTGGTCTCTATTTCGTTACAATAACGTGGTTCACTTCAAGTTACGATAGTAGGCGTTTTGCGGCTGCCGCACGTTACTGCTTGCTCTTGTTGTTGAACGCAGGTATCGTGGCAGATAATGCAGCGGGGCAGTGACTGCTGATAGCGGTAAACCAAGTAGTTTTATATTGTGTGCAAAAAAGTCAGAGTGAATCTACAGCAATGCATCCACAAGTTTGAAATATGCTACGTTGCTAGTGTGAGACAGTGTGACCAGTGTGCCTGAATGAATAGCTTAGTCCAGTGTGGTCCAACTAGTTTTGACCTGCGGGCCATTTTGCAAAACTTGCGGGACTCTTCTAAAAAGATGATGTGTGAAACAACAGATTCACAAGCTTTAAAATTGAAAATGGAAGGTGAGTGCGTCACTGAAATTATTACACAACAGCAAATAGCAATTTATTACAAATCTCTATCAGTGGAATGCCTATGGTGATTTCTCGGACACAGTCGTCCCATATCAAACCCAATATGTTAGTTGTAGCACGTCTGAGACTATTGTCCAGTGTTTCGTGTGCAATTCGATTTCTATTTTAAGATTTGGCTTGCTTCATGGCAGAAACTGCTTCAAACATCGAGTGCATTTTTGTGCGAAATCTTTCAGTTTGGAAATCCTATCTTTGCTCAATCTCTCTTTTATAGAATCTCTCTCCAGTCTAGTACAATGCTTGTCAACCGGGTGTATCGTACACCCCAGGGTGTACCAGGATTTTCCAGGGGTTTACCACGGGGATGGGGTGTACAGGGGTGTACCAGATGTGTGTTCTTCAAGAACAGTCACATTGCCTCACATTCAATGTTCTTTGCGTTAGTGCAGTGTGCCAACTTTTCACAAAAATCGTATATCGGAGGGTGTGAATTGTCTCTCTTTTCCCGCCTGTTTGTAATGTTGGTCAAGTGACCATCACGTATCCTTCACAGGCGTAGCCAGAGGGAGGCATGGCCACCCCGAATTTTTGGCATATCGAGTCATTTTGTGATTTGAGAAGCGGCGTCCCAAACAAAAATACTGTCGCTCGCCTAAGTCAAACATTTTGCCCCCCCCCAAATTTGGGTTGGCTGCGTCACTGGTATCCTTTTTTCGCTAAATGCAGCGCAGTCGGGGGTCCGCAGGTAGAAAAGGTTGGGAACGATTGCTCTAGCTTGAATTTTGCATAAGCTGATGTAACAATCATGCTTTTCTCGGCAATAATTATTGTTTTGTAGTAAGATACGTAACGTAATTTTCCACATTGCTTTTCAAGCAGTTAGCTGGGGCTGAGCGAGAACTTACACCGAGAGGAAGTGAGTAAACTAAATGTTAAATTTAACTTTGCAATTTTTCTGTTCAGATTCTGGGTTGTTATCATGTTATACTTTTGAAGATTGTTGCAGTAAGTTGTTCATCCTCAGGGAAATTGGACATTTGGATTTTTTAAAGAATAACCTGGTAGCGAAAGATAGTTGTGAAAAAGAGCATAGTAACTTCCAAAGTAAAGACTTCAGTGAAATAAGCGAGAGTAGGATGGCAACAAATCACATGCTGAGTGCAACATAGTCCACTTTTCCGGGAGTAATAACGAGAGTCACCAGTGTCCAGGTATCAGAAAGTTATTCAAGAGAAAAAAGCTTGCATTATAAAGGAACGAAGCTTACATCGCATATGGGTTTTCATAGGCGGATCCAGGATTTTTGAGGGGGGGCTCAAGGACAAGTTCATCCTGATGTGTACTGACTGACTGCATAGAAGTGAAGACGCAACTGCTCAGGTAACTTTTTTTAACAAACACGGTTAATAACCATACAGATTTTGGCTAAACTACATTCTCACCATTACCCAGGCTTATTGGGACGTTTCCGGAGCAGAAGCGGCCTTCAAAAAATTCATAAATTATTCTCAAACCTCTCTAACCTTAAAGAGTAACTTGTTGAATGTTGGAAAAGTTTTATTATTAGCAAAACAAACATAGGTCCACACTGAAAAAACGCGTGTGGCAGGATCAGAAGTGACACAAAAACTACACGAAGAAACTTGAAATGCAGCCAGTAACCGTTGTTGTCAGTCTGTGCAAGCTCTATGCGGTAGGCCTAATATTGTGTTCGA